>Ga0207684_10003040_pt1 | contig 16623 bp, 2 predicted proteins | sample KBSK5501metaG_FD_184342 | JGI IMG/M metagenome (GOLD analysis project Ga0207684, IMG submission 184342) | Corn, switchgrass and miscanthus rhizosphere microbial communities from Kellogg Biological Station, Michigan, USA - KBS K5-50-1 metaG... | ecosystem: Host-associated > Plants > Roots >...
ATGTGGTGCCCGTGGCGGGGTCGTCGCTCGGGGAGCCGGAGCTGCGGGCGCGGCTGAAGGAGCGGCTGCCCGATTACATGGTGCCGTCCGTCTTCGTGCTCATGGACGCGCTGCCCCTGACGCCCAACGGCAAGATCGACCGGAGCGCCCTCCCGAAGCCGGCGGCGACGAGCCGCGCCGGCGGCGTGGCTCCGCGCACCCCGACCGAGCAGGCCGTGGCTCGCATCTGGTGCGAGGTGCTGGGCGTGGAGGAGGTCGGCGTCCACGACAACTTCTTCGAGCTCGGCGGCCATTCGCTCCTGGCGACCCGGATCACGTCGCGGGTGCGCGCCGCCTTCTCGGTGGAGGTCGCGCTGCGCACGCTCTTCGAGGCGCCGACGGTGGCGGACCTCGCCGAGCACGTCGACACGGCGGTCTGGCTGTCTCGGAGCGCGGCCGCGGCGGCGGCGGGCGGCGAAGGGCGGGAGGTGGGGGAGCTTTGAGCTCGTCGAGCGTCGGGCAGCTGCTGTCGCGCCTGCGGAGCCTCGACGTCAAGGTCTGGGGCGCGGACGGCCGCCTGAAGTACGAGGCGCCGCCCGGCGTGGTGACGCCCGCCCTGCACGCCGAGCTGGCGGCGCACAAGGACGAGCTGCTCGCCTTCCTGGGTCACCGCGAGACGTCCGCGGCCCGCCCGGAGGCCCCGATCCGGCGGACGCCGCGGGGCGCGGCGCCGCCGCTGTCCTTCGCGCAGCAACGGATGTGGTTCCTCGACCAGCTCGGATCCGGGGCCGCCTACAACGTGTCCGGCGCGGTCAGGCTCACGGGGGGCCTGGACGTGCGCGCCCTCGAAGCGAGCGTCGAGGAGATGGCGCGTCGCCACGAGTCGCTGCGCACCCGCTTCCGGGCCGTGGAGGGCAAGCCCGTCCAGGTGATCGCCCCCGACCCCTCGATCCGGCTCGCGATGGTCGACCTGACCGGGAAAGACGCCGGTCCCCGCGAGGAGGAGGTCCGCCGTCTCGCCGCCGAGGAAGCGGCGCGCCCGTTCGACCTCGCCCGGGACGACCTGCTCCGGGTCACGCTGCTCGTCGTCGGCCCGCGCGAGCACGCGCTTCTGGTCACGATGCACCACATCGTGTCGGACGGATGGTCGCTGGCCGTCTTCACGCGCGAGCTGGCGGCGCTCTACCGGGCCTTCTCCTCGGGCGCGGCGTCGCCGCTCCCGGAGATGGAGATCCAGTATGCGGACTTCGCGGCGTGGCAGCGGGAGTGGCTGGCGGGCGGCGTGCTGGAGCGCCAGCTCGCCTACTGGCGGCGGCAGCTCGAGGCCGCGCCGGCGCTCGAGCTGCCCACGGACCGCCCGCGCCCCTTCGCGCCCGCGTTCCGGGGCGCCGCGGTCTTCCGCGCGATCCCGCCGCGCCTGCGCGAGCAGCTCGGCGCGCTGAGCCGGGCCGAGGGGGCCACGCCGTTCATGACCCTGCTCGCGGCCTTCCAGGTCGTGCTGTCGCGGTACTCGGGCCAGGAAGACGTGGTGGTCGGCTCGCCGATCGCGAACCGGAACCGGCGCGAGATCGAAGGGATCATCGGCTTCTTCGTGAACACGCTCGCGCTGCGCACGGACTGCTCCGGAGATCCGAGCTTCCGCGAGCTGCTCGGCCGGACGAGGCAGGTCGCCCTCGCCGCGTACGACCACCAGGACGTTCCCTTCGAGAGGCTGGTGGAGGAGCTGGGGCTCGAGCGCGACTTCTCGCGGAACCCGCTCTTCCAGGTGATGTTCGCGCTGCAGACCGCGCCGGGGGGCGCGCTCGACCTCCAAGGCCTCCGGTGGGAGACGCTGCGGACCGAGGCGGCGCTCACCCGTTTCGACCTGGAGCTGCACCTGCAGGACGGCGCGGAAGGCCTCCAGGCGGCGCTCGTCTACGACACGGATCTGTTCGACGCGGCCACGGCCGAGCGCATGCTCGGGCACTTCGAGCAGCTCCTGGCCTCCGCGGTGGCGCATCCGGACACGCGGATCTCGGAGCTGTCGCTGCTGGGGCCGGACGAGCGGAAGGAAGTCCTGGCCCGGGGACGCGGGAAGCGCGCCGACTACCCGCGGGGCTCCACCGTGCACGAGCAGTTCGCGCGGCAGGCGCGGGAGACCCCGGGGGCGGTGGCCGTGGTGTGCGGGCCCCGCTCCCTCACCTACGACGAGCTCCACCAGCGCTCGACCCGGCTGGCCCGCCACCTGAGAAGCCTCGGGGTCCGCGCGGGCGACCGGGTGGGCGTCTGCAGCGGACGTTCGGTGGACCTCGTGGTGGGGCTGCTCGCGATCCTGAAGGCGGGTGCGGCCTACCTGCCTCTCGACGCGGCCTACCCGCGGGAGCGGCTCGCGTTCATGGTGGAGGACGCGAAGCCTTCCGTGGTGCTGGCCGAGGACGCCTTGCTGGAGTCGTTCGCAACGGCGGCGGATCTGCGCGTGGTCGCGTTCGAGCGGGATCGGGAGGCGATCGAGCGCGAGCCCTCCACCCCGCTGGCCCCGCATGTCGGCCCGGAGGACCTGGCGTACGTGACGTACACGTCGGGATCGACCGGCCGGCCCAAGGGCGTGGAGGTCCGGCACCGCGGCGTGCTGCGGCTCGTTCTCGGAGCCGACTATGCGCGCCTGGGCGGCGCGCAGACGATGCTGCACCTCGCCCCGGTGTCCTTCGACGCGTCCACCCTGGAGATCTGGGGGGCGCTGCTCACGGGCGCGCGGTGCGTGCTGTACCCGGAGTCGGTCCCGTCGGCGCGCGAGCTCGGCGAGGTCCTGGAGCGCGAGCAGGTCACGACCCTGTGGCTGACGGCGAGCCTGTTCAACGCGGTGGTCGACGAGTCGGTCGAAGCGCTGGCGCCGCTGCGCCAGCTGCTCGTCGGCGGCGAGGCCCTCTCGGTGGCGCACGTGCGGCGGGCGCAGGAGCGGCTGGCGGACACCCGCATCATCAACGGCTACGGGCCGACCGAGAACACGACCTTCACCTGCTGCCACCCGATAACGGAGCTGGCCGCGGGCGCCCCGTCGATCCCGATCGGGCGCCCGATCGCCAACACCGACGTGTTCGTGCTCGATCGCGCGATGAACCCGGTGCCGGTGGGAGTGCCCGGCGAGCTGTACGTCGGCGGCGACGGGCTGGCCCGCGGATACCTCGACCGCGCGGAGCTGACGGCGGAGACGTTCGTGCCCCACCCCTTCGAAGGAGCAGGCGCCCGGCTCTACCGCACGGGGGACCGGGTGCGGTGGAGGGCCGACGGCGCGCTCGAGTTCCTCGGCCGCATCGACGACCAGGTGAAGATCCGCGGCTTCCGGATCGAACCGGGCGAGATCGAGGCGGCGCTCCTGCGCCGCGACGACATCCGGGACGCGGTCGTCGTGGCGCGGCCGGACGGAGGGCAGAAGCGCCTGGTGGCCTACGCCGTTCCCGCGGAAGGCAGGACCCTCGCGGCCGCGGAGCTGCGCGGGCACCTCAAGCAGGTGCTCCCGGACTACATGATCCCGGCCGCCTTCGTCGTTCTGGAGGCGCTGCCCCTCTCGCCGAACGGGAAGGTGGACCGTCGGGCGCTGCCCGCGCCCGAAGCGGCGGGACAAGGCTACGAGCCGTCGTCTCCGCCCCCGCGTTCGCCGATCGAGGAAGCCGTCGCGGCGATCTGGTCGGAGGTGCTGGGCCTTCCCCAGATCGGCGTCCGGGACGACTTCTTCGAGCGCGGCGGGCATTCCCTGCTCGCCACGCAGGTGATGTCGCGGGTGCGCAGCGTCCTCGGCGTCGGCCTCCCGCTGCGGACGATCTTCGAGGCGCCGACGGTGGAGGGCCTGGCCCGGGCGATCGAGACGGCGCGGCGCGGCGGCGGAGAGGAGGAGACGCCCGCGCTCCGGCCGGTGCCGCGGACGGACGACGTTCAACTGTCGTTCGCGCAGCAGCGGCTCTGGTTCCTGGACCAGATGCAGGCGGGGGCCGCGTACAACATCCATTCCGCCCTCCGCCTCCAGGGCCGACTCGACCGCGCCGCGCTTCGGGGCAGCCTCGACGAGATCGTGCGTCGGCACGAGGCGCTGCGGACCACGTTCCCCGCCCGCGCCGGCCGTCCGGTCCAGGTCATCGCCCCCACGTTGACGGTGCCACTCCCGGAGGTGGACCTCAGCGGGCTGCCGGAGGCGGAGCGCGAGAAGAGGGCGCGCGCGCTGGCGAACGAGGACGCCCAGCGTCCCATCGACCTCGCCGCCGGTCCGCTCCTGCACGCGACCCTGATGCAACTGGCCGCCGAGGACCACGTGCTGCTCCTGACCATCCATCACATCGTGGCCGATGGCTGGTCCATGGGCGTCCTCAGCCGCGAGCTGACCGCGCTCTATCGGGCCTTCGCCCGGCGCGAGCCCTCGCCTCTTCCCGAGCTCGCGATCCAGTACGCGGACTTCTCCGCCTGGCAGCGGCAATGGCTGAGGGGCGAGGTCCTGGACCGCCAGCTCGCGTACTGGAAGGAACGGCTGGACGGGCTGCCGACGCTGCAGCTTCCGACCGATCGACCCCGTCCGGCGCTGGCGACGTATCGCGGCTCCACCCACGCCTTCGCGCTGCCTCTGCGCCTCCTGGAGCGGCTCCGGGCCCTCGGCCTGAGCGAAGGCGTCACGCTCTACATGACGCTGCTCGCCGCCTTCGAGGTCCTGCTCTCACGCTACTCGGACCAGGAGGACATCGTGGTCGGCTCCCCGATCGCGAACCGCCGCCGGCCCGAGGCGGAGGAGCTGATCGGCTTCTTCGTGAACAGCCTGGCGCTGCGCACCGACCTTTCCGGAGACCCTCCTTTCCGTGAGCTCCTCGGCCGGGTGCGCGCGGCCGCGCTCGGCGCCTACGACCACCAGGACCTGCCCTTCGAAAAGCTCGTCGAGGAGCTGCAACCCGACCGGGACATGAGCCGCAACCCGCTCTTCCAGGTCACGTTCGCCCTGCAGAACGCGCCGGCGCCGCCCCTCGACCTCGGCGCGCTCCGCGTGCAGCCCCTCGCCTTCGACGTGAACGTGACGCGGTTCGACCTGGAGCTGCACACGTGGGAGCACGCGGGGGGCCTGGTCGGCCTGTTCGTCTACAGCACCGAGCTCTTCGACGCGGCGACCATCGAGCGGATGGCAGGACACCTGGCCGCGCTGCTGGAAGCGGCGGCCGAGGATCCGGACCGCCGGCTCTCCGAGCTCCCGCTCCTGACCGAGCGCGAGCGCCGTCAGCTCGTCGTCGAGTGGAACGCGACCACGCGTGAGCGAACCCGGGAGGCCCCGCTGCACGAGCTCATCGAGGCCCAGGCGGAGCGCACGCCGGAGGCGACGGCGCTCGTGTTCGAGGAACGTGAGATGGCCTACGGCGAGCTGAACCGCCGCGCGAACCGCCTGGCCCATTTCCTGCGGGCGCGTGGCGTCGGGCCCGACGTTCGCGTGGGGATCTGCCTGGAGCGGTCGCTCGATCTGGTCGTGGCGATCCTGGGCACGCTCAAGGCGGGCGGCGCCTATGTGCCGATGGACCCCGGATACCCCAGGGGACGCCTGCAGGCCATGCTGGAAGACGCGGGCGCGCGCGTGCTCCTCACCGCCGAATCGGTGGTTCCGCGCCTTCCGGCCGCGGCGGCGGGCCGCGTCTGCCTCGACACCGACGGGCCGGACATCGCCGCGTTCCCGGAAGGCAACCCCCGGGTGGCGGTGGATCCCGATCACCTGGCCTACGTGATCTTCACGTCGGGCTCCACGGGCCGGCCCAAGGGCGCGATGATCTCCCACCGCGCGATCGGCAACCACATGGCGTGGATGCAGTCGGCCTTCCCCTTCGGCCCCGACGATCGCGTGTTCCAGAAGACGCCCTTGAGCTTCGACGCTTCGGTGTGGGAGTTCTACGCGTCGCTGCTGGTGGGCGGCCGGCTCGTGCTGGCGGCTCCCGACGGCCACAAGGACGCGTCGTACCTGGTGGACACGATCGTCCGGCAGGGGATCACCGTGCTCCAGCTCGTGCCGACGCTGCTGCGGCTGCTGCTGGAAGAGCCGCGTATCGGCGAGTGCCGATCGCTGAAGCGCGTCTTCTGCGGCGGCGAGGCGCTGCCGGCGGAGCTCGTGGCGCGGTTCGCGCGCACGCTGGGGGCCGAGCTGCACAACCTGTACGGCCCCACGGAGGCCACGATCGACGCCACGTCGTGGAGTCACGACCGGACGGCCCGGCTGGATCTCGTGCCCATCGGGCGGCCGGTCGACAACATGCGGGCCTACGTGCTGGACCGCTCGATGCAGCCCTGTCCGGTGGGCGTTCCCGGAGAGCTCTACCTCGCGGGGACGGGGCTGGCCCGCGGCTACCTGGATCGGCCGGACCTGACCGCCGAGCGGTTCGTGCCCGACTCCGTCGGCGGAGACGCGAACGGACGGCTCTATCGGACCGGCGACCTCGTGCGATACCGGCCCGCCGGCGACCTCGAGTACCTGGGCCGCATGGACCACCAGGTCAAGCTCCGCGGGTTCCGCATCGAGCTCGGGGAGGTGGAGGCCGTGCTGCGGGAGTGCCCGGGGGTGAGCGAGAGCGTGGTGGTGGCCCGGGAAGACACGCCCGGGGACCGGCGCCTCGTCGCCTACGTCGTGGCCGCGGCGCCCGACGAGGCGGCCGCCGCATCCCAATCGGACCAGGTGTCGCAGTGGCAGGCCATGTACGAGCAGACGTATGGGCAACTCGCGGCCGGCGCGGATTCGGCCTTCAACGTCGTCGGCTGGAACAGCAGCTACACGGGCCGGCCCATCCCGGACGAGGAGATGCGCGAGTGGGTCGAGCGGACGACCGAGCGCATCCTCGCCCTGCGGCCGCGGCGGGTGCTGGAGATCGGGTGCGGAACCGGCCTGCTCCTGTTCCGCCTCGCCCCCGGCTGCGAGCGCTACGTGGCCACCGACTTCTCGCGCGGGGCGGTCGAGTACCTGGAGCGCGCGGTCGCGGCTCGCGGCGGAATGCCCCAGGTCAGCTTGCGGCAGGGAGCCGCGGACGACCTCGCCGGGCTGGAGAGCGAATCCTTCGACGCCGTGGTGCTCAACTCCGTCGTCCAGTACTTCCCCGGCGTCGAGTACCTGCTCCAGGTCCTGGAAGGAGCGGTGAGGGTCGTGGCTCCCGGGGGCGCCATCTTCCTGGGCGACGTGCGCAGCCTGGTGCTCCTCGAGGCCTACCATGCCTCGGTCCAGGCGCACAAGGCGCCCGCTTCTCTCTCGCGCGACGACCTGGGCCAGCGCGTCCGGAAGCAGGTGGCCGAGGAGGAAGAGCTGGTCCTCGATCCCGCCTTCTTCGGCGCCCTGATGCAGCGCTGGCCCCGCATCACGGACGTCGCCGTGCGGATCAAGCGCGGGCATCACCACAACGAGCTGACCCGCTTTCGTTACGACGTGGTGCTGCGGATCGACGCCGAGGGGCCGCCGCCGGCGGAGACCGAACGACTCGACTGGGACGCCGCCCGGCTCACGACCGTCGATCTCGAGCGGCATCTCCGCGAGCGGCAGCCGGAGGTGTTGCGGGTGGCCGGCGTGCCCGACGCCCGATTGAGAGGCGAGCGCCGCCTGCTCGAATGGCTGCGCGGCACGGACGGCCCCTCGACGGTGGGCGAGCTGCGGGAGGCGGTGGCCGCCGACGGCGGGGAAGCGGGAGTCGACCCCGAGGCCCTGTGGGCCATCGCCGACCGGTGCCCTTACGACGTGGAGATCGGCACTCACGATGCGAACGGACGCTTCGAGGCGCTCGTCCGCAGGCGGCGCCCGCGCGCCGTCGCGCCGGCCGCGCGCCCTCGACCGGCGGCGGCGCGGGAACCGTCGTGGGGACGCTACGCCAACGACCCGGTCCGCGCGATGCGCCTGCGGCAGCTGGTTCCCCGGCTCCGCCAGTTCCTCGAGGACCGGCTGCCCGCCCACATGATGCCTTCGGCGTTCGTGGCGCTCGAGGCGCTGCCGCTCACGCCGAACGGCAAGGTGGACCGGGCGGCGTTGCCGGCGCCCGGTCAGGCGCGCCCGCGGACGGGGGACGCGTTCGTCGCGCCGCGCACGCCGACCGAAGGCGTCGTGGCCGCGACCTTCGCGCAGGTCCTGGGAGTGGACCAGGTGGGCGTCCAGGACAGCTTCTTCGAGCTGGGCGGCCACTCGCTGCTCGCCACCCAGGTGGTCTCTCGGCTCCGCGACGCCCTGGAGGTGGAGGTGCCGCTGCGCCTCCTGTTCGAGGAGCCGACCGCGGCCGGCCTCGCCGCGCGCCTGCTGGCCGATCCCGAGCACGGCGCGCGCGTGGCCCAGGTCGCGGAGGTGCTGCTGAGCGTGGCCAGCCTCGACGATGCGGAGGCGGAGAGCCTGCTCGGCAACGTCAGCGGTGATCCGGCATGAGCCATCCCCCCGGCCCGAACCCGATGGGCTTGTCGGCGCCGAAGCGCGCGCTCGTCGAGGCGATGCTGCGGAGCAAGGGGCTGGCCGCGGCCCGGGAGGCGATCCCGCGCCGCGACCCGGGCCCGGCGGCGCCCCTCTCGTTCGCACAGCAGCGCCTGTGGGTGCTCGACCAGATGGGGTCCGGCCCGGCCTACAACGTCGCCGAGGCGTTGCGCGTCTCGGGTCCTCTCGAGCGGACGGCCCTCGAGAGGAGCCTACGACACGTCGTCGGCCGCCACGAGGCGCTGCGCACGAGGTTCGTGGCGGAGGGAGCCGGCGAGCCGGTGCAGGTGATCGCGCCGGAGGTCGATCTCACCCTGGCCAGCGTCGACCTGACCCATCTGCCCGAGCGGGAGCGGGAGCAGGTGGCACGGCAGCGGGCGGAACAGGAGGCGCGCATTCCCTTCGACCTCGCGCGGGGACCCCTCGTACGCGCGACGCTGCTGCGCCTGGCGGACGCCGACCACGTGCTGCTGCTCACCCTGCATCACATCGTCTCGGACGGATGGTCGGCGCTCGTCCTCGTTCGCGAGCTGACCGTGCTTTATCGGAGCTTCGCGGCCGGCCTCCCGCCGAGCCTTCCCGAGCTGCCCATCCAGTACGCGGACTTCGCGACCTGGCAACGCCGTTGGCTGCGCGGCGCGATCCTCGAGCGCCAGCTCTCCTATTGGCGAGGACGGCTGGCGGGGGCGGCGACGCTCGCGCTGCCGAGCGACCGGCCCCGCCCCGCCCTGCGGTCGTTCCGGGGCGCGTCCACCGCCCGCACGATGGCCGGGGCCCTGGCCGAGCGGCTGCGGGCCCTCTCCCAGCGCGAAGGGGTGACCCTCTTCATGACGTTGATGGCCGCGTTCCAGGCGCTGCTCCACCGGTACTCCGGCCAGGACGACATCGTGGTGGGCTCGCCCATCGCCAACCGCAACCGGACCGAGCTCGAGGGCCTCATCGGTTTCTTCGTGAACTCTCTCGCGCTGCGCGGCGATCTCTCCGGCGACCCGACGTTCCGGGAGCTGCTCGGGCGAGTCAAGGAGGCCGCTCTCGGCGCCTACGCCCACCAGGACGTGCCCTTCGAGAAGCTGGTGGAGGAGCTGCACCCCCCGCGCCGGCTGGGCCAGAACCCGATCTTCCAGGTGACGTTCGACCTGCAGAAGCTGTCTTCCGCGACGATGGGCCTCGAGGGGCTGACCTTGCGGCCGCTGGAGCGGACGGTCTCGACGACCCGCTTCGACCTGGAGCTGCGCGTCTGGGAGGGCCCCGACCGCCTGGTGGCCGGCGCCAGCTACAGCACCGATCTGTTCGAGGCCGACACCGTCGCCAGCATGCTGGGCCACTACCAGACGCTGCTCGAGGCCGTCGTGGCGCGTCCCGATGCCCGGCTCTCGGAGCTGACCCTGCTCGGGGACGAGGAGCGCGATCGGCTCCTGCAGTGGGCGGGCCGGTCGAGCGTCTATCCGCGACAGGGTGGGATCCCCGAGCAGTTCGAGATCCAGGCCGCGCGGAGGCCGGACGCCGTCGCCGTGTCGTTCGGCGGCGAGAAGCTCGGCTACGAGGCGCTCAACCGCCGCGCGAACCAGCTCGCGCGCTACCTGGGGCGGCTCGGCGTGAGCCGCGGGGATCGCGTCGGCATCTGCATCGATCGGTCGCCGGAGATGGTCGTGGGGCTGCTGGGGATCCTGAAGTCGGGGGGCGCCTACGTGCCCCTGGACCCGGCGTACCCGGAGGAGCGGCTGGCCTTCATGTTGCGGGACTCCGGGGTCCCGCTGGTGCTGACGCAGGAGCGGCTGGCCGCCGGGCTCGCCGGGCGCGGAACGCGCACGGTCTGCCTGGACCGCGACTGGCCGGCGATCTCGGCGGAGCGCGAAGAGAACCTGGCGATCCGCGTGGGAGGAGAGGACCTGGCGTACGTGACCTACACGTCGGGATCCACCGGGGTCCCCAAGGGCGTCGAAGTCCCTCACCGCGGCGTTCTGCGCCTGGTGATGGGGACCGATTACGTCGAGCTGGGTCCGGCCGAGACCCTGCTGCAGCTCGCGCCGGTCACGTTCGACGCGTCCACGCTCGAGGTGTGGGGCGCGCTGCTGCCCGGCGGCCGCTGCGTGCTCTACCCGAAGCGGGTGGCGACGCCGGGTGACCTCGAGGAGGTGATCGGCCGGGAGGGCGTGAGCACGCTGTGGCTCACGGCGTCCCTGTACAACGCCGTGGTGGACGAGTCGCCCGGCGCGCTGCGCGGGGTGAAGCAGCTTCTCATCGGGGGCGAGGCGCTCTCGGTGCCGCACGTGCGGCGAGGCCTCGAGGCGCTGGCCGGGACGCAGATCATCAACGGCTACGGGCCCACCGAGGGGACGACCTTCACGTGCTGCCATCCGATCCCGCGGGTGCTCGAGGACGGGGGGGCGTCGATTCCCATCGGCCGTCCGATCACGAACACCCGCGTGTACGTGCTGGACCGGCGCATGAATCTGGTCCCGGCGGGAATGCCCGGGGAGCTCTTCGTCGGCGGGGACGGCGTGGCCCGCGGATATCTGAAGCGGCCGGCGCTCACGGCGGCGAGCTTCGTGCCCGATCCGTTCGCGGCCGCCGCCGGGCAGCGGCTGTACCGGACGGGAGATCTGGTTCGGTGGCGGCGCGACGGCGTCATCGAGTTCCTGGGCCGGGTGGACACCCAGGTGAAGGTGCGCGGCTTCCGCATCGAGCTGGGTGAGATCGAGGCGGTGCTGGGCGAGCACCCGGGCGTCCAGAAGAGCGTGGTGGCGGTGAGAGAGGACGTCCCCGGGGACAAGCGGATCGTCGCCTACGTCGTCGCCGCCCCGGATGCGGCCCCGGCGACGGCCGAGCTTCGCCAGCACCTCCAGGCGAAGCTGCCGGAGTACATGGTGCCCTCCGCCTTCATGGTGCTCGAGGCGCTGCCCCTCGACCCGAACGGCAAGGTGGACCGCCGGGCGCTGCCCGCGCCGGACGGCGGCGACGCCAGCGCGGCCGCCTACGCTCCGCCGACGAACGAGCTCGAACGGCTGCTGGCCGGCATCTGGCAGGACGTGCTCGGGCGGGCGAGCGTGGGGATCCACGACAACTTCTTCGATCTGGGCGGTCACTCGCTGCTGCTCATCCAGGTCCACCGCCGGACGAGGGAGGCCAGGCCCGACTGCGACCTGCCGGTGATGGCGCTCTTCGAGCACCCCACGATCGCGGCGCTCGCCGTGCACATGCGCGCGATCTCGGCGGTTCGAGGCACACGACGGGAGGAGGACGAAGCCCCGGCGGGAGAAGTGGAGGATCTCGGCGAAGGGCTGCGCGCCGGCCGGCGGCGGCTGGGCCGGCGGCGCGAGTCACTGCAACGGGCGGGCGAGCAGGACGGCACCGATGCTTGAGCGCGCGGTCGGCGAGTTCGTTTCCGCACTGAGCGCGCTCGACGTGCGCTGCTGGGTGGAGGGTGACCGCCTCCGCCTGAGCGCACCCCGGGAAGCGCTCACGGTGGAGCTGCGCGAGGAGCTGACCCGGCGCAAGGACGAGATCCTCACGTACCTGCGCGCGGTGAAGACGGGGGCATCCTCCGCGCCGCCGCTCGCGCGCGTTCCCCGCAACGGCGGGCAGCCGCTCTCCTTCGCCCAGGAGCGGCTCTGGTTCCTCCAGAAGCTCGACCCGGAGAGCGTGGTCTACAACCTGCAAGCCAACGTTCGCTTCGCCGGCGGCCTCGACCGGTCCGCGCTCGAACGAGCCCTGGCCGAGCTCGTGCGTCGCCACGAGCCCCTGCGCACACGCTTCGAGGAACGGGAGGGCCGGCCGGTCCAGGTGATCGCCCTGCCCTCGCCCGTCGAGCTGCCGGTGGTCGATCTCGGCCCGCTGGGCCGCGGGGACCGGCCGCGGGAGGCCCAGCGCGTCGCCAGCGAGCAGGTGCGCCGCCCGTTCGATCTCCCGCGCGGGCCGGCCTTCCGCACGCTGCTCCTGCGTCTCGGGGCCGACGATCACCGGCTCCTCGTGACCCAGCATCACATCATCACCGACGGGTGGTCCATCGCGTTGCTGGTCGAGGAGGTCCTTGCGCTGTATCGGGCCTTCGCGGCCGGGCTCGCCTCTCCGCTCCCGGAGCCCGCCCGGCAGTACGTCGACTTCGCGTGCTGGCAGCGCGAGTGGCTGCAAGGCGAGACGCTCGAGCGCCAGCTCTCGTATTGGCGGGAGCGCCTGCGCGGCGCTCGGCCCGCTCTGGACCTGCCCACCGATCGCCCGCGGCCGGCCGTCCAGACCGCCAACGGCGAGACGCTGCGCTTCGAGCTGACCAGGCAGATCTCCGACGAGGTGGAGGCCCTGAGCCGCGCCGAAGGAGCGACGCCCTTCATCACCCTCCTGGCCGCGTTCACGATGCTGCTCTCCCGATACTCCGGCGAGGACGACGTGGTGGTGGGCACCGCGAACGGCAACCGTTCGCTCGTCGAGACGGAGCGGATGCTGGGCCTCTTCGTCAACACGGTCGTCCTCCGCACCGACCTGTCCGGAGACCCCTCGTTCCGCGAGGTACTCGCGCGGGTGCGGAGGGTGTCGCTGGAGGCCCACTCGTACGGCGACCTGCCCTTCGAGAAGCTGGTCGAGGAGCTGCGGCCGCCGCGCGACCTGAGCCGCTCGCCGGTCTTCCAGGTGCTGTTCGTCATCCAGAACACGCCGCTGGCGGCGCTGACCCGTCTCGGCGACGAAGGCGCGATCGGCGAGCGGGGAACGGCCGCCTACGACCTCAGCCTCTACGTGACCGAGACCGACCGCGGCTTCGCGGGCTCCCTCGAATACAACACCGACCTCTTCGACGCCGAAACCGCCCGCCGTTTCGCGGCGCACTACCAGGAGCTCCTGGGCCGCGCGGTGGCCCATCCCGAGCGGCGCATCTCGGAGCTGACGGTGCTCGGAGAGGCCGAGCGGCACCGGATCCTCGTCGAGTGGAACGCCACGGAGAAGCCGGTCCCGGCCCGCTGCGCGCACGAGCTGGTGGAATCCCAGGCGGCGCGCACGCCGCAGGCCGTCGCCGTGGAGTTCGAGGGGCAGAGCCTCACCTACGCGGAGCTGGACCGTCGCGCCAACCGCCTGGCCCACCGGTTGCGCCGGCTGGGCGTACGGCCGGGCGTGCTGGCCGGGCTGCACACGGAGCGGTCACTCGACATGATGGTGGGGCTGCTGGGAATCCTGAAGGCGGGTGGCGCCTACGTGCCCCTCGACCCGGCCTACCCGACGGAGCGGCTGCAGTGGATGCTCGCCGACGCCCGGCCGGCGGTCGTCCTGACGCAGCGGGGGCTCGCGGACGGGCTCCCTGCCTTCGACGGGCACCGGGTCACCCTGGACGAGCCGACCGGGGAGGACGGCGGCGCGGCGCCGCTGCCGAGCGGCGCCGGCCCCGACCACCTCGCCTACGTGATCTTCACCTCCGGCTCCACGGGCCGGCCGAAGGGAGTGGCGATTCCGCATGGGGCCCTCGCCAACCTGCTGGCCTCGATGCGCGAGGAGCCCGGCCTCTCGGCGCGGGACACCCTGCTCGCGGTGACGACGCTGGCGTTCGACATCGCCGGCCTCGAGCTCCTCCTTCCCCTGATCGCCGGGGGCCGGATCGTGCTCGCGAGCCGCGAAACCGCGATCGACGGAGCGGCGCTCGGGCGGCTCCTGGCCCAGTCGGGGGCGACGGTGATGCAGGCCACACCGGCGACGTGGCGGATGCTGATCGCGTCGGGCTGGCGGGGCGATCCGCGCCTGAAGATCCTCTGCGGCGGCGAGGCCTTGCCGAGCGAGCTGGCGCGCGAGCTGAGGGAGCGCGGCGCTTCTCTGTGGAACGTCTACGGGCCCACCGAGACGACCATCTGGTCCACGGTGCACGCCGTCCGGGAGGTGACGACGCCGGTGCCCATCGGCCGGCCGATCGCCAACACGCGCGTCCACGTCCTGGACGCCCGCCTCCAACCCGTGCCGATCGGCGTCTCCGGCGAGCTCTACATCGGCGGCACCGGCGTCGCCCGCGGATACCTCGGACGTTCGGACCTGACGGCGGAGCGCTTCGTCCCCGACCCGTTCGGCGGCGAGCGGGGGGGCCGTCTCTATCGCACGGGCGATCGCGCCCGGTACCGCGTGGACGGCACCGTCGAGTGCCTCGGTCGGATCGACCACCAGCTCAAGCTGAGGGGCTTCCGGATCGAGCCGGCCGAGATCGAGGCCGCGCTCCGCGAGCACGGCGCCGTCGGCGATTGCGTGGTCGTGGCGCGCGACGGGGCGGGATCGGACCGGCGGCTCGTGGCCTACCTGGTGGCGTCGACGTCAGGGCCGCCGGCGGCCTCCGAGCTGCGGGCGTTCCTGAAGCGCCGGCTGCCGGATTACATGGTGCCCGCGGTCTTCGTCACTCTCGCCGCGCTGCCCCGCACCCCGAACGGAAAGGTCGACCGTCGCGCCCTGCCCGATCCGGACCCGGGCCGCAGCGGCCTCGAGAGCGCGTACGTCCCGCCCGGCGGGCCCGTCGAGGAGGCGGTGGCCGCCATCTGGAGCGAGGTGCTGGGACGGGAGCGCGTGGGCGCTCACGACAACTTCTTCGACCTCGGCGGGCATTCCCTGAACGCGGCCCAGGTCCTGTCGCGCATCCAGGACGCCTTCCAGGTACAGATCCCGCTGCGCCGGGTCTTCGAGGCGCCGACGGTGGCGGGCCTGGCCGAGAGCGTCGAGCGGGCGCGGCAGCAAGGCTCCGCATCGGAGACACCGCCCCTCGCTCCGCTCCCGGAGGGAGCCGAGCAACCGCTGTCGTTCGCGCAGGAGCGGCTGTGGTTCCTCGACCGGCTGGAGGAGGAGCGCGCCGTCTACAACATCCCCGGCGCCCTGTACCTGAAGGGCCGGCTCGACCAGGCGGCCCTCGAGAAGAGCCTCGCCGAGATCTGGCGGCGGCACGAGGGTCTGCGCGCGCTGTTCGGAGACGTCGAGGGGCGGCCGGTGCTCCAGGTCGCCTCCGCGGAGAACTTCGAGCTGGGCGTGACGGACCTGGCGGCCACGCCCGTCGATCTCCGCCGGGACGCCGGCCGCCGGTTGATCGTCGAGGAGGCCCGGCTTCCCTTCGATCTCTCCCGGGGGCCGCTCTTCCGGTGCCGGCTGCTGCGCTTCGCCGAGGAGGAGCACGTCCTGCTCGCGACGCTGCACCACATCGTGGCCGACGAGTGGTCGCTGGGCATCGTCGTGCGGGAGCTGAGCGCGCTCTACGCGGCGTTCTCCCATGGCGAGCCCTCTCCCTTGCCCGAGCCGCCGGTGCAGTACGCGGACTACGCGCACTGGCAGCGGCGGCTCTTGAGCGGCGAGCGCCTCGAGCGGGAGGTCGGCTACTGGCGGAGCAAGCTCGCCGATCTCTCGACGCTGGACCTGCCCCTCGACCATGCGCGCCCGCCGCTGCAGACGTTCCGCGGCGCGATGCACCACTTCCGCGTCCCGCCGGAGCTGGCCGCCCAGGTGAAGAGCCTGGCCCGCGCCGAGAAGGCCACGCTCTTCATGACCCTGATGGCGGCGTTCCAGACGCTGCTCCACCGGTATTCCGGCCAGGAGGACGTGGCGGTGGGGATGCCGATCGCGGGCCGCGCGAGGACCGAGCTCGAGGGGATCGTCGGGCTGTTCGCGAACACGCTCGTCTTCCGGACCGACCTCGGCGGCGATCCCACGTTCCGGACGGCCCTGGCCCGCGTTCGCGAGACCGCCCTCGAGACGTACGCGCATCAGGACATGCCCTTCGAACGGCTGGTCGAGGCGCTGCGCCCCAATCGCAACCTGAGCGTCCACCCCCTCTTCCAGGTGATGTTCGTCCTGCAGAACGCGCCGGCGGCGTCGCTGCAGCTCGAAGGGCTGGGCCTGAGCCCCATCGGCGTCGAGACCGGCGCGTCGCGCTTCGACCTGACGCTGTTCCTGCGCGAGCGCGCGGACTCCTTCTACGGGACGCTCGAGTACAACACGGACCTCTTCGAGGCGCCGAGGATGGAGCGTCTGGCCGGCCATTTCGAGAGCCTGCTGGCGGGGATCGTGGAGGCCCCGGACCGGCGGTTGTCGGAGCTCCCGCTCCTCACCGAGCGCGAGCGCACGCAGCTGCTCGTCGAATGGAACGACACCGCGGAGCCGCCCGCGGTGGAGCGCTGCGCGCACGCCTCGATCGCGGCGCAGGCCGGGCGCACTCCGGATGCGATCGCGGTGTCCTTCGAGGGCGAGGCGCTCAGCTACCGGGCGCTCGACGTGCGAGCAAACCA
>Ga0207684_10003041_pt1 | contig 16622 bp, 16 predicted proteins | sample KBSK5501metaG_FD_184342 | JGI IMG/M metagenome (GOLD analysis project Ga0207684, IMG submission 184342) | Corn, switchgrass and miscanthus rhizosphere microbial communities from Kellogg Biological Station, Michigan, USA - KBS K5-50-1 metaG... | ecosystem: Host-associated > Plants > Roots >...
CGCCGCCGCACGCCAAGTGCTGGCGTGGGCCTGGGCAGTCTTCATCTCCGGTGAGCCCTTCGCTGCCACGAAAACGGTCAAGGCGGTCGCTTGACCTTGCTTTTGATGCGAGAATCTGACCTGCTACACTGACTGCTACATGTAGACCCTACTCCCCGGCAGGTGATCGATCGCGCCCAGGCGATTCTCCGCGCCCGTGAGGCAGCTTTGCCGCCAGCAAGCGCCGAGTAGGGAACTGGGTCAGCGCTCGCAGGCAAAGCCGCCTATCCCGATGGGAAGCGCGAGCACGGTCTGCGGTTGTCCGATAAGTGAGGCAATACTGGTATCACACCCTACTGCGCGGCGCTTGGCGCAAGGATTGCGTCCATGATATCCGCCGCGCGCTCCCGCATATTGGGCAGAACATGCCCGTAGGTGTTGAGTGTGATGGTGATCGTCGAGTGGCCGACCAGATCGCTGACCGTCTTGGTGTCTGTGCCGCGTGAGAGCATCAGCAGTGCCGCAGGTGCGCCTTGTGAAACCGCTCGCAACAACTGTCTGATACCACAACTTCAGGAACCACTTCTCGAACCCGGCCGTGATCTGTCCTGGCACACTGTCGTGGGCTGACGCCTCGCTGACGCCTCGATGCGGCAGCCGTTGACTGCGATATCAATTGCAAATGTGACACGACCGACGAGCGCCGCCCGCCGTGAGATGGCGAGCGACGCCCTTCCAGATCTGAGTTGACAACTTTACGACATGCCCAGACCCGCAGCGCCTCTCGTCGCGGCTCTCCCCCGATCGCCGAAGCTCCTACGGGATCAGGCCGCTCGGGTCCATGGTGAAGCTACACCCAGCGGAACGCGCCACAAACCATGGTATCCGCCTCCCAACCTCCATACACCGATAGCGGCGTGCCTATCGGTGCTCGGCAGGAGCCGAAGGTCGCTGCGGTCAACCCGGCTGCCTAGAGATCCCCACAGGTGGCCAGGCCTGGCCTGCTATGGGGCGATGGCTGCCGTGTAGATGTTCTGGTCCAATCCGCCAGTGCCGTCGAAGCAGGTGGTGAGCGACGACGTGCAAACGCCGCCGGTCTCCGGATCGCCAGCTACGTCCGCGCCGTCGTTGTCGCCGCCAGGGTCGGCCGCCCCCACGGTGTTGCGCTGGTCGGTCCACACCGCGCCGATCGTGTTGCCCTGTGCAGCTACGGTGATGTAGTCACCGAAGAACGGCACGAGTCGGCCGCCGAACTGCTCGTAGTTGAGGTTTATTGCCGTGTCGTTCACCTGGATGCTCGATCCCCAGGTCTTGCCGCCATCGGCGGATTCGGCGTAGCGGACATTCAAGCAGGCGGACGCCAGCCCGCTGGCGTTGTTGCATGGCGCCCGGGTGGCGGCGTAGTTCGCATCCCCTCGTGAGTCATACCAAATGGCGCTGACCCGGCCGGCGGAGGCCGTCAGGAACGGGAAGAACTGGTGCCCGGTGGAGGAGGGGGCAAGCAGTGCTGTGCTGCTCCACGTAGCGCCACCGTTGGTCGAGAACACATATTCGATCTGTCCCTGACCGGAGGACTGCGCTACCTGGAAGGCCATGACCAGTGTCCCGTGGACGTTGTCGGCGGCCAGGTAGGGGGGCGCCAGGTCGAACCGCGGGAAGGTGAACCCGGTTGGGCAGTTGAACGGCGCGTCACCGCATTCGCGGGCTCCGTTGCCAGAGAACTGCCCAGAGGTGAACGCTGTGTAGTTCACGACGATCTGAGCCTTGCTGAACGTCTGCCCGAAGTCTGCGGAGGACACAAACGCGGCGCCGTTCACCGCGCCGGGCGCCCCAGCCTTGGATCCGCCAGTGGTTCCGCTCCAACCGACGTCAACCTGCCCCGAGGTTCCGATTACGATCGAGGGACCTTGGTTGCTACAGATCCCTGAGGAGATCTTCAGCGGTTGGCTGAACGTCGCGCCATGGTCGGTCGAGCGGCTAAAGAGGATCTCGTTGCAGCCCGTGCCATGGAAGTTCGACCAGGCCGCATATACGTCGCCGGTGGCCGGGTCCGCGGCGAGGTTGGTCTTGTCATTGAACGATCCCAAGCCGAAGGTGTTGGTGGCCAGAATGACCGTCCGTACGTACTTCGCGCCGTCGGTGGTGGTGTCGCTCGGATTGGCTGGGGCGTAGGTCGCCACCCAGACGTCGCCGGTGTTGTCGCGGAAAGAATTGGAGTTGCCGTCCGCGATCCCGCGGTTGAAGTTGTTGCCCATGTAGAAAAGGTTGCCGTTGCCGTCCCACGACATCACCGGGTCGCCGGCCGCAAGGGCGCCGCCGGCCACCATCTGGGCGAGAGGTGAAGAGGCGCCCTGGGTGGAGGTGTCGCCGCTATAGCCAGGCAGGAGGCTATCGGTCCAAGTCATCCCCGAATCGGTGCTACGGTAGACACCGGCCCAGGCGTCGCCGGCCGTCGGCACCGTGCAGTAGTCGTTGGAACCGGCGGTCCGTACAGCCGTGTTACGGGGGTCAATGGCCAGGGTCGGTTCGTTCTGCATGCGCCGGTCGACGCCGCAGCGCGTGAGGACCCCGTCGCTGTAGCTGCCGCCAGCTAACTGGTCGGCGCTCTTGTAGGCGCTCCCGGTATCGACGGTGACCCGCACATTGGCGCCCGGGCTGGGCGCGGCGGCCGCAACTCCACTCCGAAGGTACAAGGACACCGCGAAGAGGGACATCAGGGTCAAGCCTGCTACGCCAAGGATCGCAACCCGCTTGGGAATTCGCATGGAAGACTACACCTTTTCGTCCGGTGACTACATCGTGGTAGTCGCAAAGATACGGAGGAACTGCTCCCGCGAGCAGCTCGGATGTGCGTCGCTTAGACAGCGGAAAGCGCGTGGTTCCCGATCGTAGGGCGCCTGCGTAGCGCTTCCTCCTCGATCAGGAACGTCAAGGCTCACGGTTGGATCTGTCGTTCCTCCTCACTGGGCCCCGATAGGCCAAACAACCAGGGGTGACTACCCTACAGAGATGGCGAGTAGTTGACCAGCAGTACGGCGCCCGTTACGCAGCAGTGCGGGGACACCGACTAGAGGCACTCGATAGCATGTGCGATCTCTATTTCGATCGACTGTTCAGTGACTCCAGAAGCGTAGGCCGCTCCTGCCTGTGCCGACCTTTCGCTCTCGGGCGCGCGTCGATCGGGCATGCGCCTGCAACCCACGCGCCGCGAGCCGCAGCCGTGCATGGTAGCGCCTGTCCGCAGGCACGGTCGATTACTTGACCGTGATCTTGGCCGTGAAGACCTCTTCGTCGAGCGCGGCGACGCTGTCACGCCGGTCCGTCCAGATCGGCCGCGCGACGCCGCCGTAGGCCGCAATCCCTTCGTAGTCGCCATACTGGTCGTGCAGCTGCGCGCCGCAGCAGGTCTCGTTGGTCGGCGCGCTCGACACCTGCACGTTCGCGCTGTAGGTCTGCCCGCCGTCGGTCGAGCGGGTGTAGACCTCGTTCGTGCTGAGGTGCGTGGGGTCTTGGCGGGTGTCAGAGAAGCTGACGTTGACGGAGCCGTTGGTTGGGTCGACCGCCAGCCATTGGTTGAACTGGTCGTTGGCTACCCCCGCCGGATCGTCGTTGACGCGCTGCTGCGCGCTCCAGGTAGCGCCACGGTCGCTCGAGCGCGCGACGAAGATATCAGCGCCGTTGCTGGCCGTCTCGTCCATCCAGGAGCAGTAGAGCGCGCCGCTATGCGCCCCCGCGCTGCGGTCGGCGTCGCAGGCGGGATAGACGAGCGCGCCGCGCACATTCTCAGCCGGAAGGTTGACGGCGAAGGCGACCTGTGTCGGCGCGATGAGCGTCGGTTGGCCGAAGGTGACGCCGCCATCCACTGAGCGGTTGACCAGCATCTGGTTGTTCTGCACGTCATGCCAGGCGACATAGACCTCGCCGTTGGGCCCCACGAACGGGTCGGCGCCAATGACCGCGCTCGGGCCACCGGTGAGGCGGTTGACGGCGGTGGGCGCGCTAAAGGTCTGGCCGCCATCAGTCGAGCGTGAGACGAGCAGCGCGTTATTGGACGACGACTTGCCATTGCGGGGCGAGGCGTTATCCCAGGCGACATAGACGCTGTCGCGGAAGGGGCTGTTGGGGTTCGTGTCCACGGCGATCATCGGTTTGTCGTTGAACTTGCCATTGCCGCTGCTGAAGTTGAAAAAGGTGACCTGCGGCCAGGTCTGGCCGCCATCAGTCGACTTGGCCACCGCCATCTCGGAGCCCTGTACCGCGGCGAACGACTGGTTGAAGAAGACGACGATGTAGCTGTAGTAGACGTTCCCGTGGGTGTCGAAGGCCACGCCGGGGTCGGAGCCGAAGTCGGTCCCGTTGGTCGAGGTGGGCGGCGGCAGCGGCAGGTCGACGCCGCCGAAGGTCTGGCCGCCATCGCTGGAGAAGTAGCCGCGCATGGGCAGACGGTCAATCTCGTTGGAGCCGCCGACGACCGTGGACGGAGCGCTCGGATTGATCGTGATCGCGGTCTCGCTCTGCGGGCCGGGCTCATTGCTCATGTCAATGTTCGCGCCGACCACCACGCTCTGCGTCTTCCCGGGCGCGGCTCGCGGCGTGAAAGCTGGTGCGGAGACGAGCTGATACTTGCTCCACCACCGCGGCTGGTCGTACGACGAATTCGACGACGAGGCGCCCGACGACGAGGCGCTCGCGTGGGCCGGCAGTCTGATGAACGAGACCGCGCCGGCCAGCCCGACGAGAGCGATCAAGAGTCCGCTTATCCAGAGCCAACGGTTGCGTGCCATGATTCCCCCTCTTTCAGCCGCTCCAGCACCGTCCGGGGTGGCGCCTCCCGCGTGGGGTGGGCGCTCTCTCACGAGTGGGCGCCGCACACGGCGCCACTGCGCCCGGCCGGCGGGAGCAGTGTGCGCACGCTCCTACCATACACCATAGCGGCGAGCGCCTGGGCCTCGAGTGACACTGCGGAATGACACTGATGAACCTGACGCCCATGCATTGAGGGATCTCATCAGGTGGCCAACGAAATCGAGCGCATCTGGTTGCTCTTGGCTCCTCCCGGCACCCTGGCGACCGAGTCTCATCCGCCAGAATGCTCACGGAAGGCCGAAAAGCTGGCGAGAAGAGACCGTCTGGCTGGCTCTATCACATCCGACAGCTGAGCAAAGACTATGAGCGCCTGTGCGCCACTGGAAAGGCCTGGATCTATCTCGCTATGATCCGCCTCATGCTCCGCCGCCTCGCTCGCTTCTGAGAGGGGGTTTTTCAGCCCAGCCAAGCCGGCTAACAGATAAGCTCACGGTCGAGTGTGCTCATTCCGGGAAGGTTGTTTCATATCGCCATCTGTGCTGCCGAGTTCGCCTCCCCCCTTTTCCGACTGATCGGACGTACAGTGCCGCCTGGGCTATTGAAGTGGTCAAGCGCATTCTTGTACCTTCAGATGTGCACCGTATTGCCACGTTATTCACCGTGAACCCTTGGGTCGAACTGGTACTTCCAACGATGCCAACCAGATAGCGCGAGGCGGAGCGATGCCGCACACGAGCGGCTCGCACGGTAGCGAGCGGGGACTACACGCCCGAAGCGCTTCGTCCGTATCATCGCAGCGTAGTACACAGCAGGTTGGATTCGTCATGAGAACAGTCCTGACAGGGAGGTTGGCATGCGAACACGTCTCCGCGTCTTGCTCGGCACGATCGTCCTGGTCGGCCTGGTGGCCGCCGCAATCGCCGTCGCGACCGCACGGATCGCCCGGGCTGGCGCACCCCCACCCAGCTTCGCCCTCACACCCCTTAGTCTGACCAATGGTAGCAGCGAACCGGAGATCTCCATCGGTGGCGACGGCACGATGGCGATGGTCTCGCTCCAATGGCTGTTTGACCCCAGTGCGTTCGGCACCCATTTGTGGGCGGGTCCCTTCGGCTCGACCCCCACGCATCAAGGCATCGTGGACAACGCGCTGCAGCATCCGGGCAAACAGATCTTCGGCGCAGGCGACGCCGACGTCGACATCGGCTCGACCGGGGCGCTGCACATGTCGACACTGGTCTTCCTGGAAAATCCCACGGGCAATAAGGCCCAGCTCGGCGTCTCAGCGATCACCTGCCCGAGCGTGCCATCCAGCGGCTTCGCCATCCCGCCGTGCACCGCGCAGCTCATCGGCACGAACGGCTCAGATCGCCAGTGGGTCACCTCGGATGGGCCGCATGTCTACATCTCGTTCCACGATTCCGGGAACTCCTCGCTGATCAGAGTGATGCGCTCGGATGACGACGGCCTCACGTTCAAGCAGGTCGCCGATCCGGTGGTCGGGCAAGATGGGACGACCGCCGACGCGACCTTTAACAACATCCAAGGCAAGCTCGTCGCCGACCATCACTCGGGCAATGTCTACGACATCTATGCGGCAGGTGAGACGGGCGTGCTCAAGGCCCACACCTTCACACCCAACCACATCATCGTCTCGCGCAGCAGCGACATGGGCAAGAGTTGGACCGCGAATGTCGCCTTTGCGGCCCCGGCCGGCACCAGCCTGGCGGCCATCTTCCCCGCGCTGGCGGTCGATCCGACGAACGGCGCCCTCTATGCCGTCTGGTCCGACGGTCATAACGTCTCAGTGGCCAGCTCGACCGACCAGGGTACCACTTGGACGTCGCCGGTCCAGATCAGCGCCGCCCCCGCCGCCAAGACGGCGGTGCTCCCCTGGGTCGCGGCGTACGGCGGGAAGGTCGACGTCGTCTACTACGGCACGACGTCGTCATCCAACCTGGATCTGGGCGCCGACTGGAACCTGTTCTTCGCGCAATCCGTCGGCGGTAGCGGCTTCACCCAGACCCAGGTGACCAGCACGCCGAATCACCACGGGGTGATCTGCACTGGCGGCACAGGGTGCGGCCCGGGGACGCGCAACCTGCTTGACCTCTTCCAGGTCGCGATTGATCCGCTGAACGGCAAGGCGGCGATCGTCTACGTCGATGACACGCAGCTGATTCCCGCCAACCCGAATAACTTCGCCTGTTTCCCAGGGCAAACGACGCCCTGCCCGCTGCCGCAGGCGGTCTTGGCGCAACAGAGTTAGGCTACTCTCGGCAGAAATCTGACATCCTGATCGTCTGGCAGGCCCAGTACTAGGCCGGCCAGACGAGTCACGTGATCCTTGCTGATCCCTACCGGCTGAGGACGATGTGCAGCGTGCGGTCCTGGTCCGACTGCCCTGGATGGTGTTACAGGTCGCGTCGCTTGAGCACACGAGCGAGCTGCTCATGTCTCCGAGAGTCATCGTACCGAGACGAACGGCAGTGCTTCCTTCTTTCCTGCAGCGCCGCGCACTTGCTATTCAAGCGCCCATAGTCTTACTACCGTCTGTACCGGTCACTCCATGTGGCCCACTGACCTGAGCCCACGTAATCGGCGACTGTCCAAGTACATCACCCCACAGCGATGGAGGATCTTCATGCGACACCGACACCCGCGTTTGCTGATCGCGGCAGTTGTCCTGTTTGCAGTTCTGGCTACATCCTTGCTAGCTGGGCTAGGCCTTCGCGGCGCCCTCGCCGCCTCCAACCGGCCGCAGGAGTATCTGGCCCTTGGCGATTCCGTCGCCTTCGGCACCAGCCCACTGCTTGATCCCAGAAATGCCAGCGCCTTTATCGGCTTCCCAACTCCTGCAGCGGCGGCGCTCAAGGAGAGCCTCACCAACGCCGCCTGCCCCGGCGAGACGAGCAGCCACTTTATCTCCCTCTCTGGCTCCGATAACGTGTGTGGCTTCTACCGTCACAATTTCCCACTCCATGTGGCGTATACCACCTCGCAGCTTGATTTCGCCGACCACTTCCTCCAGACGCATCTCCAGACCCTGACAATCAGTTTCATCATGGGGGCCAACGACCTCTTTGTTCTGGAGAATAGCTGTGGCGGCGCGAGCACCCCGGCTGAGATCCAATGTCTTCTGAACGGCTTGCCGGCTATGCTGTCAAGGCTTTCAGCTAACTTGGACATCATCTACGGGCACTTCCGCAACCTGGATAACTACCATCATCAGATTGTCGCGGTGACCTACTACTCGCTCAACTACGCTGAACCGCTTGGTACAAGCATCATTGCGCGGGTGAACAGCGTGGTTGCCGACCGCACGCTGGCCTGGGGTGGGATCGTTGCTGATGGCTTCGGCGCGTTCAAAAACGCCACCAGTGGCTTTGGGGGTGACTCCTGCGCGGCAGGATTGCTCATCGTCACAAACCCTACCCCGCTGACCTGTAACATCCATCCGTCGTATTCCGGGGATGGGTCGGGGTTGAATCCCGTGCCCAGTGGACGCGACCTGTTGGCGCAAGCCGTCGTGAACGCGCTGCGCGCCGACTGAGACTGAGAGGGCGTCGCCGAACTGGGGGAAGAAGCGTAAGACGCCTCCTGGCCACGGGGACAAGCCGCGGTCCAGGAGCATCCTACCCTTTCCTCAGTTCGGCAACGCCCTCTTACTAACGTCTGCACCGGCCACTCCATGTGGCCCACTGACCTGAGCCCACGTGACCTGCGGCAGTGCGCCACAGGTAGTGAGCGAGATGCTCGGGCATGCAAGCGTGGCCATCACACTAGATATCTACAGCCACGTGCTGCCCGATATGCAGCAGGATGCCGCAGCGGCGATAGCGAACCTACTGGAAAACTGACGAGAAGCGTCCACGAAAGAGGTTTTGCTGGCGGTTTTGCTGGCAGAGGAAGCACACGCAGGGCAGAGCGACTGGACGCCTTAATCTCAGATGGAGGCCCTCAAAGCAGCGGGTCACTATTAACCGTACAAAGACCGCTGGCGCGAGGTGTGCTCCACGACCTAGGGTTTAGGACTTCATACAAGGTCGTCATATACAGTCGTGATTGGTCTGTGAATCCCCTTCAATTCACGCTTCTTGCCACCTGTGCGTCTCAGTGTATCGTTGGAAGGCAATGCGCGTTGCCGTCAAGATGACCGTCACTTGCGCCTAGCGCGAGAGGCATATACCGCACCGATGTCTGCAATTTGTTTCACCGCTGCAGCAGGGTGATCTGAGCTTCAAGCTGGTAAACGGAGCGCCGCCTTGGCCATAGGCTCCATTCTGTTCCTTCCCGTTGAGTGGGCCGACCGCGCACCGCGACCTGCGCGTCCGATTCACGTCCGATTCACGCGCGAGTGAGGCGGCGAGCTGTGCCCGTCGCCTCATGTTCGCGCCTCCTGTGACGCCAAGTTCGAAACTACTGGCTCGTCACCGGCACACTGTAGGCCGGTGCGTTCTCAGCCGAGATGAGCACCGCGTCGGCATGCGTAGCGTTAGCGCCTGCGGCGAGGCTGAAGCCGCCGGCGACCGTATAGAGCGCCTCGTCGAAGACGCCTCCACTCGGCGCGTTGGCCGAAACGAGCGCCGGGTAGGCGGTCCCGCCAGAGAACGAGGTGGACATGTAGTCGCCGACCATCACACCCTGATTGGTGTTGGCGAGCCACGACAGGGACATTGGGCCGGCGATCTGTTGTGGCGCGGACCAGGTGGCGCCCCCATCAGTGGACGAGACGAAGCCGACGTCAAGCTGGCAGGTCGCGGCGGTGCAGCCGGCGACGGGATAGTAGTAGTACACCAAACCCAGGTGGGCGCTCGCGCCTGAAGTGAAGCGGTCCACGGCGAGTCCGGGGAGGAAGTGATCCACGCCGCTGCCGATGGGGTCGATCGGAATCCGCACCGGATTGGTCCAATTCACGCCATCGCTCGATGTGCTCAGCACGATATCGTTCGCGGCGCACTTGGTCTCGAAGCGGCAGTCCGACCAGGCGGCGTAGACCGTACCGGCGGCATCAGTCTCAGCTGAGGGCAGCGTGCCGGCGCGGATGTTGCCGCCGGGGATCTCGAATCGGTTCTTCGAGATGGTCAGCGTCTTGCCCCAACTCGCGCCGCCATTAGTCGAGGTGAAGGCCAACAGCGAGCCGCCCTTGCTCTGGAATCCATTGATTGGCACGATCACGTTCCCATTGGGCTGCACCACCGGCTGCCCGCCAATGCCGTGCGAGTTGTCGCCAGTGGAGAGCGCCGATCCCCACGTCTGCCCGCCGTCGCTCGATGTGCTCATCTTGATCAGGTCCTGGTGGCTGGGCACATCGAATTCGGTGTAGCAGTTGCCGTAGAAGGGACTGCTCGCCGTGTCGTCACAGACGCTCCAGTTCTTGTCATTGAAGAGGCCAGTGATGCTGACGGCGACCGGCGTACCCCAGGTCAGGCCGCCGTCGGTCGAGCGACTGGCCAACACGTCCACCTGCGCGGTGTTGCCGCCGGGGAAGAGGCCGAGGTACGAGATGAGCCAGACACCGTGCTTGGCATCGTAGGCCACGGAGGGGTCGCTTACGCGCGAGTAGAGGCCAGCCGGCGTGGCGAAGACGGTCGTGCCGGGCAGGAACCCATGTGTCCAGGACCGGCCGCCGTCGGTCGAGGTCGCCCAGCCGATGTTGGAGGCGCCGCCATTGAAGAAGCGCCCAACCTGCACCACCGCCACGATCGTCGAGCCGAAGGCGAAGGTATCTGGCTCGACCTCTGTCTGATGCTGGCTCGTGCTGTTGGTGTAGGGGTCGCTGCTGAGCCGCAAGAGTGTCGGCGCCGCCTTGGCAGGGGTGGGCGTCGCGAAAGTGAGGACTGCGGCGACGGCGAGCGCCAGGGCAAGCGACAGCGCGAGCGGCGCGTAGCCGCGTCGGACGCGGCGTGCGAGATACGCCATGCTGAGTACTCCTTCATGTCTCAACCGGTCGACGTTTCGCGCTGCTCATGCGCTTGCGACCGACCCGTCAGAGGGTCAGGCCCTGCGTATCGCTCTCACCATGCAGGCGGATGGAAGACCGTCGCGCGATGAGCGACGAGAAGGGCCATGAAGTAGGCGAGATCGGGGCGACCGGCACGACACAGCACGTGTCACGGACGATGCGGGGCTGCGTGCAGATGCTTTGCTCGCCAACGCCAACAGCAGCCCGCACTACGAGGACGAACTACCCACGAACAACCAGCCACGCCACCCTGCACCAGGGGTTCGCTGAAACAGGCATCCGGACACCGCGAGCCCTACGCACGAAGAGGTCTTTCAGGAGTATAAGACGAGTATAACAGGTGGGTAATCCCGGCCCTCTCATGTGACAAACGAAACAGTCTCAGGCCAGATAGGAAGCCGCTTTGCGCGGCCTAATTTTTTGGCCGAAATTCGGATCGCGGTTGCAGTGGCGTACCAATCCCTCAGTAGCCATCCTACGGTGCTCCGCCAGTGGCCAGGCGTTCGAAGGCCGATGGACGACGGACCTGCTGCTGGGCTACGAGGATACGCTCCGCGCATTCCTCAGGTGTCAGCACGGAGGTATCGACTTCCACATCGTACACGCCGTGGGAATGGACCAAGCCATATTGCCCCCGCGCGGTCCCCACGATGCGGTCGCCACGCACACACTCGCGGGCTTCCGCGATGTCGACGGGACAGTGGACACCGACAAAACAGACGTCGTGGGACGCCAAGGCTTCGATGGCTTCTTGGAGCCAGCGGCGCTCGAGGAGGACGTCATCCACGATGAGGTTGTTGCCAGCTGAGGCCAGCGCCGCAAGGGAGCGATGGAACCCCGAAAAGAGAGTCTGGCACAGGGGCCCAAACTCAACCTGTAACCCCTGCTCCTCTACAAGAGGCGCCATCACGGCACCGCCCGCGTGTTCCCACCCATGCGGTGGGACCATTTGGAGGAATGTATCTAGGGAGATGTACAGGTACAGGTCGTCGAGCCGAGTGTGCAGTGCACGAGCAATGCTCGACTTCCCCGCGCTGGACGTCCCGTTGAGGTAAATGACATGCACCATAGCGCCCCTTGCCCGCGGCCAGCGCTCTCCAACTGCAAGCCTCGTCGGCATCGGAGCTCGTGCAGGGAAACGCAGTGACTCCAGCGCCCGCCACTATGGCACGAGGTAGGGCGAGCGGCAAGACGGACGGCGACGACAGCCAATCTGAGCCAAATTGAGCCAATGTGTCTACCTGTTGTACTCGATGTTCAAAGGAGGCGCGTCCTATGACGATGCGACATGTGGCGCTAGACCCTAGTGATGCTGAGCCTGTGCGCTGTGGTCGTCCGAGCAAAGCTGCGATGCAGGCTCAAGCGCAGGCGCGCCAAGCAATCGTACTGCTCGCAGGTCTGGATACGCTCACCGTGTCCTCGCAAGGCAGGGTGAGCGCAGCACGTCAAAGATGCCAGTGCCGATCCTGCGTAGATCGACCGATCGTGGACGTCCAGCGGGATTAGGCGGTGGCAGCAACGGAGTGACGGTTCACAGGAGGAGCGCCCTCTTCGGTGGTCAGGGCCTCGCCCTAGTAGCACTCTTGGGCGAATGCCAGGGTCGTGAGCAAAAACCCTGGTCATGACTCTAGCGCGAGACTCGGCGCCAGGATGGCGTCCATGATATCGGCTGCGCGCTCACGCATGTTGGGTAGGACATGCCCGTAGGTGTTCAGCGTGATGGCGATTGTGGAGTGTCCTAGCAGGTCGCTGACGGTCTTGGTGTCTGTGCCGTGCGACAGCAGCAGCGTCGCGCAGGTATGCCGCAAGTCATGAAAACGGGTCTCACGCGGCAATCCAGCCTTGTCTAACACACGCTTAAAGGCGATTCTTGAGAGGTTCTGCGAGTCCTGCGGCGTGCCAATGGTAGACGGAAACACCAGGCCGTTCTCCTGCCACGCCGGGCCAAGGAAGAGCCGTTCCTCGTTCTGGCGCGCACGATGGCTTTTCAGCGCCTCCACAACCGCAGGCTTTAGCGCAATTGTGCGGCGTCCGGCCTTCGTCTTGGGCGGCGTGAACTCGTAGCCGCCACCCTTCATCGCGCGCAAGGACGCCCGCACCAGTAGCGTACCGCGCTCCAGGTTCACGTCCTGCCACTTCAGCGCGCAGAGTTCGCCGCGCCGCATGCCGGTACGAAGCGCCAGGATAAACAGCGCCTCGAAGCGTTCGCCACGCGCGGCCAGCAAGAATGAATTGGCCTGATCGCCATCAAGCGGGCGTATCTCTTCTGTACTGGCGCGTGGCGCGGTCACGGCCTCACAGGGATTAATCGCCAGGATGCGCTTGCGCACGGCGTCTTTCATCGCACCGTTTAAAACGGTGTTGATATGCGCCACGCTGGTACCGCTGAGTCCACTGGCCAGCAGGTGCGCGTGGACGCCTTCTATCTGCGCTGGCGTCAGCTTCACCAGCCGTACCCTGCCGAGCGCTTTGATAATATGCGCTAACTGCTCGCCATAGCGCTTGTGTGTGGAGGCGCGCACACGCGCCTTGATTCGCGCCAGCCAGTCCGTCAGGAATGCGGCGACCGTCAGGCGTTCATCGGACTTCATCAACACGCCTTGGTCACGTTCGCGGTTCAGCCTGGTGAGCTTGCGGCGGGCTTCTTCCTCGGTCTTGGCGCGGAATTGCTTCCGCTAACCATCGGCGAGCGTCACCGCGCCGCGCCATGTGCCGTCGTCATTGGCGCTAATCGTGCCTTCGCCGTTCCGCCGTCGCTTGCCTGGCATGCTATCTCCCTAAAGGTCGCCGTCTTCCACAAGTTCAATCATGGCCTCAGCTCGGCAGTCTGCGCAGTACCAAAGCGTCTCAGTACCGCCATCTGTCGTGCGGCGCTGGTAGGGTGCGAGTTCCACGCGTCGCCCACAGCCATCGCAGCGGGGCGCGCCGTTCGGGCTAGCGTCCTCTTCTTCCAGTTGGCGCATCATGCGGTGGATGATCACCGCCGCTTCATCGTTGTTCACTGCTGTGCCCCTTCTGGCAGCGAAGTAATGAGCGCCACATTTTCGGTCGGGATGATGTGAAAGCCGTTGTCAGCGCGTGTAAGCACAATGGAAAACTCGTTCCATGAGGTCAGTATGCCTTCACACATGGAAACAGTTCTCCCGTCGCCATAATCCCCTGGTGTGACCAGAAACACCATGACCGTCCTACCTATGAACCCCTGCTCGTCCATGGCTGCGCCCTTTCGCTTGTGCAACTGGCCTCAGGCTGTGTAATTTCTGCGTTTTCGCTTCATTGATTATCTGATATTGCGAGGTGTGAGACGTGTACTGATAGCCATTTTGACGCCAAGGCCATTTCTTGGTGCGATTACAGGCCTTGTAGGCCACATTTCGCTATGCGATCTGCGGCCATAGTTCGGCCTGTTCAATCCGCCGCTGGAACTGGCCGCTGTTCCACACGCCTTTCGACGAGGTTTGCATCCCCTTCGCCTGCATTTCCTTGGCGCTCAGACAGCGGCGCGTATGCTTACTGCGGCCTTGCGCGAAGCTGCCGACGCGATGGCTTTCGTACGCCGTCATGGAGTAAAACATCTGCCCGCAGCCTTCGCAGCGGCAATGGCCTGTTTTCATGGCGATTCATCCTGTACAATGCGGCTAGCCGCCGCCCTGGTCCACTCAGGGCGTGCGGTCAGTCCCCGTCATGGTTCACGCTGCGGCGGGGACGCTTTTTGGGCGAGGCAGCGCCAGCAAGGGCGCAAGGTCCGACCGCTTGATCAGCTTCACGCGCTTATTCAGCGGGCTTTCCGTCGTTGGCAGCGTGCCATTCTCAATTAGCTCGGCAAGCTTCGCCTTGCCAATACCTAGCAGCAAGCGTGCCTGAGTCGCAGTGACGTACTCGCTCTCGTCGCTCATTCTGGCTACCTTTCTTGGCCCATAACGAACCTGCTTAAATGGTACTCTAATGGTACTGATTTGTCAATATTTGGTTCTAATTAGTATTAACTTGGGAGTTCGCATCGGCTATAATGGTTCTAGAAGGTAAACGAGTGGTTCTATCTTCAGAGGCCAAGAAAGGAACGAAACAATGGTACGCGCGAACCCGAACAGCTTTTGCACGAAGTGGGTCGAGATGAGTGACGCTCTCAGCGATGACGAGCATGCGGCGGACGACGCCAAGTTTGCAGCCGCCAAGGCTGCCGCGAAAGCCGAGACAGAGGCAGAGTGGAAAGCCCGCCAGCGCAAGATTGATACCGCGATCTTGGTTGGCCCACGCGGGAATCGCCTGTTCAGCATCTTCGCTGACACTCGCAACGACCCAAGGTAGCGCATAAAAGCGTCGGGCCGCCTCTGCCGTGCATCCGTGGAAAGATTCGGCAGGGGTCGGCCCCAAGTTCCCGAGAGAGGAACACCCTCATGGTACACCATCTTTTCTCACGCCGGAGCGACACCAAGCCGGATTTTCCTGAGCGCGTAGACCTTCCCTACCTCACCGACCGCGAAGCCGGCGCGACGCTCTGCCTCTTGCAGCTCCTGGTCGAAGCTGGTGCGGCGGAAGTTTATACACAGCCCATTCCCGGCTCTGATGGGCGCTACCGCTGGAATGTCTGGCTTGGCGAGCAGATCAAGCCCGGTGGCGAGCGAATAGAACTTCGTGAGTGGGCGGCGCGGGCGCTGTGTGTCGAGTACAGGCCAGACGGTGATGCAGTATGAATCAGACAGCTACCGGGCGACTGTACCAGTGGCGCGTAAAGTGGCTTGGCGAGCCTGATCACGTTGCTGATCAACTGCGGGATATAGCGCGGCAAGGCTCTTCGATGGCGCGTCTGGCGCACGCCTGCGCGTTCCTGCTGATCGTGCTCTTCAGCGCCGGCGCGCTCGTCGCGCTCGGCGGCGATGCGCTGGTCTCGATACAGGATGAATGGGCCGCTGGCGGCGTCGACATTCCCGCGGCGATCTCCGTCGGCGTCTCTACGCTCATGGTGCTCGCGATGGACGTAGGCATGGTCTACGCGGCGTCCATGCTTCGCCTGCTGAACTCGCGCAACGCAGAGAAGCGCGAGAAGCGCGTACACAACGCGGTGATCGTCGTCGTGACCGTGCTCGAAGCCTCGACCTATTGGTACATGTCATGGCGCTATGAACACCCCGCGACCTGGGCGGCCTGGTGTTTGATTCTCGCGCGTGCGCTGGCGGCGCCACTGCTATCGGTGTATCTGGCCATGGCACGTCCTTTGCCAGTGACAGCGAGAGACATTCTGGCGCAGGTAGAACTGGCGAGTGGGCTGGGGCTGATCCGCGATGCGGTGACCATCGCCAATGACGCCTCAGCGTCGCTGAGTCAGAAGGTGGCGCTCTTTGGCGTCTCGGCGGTGATGACCGAGCAAGATCGTTCACGTTTGGATGGCTTGCTGGCGGCGGTAGAAGGCCAACAGCAGACAGAGGCAGTGGAGACGCACGAGCACGAGTCATCCCGTGCCGCTTCATCCGTAGACGAATCTGGGAACGCAGAGGGAGCCGAGCGCCCTTTCGCCCTGGTGGCACCCGTACCGCGTTAGCCTGTATTGAAGTGGCGCTGATCCCCTCGTCGAGCGCACTTATGAGCACGTTCACCCCCGAGGAACTGACGCGTCTTCGCAGGATGCGCCAGACCTTCCTCCTGCAACATGGCATCACCCCGCGTGCAGAACAGCGTGAGTAGGATGACACCCGCTCATTCGACTGCCGTCTTGACTGCCAAAGCGCTACCCATTCCTCAAGGGTGTTGCGAGCGCCGAGTCCAGGCCGCTCGGACAGTGCGGCCAGCCCTGCCGAGATCGGGGATTCTGCAGCGTCGCAGCGTGCGCAGGCGTCAAGGCCGGCGCGGAACGGAGGGTACCGGAGTGGAGCGC
>Ga0207684_10003042_pt1 | contig 16621 bp, 20 predicted proteins | sample KBSK5501metaG_FD_184342 | JGI IMG/M metagenome (GOLD analysis project Ga0207684, IMG submission 184342) | Corn, switchgrass and miscanthus rhizosphere microbial communities from Kellogg Biological Station, Michigan, USA - KBS K5-50-1 metaG... | ecosystem: Host-associated > Plants > Roots >...
CTGCCCCGAGCCACGCCCTGCAGTAGTGCGGCGAATGTACGGACGGTGTTCGCCAGACGGTGCCCTCCCACCGGGAGGCTGGCTGCAGCCGACCACACGGCCACCGCGGCGGGGCCGACAACACGAAGCGCACTGAGCGACTACAACAGCGTGGAGGGCAAGAACCCCGCCCTCGCCGCGGCGTTACGGATGGTGGGCGAGGACGCCCTTGACGTCGACAGCGTTTCCAGTATCGGGCGCGCTCACGAATGCAGGTATGGGCCGGCGAGGCTGCAGAGGCTTCGCGAGTGGTGGGACGTCGAGGGCCGCGTGAAGGTGCAACAGATCGGACAATGCGACGAAGCCGACGCCCGCATAGACGTCGTCGTCCGACAGTCCCAGTTCGTCTCGCAAGAGCACGAGGATGTCGGATGGGACGTCGGCGTCAACCTGCAGGCGCACGGCACTGCCGCGGCGGCGCGTGCGCGAGCTCTCCTCGATACCGCCCAGACGATCTGCAAGTCGGACAGGTACGGGCGGCTTCGCATCTCGAGTGACGCGGAGGGCGTGACTCGAGATGATGTCGTAGCCATTGCAGAGGATCGGCAGATGCAAGCGGATGACGTCCTCGAGCCGCATGAAGACGTACCGGCTGTGTGGATCGGGCAGGGCGATGAATCGCGGGAGTGCGTGGCTCGGCACGTGGACGATGGAGAGCTCGCAGTGGGGGAATGCAGAACGGGTGGATGGACGCATCGAAACCAACAGACACAGGCAACGATTGCCAAGGAAAGGGAATGGATGGGCCGGCCCCACTGCCAGTGGTGTCAGAGCCGGGAATACGGTGCGGCGGAAGTATTCCTCAAGAAAGTGCTGCTGTTTGCCGGTGATCTCCTTGGGCTGGAGGAGCCGGATCCCGTCCCGGGCGAGCCGCGGCTGGATCTCCTGGAAGAAGCAGCGCTGCTGAGCGTCAACCAGCTCGTGGACCCGCGTGGCTACGGCCCTCAGCGTCTGGGCGGTAGGAAGCCCGCGGGGTGGGGTCCCGGACTGCTCGCCCTCTCGGATCAGTCGCTTCAGCGCCGGGATCCGGCCCATGAAGAATTCGTCCAGATTGGCGCTGACAAGTGCGAGGGACTTCAGCCGCTTGAGGAGCGGTGCGCCCGGGTCCTGAGCCGCTTCGAGGACGCCACGATTGACCTCGAGCCACCACAGCTCGCGATTCACGAATGTATCGGAGTTCATATTTGGCTCGGAAGGTCTGGTCTGGATGAGTTGGGACCGGTGCATACTACCACGCCGGGAGTGACGGAGTGCAGTCGCAGCCCAAATTTGCCGCGAGACGATCGACGAGAAAAAAGCACGCCGGTGTACTTATCCACTTATCCACAGGCATCCACAGGCCGGGAATCTAACGCGCTGGTGCGATGTCGCAGGTAAGCTGCAGGCACGACCGCTTTGGCCCTCTGGGGGGAGACTAAGAGTCGGGTGAAGACTCGACGGCAGGTATACAGGCTCTAAGATTCGCATCGCCGACCTGCGGGGATGAAGGTGCGCGGCAGCAACGGTCTGCGCCACATACAATGAAGGGTGGCGGGAACAGCGAGGGAGGTGTGGTGCGCGATGACCTCAACCGGGCGGGCGAGCGCCCACCGCGACATCGAAGGCATTCGCGAGGTGCTGTTCGTCGGCGATGTGCAGGGCTGTGCCGCGGAGCTGCGCGATCTGCTCCATGCGGCGGGTTTCGACCGTCGCCGTCACCAGCTCGCGCTGTGCGGTGACCTCATCAACCGTGGCCCCGACAGCGCGGGGGTTCTCGAGCTCGCGCGCCGCTTCGATGCCCTCGCCGTCCTCGGCAACCACGAGATCTCGCTGCTCGAGGGCCGGCCGTCGGCGACGCTGGACCAGGTCCGGGCCCAGCTCGGATCCTCGCTCGACGAGTGGCTCCGATGGCTGAGCGGCCTGCCCACCTTCGTCGCCGCCGACGGCTATATCCTCGTGCACGCGGGCATCGCGCCAGGCAAGCGGCCGGATCAGTGCACACGCGAGGAGCTGACCGAGCTCCGCACGGTCGAGGGCCAGCCCTGGTTCGATTTCTGGCGTGGGCCGGAGACCGTCATCTTCGGGCACTGGGCTGCACGGGGCAGGGTAGACCTGCCGCTGTGCAAGGGCCTGGACACGGGCTGTGTGTACGGCGGCCAGCTCACGGGGCTCTGGTGGCCGCGGCGGGAGTGGGTCTCCGTGCCCGCCCATCGGCGCTGGTTCACTCGCTTGAGCCAGCCCGGCGCCGAGTAGCGTTCATTCAGGGCGGCCGAGATTGGAGGAGGCATGACGCCCACCGAGCTGGGCACACGCATCGCGATGGCGTTGGTGCTGGGCGCCGTCATTGGCTTCGAGCGGCAATGGCATCGGCGGCCCGCGGGACTTCGCACCAATGCTCTCGTGGCCGTCGGGTCGGCCGGCTTCGTGATCATCAGCGCCCTGATGAACGGAGAGAACAGCCCCACGCGCATCGCCGCCCAGGTTGCCTCGGGGATCGGCTTCCTGGGCGCCGGTGTCATCCTGCGTGAAGGGCTGTCCGTGCGCGGCCTGAATACGGCGGCCACGCTGTGGTGCTCGGCCGCGGTGGGCAGCCTGGACGGCCTGGGCTTCACCGGGGCGGCGATCTTGACCACCGGCGCAGTCATCCTGGCCAATCTTGCCTTGCGTCCGCTCGGGCAGGTCCTGGATCGGAAGGTGGTGAACAGCTCCGAGCTCGAAGTCGAGTATCGGATCGAAGTCGCGTGTCGAGACGGCGATGAGGCACGCCTCCGGGCTCTGGTCCTGGCGGTGTTGGGCAGCGAGTCGCTGAGGATCCGGCGCGTGCGGCGCGAGCGCGTACCCGACTCTGACAAGATCCGCCTCGAGTTCGTGTTGAGCAGCGATGGCCGGAATCACGCGACCATCGAGCATCTGGCCAAGCGGCTCGGCAGCGAGCCCGGGGCCACCTCGGTGACATGGGAAGCCACCGAAGACCGGACGGACTACTAACGGCCGGCCCAGAGGAGCGCCATGCCCGACACCATCGCCGATGGGTCGCCGGAACCTGCCGCCGCCATCGAGATCCGGCTGAGTCGAGCCCAGCAGCTGTTCAACTCGCTCGACCCCTCGCCCTTCCACGAGCGAGATCTGGATCAGGACGCCGAGGAATACATCGTCGACTCCGCCGACGAATCCACAACTACTTCGCGTATCGGCTCGACGTGGCCGAGCGCAGGCTCAGACTCTATTTCCGCGACGGGCGCATCTCCCTGTCGGCCGGACTGGTGTTCCTATTCGTGTGTATCGCCCTCCGTCAGCTCGTGCTGGCCGTCGGGCGAGGCCTGGCGGCGGAGATCGTCGACGAGGGCCTGTACATCGTCGGCTGGGTGGCCATGTGGCGACCCCTGGAGGTCTTCCTCTACGACTGGCGGCCGATCCGGCACCGCGCGCGACTCTACGCCAAGCTGGCTCGGATCCCCGTCATCGTGCGTCCGACCTGAGGCGGCGCTCCGCTCACGAAAGTGAGGCGAGTCGATTTCGCCCCTCAGCTCTCCGCTGCCAATCCGCTGCCATTGCCTAGGTCTCTTGCGGGTCTTTCCGTCCTTTTCTGTCCTCGGTCGCGACTCCCGTAACTCGGCGTGAACTACGCGAAATGTTTCAAACATTGGCGCCGTGTCTGGCATCAGCGGCGCGCTCTGGGGTGACATCACGCTCATGTCGCTACATTGAGTAATACATGTATGCACATGTAACAAGGAATCCCAGCGGCTCAGAACAACGTCTCAAGGGATGTGAGGACACTCACGTGCCGACTGTGAAAGGAGACAACACATGCCCCTCGTCAAAATCCATGTCCTCGAAGGTCAGTACGATGAAGCTCGTCTCGGCCGCGTGTCGAGCGCGGTCCAGAATGGGCTCATAAGCGCGTTGGGTATTCCGCCGGAGGACTTCTTCCAGATCATTCACATTCTGCCTCGGCGTCAACTCCTTCATACGCCGTCGTTCTTGGGACTCACCTATTCGGATGACTTCATTCTATTGGAGATCACGTTCATCTCCGGGCGCCCCAAGCAGAAGCGACTGGGACTGTTGAAGGCCCTGAACCAGGGCGTGGTCTCGGCGGCCGGAATTTCTCCGGACGATCTCCTGATCACGCTCTACGAGACGCCGGGCGAGAACATTTCGTTCGGTCGAGGCTTGGCTCAACGTGCCGGTATCCCCGACCAAGATCTAGAGGCTGTGTACCCCGACCGAGCGTTGCCTTGATGCGCGAACGCCCAGATGCGGAGACGTCACGATGCGAACCATGCGCGCCGAGTCGTTCACGGGGTATGGAGGCCTGAAGCTCGTCGAAGTACCAAGGCCTCGAAGGGCTGATGGGAGGGTACTTGTCCGGGTCACGGCAGCAGGCGTCAGCCCGCTGGACCACACCATCCTGTCCGGCGGCTACCCACGAGCGACGGCGCCTTTGATATTGGGCAACGAGGGAGCGGGTGTTGTGGAAGATCCCGGTGCCTCCTCGTTTCCAGTGGGCGCCCGGGTCATGTTCGCCGGTCCTTACGGTGTCTCTGAAGACGGAACCTACAGCGAGTGGCTCGCCCCGCGCGCCGAAGATCTCTGCCTCATCCCGAACAACATCGATGATGCAACCGCCGGAGGTATGCCGGTCGCCTATCTGACGGCACAGATTACCCTCACGCAAGCGGGCTTCGAGCCCGGCAAGACCGTTCTGGCGCCGGCGATCGGTGGCGCGGTCGGTAATGCCGTCACCCAGCTGGCCCGCGCGCAGGGCGCGGGACAGGTGATTTCGACGACGACCAACCCAACCAAGGCCGAGCAGGCACGGGCCCTGGGCTTTGGCGATGTCATCGATCTCTCTAGGGAGAGTCTCGCTGATGGAGTCGCCCGCATCACGCGGGGCCGCGGCGTGGATATTGTCATTGAGAGCGTCGGCGGTGCGCTGACGGGTCAAGCGCTCGCCACCCTTGCGGTCCATGGTGTGCTGACCTCGCTGGGATATTCGGCGGGACGGACCACGACGATCGATGTCACCGACCTGATCTGGAAGCGCGGCAGCATGAGCGGTTTCTCTCTATTCGCGCAATCGCATGCGGTCAAAGCGGCCGCGTGGGCCACCATTCTGCCGCTGCTGACCTCGGGAAAGGTGAAGCCGATCGTGGACCGAGCGTACAAGCTCGACGAGGCCGCCGAAGCCCTCCGTCATCTGATCGAAGACCGTCCCTTTGGCAGAGTGGTGCTACGGCCCTCCCTCACCACGAGCTAGACAGAAATCAACCGTCTGTGGAGAGACCTAGCCATGAAAGCAATCCAGATCGAGACGTTCGCAGCCGGGCAGCTTCATTTTCAAGAAGCAAACGATACGTGGCTTCTGGCTTCTTTACTGGTATCAGTCAGCCAAGCCGGCCGAAATCACCGCAATGTTCGATCATTTGGCGCCCCTGATCGCCGCCGGCGCGATCGCGACGCCGGTCGCAACCACCTACCGGTTCGACCAGGTCAGCGAGGCGATCACAAGAGCGGCACAGAGCGCTGGCAAGGTGCTGTTTACGCCGAACACGTGACGTCAGCCAGCCAGCACCAATATGAACGTCGCGCCTGACGACCTTTGGACGGCTAAAGGAGAAGACCATGAGCAATTCCGCATCGAAGGGCACTGCCGTCATCACCGGCGCCTCCACGGGTATCGGCGCCGTCTACGCCGACCGCCTTGCAAACCGTAGCTACGACCTTGTCCTCGTGGCCCGCAACGAGGCCCGGCTCAAGGCACTTGCCGCGCGCCTGACGAGCGAGACCGGGCGCTCAGTCACTGCACTACCGGCGGACCTCACTGACACGGCGGATCTCGCCACCGTGGAAACCACCCTGCGCGACGATCAGACCATCACCATGCTCGTCAACAATGCCGGCATCGCCTCCGTCGCCCCGCTCCTGAATGCCGATGTCGAGAAGATGGACGAGATCATCGCCCTCAACATCACCGCGCTCACGCACCTGACCTATGCGGCCGCGCCCGCGTTCGTCGCGCGCGGCGCGGGCACGATCATCAACGTCGCATCGGTGGTCGGCATCTCGCCCGAGACCCTCAACGGTGTCTACGGCGCGAGTAAAGCCTATGTCATTGCGCTGAGCCACTCGCTGCAGCACGAGCTCGCGGACAAGGGCATCCGCATCCAGGCCGTGGTACCGGGCGCGACCGCGACCGAGATCTGGGATAAGGCCGGCTTGCCCATCAAGAATTTGCCCGCATCGATCGTCATGTCGCCGGAAGACATGGTCGATGCCGCGCTGGCCGGGCTCGACCAGGGCGAGCTGGTGACGATTCCCGGCCTCCACGATGGCAACGAATGGACGCGTTTCGAGGCCGCGCGCCGCGCCATCTCGAAGCGGTTCGGCAATTCCGTGCCGGCACCAAGATACCGGATTGCTGCACCCGCGTCGACCGATCGCTCACCCTGAGCCTTGGAGAACATACGTTGGTAGGCTTGACGGGAAGATTGCACTCATCACCGGTGGCAATAGCGGCATCGGCCTTGCGACGGCAAAGCACTTCGTGAACGAAGGCGCGTACGTCTTCCTCACGGGGCGCCGTGATCCGGAGCTGGCGGCCGCGGTCGAGGAGATCGGAAGACACGTGACCGGCGTGCAGGGAGACGTGTCGAGTCTTGGCGATCTTGTGGACGGCGGTCTTGCGCAGGTCTAGGCCGTCGATAGCGGAGGGTCTCCGGGAGCCAGGCGGCCGGCTAGTCCGCGGCGCGGCCACCGTTCGGCTGCCCGCGCCTTCGTTCGCGTCCCAGCCGTCGCTTCTTGACGGCGACATGGTGCAGGCGGCCCAGGTGCCGTTGCGCGTTAGCCCACCCCTTTGTTCCCAGCTCGCGCAGGACTTTGCGTTGCGCCTGGGCCCAGAGGGGCCGCGCCACCTCCAGGGCTCGTCTCCCTTTCGATGTGAGCCGCATCGCCTTGATCCGCCCGTCAGGGTGCGAAGCCCGCTCGATCACGTCTCCGCCCTCCAAGAGGCTAAGGCTGCGCGTCAGCGTCGTCTGGTCAATGTCGAGCGCGTCCTCCAGCTGCTTCAGACTCGCCTCACCTAGGCGTGCGATCGCCGCAAGAATATTGAACTGAGTCACCCGGAGACCGCTCGGCCGCAGGCAATCGTCGTAGAGCTGCGTCACCACGCGCGTGACCATGCGGAGCGTGTTGCAGACACAGGGCGACAAGCGTCCCCGGTCCTGTCCAGTCGTCAGTTTGGTAATTTGTCGACCCATGGACACCATCCTACCAGCGACAGTCGTGCCGGGCGAGCACTTACATGTAGATACATTATCTGCCAATCTGTCCCGGACTCGACTGCGAATCCTGCTGGCCCGGACCGACATCCTAGGGGATAGGAGGAACCAAGGATGACTCCGAGCCCGAGCCGGAATCGCGGAGTGGCCGAGACGATCCACGAGAACCCCGGCCTGGGGCCTCGCTACGGGGTCCGGTCCACCCCGACGGTCGTGCTCTTCAAGGAAGAAGCGGTCGTCGACCGGGTCGTCGGCGCGGCGCCCTAGGCCGTGCTGCAGGACATCGTAAACGCACGAGCTTGAAAGAGCATCGCCATGGCTGTCGACATCCCACGATGCCTGGCCGACTCTGAGCAGGACGTGACACTGCGCAACGGCGTCTCCGTGCGCGTCCGCGCGATCCGTCCCGACGACGAGCCTCGTCTGATGGCGCTGTGCCGTCGGTTGAGCCCGCGCACGGTGTACCAGCGATTCTTCTCTGTCCGGCGGCTCCTTCCCGAGGAGGCGCACGCCTACGCCAACGTCGACTATCGCCACCGGATGGCTCTCGTTGCCGAAGTCGGCGGCGACCGCGGGCCCGAGCTGATCGGCGTAGCGCGGTACGGCCCTTCGGATGATGGGGCCACCGCCGACATCGGTCTCGTCGTGGCCGACGACTGGCAAGGACTCGGCCTCGGCTCGCTCCTCCTCGAGGAGATCCTTCGTGCGGGAGAGCAGCGCGGGGTCCATGAGTTCAGCGCCGACGTGCTCACGGAAAATTACCGCGTGCTCCGGCTGCTCGCCCGGCGCACCGCGATCACGCGGCGGACGGTGGCCAGCGGCGTCACCAGCGTCTTGTTCGGTCGCCGCGCGGATACCGCCCTCGAGGTCACGAGGCACGGAACCTCCTGGGCGCCTGCAAGGAAGAGCAATCCATGGAAGCCCAGGCCCGAAGCACCGATGCCGTGATGTCCCCGAACGACCGGGGCGTACGTGCCGGCGCTGGATCTCGACCCGAAGCCGCCGCGACGGCGGCGACGGCGCCGCGGTTCGACCCGCGAACCCGTGTCCTGCTCGAGGGGCCGATCGTTCCTGCTGTTTGGTGTCGCCGAACGGCCCGAGCAAACAGCGAGTTGGCCGTCGCGATGGCGGTGAGATGGCGACCCAACCAAAACCACGCAGGTAAGTGCGCTAGTTGAGGGCCCTGCTGATTCCGGCCAGGATCTGCGGAAGAAGCCCGAGCAGCTTCTCCATGATGGCCGGAGCGTGGCGCGAATAGTCTTGCAACTGTCTTCGGGCGTCCTCCTCCCCGGGTGCAACGGGAAGATCCGAAACTGCTCTGAAAACAGCCCAGCGCACGCGGTTAAGGGAACAGACCGCAGCGATCGCCCCGGATTCCCAGTCAGCCGCCAGGACGTCCTGTCTCCGTAGGATCTCTAGGCTGTCGAACGTTAGATTCCGATCTGCGCTCGCAACCGTCCCGGCATGAATGGGCTCGGTAAGCGCGGCAAGGCTTAGCCACGACAGGTCCGCTGATACTGTAAGTCCCATGTCTGGGCGCTGATCATGACAGTCGTATTGAATCGTTCGCGTGGCGAAGACGACATCCATCACCCGGAGTCGCTCGGCGACGCCTCCACACGTCCCGAGAACGAATACTGGATCGACTTCCCAACGGTCGATCGCGTACTGGCAGGCACCGGCTGCTCTCGTTTTGGTCCGGCGACTGTAGAAGAACACACAGGCTCGATCAGCAAGCGCGGTGCGGAAGTATTCGCCATATGGAAATTGGTGGGTCGCGTCGGGTGGAATCGCCAGCAACGGCTTCGTGGCTCGCCACTCGGCGCCTGAGCAGATCTGTATCCCAATAGTCATGGGCGGCTTAGGTGTGGGACATTGGCCGCACTTTAGAGATCCCAATGTAAAGTGTAGATCGTCAGCCCGGAAACGACTAAAGCGCTGTTTTCGCCAACACGCTCGCGCAGTTCTCAGCGGCAAACCTCCCTCGCTGGTTCAATGCTTGGGCCCGTTCGGCTGTCCTCACTTCCTCATCGATGGTCGCAGGTACAGGAGCCCGGGCGCCATTCCGAACGCATGAAGCCCTTGCCACGCCTGCCGGTGACGGCGGCCCAGGAAGGAGAGCATGACCGCCAGGGCGAGCCCGTTGGCCACCACGATGCTCCACCACGCCAGCGCCTCGAACAGCCACTCGGCGAGGATGGCAACCAGGGCCAGGGCGAACACCTCGAAGCAGCAGACCAGCATGACGAAGACGAACAGCAAGGTCGGCTGGCGGTCGGCCCCTGTCAGCAGCGCCGCGGCAGCAATGCCGAACAGGACGAACGCCGCCCAGTGAAACAACGAGTATCCGAGCACGAGCGGCCAGGAGATGCTAACGCCTGACACGTCCCGGAGGCCGTGAAACAACACCGCGCCCAGCAACGCCGGGGTGAAATACGGCCGACCCTGGGCGGCGTCGTAGAGCAGGAACCAGGCCGCCGCCGCGGTGGCCCCGAGAGCGCCCGCGGTGATACCTTCGGTTACGATCCTCTTCATGTCTATGTCCTCCTCTCTTCGTTGAGCCGCCCTCGCGGGCGGGCTCACTCCTCCCTGCCAACGCCGCGGCCGGCAAGTCGTTCCCCACAGCGAACGTGCCCGCGGGGAACGAATCCGCCAGGACCCCGTTGCGATGGGTGAAGGGTGCGCCGGCCCGGCCATGGGTCAGGACCTGCAGACGGCCAAGCAAGGTGAGCAAGGCCGACGATGACGGCATGGGGAGGTGGAAGCGGGCGGACGCGGCCCGCTACCTCACCCGCAAGAGATTGACGGAGGCCGAGGTGGCGCAAGTGGTGGGCTGTGCGGTCGGAACGATGAACTCCTGCCTGGCGCGGGCTCGCGCCGCGCTGCGTAAGACACTCAAGGACTACAAGAGGTAGAGACGATGACCTGTGAGGAAGTGCACGGCCTGCTCCTGGATGCTCAGCGAGCACGACTCGCGCCGGATGCGCGGGCGCAGATGGACGCCCACGTGCAGCGGTGTGCCGTCTGCACCCACGAGGCGGCGGCCGAGCAGCTCCTGACCGAGGCGCTCGAGGGCCGGCTCCCCCAGCACGCGGCGCCAGTGGCCTTGAAGCGGAAGCTCGCCGCGGAGTGGCCGGGCCTGGTTGCCCCCGAACCAAGCGCCTGGCAACGCTGGAGTCGCTCGCTTGTACCCGCCCTGACCGCGGCCGCGGTGCTGCTGACGGTGGTGCCACTCTACTACCAGCGCGCGAGTGAGCGCGGCTCCGTCATGGTGGCCGAAGCCGTCAACGACCATCTGCGCATGCTCTCCAGCCAGCACCCGCTCGACATCGAGAACGGCGGCATGCACCAGGTGAAGCCGTGGTTCCAAGGCCGCCTGGACTTCGCCCCGGTGGTGCGCTTCCTGGGCGACCAGGACTTCCCACTGCAAGGCGGTGCGGTCGGCTACTACCTCGACCGCAAGGCCGCGGTGTTCGTCTTCCACCGCCGGCTGCACGCCGTCTCGCTCTTCGTCTTCCGCGCCGATGGGCTGCCGTGGCCCACGCGCGGTCTCCAACGCATCGGCCGCGCCCAGGCGCAGGTCTCGGCGGCGCGGGGGTTCAATCTTGTCCTCTGGCGTGAGGGGGAGCTGGGCTACGCATTGGTGTCCGACCTGGACATGCCGGAGGTGACCCGCCTGGCCGAGAAGCTCGCCCCGATGTCCGAGGCGGCGGAAGGTGCCGGCGAGTAGCTATCCCTCGGAGCCGAGTGGAGGAAGCTCTCAGACACAATGTTGTAGCAGCTGCAGGTCAAACGCGCTTCGTGTCCGATGCCTAGAGACTTTCCAACCCCTTGACGGTCGGCGTGAAGTGTATCAATGTACCTGCTCGTCAGAGAGGGAAGTTTGGATGAGCCTCGGGTACTTCGCCATGCCGCTCCACCCACCTAGCTCCGACCCCGCCCGCACTACGCGGCAGCAGACTATCCTCAACCTTTGGCAGACCTGGCGGGTCGGACGCGTCTGATCCCGAGGGAGGCAGGACATGGAGGATCGCAGGGAGCCTGAGGCGGCCGGGCTTCGCGAGGCGACGGACCGCGGACAGAACCGCGAGCGGCCTCTCGGCGGTGTTCACGACTCTCTGCGGCCGTACAGCACGTTGCTGGAGATCAACAACGCGATCATCTCGAACCTCACGCAGGAATCACTGTTCCACGCGATCAGCGAGGCCCTGCGCAAGGTCGTTCCCTTCGATCGCGCGCTGCTCTACGTTGCGGAGAAAGATGTGCTTCGCACGATCGCGTTGGAGGGGCGGGAGCTGTCGGGGCACTCTCACGGTGCGCACAAGGAGATCAGCCCTCAGGGCACGGCCGCAGGCTGGGCGTTTGAACATCGGCAGCCGCGCCTCAGCCACAATCTCGCAGTCGAGCCTCGACTCCCGGGGGACGAGATCCTGTTCGCGGGGGGAGTGCGCTCGTACCTCATTGTTCCGCTCATCGCGCGGGACCGGGCTATCGGGGCGGTATTGCTCGCGAGCTTCGAACCAGATCGGTACGCGCTCGAGGACGTCCCATTCCTGGAAGGCGTTGCGAGACAGATCGCCCTCGCCGTCGAGAACATGCGCGCGTATGAGGAGATCGCGCGGCTGCGCGCCCGCTTGGAAGAGGAGAACCGCTACCTGCAGGAGGAGATCAAGACCGAGCACAACTTCGAGGAGATCACCGGGCAAAGTCCAGGGATGAAGCAAGTGTTCACGATGATCGAGACCGTCGCCCCGACCGATGCGACGGTGCTGATCGTCGGCGAAACGGGAACCGGCAAGGAGCTGGTGGCCAGGGCGCTGCACAACCTAAGCTCACGACGGCATCAGGCGCTGGTCAAGGTCAACTGTGCAGCCTTACCAGCCGGACTGATCGAGAGTGAACTGTTCGGACACGAGAAGGGTGCCTTCACGGGCGCATTGACCCGCCGGGTTGGGCGGTTCGAGCTCGCTCACGGGGGCACGCTCTTCCTGGACGAGATCGGGGATTTGCCGTTGGAGCTGCAACCAAAGCTGCTCCGCGTCCTCCAGGAGGGCGAGTTCGAGCGGGTCGGCGGCTCCCATACGATCCGGGTGGACGTGCGGGTGATCACCGCAACAAACCGTGACTTGGAGCAGGCCATTCAAGCGAGTCGGTTCCGTGCCGATCTCTACTACCGTTTGAGCGTCTTCCCAATTCGTCTGCCACCGCTCCGGGAACGAGCGGAGGACATTCCACTCCTGGTCGGGTACTTCGCCCAGAAGTATGGCAGGCGGTTGGGGAAGCGTATCCCGAGCATCTTGCCGGCGACGCTGCAGGTTTTGGCGGCCTATCTGTGGCCCGGGAACGTCCGGGAACTTGAGAATGTCGTCGAGCGCGCGTTGATTCTCAGCCAGGGTGCACACATGGATCTCGGCGGATGGCTTCCACGCCCGAGCACAGCCCCTCGCGAGCGGGGTACCCAGACCCTCGAAGAGATTGAACGCGAACACATCCTTGCGGTGCTCGAGGGGACGGGCTGGCGAGTCAGCGGGGACGGCGGTGCGGCCCGGCTCTTGGGCATGAAGCCGACCACCTTAGAAGCCCGGATGAAAAAGCTCGGAATTACGCGCCCGAGGTGACACGCCCCAAGTTCTGCGCCCATCGCATAGCCAATCTCCACCCCAGCGCTGCACAGGTCTATAGAGTGATGGGACTATTGCTGAAGAGATAGAGCGACGAAGTCAACCAGAGTCCAGCCAGGATCGCGAACAAGAGACCGCCTGCAACGGGCAGCGCCCATCCGGGGAGGCCTCCTGAGCGCACCAGGATCACTTTGACCAGGAATGCTCCATAGAACGCCGATCCCAGGACCGAGTGGATCGCGACCCGCGGGCTCGTGGTGTCAAACCCCAGCAGGAAGATGCAGTGGTAGGCAACCGGCAGCGTGAGGAGGATGGCCAGATATCCGGATATGCGATGCATCCTGCCCCAGAAACGCCCGGATGGCGCCCAGTGGAACAGCTCGAATAGCCGCGCCGCGCTCAGGACCTGAAAGAGGGCGAGCGTGATGGCTCCCGTGGCCAGCCACGCCTTCATATGGATCGTGTCACTGAAGAACAAGTGAAAGAACGGCGGTGTCGGGTAGCCCTCGGCGCTGCTGCCGGCAAGCAGGCGGATCGTCAGGAAAGACAGGACGAAGACCGTCAGAAGAAGCGCGACAAACCAGGTCCAGTTCCGTGGCCTGGATGTCGATTGTCCCCGGTCCGCGATCATGGTTGCCTCGTCCTTGCGACTTCGCAGTTCAGAACTACTCGCCTGTCTTGAGCATTCCTGCCATGCCCAGCGGGCCGTGGAACTTGCACGAGAAGGTCAGCACCCCCGAGGCGGGAAACGTCACGTCCACCCGCACCTTGCCCTTGGGTGGAATGTCCTTGTCGATGCCGAGCGAGGGAATCGTGATGTTGTGCAGAGTGCTCGCCTCGTTCTCCATCATCAGCGTCAGCTTCTGACCGGGGTTGCCCCGCAGGAACGTTGGCCCAAAGTAGTAGTCGTCGGCCTCCAGCTCGAGCTTCGACAGCTTCCGCACATCCTTGGTCCCGTGGTCGGCGTAGGTGACGCCGCTCATCGTGACGGTCTTGCTCTTCTTGCCGGGGGCCGCCGCCGGCGCGGGGCTCGCGGCGGCCGCCGTCGCTCCCGGCTGCACCGCGATCTTTCGCGGCGCGTTGCCCACGGCGATCGTGGCCATCACCCGGCGACCGGCCAGGTCCACCACGGAGACGTCATTGGTGGCCTCGTTCGTCACGTACGCGGTGCGGCCGTCGGAGCTGGAGGTGCTCCAGTGCGGAGCCTTGCCCACCGGGACCGTCCCCGCCACCGTATTGGTCGAGGTGTCTAGGATCGCGAGCTCGCCCGGTCCCTGCACGACCGCGAGGGCCCAGCGGCCGTCGGGCGTGAAGGGGGCGTAGTGCGGGGACGCCCCCACCGGGATCTGCGCCACCACTTGATTGCTGGCGGTGTCGAGCACCTGGATCGCGTCGACGCCGGCCAGGGTGAAGAACATGCGCTTGCCGTCCGGGCTCAGCTCGAGGCCGCGGGGCGTCTTGTCCAGCGCCACCCGCGCGGTCTCTTTCCCCGCCGTCAGGTCCAGCCGGACCAGGGCGGTGGCGCCCTGCTGTTGCGAGCCCACCCACGCGATGCTCCCGTCCCGGCTCAGGGTTCCGTTGTGGGGCTGCCCCACCGGCACCTCGGTGATCACGCGGTCGGTCGCGGTGTCGATGACCAGCGCCCGGTTCGTGCCCCAGCCCAGCACCAGGACCCGCCGGCCGTCCCCCGAGACGGCAAGGCCGTGGGGATTCGCCCCCACCTCGATGCTGGCGACGACGCGGTCACTGCCGGTGTCGATCACACTGACGGTGGAGGCGCCGTCGCTGCTCACGTACACCTTCCGGCCGGCCGGCGTGATCACGAGCCCGTGCGGGCCCTTCGGGACCGGGATGGTGCCGACGACCTTGTTCTGGGCGATGTCGATCACGGCCACCGCGTCGTCCTTGAACAGGCCCACGTACGCCTTGGGGGCGGCGGCCGCCACGCCCGGGCTCGTCCAGAACCACCCCGCGATCAGGGCCGAGATCCCCACCGTCATCGCCACGCGCTTGCGCATGCTGGCCTCCCTGGAGGTTTCAGAAGTCCTTTACTACTGCTATCCGAGATATTGACGGAGGTCGTTCTCGCGCTGCACGGACCGTGCGCGAACCGTCTCTGTGAGTGTGGTCACCACACCCTCGCTCCATCGGTGGGACTCGCGATCAGGTCGGATGCCAAGCCCTCGATCATGGCCGCCTCGTCCTTGCTAACGTCCTGTCGGCCCGTTGGTTCCAGCCCCCGCAGAAGGCGCGTGCACCGTCGTGCCCGAAGGGCGGGATCCCGCGGAAGTGAGCACTCCCAACATATCGTGACAGTCCCAAGATTTTGGGCGCCCGGCGGCCTTCGTCACTCGACATTCCTCACGCCGGCCCGCTGATTTTCGGTCGTTCTGGCAGCCCCTTGCACCCACTCCGGCCCGGGTCCCCGCGCCATGGTACGGCCCTTGCCCCTTCATCAGATCATGTTGCGAATTACGGAGGTCGTGGATCGCGGTACCGAGACCACGCTGTACGTGGAAGGGCGGATCGTGTCGGAGTGGGTCGGTGTGCTGCAGGAGGAGTGCCGGCGGGTGCTTCAGGAGTCGAGCCGACGGCTCCGGCTGGACTTGGGGGCGGTGACGTTCATCGATCCTCGCGGCCTACTGGCACTGCGGCGGCTCGCGACGGCGGGCATCGCCCTCGTCAACTCCCCGGCGTTCATCGACGCCCTACTCAAAGGTGAAAGCTAATCGTGGGCACCGTAGTGGTCGAGCCTCGCTGGGAAGCGGCGAAACTGGGACGCGAGGCCCTCGCCTACGCCGACACCCTCTACAACCTGGCACGGTATCTGACGCGGAACGCGACGGATGCCGAGGATCTGGTCCAGGAGACCTATTCTCGCGCGCTGCGGGCGGCCTCGCAGTTCACGCCCGGGACCAATCTCAAAGCGTGGCTGTTCCGGATTCTTCGGAACACGTTCATCGGCCTCTACCGTCGGCAGCGTCATGACCCGATCGTCGGCGGGCTCGATACCGTGAACCCGGACCAGCACGACCCGACCGACGGCGAGTGGCTACGAGGCGATCGCGAGTTGGATCGCCTCCGCGCCGTCGTGCGCGAGGAGATCGAACAGGCGCTGATGAGCCTATCTGAAGATGCGCGCACGGTCGTCCTGCTCGACCTCGAGGGCCTGAGCGAGCACGAGATCGCCAGTGTGGTGGGCTGTGCGGTGGGCACCGTGAAGTCGCGCCTGTCGCGGGCGCGAACGGCGCTCCGCCGTCAACTCTCGGACTACGGAAAGACCGGCACTCCGGAACGAACCTTCGTCGGGGGCAAAGGGCGCTCGCCGTGCCGGGCACCAGCGGAATGCGGACATCCTCCGGACAATGAGGACAGTGTGATGGTCAGCCGCCCACGCCCAGATAGGTCGTGGTGATCCGCTCATTGGCCCGGAGCGCGGCCGGGGTGCCCTCGAACACGATGGTGCCGTGGTCGATTACGTAGACGCGGTCCGCGAGCCCCAGCGCCATCTCGGCGTTCTGCTCGACTAGTAGCATGCTGACGTGCTCGCGCTTGAGCTCACGGACCGTTTCCATGACGGTCTCCACCACCAAGGGCGCGAGCCCCTGCGACGGCTCATCCAGGAGCAACAGTTCCGGTCCGGTGAGAAGAGCGCGGGCGATGGCCAGCATCTGCTGCTCCCCTCCCGAGAGCAAGCGG
>Ga0207684_10003043_pt1 | contig 16614 bp, 14 predicted proteins | sample KBSK5501metaG_FD_184342 | JGI IMG/M metagenome (GOLD analysis project Ga0207684, IMG submission 184342) | Corn, switchgrass and miscanthus rhizosphere microbial communities from Kellogg Biological Station, Michigan, USA - KBS K5-50-1 metaG... | ecosystem: Host-associated > Plants > Roots >...
TCTTGGCCGTCATGATCAGGTTCTGCGTCGATGTGTCGTACGTGGTCCAGTCGTTGAGGATCGGCGCGAAGAAGTACGTGGCTCCCGGCGCCGCGATCTCGGTCGATCGCATGATCTTGTTGAATCTGACGCCCACTTGCGTCGCCTGCGTCACGTGTGGTGTGCAGGCCGAGAGGCTCAGAGCGAGCACGCTGATGCAGATGCAAAAGGTTTTCATGATGGCTGTCCTAATGGTTCGACGAGAGGTGGCCGAGGTCTGTCGGATCCCCGCTGATGTAAATCGGCCCTTTGATGCTGTTTAGAATGGCCAGGCCTTTTCGCAAGCGCAGCAGCTTGTCGGAGCCGGCTCCTTCCATCGCTCGATTGATCAACTCAGTGCCTTGAGCTTCGGCGCTTTTGACCAGAAGATCGGCTTCCGCGTGTTTTGAGCGCTCATAGAAGTCGCGCTGCGCGTTGATGCCCGTGATCTGTGCCTGGAATTCCGCGGTTTTCACGTTGATCGAGTTCTGCCCGATCTGCGCGGTCTGTTTCAACCGGGTCTCGACTTCCGCCTGTTTGGCGAGCGCACGGTTGGTCAGAACGGATTGATCCTGAATCTTCTTCTGCTCGGTGAGCTGCTGGAAAGTGTCGGGGTAGTCGTATTGGCGGATCAGCACATCGGCGAGCTGCAGGCCGTTTTCCTTGAAGCGCTGCGCGAGTTGCTGTTTGAGATCATGGGCCTTCGCCAGACGTTGATCGCGATAGAACTCCTCGGCGCGCAATTCGCCGAGGTGCTGCTTGACCGCCGGATCGGTGAAGCGAAGGACCACGTTGTCTTCGTATCCGCGGCCGAATCCGAATTTGGAAACGACCAGGAACGGATCCGAGATGCGGTAGATGACGGTGCAGTCGACCGCCACCGGATATCCGTCGACAGTCGGCACGTTGATTGCGGGCAACGTGCGGTGCTCGGCCGCCCCTTCCGACTCGTGATTCGTAAACTCGACCACCTGGATGTTTCGCGGGAACGTTCGGACGGTTTCGTAGCCGCTGATCGCGCGGCGATATCCCGGCAAGACCAGCCCCTTCTGAAGTCCTTTGTTAGGGCCGTACGAGATCTGTCGCAGTCCGATCCGGTCCGGCGGAACGTACGTCACCAGACACGCGCGAAGAAAAAACAGCGGAACCAGAATCCACAGCAAACGCAGAACTGCGCGGCTGAAGCCGGAACTTCGGAAACCAACTGACGGAAATCGGAAGCGAAACGACGATTTGAACCGCGGCGGCGGAGAGGTGCTTTCGAACATGGCTAGCTCCGATCGTTGGACCGGGCCCCATTTTATTTGATACGCAGCGAATGTCAGCGAGTTTCCGTGGCCCTGCTCCCGATTGAGCTGCGAGTTAGCACAGTGTCATCAATGAATTGCAGCATCGTCATGCGCAGGTGTGTCACCAGCACCGGATCCGTCACGCCGTGCCGCGATTTCGGATAGACCATCAGACGAAACGGCTTGCCGGCTTTCTGCAGCTCATAGACCAGTTGCACTGTGTTCTGCATGTGCACGTTGTCGTCGATGGTGCCGTGCAAAAGGAGAAGACTTCCGTGCAGATTTTTCGCCGAGAAGCGCGGTGAGCTGTTCTGATAGCCGTCGGGATTGTTCTGCGGCATCAACATGTATCGCTCGGTGTAGATCGAGTCGTAGTCGTGCCAGTCGGAAACCGTCCCGCCCGCAATTCCTGCGGACCACATCGTGCTGTGCGTCAGCGCATACGAGGTCATGAATCCGCCGTAGCTCCATCCGTCGAGGACAACGCGCGAGCTATCCACGTATGGCTGCGACGTGAGCCACCTGAGTCCATCCTCGAGATCGCGAAGCTCCAGCTCCCCGAAATGTTTGTAGACCGGCCAGGTGGATTCCACCCCTTTACCGCTCGCAGTGCGGTTGTCGCAGACCCACACGATCATTCCGCGCTGCGCCAGCAGTTGCCACCATAGATATTGCGCACTGCGCCAGGCGTTGCGAACCTGCTGGGCGTGCGGACCGGAGTATGTGTATTCATAGACCGGATATTTGCGCGATGGATCGAAGTCGGGCGGCTTGATCATCATCGCTTCCATGGCGAAGCCGTCGCGCGTCTTGACCTGCATGAACTCGGGCTTCGAGATCCGATAATCGTGCAAGGCGGTCACTTCATTCGTGTCCACCACCCGCACCTTCGTTCCATCGTTACGAAGTAGCGAAATCTGGACGGGCGTCTGAATGTCGCTCCAGGAGTCGACATACTGCGTCATGGAAGGATTGAAGACCGCGCGATGCTCGCCGGCTGCATCGGAGAGGCGCTTCAAGTCGCTGCCGTCGAGCCGGATGCGATAGACATCGCTTCCAAGAACGGTGCGCTCCGTTCCCGAGAAGTAGATCCAGTCGTTGTTCGGATCGATGCCGTGCAGCGTGCGCACTTCCCACGGACCATTCGTGATCTGCTTCTTGAGCGTTCCGTCGGCGGCGTACTGATAGAGATGTTTGAAGCCACTGCGCTCGCTCAGCCACAAGAAGCTGCCGTCCTTGAGCCATACAGGATTGCCCTGGGGCTCGACCCATGCTTTGGTGGTTTCGCGGAGCAGCGTCTTAGGTGATCCACCATCGTTGTCGGCGGTGTTGAGATCGAGCCAGGTCTGCTCGCGATTTTGGATCTGATAGATGACTTTCGAGCTGTCGGGCGTCCAATCCACCGAAACGATGAGAAAGTCGCCGCCGGTGTAGCGCTGAGTATCGACTTCCCGTGGGGCCATGCCTGAGGCGGTCACTGTGTAAAGGCGCGCGACTGGATTGGGATAGCCGGCCTTCGGATACATCTCGAGCTCGATGTTCTGCATGGTCGGAATGTGATCGACGACAGTGAAGCGCTTGACCGGCCGCTCGTCGAGCTGCATGTAGGCAATGTGGGACGAGTCGGGACTCCACCAATACGCGCGGAAGTTGCCGCGGCCGTAGACCTCTTCCTGATAGACCCAATCGAGGATGCCGTTGAGCGTGTCCGCATTGCCGTCGGTGGTGAGCTGACGCTCCCGCTGCGTGGCGGCATCAACAACGTACAAATTATTGTTTCTAATAAATGATATAAATTTTCCGTCGGGACTGAAGCTCGCTTCCTGCTCCTCGCCGGGCGTGGAGGTCAGTCGCGTCAAGGCGTCGGAATCAAAGGTGTAGAGATACAAGTCGTCGCCGACGGTCAGCACGACGCTCTTCTTGTTGGGGCTGAAGTTCCAATTGCGCTGCTGCGACATGCGCTTGGCCTGCTCTTCAGTGACGCCCGCGATCTTGCGAGCGGCCGACTGCAATTTTGCGGCGTCGAACAGCGTCCGCTTCGTGCCCGTCTGAGTATCGAGCACCGCCTGCTCGATGATTTCATCCTTTTCGTTCGTGCGCGGCCACGTAAAGGTCTTATCGTCGAGCCACACAAAGCCGCGCTGTGGCGCACCGGAGAACGCCACGCGATGTTTCGGATCGAAAATATTTTCGATCGTCAGCTCGCGCAGTGTCGGCTTGGGCGGGGTCGTCTGTATCTGTTGTGCTGTCGCGGTGGCGGCGAAGAGAAGAGCGGCGAGAACTGTCTGTCGCATCATGGCGCGCAATAGTACAATCCGCGGCACTTATGGTCACCACTCTCGAAATTACACATCAATTTGACGCGGCGCGCGCCGTCGGCCGCCTGCCGTTCAAAGTGCGCGACCTCAATCTCGCCACGCTCGGGCGCTCCGAAATCCGTCTCGCCGAACACGAGATGCCCGGACTGATGGCCGTTCGCGAACAGTACGCTGCCGGCAAGCCGCTGGCGGGCGCGCGCATCATGGGCTCGCTGCACATGACCGTGCAGACCGCTGTCCTCATCGAGACTCTTCAGCTCATGGGCGCCGATCTGCGCTGGGTGAGCTGCAACATTTTTTCGACCCAGGATCACGCTGCAGCCGCGGTGGTCGTCGGAAACGGCACCGTCGATCATCCGCGAGGCGTGCCGGTTTTTGCGTGGAAGGGGGAGACGCTCGAGGAGTATTGGTGGTGCACGTCGGAAGCGCTCATGTGGCCCGATGGCAAGGGGCCGAACCTCATCGTTGACGACGGTGGCGACGCCACGCTGCTGGTGCATCAAGGCGTTTCGTGCGAGAAGCAATGCCGCGTTCCGGACTTCACGCCAAGCGATGAGCCCGAGGAATGGGGGATCATTCTCGATCTGCTGCGCAAAGAGATCGCGCGCGATCCGCAACGCTGGACGCGCGTTGCCGCGGACATCAAAGGGGTATCGGAGGAGACGACCACCGGCGTGCATCGGCTTTATCAGATGATGGAAGCCGGTACGCTGCTTTTCCCTGCCATCAATGTCAATGACTCGGTGACGAAATCAAAATTCGACAACATCTATGGCTGCCGGCACTCCGTCATCGACGGACTCAATCGCTGTACCGATGTCATGATCGCGGGCAAGCTGACAGTCGTGTGCGGGTTTGGTGAAGTTGGCAAGGGATGCGCCCAGGCACTGCGAGGGCAGGGCGCGCGAGTGGTCGTCACAGAGATCGATCCGATCTGTGCGCTACAGGCTTCAATGGAAGGCTATGAGGTCAAGACGCTCGATAGCGTAATCAGCAAAGGCGACATCTTTATCACGGCCACCGGCAATCGCGACATCATTACGGCCGAACACATGTCGCGCATGAAAGACAAGGCCATCGTCGGGAACATTGGTCATTTCGACAATGAAATCGATATGGCGGGGCTTAAGAAAGTCAAAGGCATTCGCAAGGTCAATATCAAGCCTCAATACGATGAGTGGGTCTTTCCGGATGGCCACAGTGTGCTGGTTCTGGCCGACGGCCGCCTGCTGAATCTCGGCTGTGCGACAGGGCATCCTTCGTTTGTGATGTCCGCCTCGTTTACAAATCAGGTGCTCGCGCAGCTCGCGTTATGGCAGAACAAAGGGGAGTATCAGAGGCAGGTCTATGTCCTTCCCAAGAAGCTCGACGAAGAAGTCGCCCGCTTACACCTCAAACACCTCGGCGTCGAGCTGACACAATTGACAAAAGAACAATCGAAATACCTCGGAATCCCCGTTGAGGGTCCGTACAAATCGGATCACTATCGCTATTGAGATAGAATGCCGATCTTTTTAGGAAGGAGTGTTTGTGCCAAGAGGACGACGATCAAATTCAGGGGACGATGCTCAAGACATTCTGCAGCAGCTCATCCGTGATGGACACATATCGGCCGCCGACATCAATCGTTATCGCGAGATCCGGCAATTGGAGCAGCGACTACAGGCGCTTCGAGGCGGTGGCGGCGTCGTCGCCAGGCGGCGAGGACGGCCGGCAGGTCAGGGTGGAGGGCGAAAACGCACCTCCGTGCTGACTTCCGAGCAGCGTGCGTCGCGGCAGCTTCAGGGACGCTATCTCGCTCTTGTGCGTCAGATCCCGGCGGGCCGCCGCGGGCGCTTCGGACAGATCGCAAAGGAAAAAGGGCGGGAGGCCGCGATCCGCGCGATGCAGGGCGAAGTGGGTGGAAGCCGCACCGTGAAGCGCGGCGGCGGACGCAAGCGCCGTCGGGCCACGAGACTCACCGGCGAGCAGATCGCGTCGCGACAATTACAGGGCCGCTATCTCGGATTGATCCGTCAGATTCCGGCGACGCGGCGCGCGCGTTACGCGAAGATCGCGAAAGATCGCGGACGCGAAGCGGCGATCAAGGAGATGCAGAGCGCAGTGAAATGACGCGCGAAGACGCGTCATCCTGAGCCGCGAAGACGGCGAAGGATCTCACGGTTCGCAGATCGAGATTCTTCGCTACGCTCAGAATGACACGACTCTTGACCGCTCGCCCATCCTCGATATCATTCGGGGCCGTGACCGCAGTTTCCCCCGATCTCCCCACTACATGGTTCGGCACGTTCTACCGCTCGGCCATCGGCAAGAAAGCCGTGATGGCCGTGACGGGCGTGTTTCTGTTCGGCTGGGTTTTCGCGCACATGTTCGGAAACCTGAAGCTCTACTTCGGCCCTGAGCATTACAACGCATACGCGGAGTGGCTCCGCACCATCGGAGCACCGTTTCTGCCGAGGATCTGGGCGCTGGGCGTGACACGGGTGCTGCTTGTGGCGGCCACCTGGCTGCACATTCAGGCCGCCACGCAGTTGACTCTGATGAACCGCCGCGCGCGGCCTGTCCCTTACGAGAAGCGCGACTACGTGGTCGCCGGCTACGCTGTCCGCACCATGCGGTGGGGCGGCGTCATCATCATTCTCTTTGTGATCTATCACCTGATGCATTTGACGTGGGGAACGGTGCATCCGGATTTTGTCAAGGACGATCCGTACCACAACGTCGTCACCGGATTTCAGGTGTGGTGGGTCAGTGCCTTCTACATCCTCGCGAATCTCGCGCTCGGGCTTCACCTCTATCACGGTCTTTGGAGCATGTTCAATTCGCTCGGCCTCAATCACCCGAAGTTCAACCCGTGGCGCCGAATCTTCGCCACCGTCTTCGCGCTGGTCATTACACTCGGCAATCTCTCATTTCCGATCTTTGTCCTGTTGGGCGTGGTGCGATGAGCGAATTAGAAGCGAAGATCCCGCCCGGCCCGATCGAAAATAAGTGGGACTATGCCAAGTCGCACTACAAGCTCGTCAATCCGACGAACAAGCGCAAGTACGACATCATCGTCGTCGGCGCGGGGCTGGCGGGAGCGTCGGCCGCCGCCTCGTTCGGCGAGCTGGGATACAACGTCAAGTGCTTCGTGTTTCATGATTCGCCACGGCGCGCGCATTCGATCGCCGCGCAGGGCGGCATCAATGCCGCCAAGAATTATCAGAATGACGGCGACAGCATTTATCGCCTCTTCTACGACACAGTAAAAGGTGGGGATTACAGGTCGCGCGAAGCGAATGTCTATCGGCTGGCGGAGCTCTCCGTCGACATCATTGATCAGGCCGTAGCGCAGGGCGTGCCTTTCGCGCGCGAGTACGGAGGTCTGCTCGAGAACCGCTCGTTCGGCGGAGTGCAAGTCTCACGCACTTTTTATGCGCGCGGACAAACCGGCCAGCAGCTTCTCCTGGGCGCATTCCAGGCCCTGGAACGACAGATCAACCTCGGCCGCGTGCAGATGTTTCCGCGCCACGACATGCTCGAGCTGGTCGTCGTCGACGGACAGGCCAAGGGAATCATCACGCGCAATATGGTCACCGGCGCGATCGAGGCGCATGCCGGCGACGCCGTAGTCCTCGGCACCGGCGGCTATGCCAATGTTTTCTATCTCTCCACAAATGCCAAAGCCTCGAATTGCACCGCCATCTGGCGGGCGCACCGGCGCGGTGCCTATTTCGGTAATCCGTGTTTTACGCAGATTCACCCGACCTGCATTCCACAGATCGGCGATTTCCAATCGAAGCTGACGCTGATGTCCGAATCGCTGCGCAACGACGGCCGGATCTGGGTGCCGAAACAGAAGGGCGACAAACGACCGCCCCAGGAGATTCCGGAGAGCGAGCGCGATTATTACCTGGAGAGGAAATATCCGAGCTTCGGGAATCTCGCCCCGCGCGACATCGCCTCACGGGCAGCGAAAGAGGTGTGCGACGAAGGACGGGGCGTCGGACCGGGCGGGCGGGGCGTCTATCTCGACTTTGCTGACGCCATCAAGCGGCTCGGACGCGCGACCATCGAAGAGCGTTACGGCAATCTCTTCGAGATGTATCACGACATCACCGCAGAAGATCCGTACAGCGTTCCGATGCGCATTTATCCCGCTCCGCATTACACGATGGGCGGCCTGTGGGTGGATTACAACCTGATGGCAACGATTCCGGGCTTGTACGTGACCGGCGAGGCCAATTTCTCCGACCACGGCGCCAATCGACTCGGCGCCAGCGCGCTGATGCAGGGACTGGCGGACGGATACTTCGTGGTGCCGGCCACGATCGCCGACTATCTGGCGGGACAAATGAGCAAGAAAGTCTCGACCGACCGCGCGGAGTTCAAGCAGGCCACAACCGAGACTGTCGATCGCGTGAATCGTCTTCTTTCCGCGAAAGGGACGCGGAGCGTCGACGCATTCCACAAAGAGCTCGGCAACATCATGTGGGAAAAGTGCGGGATGGCTCGCAGTGCAGAAGGCCTCAAGAGCGCGCGCCAGGAAGTGCGCGAGTTGCGCGAGCGCTATTGGCGCGAAGTCCGGGTCCTCGGCGCCAACGAGGAGCCCAATCAGTCGCTCGAAAAGGCCGGCCGGGTCGCCGACTTCTTCGAGCTCGCGGAACTGATGTGCATCGACGCGCTGCACCGCGAGGAGTCATGCGGCGGACATTTCCGGGTCGAGTACCAGACGCCGGAAGGCGAAGCGCTGCGCAACGATGAGAAGTTTCTCTACGTCGCCGCGTGGGAATTTACGGGAGTGGGCAACGAACCGCGTTTGCACAAGGAACCGCTGGTATACGACGAAGTGAAGCTGGCGACGAGGAGCTATAAGTGAGGTTTCTGGGTTGCTGGGTTACTGGGTTGCTCGGTCGTGGAGCGGCCGATGGAGCAACCCAGCAACTTAGCAACCCAGCAACCCAGCAACCATGAATCTCACACTCCATATCTGGCGCCAGAAGGCCGGTGAATCCGGCGGGCGGTTCGTCGAGTATGCGGCCACGAACATCAGTCCCGATGCCTCATTTCTCGAGATGCTCGACATTGTCAACGAGCAATTGATCGAGAAAGGGGAGGATCCGATCCACTTCGAGCACGACTGCCGCGAAGGAATCTGCGGATCGTGCGGCATGATGATCAACGGCATCGCGCACGGACCGCTCGGCGGAACGGCCACCTGCCAGCTCCACATGCGTCACTTCGAGGAGGGCGATGTCATCCGTGTCGAGCCGTGGCGCGCCCGCGCCTTTCCGGTCATCAAAGATCTGATCGTCGACCGGAGCGCGCTCGATGCCATCATCCAGGCGGGCGGATTCATCACCGTGAACACCGGCAGCGCGCCCGAGGCCAACACCATTCCGATTCCGAAGGCCATCCAGGAGCGCGCCATGGACGCGGCCGAATGCATCGAATGCGGCGCGTGCGTGGCGCAGTGTCCGAACGGCGCCGCCCAACTCTTCACTGCCGCCAAAGTCTCGCACCTCGGCCTCCTGCCGCAGGGGCAGCCCGAGCGCTACAACCGGGTGGTGAGAATGGTGGAAGTGATGGAAGAGCACTTCGGAAGCTGCACCATGTTTGGGGAGTGCGAGGCTGTCTGCCCGAAGAGCATCTCGCTCGATTTCATCGCCCGGATGAATCGCGACTACATCGTGGCACGCCTCAAGAAGTTGGCCGGCTGAGGCCTGCTTCGACGTTCTTCGCCATCGTCAGATGATTCTGTAGCGTCGGGAGCGTCTTGACGATCCATGCCTTGAGATCGGGATCGTTGGTCGAGGTCGACGCGCTCTCGAAATTCTTCACCACTGTTTCGTGACCGCGAATCATCTCCGCCATGTACGAGGCGTCGAAGTCTCGTCCGACTTTCTTCGGCAACGCGTCGGCGCTTTTCGCCTGCTCTTTATTGACGACCGCCGGCAGCGCGACGCCCTTCTTCAATGCCAGTTGCTTCAACTCTTCATTCGCGCGGCCGTGATCGTTCACCATTTGCGCTGCGAACTTCTTGACCGCTGCATTGGTGGCCTTGTCCGCCGCCATGCGGCCTAACGCGATCTCTGCGAGATTCGCTTGCGCCGCCGACACAAAGAATGCCTTCTCTTCCGCATTGAGAGAGCTGACCGTGCCTCCGCTCGAGCCGGTGCTGGTCTTGGAGGTTGTTCCGGTGGTCTCCGTGCCGGACGTGCTGACGGTGTCGGTGGAGGTGACTTTCTCCTCGCTGCGGCAGGCGAAGGTCACCAGCAAGGCGAGCAGCAGGAGTCGCTTCATCCTCATTTCACTTTGCTCGCGACCTGTTTCGCCATCTTGAGATGGTCCTGCAGCGTCGGGAGAGTCCTGGTGACCCAGGCCTTCAGATCGGGATCCTGCGCGTCCTTCGATTCCTTCTGAAACTCGGCCACGTCTTTTTCATGATCTTTGACCATGTCGGTCATGTAGGCCTTGTCGAATGCTTTTCCGCTCTTCTTCGAAAGGGCCTCTTCCGTTTTCTTTTCATCAGCTCCCGGGTCCGCCGGCAGCGTGATCCCCTTGTTCGTCGCGAGCTGTTTGAGCTCGTCGTTTGCTTTGCTGTGATCGGTGACCATGCGATTGCCGAATTCTTTGACGTCGTTGTTGGTCGCCTTGGCAGCAGCCATCTGCCCCAGACTGACTTCGGCCATCCCGCCCTGGGCGGCTTCGATCACGAATTCCTTATCTTTTTCGCTCAGTGAGGCCGCGGTTGTGCCGGTTGTTGACGTGGTCGCCGACGTGTCAGTGGCGGTCGCCATTGTGGTCGTTCCGGTATCGGCGACCTGGTTCTCACTCTTCTGGCAGGCGAAGGCAAAAAAGAGAACGATCAACGCGAGCAGAATGATCCAATTCCGTTTCATCAGGCCGGCTCCTTTCCGTGAGCAATTTGCATTGCACGAAAAGTTCCAGACGCTTCTTTACAAGATCCGTACGAGCGCTTCTGCGAGTTTCTGATAGTCGTCGGGTGTGTTGTAAAGCTGAGCCGATATCCTGAGCAAGCGCTTTGGTGGGCTCGGCCAGGGCAGCACCGGCACCTCGATCTGAAACTGATCGAAGAGCACGTCCTGCAGCGGATCACCGAAGACCGACGCTTTGTCGCCCGGCCTTCCATCCGGCATCGGAAAGGCAGCCATGGAGGGGAGCATGGCGTCGGGTGCGGGGGGAGCGATTTTGAGGGCGGCGCAAAGGATGTCGCGCCCCTTCAAAACGAGGTCGTGGTTGCGCCGCATGATCTCCCCCCACCCGGCCTCGACAAGCGACGGCATGAAGCGCAGCGACTCGCCGGCAGCAAGACACGCAGTCGGATCGAAGGTGCCCGGCCAGTCAAATTCGAGATGGAATCGCGAACGATCGGTGCGGGTCGAATTTCTGCCGTGGCTGATGACGATCGGATGGATCGCTTCACGCCGGTCGCTTCGGACGTATAGAAATGCGGCTCCCTTCGGCGCGCAAACCCATTTGTGGAGATTCGCTGTGTAATACGCCGGCCCGATCGCGCGGATGTCGAGCGGCACCTGGCCGGGCCCGTGCGCGCCATCGATCAGCGTGTCGATTCCGCGGGCCTTCATCTCTGCGACGATGCGAGCGACCGGCATGATCAGCGCGGTCTGACTCGTGATGTGATCGATCAGCAGGAGCCGCGTGGCATCGGTGGCGGCGCTGACGACCAGCTCGACCACAGCGTCGGGCGAGCTGAGGGGGAAAGGAATGTCGACCACTTTGACTTTCGCGCCGCTCCGTTCTGCTACGTACTCGAGGACATTGCGGCTGGCGTTGTACTCCTGATTCGTGACAAGCAACTCATCTTTCGGCGAAAAGTGCAGCGATCGGAGAACGGCGTTGACGCCGGAGGTGGCGTTGGGAACGAATGCCAGATCGTCCGGCGACGCGCCAACCAAGCGCCCAAGCTCGGCACGCACGGCGTCGAGCAGCGGCTCGAGCTCGCGGACGAGAAAGCGCACCGGCTCCAATTCCATCCGCCGGCGAAACTCGCTCTGCGTCGCGAGCACCGCGATCGGAGTGGCTCCGAACGAGCCGTGATTGAGATACGTGATCGATCGGTCGAGAAGCCAGTGCTCTTTCATCGCGGAATCATCGACAGTAACCGGCGTATACCTTCGTCGAATGTTGCGGGCGCGGTCAATAGTGAGATCACGAGATATCCGTTTGAATCGAAGTCGAAGAAGTATCCGGGATGGGTGATCACGCCCTGCTCTTCCACCAGCCGCACAGCGAGGTCTTCGTCCGACTGGGTGCTGGGCACGCGCAGAACCGCCGACCACCCGCCCTCAACCGGCAGCACCCTGATCGACGGAAACGAAAGCGATCGCAGGTGATCGAGATTGCGACGAATGCGCGCCGCAATCGCTGCCCGGATTTGCGGCGCAATCTTGAGGACCTCGGGAAACGCGACTTGTATTGGAGTGGCCACCGAGAGGAAATTGTCTGCGATCAGCTCCAGCGCGGCGAGGGCTTCGTGCTTACGCGGACCGCTGACGCGAATCCATCCCAGTTTGTAATGCGGCAACCCAGCGGATTTCGAAAGGCCGCCCAGCGTGAATGAGAGCGTGTCATCGCGCACCAACGTTGATCCGCGGCCTTCGAGCGGATAGTCGAGAAACACTTCATCGGAGATCACCGGCAATCCGAGCTGCGCGAGCGCTGCCTGCTCTTCGGCCGTGACGTACGATCCGGTCGGATTGTTTGGATTGACGACCACGATCGCGCGCGTGCGGCCGTCCATCGCGTGGCGCACGCGTTCGATCTCGATTTCCCAGCGTCGGTGAAACTGGAGCGCGAACGCCCGCAGCGAGGTCAGCTCCAGCGCGCTCAGATGCTCGAGCAGCGGATACGACGGGATTGCTGTGATCACGTTGTCACCGCGATCGCACAGCAATTTGAACAGGAACGCGTAGGCTTCGCTTGTGGAAGCTGTGATGATGATGTCATCGACGCCGCATCGCAGCTCCTCGGCGAGCGCTTCGCGTGCTCCCAGCAGGCCGAGGGGGTCGGGTGTGTAGGGGGCGCGGGCGGCGCGGGCGATGATTTCCGCGAGCGCATCGAGCGGATATTCGATGCCCGCTCGCGTCGGATTCGACTCCGTCAAGTCGAAGATATCTCCCCGGCGCCGCTGCCGCGCGAGGGTGAGACGATTGGTTGGCGGATTCCAGTTTGTTCTGCTGGAAAAAGTCACGAGCAGGTGCGGCGCGCTGCTGCGAGCCCATTTTCGAGGTCCGCTCGCGCCTGCGCCTGCGCCGATGGTACCGCATCGATCGCCTGCTGAAAGGTTCGCAGGGCTTCGTCGCACGCGCCTTTGGCGGTCAGGACGCGCGCCAGCGTGTCGAGGATCAGGTAGGAATCGGGACCCGGTTGCGCGATCGCTTTCCGCGCCAGCGACTCCGCTTCATCGAGCCGTTTGTCCTGATAGAGCAGCCATGCCAGGTTGTTGAGCGCGTCGCGCGAATTGGCATCGATTGAAAGCGCTTTGCGAAATGCCTCCTCGGCTGTCGCCCGATGTCCGAGCTGCACTTCGGCGTTGCCGAGGTCGGTCCAGGCGACGGCGGAGTCGGGGTGGGCGCTGAGGATCTCGCGGTAGCGCGCTGCCGCTTCCGCGTACTTACCTTCTTCTTCGAGCATGATGGCGGGGCGGAGCGAATCGCGAACGGCAGCATCACGATCGCGCGGTCGAATGAGAATGGCGGTGTGACCTCCGCCGCTCCACGGTTGTTCCAATCGCGCCAGCGAGACCCAGCGACCCTGACGATCGCCCCACTGCGTCCGGACGAGGTTGCGTTGCGCGTCGATTCCATCCGCCACGATGTAGTGGAAAAAGTCATAGCGGTGACCGGGCGAATCGACGACCTGCAACATCAGAATGACCGGCCGGCCGCTGCGCAATTCGTCAGCGACCAATTCCGGTGTGCCGGTTACCAGTTGGGCATCGAAGCCCTGCTTCCGCGCGGCCAGCAGAAGGTCGACTGTCAAGACTCCGCCGCGTGTCTTCGGCAGAGTTTGATCCCACTGTTGCATGCTGGTTGTGTCGCCGTAGTGCTGCAGCACAGTTGCGAGCGATCCGGCGCCGCACGACTCGATGCCCCATTTGAGCATCGGCACTTGCGGAATCACATTTGCGGATGGAGAAGGACGATTCGAGCGTGGTGTCATGGTCACGCACGACGCCACCAGCAGCGGAAACGCGAAAAGGGCGACGCGCCGGTGAGGCGCGCTCGCCCATCCTCGAAGGAATCGAAGCACGTCAGGACGCGGCCACAATGATGATCAGCACGACCACTGCGCCGATCAAAATGTACGTCCATTCCCGCGTGGTGACTCCGGCGGCTTGCAACTGATTCAGATTCTGCGCGAGCTGATGCAGATCCTGATTCGAAAGTTGCGCGATACGCTGATTGATTTGCTCCTGCGTGAATCCGCGTGCAGCGAGAGCCTTGGCCACCTGCTCGTTGGTGACCACCTCGCGCACCATGGCGAGATCGGCCGCCCGTGAATCGAGACTCTGATTGGCCACTGCTTTGGACGGCGTGGGAGCGGCAAACGCCGGAATAGAAGTGATGACCAGGACCACCAGGGCGATGACTGAACGCTTCAACACTACAGCCTCCTTCTTAACTGAGAGCGATGACCAGGATCAGAGCGGCCAGAGCGCCGATTCCGATCCAGATCCATTCCTGCTGCGTCAGGCCGGCGGCCTGCAACTGATTCAGGTTTTGCGCGAGCTGATGCAGATCCTGATTGGAGAGCTGCGCCAGGCGCTGATTCACCTGCTCCTGCGTGAAGCCGCGTGCCGCCAGGACTTTCGCGACCTGTTGGTTGGCGGCGACATCGCGGACCAGCGCGAGATCCGCCTCGCGCGTGACGAGACTCTGATTCGCCGCAGTCTTCGATGGCATCGGAGCCGCGAACGAGGGAACAGCGGTGAGCGCAACCAAAAGGATAAGAACGACAAGGGCAGAACGCTTCAACATCAATACCTCCTTTTTCTGGCGGCCCGGGCAGGTACCGCCGCTGCTGGCGTGGTGAGCAAGAGGCGGACCAGTTAATCCTGAGCAGGGTGGGGTCGCCACGTCATCCTGAGCCGCGAAGACGGCGAAGGATCTCGTGAACGGAGATCCTTCGCTTCGCTCAGGATGACGTGGAGAGAACGACCCCTGGCGCCCGCCCGCGCTCAGGATAGACTGCCCGGATAAACTGACCGGAACTGCTAGGATCATTTCACTTGTTATGGAAACCGCAATGATCCGGTTCGAAGACATTCTCGACAAGGTCGAGAGCTACAAGCCCGACTTCGACGAGGAGCTTCTGCAGAAGGCCTATATCTTCTCCGCTCGTGAGCATCGCGGTCAGGTCCGCAGCTCGGGCGAACCATATTTGGTGCATCCGCTCAACGTGGCGCACATCCTGGCCGACCTGCATCTCGACGAAACCTCCATCGCGGTCGGCCTGCTGCACGACGTCCTCGAAGACACGCTCACCACAAAAGAGAAGCTGCAGGAAACGTTCGGCGATGACGTGGCGGAGCTGGTGGACGGCGTCACCAAAATCTCCCGCTACGCCTATGTATCCAAGGAAGAGCAGCAGGCGGAGACTTTCCGAAAAATGCTTCTCGCGATGGTCAGCGATCTGCGAGTGGTGCTGGTCAAGCTGGCCGACCGCCTCCACAACATGCGGACGCTGCAATATCTGGCCGACGACAGGCAGATCGCGATCGCCAAGGAGACCATGGAGATCTATGCCCCGATCGCCAATCGCCTCGGCATGGGCCGTCTGAAGAATGAGCTGGAAGATCTGTCGTTCCGCTTTCTACATCCGCGCGAGTTCGAGGATCTTCAGAATTCAGTCAACGAGAAACTTTCGGTGAGCGGCGATCTGGTCGATCGCGTCAAGAGCACGCTGCAGACCAAGCTGCGCGACAACGAGATCTCCGGCGATGTCAATGGCCGCGTCAAATCGATGTACTCGATCTGGACCAAGCTGCGCCGGCAGGAGATCGACATCGGCCAGGTGTACGACTACATCGGCTTCCGCATCATCACCGGCAGCCTGCGCGATTGCTACGCCGCTCTCGGCATCATCCATCAGATGTGGCGTCCGGTTCCTGGCCGCATCAAAGACTACATCGCGATGCCCAAGCCGAATTTTTACCAGTCCCTGCACACGACGGTGGTGGCGGAGAAAGGACAACCGTTCGAGGTCCAGATCCGCACCAAAGAGATGGATCTGATCGCGGAACAGGGAATCGCCGCGCATTGGAAGTACAAAGAGGGACGGGTGGGCGCGAACGAAGACGACAAGAATTTCCTCTGGCTGCGGCAGCTCGTGGAGTGGCAGAACGACATCAAGGATCCGCGAGTGTTTCTGCACTCACTCAAAATCGATCTCTATCCCGACGAGGTCTACACCTTCACGCCGAAAGGTGACGTATTCGCGTTCCCGCGCGGCGCGACGCCGCTCGACTTCGCCTATCGCATCCATACTGATGTTGGCCATCACTGCGTCGGCGCGCGCGTCAACGGCAAGCTGGTACCGCTGCGCACGCCGCTGAAGAACGGCGACATCGTGGAGATCGCCACTTCGCCCACCCAGGCGCCCTCGCGCGAGTGGGTCAATATGGTGGTGACCTCGCGCGCCCGTCACAAGATCCGGCACTGGCTCAACACCGAACAGAAGCATCGCTCCATCGACCTCGGCAAGAAGCTGATCGAAAAGGAAGCGAAGCGATACCGCGTCGGGTGGCGGAAGCTGATCGCCGAAAACGCGCTCGACGGCGTGCTCTCCGAATATGGTCTGGCGCGTCTGGAAGATCTCTACGCCGACGTCGGCTACGGCAAAGTTTCACCGCGTTCGATCGTGGAGCGTTTCGTTTCCGAAGAGCAGAAGGAAACCGCGCTCACCAATGAAGGCGTGCTGCAAAAAGCTGTACGAAAAATATTTCCATTTACCGGTACGTC
>Ga0207684_10003045_pt1 | contig 16610 bp, 16 predicted proteins | sample KBSK5501metaG_FD_184342 | JGI IMG/M metagenome (GOLD analysis project Ga0207684, IMG submission 184342) | Corn, switchgrass and miscanthus rhizosphere microbial communities from Kellogg Biological Station, Michigan, USA - KBS K5-50-1 metaG... | ecosystem: Host-associated > Plants > Roots >...
GCTCCCGGGCGGCGGACTCCCGCGCGAGGTCCGCCGCCGCTATGGCCGCGACCTCGCCGCCGGCTCGGTCGTCGTCGTCGCGGCCGCGGGCGGCCAGCCGCCGGACACCCTGAAGGCGCTCCTGGAGCGGGCGCACGGCGAGCGCGTGGCGTCGTGGTGGACCGGCCCGCTCGCGATCTTCCCGCCCCCCGAGCTCGCCGGCCCGTTCTAGTGCGCGTGGTTCAGATCACGCCCGCTGGACGAAAGCCCAATCCCAACGACATCTTCATTGGCGACGTTGTGTCGCAGACCGTCCTCGGCGAAGAGAGCGCGCACCTGCGTATCGCGGAGCACACGTTCCTGATGGGCGCGCGCAACAAGATGCACGTCCACGCGACGGATCAGGTGCTGCTGGTGACCGCGGGGCGCGGCACGCTCGGCGGCGATGCCGAGGAGCACGACCTCGCCGAAGGCGACGTCGCGGTCATCACGGCGGGCGAACGCCATTGGCACGGCGCCAAGCCGGGGCACGACATGACGCATTGGTCGATCCTCGGTCCGGGCAAGACGCAGGTCGCCGGCTAGTCGAGATCGCCGCGCGCGCGGTCAGCGGCCCCTGCGCGCCATCCCGACGATGAAGGCGATCGAGAAGAGGAACGAAGCCGGACCGACGACCGCGGCGAGCAGCGTGGGGTTGCGCAGGAGCTCGAAGACGCTCGCGAGGAATGACACGAAGTTGAAGGCGAGGCCCATGATCGCCGGGAGGCGCATCGCCTCCCAGCGCGGCGCGCGCAGCTCCGCGATCCCCATGACCCCGTAGCCGAAGGTCGCTGCGCCGGCCTGCCGCCACAGGTACGTATCGGTGCCGAGGTAGCCGAAGAGCTTCGCGTCGAGCTCCGGCAAGAAGAACGCGACGCCGAAGAAGAGGGCGGCGACCGTGGCGAGCACCAGGATCGCGATCGAGTAGGGCGCCTGATCTCCGCCTGGCGGGACGCGCTCGTGCCGCGCGAGGAGCGGCACGGTGATCGCGACGATCGCGACAGACGCTGCGGTGATCAACAAGAGGATCGGCGTGCCCTTGCCCTGCGCGACCTCGACCAGCGTCGCGAGGATCGAGACGACGTTGAAGGCGAGCACCGCGACGACCACATTGCGCAGCGGTAGCCAGCGCCCGTCGTTGATGCCGGGCAGCAGGGCGAACGCGTAGCCAAGCGACGCCGCGCCGGCGATGCGGTAGACGTACGCGTCGTTGCCGGTGTAGCCGAACAGCCCCGCGATGGCCGGCGACGCGAGGAGGGGAAGGACGCCGAACGTCGCGCCGCCGAGCAGCGGGACGACCAGCAGCCAGCGCTCGAGCGCGCTCAGGCGTGACGAAAAACCGGGCGCTTCCACGTGCGCGCGAGATTCTAGGACGCGGATCCGCCGGGATGGCCCGCGTCAGACCTCGCGAGCGCGGAACGACGCGACCGCGAGCGCGAGGACCGCGGCGATCCACAGCGCGGACCACAGCAGGTAGGCCGTCGGCGGCGGCGTCGCCGCGAAGAACGGGTTCGCGGTGGCGGCCGGCCCGGCAGCGTTCGTCGCCGCGAGCACAGTCGCTGGCTGCAGGTGGTACACCGCGCCGCGCCACAGGCCGTCCGTCGGCAGGACGAGCTTCGTCACGGTGCCGGCGTTCTCGATCACGTCGTTCCCGAAGGCGGCGCCGAGCCCGCCGACGATGCCGCCGAGCCAGGCCATGCCGAACAGGACCAGCGCGATGACGCCTCCCACCATCCCCGACAGGCGCGTGCTGAGCAGGATCGCCAGCGACAGGAGCACGAGGCCCTCCCCGAGGATGAACGCGGCGAACTCGAGCGGTCGCGGCGGTACGTACCCGACCGCGAGGTCCACGGCTGCGAGCTCGATCGCGATGGCGGCCGCGGCATACGCAACGACGAGCGCCGCGAGGCCCACCCACTTTCCCAACACGTAGTCGCGCCGCGAGATGGGGCGCGCGAGCAGCGCAAGCGCGATGCCCGACTCGATGTCGCCGGAGAGCGCGGGCGACGCGACGAAGACGGACGACAGCGCGAGGACGTTGCTGAACATGAACATGACGAGGATGAGGAACTGCGAGGCGATGAGCTTCACCTGGACGTCCGGGATCGGCACGCCGCGCTGCGTGATCGTCGGGATCCGGCTGAAGCCCCACGTCGTCAGCGCGACGGAGAGCAGCGTCAGCGCGACGAGCGCGAGGATCAGACGGCGGCGGACGACTTCGCGGATCGCGAGCTTGGCGATCGTGAAGATCGCCATCAGGCGTCCTTGCCCAGCAGGCTGAGGAAGCGGTCCTCGAGCGATTCGTGCGCCGGCTCGACCGCGTGCACGCGGCCGCCAAGGCGGACGGCCTCGGCGACGAGGTCCGGGATCCCCGCGGACGCCAACCCGCGGATCACGAGCCATTCGCCGTCGCGTTGCTGCTGCGTGCCGAAACGCGCCAATGCGTCGTCCGTCAGGCCGGTGGCGCGGATGCGGACGGTGTCGCCGGAGAGGAGCTCGTCAAACGTGCCCGCCGCGACGACCCGGCCGTGGTCGACGATCGCGACGCGGTCGCACACGAGCTCGACTTCGCTCAGCAGATGCGAGTTGAGGAAGATCGTCATGCCCTGCGACCGGAGCGCGCGGATGATCTCGCGGACATCGTGGCGTCCGACCGGATCCAGCGCGCTCGTCGGCTCGTCGAGCAGGACGAGCTCCGGCGAGCCGAGCAGCGCGGCGGCGAGACCGAGGCGCTGCTGCATCCCCTTCGAGAACGTGCCGACGCGCGTCTCAGCGCGGTCCATCAGGCTGACGGTGTCGAGCACGCGATCGGATTCGCGCCGCCACGAGGAGCGAGCCAGGCCCGTGAGCTCGCAGTGGAGCGCGAGCACCTCCCGCGCGCTCAGCCAGCCCTGGTAGCGGAAGAGCTCGGGCAGGTAGCCGACCCGAGCGCGCGCCGCGCGATGCGCGGACCCATCTGAGATCGGCGCTCCGAGGAGCCACGCCTCGCCCGAGGTCGGGGAGCTGAGCCCGAGCAGCAGCTTCACCGCGGTCGTCTTCCCGGCGCCATTCGGACCGAGGAAGCCGAACACCGCGCCGCGCGGAACCTCCAGCGCGAGGCCCGCGAGCGCGGTGATCTTGCCGTAGCGCTTGCCGAGATCGGCCGTGCGGATCGCGGGCTCGCTCAACGGAGCGAGTCTGCCACCCCGAGGATCTGCGATTCGGTCAGCGTCCCGCCGACCAGATTGACGAAGCCATCCTGGAGCCAGATCACGCCGCTTCCGAGGCCGGTCGAGTCACCGATGAAGATGCCGGGCGCACCGCGCACCGTCACGGGCTTCGAGACACCGAGGTCGATCGGCACGATGATCGGCAGCGTGCTCGCGGGGTCGCCGATCGCGCGGATCTGCGCGGCCAGCTGCGGTGAGACGCCGGGCTGCGCGAGCAGATACGTGCGCAGCTCATCCAGGCTCGCGCCGTTCGAGGTGACGACCGGCGCCTTCGCCCGCGCGATGACGAGCGCGGGCGGCGTGCTCGCGCTCTTCGTGTTCGTGTCGAAGCTCCCGCCGTACGTGGCGACGATCGCGGGGCCTTCGGTGCCGGTGAGCGTCGTGCCCGCGATGGCCGCCGGCATGGAGGGCGTGGCCGACGCGTCGAACGTGAACGCGCCGATCGCGGTGGAGATCACGCTGAATTCCGCGGCCGCGGGCACGCGAGCGGGCACCGAGGCCGGAATGAGCGGAGCGAAGCCGGCCGTCCTGGCCGCCTCCGCGGCGCTCGCGACCTTCGTCACCGTCGGCTGCTGCGTGATCCGCATCTTGCCGAACTGACTGGGCGACGGCAGCCCGGCGAGGTCGGCCGTCGTGACGCTGACCGGCGCCACCTGCTTGGCCTCGAAGATCTTGAACACGGAGTCGGCGACGCCGGTCACGGCGAAGCCGGCCAGGAGCACCGAGACGGCCGCCGCCACCGCGAGCGGACGCGACGCGCGCGCGAGCCAGCTGGGTCGAGTGGACACGCCGCGTGCCGCGGCGCGGAAGCGCTCGAGGCCGGCCGCGCTGTCGATCGGCTCCTCGTGCACCCGCAGCAGCTCGGCCACCTTCGGATCATCCATCGAGAGAGACCTCCTTCTTGAACGCTTCCTCCGCTCGCCGAAGAAGCGTGCCGATCGAGCTCGCGCTGACGTCGAGCGCGGCGGCGCACTCGGCGTACGAAAGTCCGCTGTACCGCAGTGCGAGGAGCGTCGCGCCCCGTGCCGGCATGCGCGCAAGTGCCGCGCGCACCTCGGTGCGCCGCTCGGCCGCGAGAGCCGCCGCTTCGGGATCCGAACCGGTTTGCTCCGCGTCCGCGACGGCGACCTCGCGCACCGCGCGCCGCTTGCCGCTGCGGATGACGTTCAGCGCCGCGTGCGCCGCGGCGGCGTGCAGCCAGGCCGCCGCGTATGGCGCGGTGGCCGGATGCGAGCGGTAGAAGGACAGGAAGACCTCCTGGGCGACGTCCTCGGCCGACGGGCGTTCGCCCAGGACGCGCTGCGCGACGCGGACGACTCGGGCGTATTCGGCCTCGAACAGGTGCTCGAAGTCGGCGGGCAGCGCGCCAAGCGCGCGCCAGGCGGTCCTCACCTTCACCAGGCCGGCATCCATCCACGAGAGAAGCACCGCGCCGGTCCCCGATGTGACAGGCCCACGACGGATACTGTGCGGCCGTGCTCGATCGCGAGGTCCTGCAGCGCCTGCACCGCTCTTCGCGGGTGCTCGCCACACAGAACCAGTCGAACGCGGTGTTCGACGAGGTCCTCAGGTGTGCCGTCGAAGCCCTGGGCAACGGCAGCGCCACGCTGTACAGCTGGGATCGCGACGCCGTGGTGCTCCGCAGCGTTCGCAACCATGGGATCGCCGACTCGGCCGTTCCGGCGGCACTCGACCCCGGTCGCGGCCTCGCCGGGGCGGTGGTGCAACAGGGCCGCCCGCTCAGCGGGGCCGAGGATGCCGTCGGGGGCGGCCGGACCGCCGCGCTCGCGGTGCCCCTCGCGCGCGCCGGAGTGCTCATGGGCGTGCTCCTCGTTCGCGCGGGCGACGGAAGGACGGGCTTCACCGAGGACGACGCGCGGGCCCTCGCGCTGTTCGGCGATCAGGCGGTCGACATCCTTCGCACCGCGGTGACGCAGGAGGAGCAGCGGATCGCACAGGTGGAGCTGGAGCGGCTCGAACGCGCCAAGAGTGACCTCATCGCCATGCTCAATCACGAGTTCCGCACGCCGCTCATGGGCATCCAGGGCTTCAGCGAGATCCTGCGCGACGAGACCCTCTCCCGAGAGGAGATCAAGGAGTACGCCTCCGACATCAACAAGGACGCGAACCGGCTCACGGATCTGATCGCCGAGATGATCGAGGCCGACCTCATGGAGACGGGGCAGCTGCGCCTCGAGCTCGAGGTGCTCGACCTCAACGCGATCGTGCGAGATGAGTCCGCGACGGTGGAACGCCGCTCCGGCTACCACGTGACGCAGGCGCTCGACGACACCCTGGCGCCGGTGCACGCGGACCGTCAGCGGCTCGGCGAGATGGTCCGTTCCCTGCTCGAAAGCGCCATCGCGTATTCGGACGAGGGCCGCGAGATCTGGGCCGCGACACGAGGCGAGGGCGGAGTGGCGCACCTGGTCGTCCGCGATCGCGGCGCTGGGCTACCGCCGGAGCTGCTCGAGCGCATCTTCGATCGGTACGCGCGCATCGACCCGACGGCCACTCGACATCTGCGCGGGTCCGGGATCGCTCTGCCCATCGTTCGGCAGATCGCGGTCCTACACGGCGGCCGGGCGTGGGCGGAGAGCACGCCAGGCACCGGCTCGACCTTCCACGTCACGATTCCGGTCGTCGGTCGAGGCGGATCGACCGCGGCCGACGGCTAATCCGCGGCGACGGACGGCTCCAGCGCGCGCGGCAGCGCGATCTGGAACGTACTGCCTTCCCCGAGCGAGCTCTCGACCCAGATCCGCCCGCCGTGCTGCTCGACGATGCCCTGACAGATGTAAAGGCCCAGCCCCATGCCGGTGAAGCGGCGATCGTCGACGTTCGAGCCTCGCCGGAAGCGCTCGAACACGTGCGGCACGTCGCTCGCGGGGATACCGATGCCGTGATCGCGCACCAGGATCCGCGCCTCCGGCCCCTCGGCCCACACCCGCAGCGTCACCTTCTGTTCCCGAGCGCTGTACTTGAGCGCGTTCTCCGCGAGGTTCTCGAGCGCCTGCGCGATGCGACGCCGGTCGTAGCTGCCGACGACGGGTCCTTCCTCGACCAGCTCACACCGCTCGCTGCGGTCGCAGATGTCGCGCGCGATGTCCACCAGATCGACGGGCTCACGCTCGCCCACGAGCTTGCCCTGGTCCAGGCGCGACGCGTCGAGGAGCTCCAGCACCAGCGCGCTGAGACGTTTCGACTCCCGCACGATCCGGGCGATGCCCTCGGGATCGGCCGCGGCGGTCGGATCGCGCTGCGCCCGGCGTTCGAGGAACTGAGCCTGTGCGACGAGCGTCGTCAGCGGAGTCTTCAGATCGTGCGCGGCCGCCGACAGGAAGTCCTCCCTGAGGCGCGTCGCCTCCTCCTGCGCGCGCACGCGCGTGGCCTCGTCGAGCAGCGCGCGGCTCTCGAGGATCACCGACGCCTGATCCGCGAGCAGGCGTACGAGCTCGAGGTCGCTCTCGGCGAAGATGGGCGCGCGCGGCGCGTAGACGCAGAGCACGCCAAGCCGATGGTCGCCGGTCGTGATCGGCGCGGCGATGGCGGCGCCCACGCCGCTTCGGCGATAGACCTCCGCCGCCTCGGGATGGTCCTTCGGAGGGTTCGCGCTGAAGAGGGCTTGCTGGAGAGCGAAGCTGCGTCCCGCGATGAGCTCGCTCGGCTTCACCTCGACGACCTCGGTCGATGGCTCCTTCCGCATGAACCGCAGCACGCCGCGATCCGCATCCCACAATCCGATGGTCGCCTCCGCGCCGACCGCTCCGGACGCGCCGCGCTCGAGCTCGCGGACGATGTCGTCGGTTCGCGGCAGGCGCGGCAGGCTCGCGGCCCGCGAGAGGAAAGCACGTAGCTCCGGCTCTTGCCACGCGCGTCTCAGGATCGGCGGTGGCGCGAAGCCGACGAAGTAGGCGAGGACCGAGAGCAGGACGAGGACCTGGTCGACGACAGTGACGACGAACCGATCCTCCGCTGGAACGAAGGTCGCGAGTCCGGCGACCGCGATGACCGCGCCGAATAGGAGCGTACCCGCCGCGATCGCCTGCATCCGGCGCTTCGTCACGCCGTGGGCGTCGGCGGCCCGGCGCGCGAATGCGGCGCCGGCATAGACGGATCCCCCGACGAGGTAAGCCACGAGAAGGAGCAGGACAGGCGCCGGGTACGGCTGCGGCGAAAGCGCCGCGGCCAGCGCCGACACCGCAAATCCGATCGCGGCGATCGTCAGGACGGATCGCGGCACCGCCGACATGTCGTCGAGCAGCCGGACCAGCATGAATGGGATCGCCATCGCGGCGACGCCGGGGATCGCGGCGACCCACGCGGGCGAGGGTGGTGACAGCACACGGCTCGCCGCGAATCCCTCGAGGATGATCGCCACGATCACGCCGAACAGCAGAGCGATGTCGATGTGCGCGGGCGTCGGTCGCCGGATCGCGCGGCGGGCGACGACGAGGAAGATCAGCAGGTAGATCGCGTCGGTGACGAACGTCAACAGATCGAGAGCGCTCATCCGGCCGGATTCTATGGACGTCTCCACAGAGGTCCCGTGCTCGCTTGGTTAATGTGTTGCCCCGTGCTCCCAGATCGCCTCGCTCACGTGACCTCGTTCCGGTCCGGCGCCGAGGGGCCGATCGTCATCGAGCATCGCGAGGCGCTCGCGTACATGCTGCGCGAGGCGGCCGAGCTCGAGCACACCTTCATGTGCACCTACCTCTTCGCCGCATTCAGCCTGAAACGCTCGGTCGACGAGGGCCTGACGCCGGAACAGCTCGCCGCGGTGCAGCGCTGGCGGAAGGCGATCCTCCACGTCGCGAAGCAGGAGATGCTGCACCTGGCGCTCGCGCAGAACCTGCTCGTGTCGATCGGAGCTGCGCCGCACTTCGAGCGGCCGCGGCTCCCGTGCTCGGCGAGCCACTTCCCGCCCGGAATCCGGCTCGCGCTGCTGCCGCTCGACGAGCGCGCCGTCCGCCACTTCCTCTACCTCGAACGTCCGGAGGGGATGGCCGTCGACGATGCCGAGGGCTTCGCCGCGGTCGAACGCGCCGCGGCCCTGCTGGCCGAACCCGGCGAGATCGTCCCGCACGGCCAGGACTTCGAGACGATCGGTCATCTCTACCGCGCCATCGAGGCGGGCTTCGTGCGCCTGGCGTCGCAGCGCGGCGAGGCGCGGCTGTTCATCGGTCCGCCCGGCGCGCAGGCGACGTCCGCGTCATTCGGCTGGCCGGAGCTTCGCGCTGTCTCCGACCTCGCGGCGGCCTCGTCCGTGATCGAGACGATCGTGGAGCAGGGGGAGGGTGCGCGCGGTGAATGGAAGCAGGCGCACTTCGGCCGCTTCCACGACATGCTCGACGAGTACCTCGCGCTCAAGGCCGCCGATCCGGGATTCGTGCCGGCGCGGCAGGTCGTCGCCGGCGTCGTGCGGCCGCACCCGGCGATTCCCGACGTTCCCGTCATCGGCGACCGCGCCACGGCCCACGTCGCGGACCTCTTCAACGTCGCGTACGAGGTGCTGATCGTCGTGTTGTCGCGCTTCTTCGCGCACTCGGACGAGGGGCCCGGCCAGATCGCGGCGCTCGCCGACATCGCGGTCGGGCTGATGCTCGAGGCGATCGAGCCGCTGGGCGAAGCACTCACCGGGATGCCCTTCGGCGACGCAAAGCCGGGCATGAACGCCGGACCGACGTTCGAGCTGTTCTACGAGAGCGGCTACCTGCTCCCTCACCGCGAAGCCGCGTGGCTCCTCATGGAGGAGCGCCTTCGCGAGGCCGCGGCGTTCGCGAGCCGCATCTCGTCGTCATCGCCGCCCGCCGTGGCGACGGTCGCCACGGCGCTCGCCAAGTACGCGGATCAGGTCGCGGAGAAGCGTTCGGGCTAGTCCGCGCGCCCGCGGACCTGCTACCGATCCGCTACGACATATATCGCTATGGTATATATATATGTCACCGACAGATACGGGAGGTGTCCCATGACGACCACAAAGACACGGCGGACGGCTAGCGGCCAGATCCTCGGCCTCAACGAATTCGGGACGGCCAGTGAGAAGGTGCTGGTGAGGGAGCCCGCGCTCTCGCTCATGCATCTCGACCTCGACGGCCTGCATGCGCTCAACCAGTCTGCGGGCCACGCCGTCGGCGACAAGGCCATCGCCGCGGCGATCGGCGTGCTCTCTGGTACGGCCGAAACAGAACGCTGGACGATCGGCCGGATCGGCGGCGACGAGTTCGCCGTCCTCGCGCCCGGGCTCGCACTCGAGTCGGCATTCCTGCGGGCGGACCAGCTCCGGCGCGAGGTGGACGCGGCGGTCGCGAAGGTGCTCCCACGCGGGCAGCGCGTCACGGTGAGCATCGGTGTGGCTGCATCACCGCGCGATGCCAAGGATCCGATCGCGCTGCGGCGCAAGGCCGACCTGGCCCTGCACGCGGCCAAGGAACAGGGCGGCGACGCCGTCGGCCTGCCGCCGAGCGCCGACATGGTCCTGAAGTCCTCGTACTACGACGCGGCGCAGCTGGGGCGCCTCAAGGGGCTCGCCGAGCGGCAGAAGAAGAAGGAGGCGGTGCTTCTCCGCGAAGCGCTCGACGACGTGCTGCGCAAATACGACCGCGCCTGACTAATCTGGCGCCTGACATGAGCGCGAGCGGCCGCGAGAACGGGTCCGGGCCCCTGCTCTTCTATGGCGACTCGTACCGATTCCCGGACATCTATCACGCGACCGGCTTCCTCGCGCCCGATCCGTTCATCACGCTCGAGCACGACGGCGAGCGGGTCATCGTGACGAATTCGCTCGAGATCGGCCGCGCGAAGAAACAGTCGCGCGCCGGCGTGGTGCGCAACGTGGACGAGCTGGGCCAGCGCGAGCTCACCGCCGCCGGCGCGTCCCCAGACGAATCCGCCGCGACTGTAATGGCGCGCCTGCTCAAGGAACGCGGCCTGTCGCGGGTGGATGTGCCGCGCTACTTCCCGATCGCGGTGGCGGATCGCCTGCGGGCAGCAGGCATCGAGCTCCGCGTCGCCGACGGCCTCGACGCACGGCGGCGGACCAAGCGCGCCGATGAGATCGCCGCGCTCGAGGAGACCCAGCGCGCGACCGAGGTCGCATGGGAGCGCGGAGTCGACGCGATAAGGCGCGCCACCGTGAAGTCCGACGGCAGGCTCGAGCTCGACGGCGGCACGTTCACCGTCGAGCGCCTGCGCGCGATCGTGGACGCCGAGCTGCTGATGAACGGCTGCAGCGGCGATCCTCCGATCCTCGCCCCAGGGAAGCAGGCCGCCGACCCGCATCAGATCGGGACCGGACCGCTGCGCGCGCGCGAGGCGATCGTCATGGATATCTTCCCGCAGCACCGCGCGACGCGGTACTTCGCGGACATGACGCGCACCGTCTCGAAGGGCGCCCCGCCGGACGAGATCGTGCGCATGTACGACGTCACAAAGCGCGCGCAGGACGCGGGCATCGCCGCGCTCCGTCCGGGAGTCACCGGCAAGGAAGTGCATGAGCTCGTCGAGGACGTGATCTACCAAGCCGGATACGACACGCTGCGTCCTGGCCACAAGCGCCGGCCCGACGACCCGATCACGCGTGGCTTCATCCACGGCACCGGCCACGGCGTCGGACTCGAGATCCACGAGGCACCGAGCGTCGGGCGCGCCGGCACGAAGCCTCTGGCGGTGGGCGATGTGGTGACCGTCGAGCCAGGGATCTACGACCCGGACATTGGCGGCGTGCGCCTGGAGGACATGCTCGTCATCACCGAGGACGGCGCGCGCAATCTGACACGCGCCCCGCGCGAGCTGGTGGTCTGAGCTAGCCCCCGGCGATCTTCGTGCGCAGGTACGCCACCGCGGCCTCGAGCTGCGGGTCGCCCGCCGCGTTGGCATCCTGCGCGACCGACTGATCCGGCACGATTCCGCGGCCCTCGCCGTTCAGCTCTTCGCCTGTCTTGGCGTCCTGCATGCGGGCGAGTGTGATGAGGAGCAGGCCGCCGTCCGGCATCTCCCGCGGCTGGCCGATCCCGACGCAGCCCGCGCTCCGCGTGCCGATGATGGCGCCGGCCCCGTTCGCCTGTACGCCCGCGGCAATGATCTCGGCGCCGGAGGCGGAGCGCTCGTTCACGAGAATGACCAGCGGGCGCGGCGTTCCCCAGAACCACCTGTCGTTGGTCTTCACCGGCTGGCGGTTCCCGTCGCGGCCGACCTGGTACACGAGCACGCCCTTCACGAAGATGCTTCCGATGTCGACCGCGGCGGACAGATCGCCACCCGGATCGTTGCGCAGGTCGAGGATCGCTCCGCGTGCGCCCGCGTCGAGGAGGCGCTTCAGCTCATCCGAGGTCGAGCGCGTCACGTCGCCGTTGAGCTGCCCGACCGATACGTAGCCGATCTGGCCGCTCTCGAGGGACCGCGACTGAACGCGTGGCGGCGTGATGGCGGCGCGGACGATCGCGATCTGGAGCTCGGTCGTCCCGCGGACGAACACGATGTTGACCGTGGTGCCCTTGGGGCCCTTGATCTTGTTGGCCACCTCCTCGGGCGTGAAGCCGTGAACGTCGGCGCCGTTGACCGTCTTGATGCGGTCACCTGCGCGGACCCCGGCGTTTTCCGCGGGCGTGTTGGGGAACACGTTCGAGATCTCGGGATACTCGTCCGGTTTGCCGGGGGCGATCTGCGCGCCGATTCCCTCGTATTCCGCTGGGCCCTGATTGAAGCCTTTGGCGCGGTCGGGAGACAAGTAATAGGTGTGGCACTCCTTCAGCGACCTCGCCATGCCGTCCGTCGCCGATCGCTCGACCGCCGTCGCGTCGAGCTTCGGATCCTTCGCGAGCGACTGATCGAGAGAGTCGGCGAAGCGCGCGAAGTCCGATTCCACGGAGCCCGTCAGCTGCGGCCGCGTCACCGGCGGATCGCCCGCCTTCTTGAGCAGCTCGTCGACGCTGTCGAACGCGCCGGAGAGGAGCTGTTTCGAGCCTGGCTTGTCGACGTGGCGCTCGATGAGCTGGTGATACGCGAACTCGGCCGTCTTGTACGTGGAATGGACGGGCGGCAGCAGCTCCCGCGCGACGTCAGCCGGGATGATCGAGCACGCGACGAAGAGCAAAGCGGCGAAAAGGGGCAGCGATCGGAGCCTCATCCCGTTACCGAGTGTACGGACGCACTGGGACGCTTGTTTCGCGTCCGAGCGGCTTAGCCTTGGTCGTGAAGAAGCTTGCGGAGGCGTCCGAGAGCGCGGAACTGAAGCGCGCGGATCGCGCCCTCGTTCTTCCCGAGGACGTTCGCGACTTCGCGGCTCGACATGTTCTCGATGAAGCGAAGCACGAGGACTTCCTGCTGTTCGCTGGTCAGGTGCTTGACCGCGCCCTTGAGGGCCTCGACCTCTTCGCCGTGAACCGCTCGATCGTGTGCGGTGGGGCCCTCTTGCGCGAGCCCGTACGCGTGGTCGAGCTCGACCGTGGGCCGGTCGCGGCGACGGCGGTCGGTGACCGCATTGCGGGCGATGGTGTACAGCCAAGCGAGGAATGACTTGCCCTGCCAGGTGTAGCGGTGGATGTTGGCGAACGCCCGGGTGAAGACCTCGCTGCAGAGATCCTCGGCGTCGGCGGGCTCCCTGACCCGGTAGATCAGGTAGCGGTAGACATTGTCGACGTAGAGGTCGTACAGCTCGGCGAATGCGGCACGGTCACCGTTGCGGGCACGAGCGATGACATCCGGGACCGGACCGATGACTGGTCCGACGGCATCGGTCGGGATCGGGATGGCTGGTGCGATCGCGGGCATCGCGGCGACTCGTACCGTCACTCGTTCCACCTCATCGGTTTCGCTCGTGGCGAACACTAGATGTATCGATCGCGCAACGGAACCACCCATCGGTACCAAACCCGTCACACCCGCGGGGTGTGACCGGACGCACACCGTACAAGCTAGGGGTTGGCGATCTTGTCCAGGAGGAGCTTGGCCGCGACGCCGACCGCGGTCGCGTCGCTCGCGGGGACGTCCGGCGGGATGCCGGTGTTGTTGTAGCGGGCGCCGGTGATCGCGCCGACGAACTCCTGCACCGCGACGAGCAGGAGCGATCCGTCGGACATGTTCGTCTCGTTCGTCGCTCCGAGGCAGCCGGTGCTCTTCTGCCCGATCACGGTGGCTCGCTTGTTCTCCTTGAGGCCGAGCGTGAAGACCTCGGGCGAGCTGCCGCCCGCGTCGTTGAGGATCACCGCCATCGGCAGCTGGTAGGTCTCAGGCAGGCGCAGCTCCGTCTTGGCGGTCACGGTGCCGGCGCTGCCGGTCCTGGTGTCGATCTTCATGATCGCTTCGCCGTTCAGGAACCAGCTCGTCATCGTCTGCGGCGGATCGCCGCCGCGGTTGCCGCGAAGGTCGAACAGCCACGCCTTCGCGCCCGCGGCTAGGAGCAGGTCGAGCGCCTTGCGCACTTCCTTGGTGACGTCATACGTGCCGGTCTTGAGGAACTCGCGGAACGTGATGTATCCGACGCCGCCTGGCAGGAGCTTCGCGGTGAGGCCGGTCTCGTCGGTGCCGGGGACCACCGTGGTGCCCTCGCTCGGCGCCCGAGCCGACGTCCCGGTGGTGACCTCAGGACGCGAGCGATGGATCCTGCCGCCCTTGTCGCGGTAGTTCGTGTGGCAGTCGGGTGAGGTCGCGATCATGCCCGCGATCGCCGCGTCGGCGACGCGGTCGGCGGAAAGCTGCGGATTCTTCGCGGCGAGCGCCCCCGCAGCATCCGCGAACTTGCGGAAGTCGGCGAGGCTGAGCTCGTTGGCATCCTGGAACTCCGGTGTAGGGACGTCGTCCTTGCCGTTCGTCGCCTTGACCTCGGCGCGGATCGCGTCGAGCGCCGCCGTCAGCGCTGTCTTGCTCGAGATCTTGTGAACGTCGGCGTCGATGAACGCGCTGTACGCGATGTCGAGCTTGGCGCGCTTGATGTCGGCGGTCGCGGCGGCCGATGGGCTGGCGCCGGAGCTCGTTCCGCCGGTGGTGCACGCGCCGATGATCACGATCAGGAGCGCGAAGGAACCCGCCCGTCTCATGCGACGAGGATACCCGCGGGTCAGTCCGCGGCGGCCCCAGCTCGAGTGCGCTCCGCGTGCTGCGCGTGCCACTCGCCGGGCGACGCACAGAAGCCCTCGTAGTCGATGTATTCGGTGATCGTCGGATGCTCACCGCAGACCGGGCACGCCGGGTCGCGACGCAGGCGCACCTCGCGGAACGTCCCGTCGAGCGCATCGAAGAGGAGGTACCGGCCGATGAGCGGCTCGCCGATCCCGAGCAGCAGCTTGAGCGCCTCGTTCGCCTGCAGCGTGCCGATCACACCCGGTAGCACACCGAGCACGCCCGCCTCCGCGCACGACGGCGCGAGCTCGGGCGGCGGCGGCTGATGGAAGAGGCAGCGGTAGCAGGGGCCCTGATCCGAAGGGTCGTTGGTCGGGAACGGCTTGAAGACGGTCAGCTGACCCTCGAAGCGGTAGATGCTCCCGTGGACGACGGGCTTCTTCCACTTCACGGACGCGTCGTTGAGCAGATAGCGGGTGGGGAAGTTGTCCGCGCCGTCCACGATGACGTCGTAGTCCGCGATGATGCGGTCGATGTTCTCCGAGGTGAGCCGCTCCTGGTACCCGATCACCTTGACGTCCGGGTTGAGCGCTTCCAGGGTGCGCTTCGCCGAATCCACCTTCGGCTCGCCGATGCGCTCGGTCGAGTGGAGGATCTGGCGCTGCAGGTTCGTTGCGTCGACGACGTCGCTATCGATGATGCCGAGCGTCCCCACCCCCGCCGCGGCCAGGTAGTACGCCGCCGGCGAGCCGAGGCCGCCCGCGCCGATGAGGAGCACCTTGCTCCGCAGCAGCTTGTGCTGGCCCTCCTCGCCGACCTCGGGGATGAGCAGATGCCTGCTGTAGCGCTGCGCCTGCTCCGGGCTGAAGGAGTCGGGCTTCTTCCACGGCAGGCCGGAGTCTTTCCAGCGATTGAAGCCGCCGGCCATCGAGATCACGTTGTGATAGCCGAGCTTGGCGAGCACGTCGGCCGCCATGACCGAACGCACGCCGCCGGCGCAGTACACGATCGTCGTCTTGTCCTTGTCGGGGAGGCGATCCTCGGCCCACTGCTCGACGTAGCTCTTGGGCAGGTGGACCGCCCCCGGCACGTACCCTTCATCCCACTCGTTCTTCTCGCGCACGTCCGCGAGCTGGACGTCGCCCGAGGCGATCAGATCGGCGACCTCCTTCGTGGAGGCCTCCTTGACGCGCTTCTTGAGCTCCGCGAAGTAGTCGCGGTACGTGCTCCCCATGGACTCAAGTCTAAACCGACGATGTGCGTCGGAAATTCCGAGGCGAACCGCCAGAGGCGGCATCACTCGCGGCGCGCCGCGAGCGATGAGGGGGATACCGTGATGAGATGGGCGACCCACTCTTCCAGCTGCTCCAGACCGGCTATCACCTCGGGCTCGCCGTCATCATCGGTGGCGGGCTCGCGCTCGGTGGCGCGGCCGCTCCGGCGATCTTCCGAACGGTCCGTAGCCGTGGCGAGGCGGGGACCATCTTCGGCGCGGTCCTGGCGCGCTACGACGGCGTCGCGGTTCTCTCGGTGATCGTGGTGTGGGCGACCGCGTTCATCCGCGCGGTCGGCTTCGAGATCCCCGACCTCATCCACCAGCTGCGCTGGATCGCTCTCGGGCTGATGGGGGTCGCGACGCTGTACGCGAGCGCCTGGTCGAATCCGGTCGCGCGATCGATCCGCCAGCAGACCGCGCGCTTCGACGAGCTGCCGCTCGAGCATCCCATGCGTCGCGAGTTCAGCCTGCTGCACGCGCGCTCGACGCGCGCCATGAGCCTCGCGATCGTCCTCGGCGTCATCGCTCTCTTTCTGAGTTGAAGACGGCGGCCGGTCTGGAGAAGGCGCTGGAGCGCCACCGCGAGCGCGTGCGAAAGCGTCACCGCGTGCGTAACGCCGCTGGGCTGGTCGAGCTCGTCGACGATTTCGGCTTCTGCTTCGCGTTCACGCTGCGTCCGGGCGATGCCGCGCTCCCGGCGTGCTTCGACCACCTGTCGACGAACGATGAATCGCGGAAGTGGGGCTGGATGTGGGGGTGGAAGGACGAGCTGCCGCTCCAGGACCGGCTCTACTACGGGACGCTGCTCGTGCGAAAGCCCACGTTCGTCTCGATGAAGATGCTCCCGGTCTTCTACGCGACGTTCGGCCGCGCCGGCGAGCCCGACGAGCACCTCGACGATGTCCGCGCGGGCCGAGTCTCGGACGTCGGCCGCCGGGTGATCGAATTCCTCGGCCAGCGTGGCGAGACGCAGACGAAGCGCATGCGCGCCGAGCTCGGCATCGCCTCACGCGAGGGCAAGCTCATCTACGACCGGGCGATCGACGAAC
>Ga0207684_10003047_pt1 | contig 16603 bp, 16 predicted proteins | sample KBSK5501metaG_FD_184342 | JGI IMG/M metagenome (GOLD analysis project Ga0207684, IMG submission 184342) | Corn, switchgrass and miscanthus rhizosphere microbial communities from Kellogg Biological Station, Michigan, USA - KBS K5-50-1 metaG... | ecosystem: Host-associated > Plants > Roots >...
AACGGAAAGGAGGTGACTGACTACGACGATAACACTTTCGGTAGTTCTGGCTCTTAGCGTGGTGGTATTCCTGTTGTGCAGGTACGCGGCCCTTCGCGTATGGCACGCGGCCATCTGCATAGTGCTGGGTTTCTACCTCGCGTCGTCCAGCCTGGCCCCCGACATCAGCCAGATAACGACCAGCCTGTTCCACATGCTCTAAAAAGGCACGCGGCACTGGCAGAAAGGTGCATTCAGTGAACGTATCACGGCGTGTCCCGCGCGGCAACCCGCGCGGGACACCGGAAAGGAAATGCCCTTGACCCTGCGGATGAAGGAGGCGATCGCCTATGACACACCGGCCAGAAAACACGCGGCATCTGCCGCAACTATCCATCGACGGTGACGCGATAATAGCGCGGCTCGAAACGCTCGCCGACATGGACCTGTGCCCGCGCTGCAAGCAAGCCGTGGCCCCCATCGCGCTCGACGCGGTGCAGCTGCTTACCGAAGTCATCAGGCTCTACGAATCGCTAGTCCTGACGCGGCGCGAGTCGGCGAACCGGCTCGCCGCTATGCGCGCCGCGCTGCACGCAGCCCGCGATGGCGAAGATGACCCGCTGGCATATCTGCGAGACGAGCTAGCCGAGGACTACGGCTCCGACGCTGGCGGGGGTGGCGCGCCTGATGCACCGTGACCCCTACCGGCAGTACCGACGATATGCGCGCCGTGCCTGGCGTGGCCGACGTGATGGTTACCCAGTCGTGTTCTTCGGTGCGGGCGAGCCGCTTTCGCTGATTGCGGCCGCCGCGTTCGCACGGTGGGCGTACCGACACCGTTCGGCATTCCTGCCATTCGTCATCATGTCGGCCGCATTCATTACGGCTGACATTATCCACCGCCACCACTCGCGCTACTGGCTCGCGGTCGCTGCCATCACCGCAGCGGTCACGGTCATAGCGGGTATTCCGCACCGGCTGTTGTGGGCCAGCCCGGCGGGCCGGTTCACGGCCACGAGCATAACCCGGGCATGGGAGGCGTGCGGGATCGACCGGCCCGCAGAACGCGCCTACGCCACGGCGGTGATCGCGGTAGCGGGCGGATGGCTCGCCGCAGCGATAGCGATAGGACCGGCTGCGAAACCGCTGCCGGCCATCGCGGTAATCGCCACGTTGGTGCTCGGCATACCATGGTGGGCACACCGCCGCAGGCGTGCGCGGGTCCGCGCGGCACGTACGATGCAAGCGTGGCCAGGACTCGCTGAAAATATGGGCCTGCCCGGCTCCCGAATAGCCTCAGTCGTGGTCGACGCGTGGGGATGGACCGCGCGCGTAATTCTCAGGAAAGGGACGACCGCGGCTCAGGCAATAGACAAGTTGCCCGCCATTGAGTCCGGGCTCGGTTTGCGCCCAGGCAGTGCCCGCGCTATTCCCGACGCACACCGGGCAGACCGGTTTACCCTACGGGTTATCCAAACCGATCCGCACGCCCAGCCGATCGCGTGGCCAGGCCCCTCTGTCACGTCAGTTACCCAACCCATCGAAGTCGGGCTATTCGAGGACGGTCGACCCGTGCGTGTGGTGATCCTGCGCCGCAATGTGCTGATCGGCGGCACTACCGGCTCGGGGAAATCGGGGATTCTTAATGTCATCCTCGCCGCCCTGACCGCGTGCGGCGATGTGGTGATCTGGGGCGTGGACCTGAAAGGAGGAATGGAACTTCAACCATGGGCGCAATGCCTTGCCCGGCTGGCAACCACACCGGAACAGGCAATCGAGCTATTCAGGGACGCCATCAGGGAACTTGACCGGCGTACAGCACAAATGACCGCCCGAGGCGCACGACTCTGGGAGCCTGCGCCGGATATGCCCGCGCTATTGATTGTGGTCGACGAGTACGCCGAAATGCCACCGGAGGCGCAAGACTACGCGGATTCACTCGCGCGGCGCGGTCGCGCAGTCGCGGTGAACTTGCTCGCCGCAACCCAACGCCCTACACAGGCAGCCATGGGCGGTGGCGCTGTCCGCTCGCAAATGGACGTGCGGATATGCCTGCGAGTACGAGAGCGCCGCGACGTCGACCTGATCCTCGGGCAAGGTTCATTCACGGCAGGATGGCACGCGCACGCTCTCACCCAGCCAGGCGCATTCCTGCTCTCCACACCGGAGCACACGACACCAGAAAGGGCACGCGGCTACCTGATCAACGACGGTCAGGTGGCCCATCACGCGGCACAGCACGCGGACGACCGACCCGTCGTTGACACGAGCCGCACCGAAGGGGCGCCCATGGCCCCAGAATCGCCGCAGACACCCGAACCGCCCACGGGCCATATCGCGGAGCCAACTGCGGCTCTACGGGCCGCAGAAGGGCCAGAGGCCGCGCTATTGGCGGCGCTGCGGCAGGCGCCCGCTGAAGGAGTGCCCATCTGGGTGCTCATGGGCGCGTGCAATATGAGCCGAAGCTGGGTCTACTACCGGCTCCAAGAACACGCCGAGGCCGGCCGCGCCGTCCAGACCACACGCGGCTCCTGGCGGGCCGTCACACCGCCGTCAAGCGGGCCAGGTGACGGACGGCCGCCATCGCGGCCAACTACGCCACGACCACCCGCCAGGAGACGTCGGCATGGCCGACGCCGGCCCCCTGGCGCTCACCCGAGGTGACTGTCCGTTCGTCCACGCCTCGCGCGCGCCTACGCGCGTTGGGCTCACATTCCCGCCTTGGACGTGGACGTGGACGATCACAACCCGTAACGAACCGAGGAGGTGAGCGCCCCTACCAGTGAAGGACATCAACAGGCGAATAGCTGCCGAGATCTCATGGAGCCGCACATCAGACCGTAGCGCCCGCACCAGACCAGCCCGTCAAGCATTCCTCAAGCGATTTGAGCTTGAAATCGATCCCGACGGAATACTGCCCCCAGACGAACGACGAATACGCGCCCAACATGCCCTGCGCGCCCATATGCTCAGCCTCGCCAAGCGCTCAGCGCGTGCCCGCCGCCATGCCCGATTAAATCCCTAGCAGCAAGAAACCGGACCCCGCGTATGTCGCCCATACGCGGGGTCCGGTCTATTGAGCCGATGCTAGAGCCGATCGAGCAACGCCGACCGCTTGCCTGCTTCACGGGCGCGTTCCTCGGCTGTGCTCGCGGCGTATCTGCCGAGCATCTGACGGGACTTCCACCCAGCCAGACGCATGAGTTCATCGTCGTTGAGGACATCCTTGCTGTAATGCGCGAACGTATGGCGGAACATGTGCGCGTGCAGGTCAGGAATTTTCGCCTCGCGCCCTCGACGCCGGATTGCCTGATCTATGCCGTCGTGAGTCATCACCCCGCCACGCTCGGCCAGCCAGTAACCGGGTAGATGAGCGTTCTTGTGTGATTTGCGAACGCGCTCGTACCTGTCGAGCGCCCGCGCGGTCTGGTAGCCGAACGGCACGATGCGGGAACGCCTCCCCTTACCCATCACGTATGCCTCGCGCAGGTCGATACTCACATTCTCGGTGCCGAGTCCGGCAAGCTCAGCACGGCGCATGCCGCTATCGAGAAACAGGCTCACGATGGCGAGATCACGCCGCGACATGAAGCCGCGCCCTTCACAAGCCTTACGCAACGCCTTGATCTCTTCCGGTCGCAGCACGCGCGTCTCCGGTTCGGGCACCATCGGCGGACGCATCTTCGCCATCGGGTTAGGCGTGATCTCTTCCTCTACATCATCGGCCCATTTGAAGAATTGCTGTAGCGCCCGGTAGTCCACGCTCACGCCTCCCGGCGTGCGGGTTTCCGCGATGCGCGCGAAGTAGTCACGCAGGTCGTCCCGGGTGATTTCCGCCGCATCCTTGCGGCAGCGCTCTGGGAGGCCAGCATTAAGACGCTCAGCCGCGCCGCCGTAGGTGGCGACCGTCTTCTGAGACAGGTTCCGGCCACGAAGATCGATTAACCAGGACTTGATCAAGTCATCCAGAGTGACAGCAGGCACGGCAACCTCCAGCGCTGCCCGACGAGTTGGGCTCACTGGCAGTCTACAAGCAGTCGTTCCCACAACGCTATGCTGACGGACAAATCGATGTTTCCGCAGGTAGCGCCCCGAGCAAGATTCGAACTTGCGACCTACTGCTTAGGAGGCAGTCGCTCTATCCACTGAGCTATCGGGGCCGACACGGCTGCTGGCCGACCAGGGTCCGGGCCCGAACAAGCCTAATGGGTCTCCCGGCAGATCGCGTCGGCCGACGGGCAGGTCGGCCCGGGCCGGTCATAGGGTGGGCACGTCGGCGGCGAAGGACTATCGAGGAGCACAGCGCGGTGCAGGTACGAGATGTCATGACAGAGGCCATGGTCACGGAGACCGCATCAGACACCCTCCGGTCGGCGGCGGAACGCATGTGGCGCCAGCAAACCGGGTCGCTGCTCATCACCGACGATGGGCGGCTGACTGGGATCATCACCGAGCGGGATGTGCTCAGGGCGGTCGCGCTCGGCGCCGACCTGGCCAGGAGCACCGTGGACGAGGCGATGACCGCCGAGGTGTTCACCGTGCCGCCGGACATGCCCTTGCACGATGCCGCCCGGGAGATGGCCACCCGGTGGATCAGGCATCTGCCCGTGGTGGAAAACGGCAAGCTGCTGGGCGTGGTCAGCATGCGCGACGTTACCGGGGTTTTCGCCGCCCTCGCGCCCGCCAACGTCAGCGTGGAACACGAATTCGACCAGCTTGTCCGGGAACGCCGCCTCGCCCGCATCGAACACGGCGACCTCGACTAGCGAACCCCGCGACTAGCGAACCCCGCGAGCGGCCTTCGGCTGGGCTGCGGAACGGGGCTAGCGGGCGGCCTGCGGCCAGTCCGCGGAAGGGGTCAGGGCAGTTCGAAGGGGAGCGTGATGCCGTTGAGGACGTTCGGGCAGGGGCAGTTACGTTCGGCGGGCAGGTCTTTGATCACGGTCATCACGAGTTCCCTGAGCCTGCCCACGTTCCGGCCGAACACGCGGAACACCTCGTCCTGGGTGACTCCCTCACCCTCCTCGATGCCCGCGTCGGTGTCCGTGACCAGGGCAATCGGCGTGTAGCAGAGGGCAAGTTCGCGGGCCAGCACCGCCTCGGGATGGCCGGTCATGCCCACCAGCGTCCAGCCCTGAGCCGCGTACCACAAAGACTCCGCGCGGGTGGAGAAGCGGGGGCCCTCGATGACGACGAGCGTTCCCGAGTCGGCCAGGTCCCAGCCGGACGCGCGGGCCGCCGCGATGGCCTGGGCCCGGCCCACCGGGCAATACGGGTCCGCGAACGGCACGTGCACGGCCTGGATCTCGTCGTAGAAGGTCTGCGCCCGGCCGCTGGTCCTGTCGACCAGCTGGTCGGGGATGATCAGCGTGCCCGGCCCGTGAGCCGCTGTCAGCGAGCCCACGGCGGTCGGCGCCAGGATCTGCCGGACCCCGAGCGACCGCAGCGCCCACAGGTTCGCCCGGTACGGGATGTTGTGCGGGGGGAACCGGTGGTCACGCCCGTGCCGCGGCAGGAAGGCGACGTACTCACCCGCCACGTCGCCGATCACGATGGGATCACTGGGCAGGCCGAACGGCGTTTCGACCGTTACCTCGTCGACAGGCTCAACGAACTCGTAGAACCCGGACCCTCCGATAACTCCGATGCTGGCCTGGCTGGTCATAGGCGGTTCAGGCGACTTTCGTGTCGGAGGACGACGCGCTCTTCGCGCGCGCCGACCCTGGCTTCTTCTCCCCCGATGATGACGATGTCCCTGACGATTCGCCCGACTTCCCGGACGACTCGCCCGACTTCCCGGACGACTCGCCCGACTTCCCGGACGACTCGCCGGACTTCCCGGAGGAGTCGCCAGACGACGATCCCGATGCGGTCCCGGAGCTCGACTCCGTGGACGCCGCGGCGGCATCCTTCTTCGCCCCGTTGGCGCCGGCCTCGGCGGGCACCTTCCGGCTGTCGTTCCGGTAGAAGCCAGACCCCTTGAACACGATGCCGACGGCCGAGAAGACCTTGCGGAGCCTGCCGCCGCATACGGGGCAGACGGTCAGCGGATCGTCGCTGAACTTCTGCACGGCCTCAAGCGGCTCGCCGCATTCGGTGCACGTGTATTGGTACGTGGGCACTGGTCCTCCCTCCGCGGTCTGGCACTCGCTGCCTACGACTGCTAAATGGTAGCCCATCAGAGTGGCAATCTGGTGATCCCGTGGGATGGCCGGGCGATCAGCTTGACCCGCTGGTCATGCTGGCCGACCGGGACCTCTTCCAGCAGTTCACCGTCGTAGAGCAGAGCTACCGTGGGAACGGGTCCGCCGACCCGGGTGAGCGCCCGGTCGTAGGAGCCGCCGCCCCGGCCGAGCCGGTGCCCCTGGCGATCAACAGCCACTGCTGGCACCAACACGAGGTCAGCACTGGCAATTCCCATCACGCCGCGCGGCGGCTCGGCGGGCTCGGCCAGGCCGCGCGGGCCGACCCTCAGTGAGTCCGGGCCCTCGTAGGAGGCCCAGTCCAGGTCCCCGTCGGCCAGCAGGACCGGCAGCAGGACATACGTGCCGCGCTTCCACAGGGCGTAGACGAGGCCGCGGGTGTCAGGTTCGGTGGCTACCGAGTAATAGGCCGCGACGGTGCCCGCCATCTGCGCCTCGGGGAGGGCGAGCACGGCGTCGCGGATCGCCCGTCCCGCCGCCGCCCGCTGCTCCGGGCTGAGCCGCGCACGGGCCGCCAGCAGCCTCTTGCGGAGCGCGCCCTTGTCGCGCGCGAGCGCCGCCTCGTCGTCACGCGCCAGCACCGCCGCCTCCTCACGCGCGAGTGCGCCTGGCCCCTCCAGCATGCCCAGCTCCGCTAGCACACCCGGATCCTCGGGCATGCCTGGGTCATCGAGCATGCCTGGGTCCTCCAGCATGCTGGGCTCCTTCAGCATGCTGGGCTCCTTCAGCATGCCTGGCTCTTCCGGCATGCCCGGCTCCTGCAGCGCATCCGGCACTTCCGGCACGTCCCGGTCCATCACGCGGCCTCCCGGTTCGCCGGGGACCCTGGTCATCCGGCGACTGGCTCCCGCTAGGGTACGAGCATGTCTGATTTTGGCGCCGTGACCAAGGCGGTCGTCCCTGCGGCTGGCCTGGGAACACGGTTCCTGCCCGCGACGAAGGCCACGCCCAAGGAGATGCTGCCCGTCGTCGACAAGCCCGCGATCCAGTATGTGGTCGAGGAGGCCGTCGCGGCCGGCCTCGACGACGTGCTGCTCATCACCGGCCGGAGCAAGCGCTCCATCGAGGACCATTTCGACCGGGCCTACGAACTGGAAGAGGCGCTCACCGCCAAGGGTGACACCGCCGGGCTGGCCATGGTCCGTGAGTCCAGCGACCTGGCCAACGTGCACTACGTGCGGCAGGGCGCCCCGCTCGGCCTCGGGCACGCCGTGCTGTGCGCGGCGCAGCACGTGGATGGCCAACCGTTCGCCGTGCTGCTCGGCGACGACTTCATCCACCCCGAGGACGGGCTGCTCCAGCGCATGCTGGATATCCGGGCCCAATACGGCGGAACCGTCCTGGCCCTGATGGAAGTAGGCATCGACCAGGTCTCGAACTATGGCTGCGCGGCCATAGAGCCGACCGCCGACGACGACGTCGTCACCGTCACCGACCTGATCGAGAAGCCAGCCCCCAGCGACGCGCCGAGCAACTGGATCGTGATCGGGCGCTACGTGTGCGACCCGTCCGTGTTCGACATCCTCCGCGAGACACCACCGGGCCGGGGCGGGGAGATCCAGCTCACCGACGCGCTGAAGGTCCTGGCGGCACGCGACCGGGCCGACGGCGGTGGCGTACACGGCGTGCTGTTCCGCGGCCGCCGCTACGACACCGGCAACAAGATCGACTATTTGCGCACGCTGGTCCAGTTCGCCTGCGAGCGGCCCGACATCGCCGGCGAGTTCGTGCCCTGGCTCCGCAAGTACCTCGACGACCTGTAGTGAGACGACCTGCGTTGAGCAGCCACACCGGCAGTGACGCCGGCCACAACCACACCGGCAGCAGCCACGCCGGCCACAGCCACACCGGCAGCGGCGACATGGTGTCGGTGGACAGCCACCTGGCCGAGGTCCTGGCCGCGATCCGGCCGCTCCCCCCGGCCATGATCGGCCTGGCGCAGGCCGAGGGAGGCGTGCTCGCCGAGGACGTCACCGCGGGCACGCCGCTGCCGTCCTTCGACAATTCGGCCATGGACGGTTATGCCGTCCGGGCCCAGGACATCGAGGGGGCATCCGAGGCCGCCCCGGTGCATCTCCCGGTCACGGCCGAGATCGCGGCCGGTGACACGGGTTCCTACCAGGTCACCCCGGGCTGCTGCGTGCGGATCATGACGGGGGCCCTGCTGCCGCCCGGCGCGGACGCCGTCGTCCAGGTGGAGTGGACCGACGGCGGCACGACCCGCGCCCAGTTCCGCCGGCCGGTCGCTCCGGGTGACGCCATCCGGCGCCGTGGTGATGATGTAGCCAGGGGAGACGTTCTGGTGACGGCGGGCACCCGGGTTGGTCCCGTTCAGCTGGCTTTGCTAGCGGCCGCTGGGGTCGGATCCGCGCTGGTCAGGCGGCGGCCACGGGTGGCGGTGATCTCGACCGGCAACGAGCTCGCGGAACCTGGGACGCCGATCATCCCCGGCCGGATCTGGGATTCGAACAGCCTCATGCTCGCCGCGGCCGCGCGGCAGGCCGGCGCGACCGCCCACCAGCACCAGATCAGCGACGACCCAGCCCGGGTGCTGGCCGCCATCGAGGCCCAGCTTCCCCGCGCCGACCTGCTGGTGACCAGCGGCGGCGTGAGCATGGGCGGGGAGCACGACGTGGTCAAGGCCGCGCTGGCCGGGCTGGGCACCGTCACGTTCCGTAAGGTCGCCATGCAGCCCGGGATGCCGCAGGGGTTCGGTGCGGTCGGCGCGCAGCGGACGCCGATCTTCACCCTGCCCGGCAACCCGGTGAGCGCTTTCGTATCCTTCGAGCTTTTTGTCCGCCCCGCGCTGCGCGCGCTTCAAGGCTTGAATACTGAACGATTGTCTCCCGCTCGTGCCGTCCTCACCGGCGCGGTCCGCTCCCCACTCGGCCGAAGGTCGTTCCTGCGGGGGATTCTCGACGCGGAGGAGGGCACGGTGACGCCGCTGACCGGCCAGGCCTCGCATCAGCTGGGCGCGCTGGCCCAGGCGAACGCGCTGATCATCGTGCCGGAACAGGTGGTGGCGATGGACGCCGGCGACCCGGCCGAGGTGGTGCGCCTGTCATGACGGACGCCTCCGCGGGCGCGGGCCTCAGCCATCTGGACGCCAGCGGGCACGCTCACATGGTCGATGTGTCGGGGAAGGACGTTTCCGCCCGGTCGGCGCGTGCCTCCGGGCGGGTGCTGCTGTCGGCCGAGGCGATCGCCGCGCTGCGAGCCGGGCGGGTGCCCAAGGGCGACGCGCTGGCGGTGGCCCGCATCGCCGGGATCATGGGCGCCAAACGGACCCCGGACCTGGTGCCGTTGTGCCACCCGATCGCCCTGCACTCGGTCACGGTCGACCTGGAGGTGCGCGACGACGCTGTGATGATCACGGCCGAGGCGCGGACCGCGGACCGGACCGGGGTGGAGATGGAGGCGCTGACGTCCGTGACGGTCGCCGCGCTGGCGCTGATCGACATGGTCAAGGCGGTCGACCCGGCCGCAGTGATCAGCGACGTCCGGGTCGAGGAGAAGACGGGCGGCAAGACCGGCCTGTGGCGGCGGCCATGAACGGGGAGCCTGCGGACAGTTTGGCACCGGGCGGGCCTCATGGGGCGGGCGGCTTGGAAGCGGATGGCCTGGCAGCGGGCGGCCTGGCAGCGGGCGGGCCGGCGCAGATCCGGGCGCTGGCGGTCACGGTGTCGAACCGGGCCTCCGCGGGTGTGTACGCGGACAAGTCCGGGCCGGTGCTCGCGGAGTTGCTGCGCGCCGCCGGGTGCTCGGTGGACGGCCCGCTGGTGGTGCCGGACGGGGATGCCGTCGAGGCCGCGCTGCGACAGGCGATCACGGCCGGCTACGACGTGGTCGTGACGACCGGCGGCACTGGCCTCACACCGGGCGACCGCACCCCCGAGATGACCCGGCGGGTCCTGGACCGGGAGATACCGGGCATCGCGGAGGCGATACGGTCCGCCGGCGCGGCGGCCGGGATTCCGTCGGCGATCCTGTCCCGCGGCCTGGCCGGGCTGGCCGGGCCGGTGCTCATCGTCAACCTGCCCGGGTCATCAGGCGGTGTCCGGGACGGCATGCGCGTGCTCGCCGGTGTGCTGGGCCATGCCGTGGACCAGGCCCGCGGCGGGGACCATCCGCGGCCTGCGTGACATTGCTCGGGGGCCCGGCGAGAATGTGACGAATCTGCGCCGTGCGGCCGTATTCGTCCGGTCGCGGCGTAGCATCCCCATCAGGATCAAGGGAATGATGGCCCACGTGGGACGAATGCGCGGATGGCCGGTGACCATCATCGAGCCGGCGCTGCTTGATGCCCCCATCGGCCTGCGTCCCGTGCGGGTCAGGGACGCCGGCGTCTGGCGCGACGCCCGGGTGCGCAACGCCGAGTGGCTGCGCCCCTGGGAACCGACCAACCCCGAGACGCCGCTGTACCGGTCCACCATCAGTCCCTACGTGTCCATGGCGCGCACCATGCGCCGCGAGGCCCGGCAGGGGCTCGCACTGCCGTGGGCGATCACCTATGGCGGCAAGTTCGCCGGGCAATTGACCGTGGGCAGCATCGTGTGGGGTTCGGCTCGCTCGGCCCAGGTCGGTTACTGGATCGATGAGGTGTACGCGGGCCGGAACCTGACCCCGACTGCGGTGGCCATCGCGGTCGATCACTGCTTCTTCGTGGTCGGCCTGCACCGTGTCGAGGCCAGCATCCGGCCGGAGAATCATGCCAGCCGCCGGGTGGTGGAGAAACTCGGCTTCCGCGAGGAAGGCCTGCGGCGCAGGTACCTGCACATCGACGGCGCCTGGCGGGACCATCTGTGCTACGCGCTGACGGTCGAGGACGTGCCGGGCGGACTGCTCCCCCGCTGGCGCGGCACACTGTCCGGACTGCGCTCCGGGACCACAGGAAGCCCACGCCCCGGCGCCGCCTGATTCTGCTAGGCCCCTGTCCCGTTTTCGGTCTTTTGGGTTCCCGTTTGGACCCTGATTTCGCTTCGGCGCCTGATCCCCTGATTCCGTTTCGCCGCTTGATTGGGTTTCAGCCTGGTCCCGTTTCAGCCCGTAATCGGGTCTGTTCGCCGCGCGGCAACACGGTTCCTGCTAGCCGATCTTGCGACACACCGGGCCGAATGCTCGTCAACACCAGCCCTGGCCCCTACCGTGCGTCACGTGAGTATCCCCGCGATCATGGCATCCGCGCCTGCGGGGCTGCCCAGCCATGCCCCCCGGCGGCGCGATCCCGGGGTGGGCCATTGAGCAGCGCGATCCTCTATCTGGCTATCGTCGTCATCTGGCTGGGAGCGCTCGTACCCAGGTGGCTGCGGCCCCGGCAGGTCATCGTTCGCGCGACAGAACCCCGCCATCGCGAGGACACTCCCTGGCAGGATTCCGACTCAGATACTGAACCGATCCCCCGCGTCAGCCCAGAGCACGATCACCTGGCGTTGCGGCCCGGCCCGTCCCCCGCAGCGCGGCGCGGCGCGATCCTGAGGGCCAGGCGGCGCATGCTGGCCATGACCACCGCCCTGGCCGGGGCCGCGATGGTAATCGCGGTAGCCCACCTGGCGGCGTGGTGGGTCATCGTCCCGCCCATGATGATGTTCGGCGGCTTCATGATTCTGTTGCGGGAGGCGGCCCGCACCGATGCCGATCAGGCCCGCCGGCTTGCCGCGCACGCAGGTTCAGTCCGGCAGGCGGCCGCCGACAGTGTTGTGGCGGCCGAGACGGTTCGCGCGCCCGTCACCAAGCCCAAGCCGGCGTGGACCGCGGAGATCATCGACATCTCGGCCCGCCTCGGCGACCAGCTGTATGACCAGTACGCCGACGCTGCGGTGCGCGCCGTTGGCGACTGAGACACCGCGCCGTGACCTGGGACGGACGTCTCACCGCGCGAGCAGGCGACTTAGTTTGCTACGCTGGCACCCGTTTCCTGGGGCTGTAGCGCAGTCCGGTAGCGCACCTCGTTCGCATCGAGGGGGCCAGGGGTTCAAATCCCCTCAGCTCCACCCAGAACCGCAGGTCACGGGCTCGCAGGAGCCCGCTGAGGCGGCACCGAAGATCATTTGTCACCCAGATGTCACCCGGATCAGGCATCAGAAGGTGACAGGCATCAGAAGGTGACACTGTCCTTTCCAGAACGCCTTCTCCCGGCACGCGCTGGCATCTTGCTGTGGCCCTCCTGACGGTCCCGATGCGGATACGCGCTCGGCTTGCCAGCAAGCGCCCTAGCGGTTTTCAAGACCCGTCAGTCAACGCGCTTGACCTGCGCCAACGCTGTGAGGGATGGAAGTCTGGGAACGTATTCGGCATGATCAAGCTTTCATGCGGGCGGAACCTCGCTGCGCAATGGCAGGCCTCGTGCCTGGGGCGTGTTCCGGCTACGTCATCTCGGCAATCCGGCGCTTTCAGCCAGCCTTGGGCAACATTACAGCTCACTAAGCTGGCGCATGGCAGCATCGGCCGCGTTGGTGTGTCCCGAGTCGATGGCCAGCTGGAAGGCCGCCCGAGCGGTCTCCAGATCTCCCTGCCCTCGCAGCACCATTCCGAGGAGGACCATTGCCATCGGGGGTGGTTCGCCTTCCCGGCCAGCATGGATAGCCAACTCCCAGCCCGCCTGCGCCTTTGCCATGTTTCCCCGATCTCCGAGCATGATCCCAAGGAAAGCCGCCATGGGAGCCGCATCGGCGTTCCCTGATTCGATGGCAACCTGCCAGGCTGCCTGGGCCGCCTCGACGTCCCCCTGGTCCTTGAGCAACTGCCCGAGTTCGACCGCCGCCATTGCAGCGTGCTCCGAGTGATCGGAGTCGATGGCGATCTGCAAGGCCGCCCGCGCCCCCTCGACGTCCCCCTGGTCCCTGAGCAAGGCCCCGAGGTTGACCGCCGCCTTGGGTGCCCAATCCGGGTGACCCGAGTCCATAGCCCGCCGGAAGGCCGCCCGCGCCCCCTCGACGTCCCCCTGATCATTAAGCAAGATTCCCATGCCTACCGCCCCGCAGGGGGACCAGTCGGTGCGGCTGGAGTCGATGGCCAGCCGGAAGGCCGCCCGCGCCCCTTCGACGTCCCCCTGATCCCTGAGCAGGGGCCCAAGGAAGACCGCCGCCGAAGGCGCCCAATCCGGGTGACCCGAGTCCATAGCCCGCCGGAACGCCGCCCGCGCCCCCTCGACGTCCCCCTGGTCCTTGAGCAGGGCCCCGAGGTTGACCGCCGCCTTGGGGGCCCAATCCAGGTGACCGGAGTCCATAGCCCGCCGGAACGCCGCCCGTGCCCCCTCGACGTCCCCCTGATCATTAAGCAAGATTCCCATGCCAACCGCCCCGCAGGGGGACCAGTTGGTATGGCCGGAGTCCATGGCGATCTGCCAGGCCGCCCGCCCCCCCTCGACGTCCCCCTGATCACTGAGCAGGATTCCCAGGCTGACCGCCGCCCTGGGCGCGGCATCGGGGTGGCCGGGGTCGATGGCTAGCCGGAACGCTACCTCAGCGCCCTCCACATGCGGGTCATCCCGGAGCAGCTCGCCGAAATCGACCAGTGCCATAGGACCGGCTTCGCCGAAGTGGCCAGAGTCGACGGCGATCTGCCAGGCTGCCCGGGCTCCCGTAGGGTCTCCCTCACGACTGAGCAGGATTCCGAGGCCGATCGTCCCCTTGAAGGCGTCTTCGGTGCGGCCAGAGGTGCTGGCGATCTGCCAGGCCGCCCGCGCGCCCTCGACGTCCCCTTGATCCTTGAGCAGGCTCGCAAGGCCGGCTGCCGCGATGGGGACCCAGTCGGTCTGGCGAGAGTTGCTGGCGATCTGCCAGGCCGCCCGCGCCCCCTCGACATCCCCGTGCTTCTTGAGCAGGACCGCGAGGTTAACCGCCGCCCTGGGCGCAAAGTCGGTGTGGCCGGAGTTGATGGCGATCTGCCAGGCCGCCCGCGCGCCCTCGAAGTCCCCCTGATCCTTGAGTAGCTCGCCGAGGTTGATCGCCGCCTTCGGCGCCCAGTCGGGGTGGCCCGAGTCGATGGCGATCTGCCAGGCCGCCCGCGCCCCCTCGACATCCCCCTGATCCTTGAGCAGGATTCCGAGGTTAAGCGCCGCCGAGGGCGCCTCGTCGGGGTCGCCGGAGTCGACGGCGATCTGCCAGGCCGCCCGCGCCCCCTCGACATCCCCCTGATCTTTAAGCAGGTGCCCGAGGCTGACCGCCGCTGACGGCGCCTGGCCGGGGTGGCCGGAGTCGATGGCGATCTGCCAGGCCGCCCGCGCCCCCTCGACATCCCCCTGATCCTTAAGCAGGGCCCCGAGGACGACCGCCGCCAATGGCGCAACGTCGGGGTGGCCGGAGTCGACGGCGATCTGCAAGGCCGCCCTCGCCCCCTCGACGTCCCCCGGGTCCTTGAGCAGGCCCTCGGCCCCGAGGAAGACCGCCGCCGCGGCCGCCCAGACGGGGTGGCCGGAGTCGATGGCGATCTGCCAGGCCGCCCTCGCCCCCTCGATGTCCCCCTGATCCTTGAGGAGGTCTCCGAGGCCTGTCGCTGCCCTGGCAGCGGCGTCGGGGTGGCCGGAGTCTATGGCGATCTGCCAGGCCGCCCGCGCCCCCTCGACGTCCCCCTGATCGTTGAGCAGGTGCCCGACGTTGGCTGCTGCGGCTGGCGCCACATCCGCGTGGCTCGAGGTAGTCGCCTTCTGGAACGCGGCAATTGCCGCTTCGGTCGCTTGGCTTGTGTAGGCAGCTACTCCGACCGCGAACGTCTCGTGCGGGGGAATGATGTCGATCAGTTCGGTCCAGACTTCGAAGGGGATTGGGCGCGATTGGTGATCGTCCTGGCCTTCGTCCGCGGCGACGGCATGATCAAATACTGTCCAGGCGGGGAGTACGCCGTCCGTGTTGGCCTGGCGCAGCAACGCGACTTGGGACGCAACGGGCCTTGTTGCCCAGCGAAGGCCTGCGGTGAACTGCGCCTTTGTAGGACTCAGACCGATCCGCACGGAGCGCAGGTGGAGCGCAAATAGGCGACGCAATTCGACCTCTGTCACAGGTCGGGATATACCTGCACGGCGGAAATCGATAGCCGCACGCACCACTGCGCATCCAGCCGGGTCTGTGTCCTGGCCTGCCTTGTAGCGGGCGACGAGTTCTCGGCCGCCCGCCAGCGTCTCGGCGATGCTGCCGTCGAAGTGCTCCCCCGGGTACAGTCGCTCGGCTTCAGCCTTCTCAGCACCTGTCGGTGGGCCAGAGGCCAGTTCGTACTGGACGGATCTCACTTCTAGCGCCGCGCGGGCGATCGCCCCAACCTCACTGGCAGTTTCAAGCACGTCCAGCCGTCGTTGCGCGGTCATCGTCGCGGCAATGACGGCCCAACCACCGACCCGGTCGAGGACATCTGCGGTGAGCGCTTCCAGGTCGGCGGGGTCCAGGTCGTCTAGCACCACGAGAGCAGGTAGGTCCACAAGCTTGTCCAAGCCGAGAGTAGAGACCTCGGCGAGCGCTTGGCCGGTGCGGGGAATCACGACGGCCGGGTCGTGGGTGAGTGTCGCCCGCAAGGCTTCTGCCAGCGTTCGGGACTTTCCGGCCTTGCTGTTCCCCCAAACGATCACAAACGGAAACCGGTCCCCCGGAGTCTTAAGCAGACTGCAGATCTTCCGATCAGCCCTCTCACGGGCCACGTACGGGGCATTTTTCTGCATGCTGTACCTCGTCGAGGTAACGCCCAGCGCATCGTCCGCTAGCTCCGACAACCGTGGTAGACACGCGGATGAGCCCACCGTCAGTAGCCGGTCAACCCGCTCATGCCGCTCCCGGTCACGTTCAGCTGCAAGCTCCCGCCTCTCAATCACACGTCCGACCACCGGGAAGAGCACCGACAGCGCAGACAGCAGCAGGAAGACCAGGATCAGGCTAGTGGCGACGGTTGATTGACCGGCCAGCTGAATAAGCACCGCCACCAAGCCCAGCAGCGCCCCGCTCAGCGCGGTTGCAAATACGATCCACAGGACTAGATGTCGGCGTGCCCACAGCGATACGCACCGTGTCGCCCGTCGCAATCCATCTCGCCGTCTAGCGACCACCGACTTCACGCTTCAAATCTAGCTTGGTCCCTTGAACCACCGACTTGCATGAACCGCAAGCTCCGGCCGCATGCCCAGCTGCCGCCTGGGCTGGAGCTGACGGCATTCAGGCTCACGCCGCCGCCCGGGCTAGGGCTGGCGACCTGTGAACACGCGATGCCGTCCCAGCGCAGAATCAGCGTGCGGCCGGCCGCCGCGGCGGTGCCGCAGCCAGATGCGGTGCCGCTGCCGAGCTTGACGCCGCAAGGTCCGGGCCGGCTGAAGAGGAGCGGTCCGGGTGATGATGCCGAGGATTCGATCTTGGCATGCGGGTGCGCCCCCCTTTGTGCGACGCCGTCCACGGCGCACGTTCCCTAACCGCACGATCTGCCCGCGGGCCGCGGCGACGGCATCT
>Ga0207684_10003050_pt1 | contig 16593 bp, 19 predicted proteins | sample KBSK5501metaG_FD_184342 | JGI IMG/M metagenome (GOLD analysis project Ga0207684, IMG submission 184342) | Corn, switchgrass and miscanthus rhizosphere microbial communities from Kellogg Biological Station, Michigan, USA - KBS K5-50-1 metaG... | ecosystem: Host-associated > Plants > Roots >...
ACCTTGCGAAGCAAACGAAAGGCACGGATGCTGGTTTCAACGGACTGCGTAGCGAGCAGACACAGCAAACCATATCCCAATATGACAGATGAGGGATTACCTGATTGAGATGCGCCACGAGCTCTTTTTCGCGGAATGGGTGGGTCGTCGCTGGGTCTTTTGGCACCTCCACGATGCGCGCCGGGCTCCCCTCTGAAGACGATGCGATGACCAGATCAGCGGCATGGGGATGCTTGGTAAACGCGAGCGTATAGGTGATGTCGATCTGGAATTCTGGCGCCGAGGCCATGCGCTGGCGCTCCTGGGCAAGTCGCGCTTGAAACTTCGTCAGGTAGTCTGCAGTCTCCTTTCCCAGCCGACGCCGGAGAGCAGGGGTCGTCATGTCGAGTTGCTCTGGCTGCAGGTCGTAGACGATGGCCATCATGCCGACAGGGATGCGCTGCGCGAGTGAGACGCCAAACCACTGCGTGAGGTTAGGCGCCCGCGACACTCCTTCCGACTCTGGCGTTCGCGCCAAGCAGCGCCATGCTGCTACTTCGAACCCCTTGACACACGAATACCGAAGCTAAGGGTTCGTGCCGTCGCTTGGTTGGTGATGTCCAACAACGCTAATGGCCGCTTGGGAGGAAGAGAACGACACGTCGGACTTGGGACGAGAAATGTTTTCACGCTCCCAGTGGCGCGCCACCCTGATCCAGCCTGCAGGCAGCAAGAGACGCGGGATGCCGCGGTGCGTGTGGGCGCATACGCGTGCGATGGCGTCCGCTCGTCACGGCGTCCGCTCCCTGGCGCCGCGCAACTGGAGTCGTTCCGCCAGCGCGGTGTGTCGGCGTCCCGCGCCGAGTGTCTGCACTGCTTTCCACAGCGCCCGTCAGCTGCCCACTAGGACCACAATTCTCTTCGCGCGCGTCACCGCGGTGTAGAGCAGATTGCGCTGCAGCATCTGCCAGGCGGAGGTGGTGAGGGGAATAACGACACACGGGTACTCGCTCCCCTGGCTACGGTGGATGCTGATGGCGTAGGCGTGCGTCAATTCATCCAGCTCGTCGAAGTCGTAGGCGATCTCTTCTGCCTCATCCATTTTGACACGCATCTGCTGCTCCTCCAGCGAGATGGCGGTCACCACGCCCACCGCGCCGTTGAAGACGAGCTTGTCGTAGTTGTTGCGCATCTGCGTCACCTTGTCGCCGAGGCGGTAGACCCGTCCACCGTAGCGCCGCTCCGGGAGATGCTCCCTGGCCGGTGTGAGCGCTTCCTGCAGTCGTTCGTTCAAGACGCCCGCCCCCGCTGCGCCACGATGCATGGGGCAGAGGACCTGCACGTCTCGGCGGGGATCGAGACCGAAGCGTTTCGCGAGGCGATTGGCGACGATATCGACGGTGAGCTCGGCGGCCTGCTCGGCGTTTTCTTCGGCGAAGAGGAAGAAGTCTGGTAGGTCCTTGGTGAGTGGTATGAGGCCAGCGTTGATACGGTGCGCGTTGGTGACGACACCGCTGTGTCGCGCCTGGCGGAAGATGTGGGTAAGCCGCACGCTGGGAATCACCCCCGACTCCAGCGCATCACGTAAGACCTCACCGGCGCCCACACTCGGCAATTGATCGACATCGCCGACGATCAAGAGATGCGCGCCGGGTGGGATCGCCTTGACCACGGTATTGGCCAGTAAGACATCCAGCATGCTGGCCTCATCGACGACCACCAGATCGGCGTCGAGGGGATGGTCGCGATCGAAGGCGGCGTCACCACCCGGACGCAGCTGCAAGAGGCGATGCAGTGTGCTCGCCTCCATCCCTGCCAACTCCTCCAGCCGCTTGGCCGCGCGCCCAGTGGGCGCGGTGAGCAGGATCTTCGCCTTCTTCGCTTTCGCCAGCGCCACAATAGAACGGATGGTGAAGCTCTTGCCGCAGCCCGGGCCGCCGGTGAGGATGGCGACCTTCTGCGTGAGGGCGAGCTGCACCGCCTCCAGCTGCTCTGGCGCGAGCGTTGCGCCAGTGATCGCGCTCAGCCATCCCAACGCCGCCTCCCAGTTGACGGCTTGAAACGACGGCAGCCGATTTTGGTTGGTCTGCAGCAGACGGAGCAGCCCATTCGCCAGCGACACCTCAGCGCGATAGAAGGGCACGAGGTAGATCGCTCGCACCGACCCTGCTGCGCCCTCTGCCTCCTCGGCTCCATCAACACCATCCACGGGGACCAATGACTGTGCTAACCCAGCAGTGGCGGCTGCTCTGGCGCTGGGGAAGAGCAGTTCACGGATCACCCCGCCCTCCTGCACCAAGGCGTCGAGCGCCGGGCCGATCAAGGCGGCGTCGACCTCCAGGATCGTCGCCGCCGGGGTGAGGAGCGCCTCCTGCGGCAGATAGCAATGCCCGTCATCGCTAGCCTCGGAGAGCGTGTGCTGCAGTCCCGCTTTGATGCGCTCAGGACTATCGTGGGGGATCCCCAGGCTCTGGGCGATCTTGTCGGCGGTCTTGAAGCCGATGCCCCACACATCGCTGGCGAGGCGATACGGCTCCCGCTGGACAACGGAGATCGCGGCGTCATGATAGGTCTTGTAGATACGGATCGCCAGGCTCGTCGAGACGCCCACCCCTTGCAGGAAGACCATGACCTCCTTGATGGCCTTCTGCTCCTCCCATGCCGCGGTGATACGCGCGGTGCGCTTGGGTCCAAGCCCTGGGATCTCAATGAGACGCGCGGGTTCCTCCTCGATGACGCGCAAGGTGTCCAACTCGAAATGGGCGACGATGCGCTCGGCCATCTTGGGGCCGATGCCCTTGATTAAGCCTGAGCCCAGATACCGCCGGATGCCCTGAATGGTAGCAGGCAGGACGGTGGTGTAGCTCATCACCTCGAACTGACGGCCATACTGGGGATGGCTCTTCCATCTGCCCTGCAGCCGCAGGCTCTCCCCGGGTTGCGCGCCAAGGAGATTGCCGACGATAGTCAGCAGCTCACTGCCGCCGCCACGCGCGCTGACCCGCGCCACGGTGTAGCCGGTCTCCTCGTTGGCGTAGGTAATCCGCTCCAGCGTCGCCTCGAGGGTGGCGAGCGCGAGAGGAGTTGCGCTGGTGGACCCTGCTGTGGTTCTGGATGAAGATGACGGTTGCGTGGGCATGGGCACAGCGTACCACGTGTGTCGGGCCTCTAGGCCAGATGATGCAGACGAGAAGAGCGTAGCGAGACCTGCTGTTCTCTGCTTGCCAGGGATGACGAAAGCGACGCAAAGACAGGTCTCTCTGTAGGGCACGACGCCTCCAGGGGCAACGCCATCTCACCGCGCGGCTTACCATCGGCCGGGCGCTCCGACGTTAGCCTTCACCTTGGCGCATCCACTTCTCTCGCGTATCGGCGTGCTGTGAACGAACAGCGATGGGCAGGCCACCTCTCCGCCGTGCTCCCACACCTCCTGTAAGGTGTCATCATCATGGTGTCATCATATGATGTCATCATAGCAGTAGCCGCACGTCCCCCATTCATGTCATCATGATTCATCATAATGCTTGCTGCGTTTTGCAGCGCCAGGCGCCTGGTCGCTCTTTGGGCCGGGCGCGGCGTGTGGTGCGCGTGGCGCGCTCCAAGGGAGGTACGGACGATGCTGGGACCAACGGTCTTACCGCTGGCACGGGGGCCGGACGACCTGGTGATTCGCGTCGCCAATACGCCGATCTGGCCCATGCCCCGTCTGAGCGGATCGGCGGCGTGGGAGAAGGCGAATCTGCATAAAGCCCTCGGGATCGCGACGGCGCTCAAGGGCACGCGGGCGCGGGTGGTCTACTACGGGACGGCAGACTCCGACATAGAGCGCTACGCCCCGCAGGCGCCCATCGAAGTCGTGCCGCTGCTTGCCGGTGGCCTCGGCGACCATCCGGAGTGGGCGGCGCGCGGGCGTGAAGACGCCTACTATGGCGCGTTCTATGAGGCCGTCGTGCGCGAGGGCGCGCACATCGTGATCGTCGGCGGGGACGAGCAATCCTTTCGGGAAGCCCCCGCGCTGGCCCAGGCGCTGCCGACGACGCGCTTCTTCTGCAACAACCATGGACTCTGCCCCCATCCCGACGCTCGCTATCCCTACGAGCGCTGTAATGGGGTCGTGCGCTTCGTGGCGATCTCGCATGCGCAACGGCGTGCGTACCCCACCATCCGCCACGCCGGTGTGGTCTACAATGCGCTGCACCCCGACGAGTTCCAGCTCCAGCTGCAGCCACTGGATTGCCTGCTTGAGCGGGAGGGCGGAATACTCCGCTTGCCTGCGGGGTATGCGCTGTTCGTGGGGCGCATGAATCGCGAGAAGGGGGCGCATCTGGCGCTGGCGATGGCGCGGGAGGCTGGCATGCGTCTGGTGCTGGCTGGGCCGTTGGCGCCGCGGCCGTGGGACCCCCACTACTTCGCGCAGGAGGTGCGCCCACACATCGATAGCGACCGTGTCATCTACCTCGGCGAGCTGGGGCCGGCCGATTTGGATCGCGTCTATCGTGGGGCGGCCTGCGCGTTGTTCCCCATGGAGTGGGAGGAGCCGTTTAGCTTGGCGGTGGTGGAGGCGATGGCGCGCGGCGTGCCCGTGATCGCGACGCGTCGCGGCGCCCTGCCAGAGCTCGTCGAGGAGGGCATAAGTGGTTTTCTTGTCGACGGCATCCTCGAGGGCGCACAGCGCACACGCGAGGCGGCCACGCGCATCGACCGCGCAACCTGCTGCGAGAGCGCCCGGACGCGTTTTAGTTGGGAGACGACGGGCGCCGCCTATGTGGAGCTGATCTGGCAGGCGCTGAGCGAGGAGCGCTGAGGGGGCGACCCAGTCCTCCGCTCCGAGATGGATGGCCATCATGGAGCGATACCAGTGGATCCGCTCGACGCGCCCAGCGACCACGCCCACACGCGCCTGACGGAAATGCCACTCCTTGTTCCCGCGCTTGCCAGGCATCCGCCTACCCCTTCCACAAGAGCGCTGACGCCAAGCCAGCAAACCAAGACGCCAAGAGCGAACAACACAAAGCTAACCGTCGTGATAATCCACGCGCCTTCAACCCGTCTCGTCCGGGAGCGCAGCGACAGCGTCCAGGCGATGCCCACGCTCACGATGAGCACGGCGAAGCCGACCAGTAAGAGCGCCACACCGTAGACCTGCTGACCACTCATCGGGTCCACCGCTTTGCTTGTGTACGGTTGTGTATCCGCCCATTGATCATCAGACATTTTGACACCTAGAACGCGCCAAGAGGATGAATGGCGCCACCTGTACCGCCCATGTGGCTAGAGCGCGCCGACCGAAGGCGGAGTCGCCTATTCACACTCCGCTGCGACTCCTGCGCGTGAGAGCGTCCGGGTATACTTGGGACGACGCACCAGCGGGAAGCACGTGCTCCCTCGCTGACCCGAGGTGTCTTGGAGGGACCGTCGCTCACACCTTGCGTACTATGAGCCTCCCAAGGAAGCGGAGGGTATCCAATGGGACGGTTACACGTCGCCGCATTCGCCTACCCTGGTTCGAAACAGATGGAAGCGGGAGTGGTCTTGGTCGTCTCGGTCAGCAAAGCAGACGGGTCTCCGGTCACGGGTCTCACCGCCACGAACTTCCGTGTGCAGGTGCTCTATGACCTCTATGCGGCTGCCGACTCGACGGCGGTGGATGCCACCAGTTTCGAGGAGCTTGCCAAGCCGGGAGGCCCACTCCCCACTAGTCTGCCGGGGACGTACCGGCTCATCTTCGGCGGGGCGAATGGACTTCAGCCAACAGCGGCTTGGACGCTCATCATCCAGGTGCACTCCGGCAAGGGGGTCTGGTATAGCCCCGTGAATCAGGGCTGGACTGTCCTGGGGTTCGACTTACGGCAGCAGCCCCAACCATAGCCCTCGACCATCTGCGCCAGACGGGCTACCCTGTGCACAACGAGGATCTGGCCTCCCAGGCGGTCAGGGACGCCGTCATCAGCTCTCACACTTGACTGTCCTCTTCTGCGCTTGCCAGAAGCGTTCGATGAAGGTCTGCAGGCGGTCTACCTCGTCAAGGCAGCGCAGGGACGTCTGTACGCGCGTGGGCGATGAAGGCGGCATTGTCGTTGTCCTGCGCTGTCGCAACGTAGGCCGGATACCGCACGAAGGTGACGACCGTTGCGATTAATCCCGCACTGCTGGAGATCGCAGACTTCATCCACTCATGCGTCCATGACCCGCGCGTCGCCGCGTCCGCACGCGTGCGGATCGTCGCCACTTCTTCAGGCCTCATGGTTGCGCCTCGTTCATGTAGGCTTCCCAAGCCTCTTCGGCCTCATTGATGGTCATGGCCCCGCCCAGGTCATCTTCAGCGCCATCTACGGCGACTTGGATTGCCCGATAGAGGCGCTGACCCAACTCGCGCAGCTGGTCGACCTCGGCAAGAAGCATCTGCGCATCGTCGACGTAGATCCTGCCGTCTACGACCATGGAGCAGGCCTGCGCGTTGTGTAGGTGTGTGGCGATGTCCTCAACGCGCTTGCGTAGCACCGCCAACTCGTCTTGTGTCACGGCGACGCCTCCTCGTCTGGCGCATCTCCTGATCACTACATGAGACGCGAACCTTCCTGCAGAGCTGCAGTGCTATCCTGTGCACGGAGGACGGCATCCACGGGCGCTCGGCTGGGTTTCACCTCCCTCAGCGCGCTGTTGGAAGTCGCTTCCTCACGTGGGAGGCGAGCGTGCGCGCCAACAACGTCAGGCCGGGGCTCGGCCCGATCCTGATCTGCCGCAGTCATCCGCGCGCATCGCACGTGGCCCAGTACGCGGCCATCGTGCCGCTCGTGAAGCGGAACACCGCAATGCCCGACGTCCGTATGCGCTTGCCGGTCGGGGCCTGCCCCAGCACCTCCCCCCGGTGTGCGCCGCTCACGGTGAGGCGTGCTGCCACCTCGTCCGCTGCGGCGACCAGATCATCGACGTTGCGCTGGTAGTCGGGGAAGGCTCGGCGCATCATCGCGCATCATGGACAAGAATGCCTTGGCGACCTCGATGCCCTGGCAGCCCTCCGCGCCGGGCACGTGCTGGCGCTCGACATAGTCGGCGGTGACGACCTCCTCGGCGCGGTCCGTGCGCCCCGCGTTGATGACCTCCGCGAAGAACCGACGGACGATGGCCTTGTTCTCTGCTGACATCGACAGTCCCTCTGGACGTTGGCGAAGACGGTCCTTCCTGCGTTCTCGCGAACCATTCTCCTCGTGGATCATCGGTACTGCAACGGCTCGCGGCGCTACCTGGCGTCTCATGTCCGCTGCGGCGTCGGCGATCTCGGCGATTGCGGTGACGGCGTCGAGGCCTCGCTCGGCGTCACGGGTACTCGTCACGGGTACTCGTCACGGGTACTCGTCACGGGTACTCGTCACGGGTACTCGTCACGGGTACTCGTCACGGGTACTCGTCACGGGTACTCGCGTTCGGGAGGTGGCAGCAGCTCTAGGGGAGCACTCGATACGATGTCGCGCCATTCCTCATCGATCGTGCCTTTGTTGACCCCCAGCGATGCCAGCAGGAGCAGCGCGAGCCGGGCCGTGTGACGCATCTCCGGTATGCTGAGGTGGTGGAGGTGCTGGCTGGTGTCGCTGGCCAGCAGCTTGGCGACCCGCTGCTGCATCGCCTCAAGGTAGTCGCCCCGACGCGGCCAAATGGTGTGCTTCCACAGGAATGTTTCCCACGCCACTTCCTCATCGTGTTCCTGGCTCATGGCTCCTGTCCTCCTTGTTGGTGCGGGCGCCGGTCAGGAGAGCGCCTCCACCGCATCCAATAGCAGCCGCGCGCCATCAGCGAGCGCCATCCATGCAAACCATCGAGTGTCGCCCCATCGAGTGTCGCCCCATCGAGTGTGGCCGCCCATGCGGTCCGTTCTCAGCGCCGTGTCCGTTGCCGCCGCGTCCACACGCAGGTGAAACGGGCCACCATCGCGTCGAGACTGCGGGAGGGCCGGTGTTCGCTTGACGCGCACCGCGCGATCCGCTCTGCGCTCAACAGGTGACGTGAAACAGGCCGATCACCGCCCCCTCAGTCTCGTTCCAGGCCTGGATCGCCTTCGGTGTTGGCAGCAGCTGCACCTGGCACCTTTTGCGCTTGAAATAGTCCGCTGCCTCCTCTGATAGGTGGACATTGCCCTGCTGCCCCGTGCCGATGATGAGGCGTTTCGTCCCCTGTTCATAGGTGTGCTTGGCTTCGGCCAGCGACATCACGTGTGACGTGCCATAGACGATCTTGGACAGTTTCTTCTTCCGTTTTTCCACCTGCCCGCGCAGGCGGATGATGACGTCGTGCGCGAAGATCTGCTGGTCAATGGTGATCGAGCCAAAGGCTGTTTGATCAATCCTGGGCTTCATCTCGTCGCTCCTCGGCGCCTGCGCGGCGCGCGGCGTCTCACGATGATGGGCGATTGTTCCGCCTCTCTCGCCTCTCGGACGTGACCGGTGAGCAGTATACCCCGAGCATCGCTGGCCACCCCACACGTGTGCCTCTGACGAGGGAGATACGAGACTTTCTCGGTGGGACATCGCACTCACGGGCCGGGCCCGGCGTGCTATCAGCGCCTGCTCACATTACTACCAGTGACTCGACTGTACCCTGTTGTGGCGGGAGGAAGTGAGGGAGGGGTCTGTGGTGTGGGAAGGAATCGGACGTCCCTCTAACGGAGAAGGGTCGCTGCTCGGCTGCGAGTTTCTCTCCTCGGTACTGCCAGTCCTGGCTGGCTTCGGCGGTTTCTTCGTCTCCCTGCATGCCATGCACGTGAGCGCATTCGGCGCCCATCTCGACGACCTCCATGTCGTCGCCGACGACGGACGACGAGCGCACGGTCCAGATCAGCGAACCCCTGAACGCCCTCATTCGCCTGCTGCTCTGTCGCCGCGCTCGCTCGCAGCGGGCTGCGCCCGCTCATCTGGCCCGGCGCCCGAGGCGTCCGAGGCGTCGGCGAAGCGCCAGCGGGTCGCCGTCGCGGGGAACGCCTCGGCGTCCGACAGCGTCGCAAAGGCGACGACGGGGCGCACGCGGTAGACCTGGAAGAGCCCCGTGTCGACCTCCTCCCCGTACTTCGCCGTGTACGCCTCCGCGAATCGCCCGATCGCTGCGCGGTCGGTCACCGCCGCGGCGACGCCCTCCACGAGAACCGCTTCAGTGGTCTGTTCCGGGCAGACGACGCAGTGCGGATTCGCCGCGAGATTGCGTCCTTTGCGCGACGCGGCGCTAGTCGCGAAGGAGAACCGGTCATGCAGCCACACCCCCCAGATGACCGCCACGTGCGGGCGTCCATCGGGCCGCGTCGTTGCCAGCCAGTAGCCGCGCGCCACCGCCAGGCGCTCCGTCGCCCAGGCCCAGGGGAGCACGCCCTGCCCCTGCGTTGGCGCTTGGATGCCATACTGCGGCGGCATGGATGGCCGACTCGCCTCGGGCTGCTCTGGCTCCGCGTGTTGTGCGTCCGACAGGCCTGACATTGCCATGCCTCCTGGCGCTGCGCCGCACCGGTTCATCGCGCGGGGGAGTTGGACATCGAGCGACGCTCCCCGCAGCCTGCGACCCTCATCCTACCACGGTATCCCCACTCCTGCCTCGACACGAGCGCCGCTCGGGCAGTGCCAGGGAGAATCTGGTAGACTGGGTGGCATGACGACACCACCAGCGCCACCTGCCATCGCTCAATTGCTCTACTTACTGGACGCGGCGTTCGAGGCCACCACAAACGATCACTCTCTCGTGGGCAACCTACACTCGCTCGCGCCTGAGGACTGGCTCTGGGTTCCCCCCGGTGGGAGCCGCTCGATCCGCGACATCGTCCGGCACGTTGGTGGCTGCAAGTTCATGTACCACGACTACGCCTTCGGCGACGCGACGCTGACCTGGGAGGCTCCCCTCGTCGATGGAGTCGATGATGGCGTCGATACACTGGCCAGCAGCTCGTCGGCGATCGCGTGGCTGCGGGCAGGCCAGGAGCGGCTGCGCCAGAGTATTGCCGCCCTCGATGAGGACGCCGAGTTGCTGCGCCTGCGGCCGACGAATTGGGGTGAGCGCGAGGAGACGCGTTGGATCATCGCGGTGATGATCCAACATGACCTCTATCACGCTGGCGAGATCAACCACCTGCGCTCCCTGCGCCAGGGGACGGATCGCTGGGCGTATGAGGTGGCTGAGGAATGACGAGACGGCTCCGCGGGATCAGGCGCAGTCCCGATGTCCCCATGCGCGGACGTCTCCAGTCGCTCCTTACAGAACAGAGCGCGTCACGAGCTGCGCCGCCTATTCCCTGATTCCCAAACACTTTCTGAGACTAACATGCATGAGCACGACCCATCCGAGTACCCTCACCGACGTCCCGCGGGTGAGCCTGCAGGAGTTCCTTTCCGCTCGTAGAGCCGATGGGAGGGACAGATTCCGGGGGCGTCGTCTCCCTCGCGCAAGAACTTGGTATACTCCATGGTGTTGGGAGGAACAAGAGGGGTAGTTGGGAAGAACGCAGCACGTGGAAAGACGAGATGCCTAGAGTCCCGCGTCGCGCGCTCGTCTGGTCCAAGGACCAGAGGCGCTATGCGCTGTACAGGCAGGGCCAGGTTGAGCCACGGTTTCACCTGGTGGATGACGCCGTGTTGCTGACATGGCTCGGCGAGGCGACCTCCTTTGCCTTTCACGGCGCCTCGGGGTCCCTCAATGTCTACCAGGAGTCTCGGCGACGCGGGGGACGGTATTGGTATGCCTACCACACCGATCAGGGTCGCACCCGCAAACGCTATCTTGGAGGCGCGGAGAGCCTCTCGCTGGCTCGTTTAGAGGAGACAGCAAGAGATCTCTGGCACGAGCAGAAGCCCTCGCTCGCGATCGACGAGTGGATGGCGCTGCTCGCCACCAAGCTCGCTCCGCCGCGCCTGCCGAGCCCGCTCGTGGGACGTCCGCGCCTGCTGGCAGCGCTCGACGGGGCGCTTGTGACGCCGTTCACGCTGCTCTCCGCCTCGGCCGGCTGGGGCAAGACAACGCTGCTCTCCTCCTGGGCGCGCCAACAGAGTGTGCAGATTGCCTGGCTCTCGCTGGAAGATCGGGACAACAGCTCAACGCCCTTCTGGGTCGCCCTGATCGCCGCCCTGAGACGATGCGGGAGGTATGCGCCAAACCTTGGAGCAGCAGCGCTGGCGCTCCTTCAATCACCTCAGCCGCCGCCGCCCTCCGCGTGTCTGGCCGCCCTGCTCAAGGAGCTGGAACTCCGTGCGGTACATTCTGCCCCGGTCGTCATTATTCTCGATGATTATCAGGTAATCACCGATCCGGCCATTCACCAGGGACTGTCCTTTTGGCTAGAGCATCTTCCAGCCCACCTGCATGTGATCCTCTCCAGCCGGGTCGACCCACCCTTGCCCCTTGCCCGGCTGCGTGCTCGGGGACAGCTGACCGAGATCCGCATGGACGATCTGCGCTTTCATCGGGAAGAGGCGAGCTCCTTTCTGCGGTTGATGTTGGCCCCTACCCTCTCCGCAGAAGAGGAGCGTTTGCTGCAAGACCGTACCGAGGGCTGGGTCGCAGGCTTGCAACTGGCGGCCCTCGCTCTGCGGAAGTGCGGGGATCGTGCGACATTTCTTCGGACGTTTACCGGCAGCCAGCGCTATCTGGTGGACTACATACAGGAGGAAATCCTGGCATATCTGCCGACGAGCGTGCGCGATTTTCTCCTCCACACGGCTGTTCTCTCTCGCTTGGATGCTGCGGTCTGTCAAGCAGTGATCGCAGCGACGACAACAGCGGCCTGTCAGCAAATGCTCTCGTACGTGGAGGCCACCAATCTCTTCCTCGCGCCCTTGGATGAGGAGCAGCGCTGCTATCGTCTGCATGATTTGTTTCGTGAGACCTTGCTGGCGGCTCTGCACACGACCCAACCAGAGGCCGCGCCGGAATTGCACCGTCGGGCAGCGCGCTATTATGAGGGACAAGGGGAGCGGTCAGAGGCGATTGCGCATCGACTTGCCGCCGCCGACTTCTCTGCCGCCGCGCGCCTGATGGAACAGGCGATCGAGCAGTTTTGGTTGCGCGGAGAGGCTGCGACGATAGCGCACTGGGCGCTGGCGCTGCCCACGCGGCAGGTACGTGAGCATGCGCGACTTGTGCTCACGACGGCGCTTTACCTGCTCTTCACGGTCGCGCAGGCCACAGCGGAGGAACGCACCAAAGCCTACAACGAAGTGCAACAGCTCATGGCGCACGTCGAAACTGCTCTCCTGTCTCAAGTGGACGAGACCTGGCGCCAATTCTCGGCTCCGCACGCCGATACGCCTGCCGATGCAGCTTCTCCCTCCCATCTCTTCGAGGACCGGGAGGCCCGTGCTGCCGAGCACGCTGTGTTGCAGTGGCGTCTCCACCTGCTCCGCATGTTTCTGGTCGTCCTTGAGGCGACAGCCAACGGGGACCATGAGCGATTAAACAGCATGCGACAGGAGATACAGGAGGCGCTGCATCGAGATGAGGAAGCGATCTGGCAGATGGTACCGCTGTCCTGTAGCTTCGTTCTGCATTTCACCGTCTGGCAGGAGGGAGCGCGACTGTTGCCGCAGCTACTGGACATCAGGGAGCGGGTCAGCCGTTCGGGAAGCCACTTCGCGAACATCAAGGTCAAACAGTGGCTGGCGTTGACAGCGCCAGAGGCGGGGCGCTTGCACCTGGCCTACGAGGAGAGCCAGGCGGCGCTTGGCTTGATCGCGCAACTGGCGGGCTACGCCCCGCTCAAAGCGTACTTTGAGATCGCCCAGGCCGTCGCGCTGTACCAATGGAACCGGGTAGAGGAAGCGCGACGCAAACTACACGCGGCCTTGCACGCCGCCACCGCCTGGCAGCAGCTCGACATACTCGGGTCAGGATATGTCTATCTGATGCAGGTCGAACTCGCCAGAGGCGATTGGACAGCGGCGCGGCAGGCACGACAGGAGGTAGAACTACTCGTGCAGCGCGAGCATGTAGGGGCCTACCCGAACTGGCTGCCAGCGATGAGAGCGCAGTGGTGGCTCGCGCAGGGACAGCTACCGGCTGCGTCCGATTGGGCGGCAGATGTCATCTTTCCCGACGACGAGTGGGATGGGCGCCTGTATGCCGCCTTCCCAGTGGTGGTGCGGGTGTATTTCGCACAGCGGCGCTGGAAAGAGGCGCTGGGCCTACTTGAACGCTGGAGCGCGCGCCTCGATCGGCCAGCCAACATCGCGATGACTATTGCCTTCCTCGCGCAGTATATGGTTGCGCTGCATCAGACCGGAAAGCGGGAGCAAGCCCGCGAAGTCGCGGCTCGTCTGTTCGAACTCACCAAACCAGAGGGCTACCTCCGTGTCTATCTGGATGAGGGTGAACCGATGCGGCAGGCGCTCCAGGCGCTCCTTACGCCGCGTTCACAGCACGCGCAGATGACTTCCTCCACCAGCGCCACCTATGTCGCACAGCTCGTAGCTGCATTCGAACACGAAGAGCACGGCGCGAGCGAACCACAGGAGGCGGCGCCCCATCGCTCGCTGTCACCGACCCTCACCCGCCGTGAACGGGAGGTTTTGCGCCTGCTTGCCACTGGGGCCTCAAATCAAGAGATTGCCCAGACCTTGGTGATCTCCATGGCCACGGTCAAGAAACACGTCAGCAATCTGCTCAGCAAGCTGGGAGCAGCAAGTCGCACACAGGCGGTTGCCCAGGCGCGTGCCCGTTCGCTGCCTTAGCTGGATTCCTCCCAACAGGACGCCTTTCCCCCTCGTCGAGATGCGCCTTTTGGTAGACCTTTGACTGCTGTGTTCCGTGGTGGTCTGGCCCATACTTACCTCCGACCGCAACGACATGCGGTCCGCCGCGACACGCCTTGGCAATGCAGCAGGAGTGGCGCAAGTCGAGTCGGTCGTGCATCAACGTCGCTCAACGGAGAAAGCAGAGGTGTCAACGATGATTCGGGTCGATGAATGGCTGGGCTGGTACCGAGCCTTGTGGGAGCAGCGGCTGGATGCCCTGCATACCGAGGTAGACCGGGGCAAACGCGAACGAAGGAGGACTCGATGAGTGGCAATGCAGATGCGGGTAACCGTATCCTGGGCAGCCTGCGATCAGCAGATGGCACGGGCGTCGTGCGCATGGAGGACCGTTTCGACACCGCTATCGATGATCTGTGGTCAGCGCTCACCGATCCCCGCCGCCTGGCGCGCTGGCTCGGCGAGGTCGACGGCGAGTTGCGCCTGGGCGGCGCGTTCCGCGCCCGCTTCTTTGCCAGCGGATGGGAAGGGACCGGGCGGGTCGACGCGTGCGAGCCCCCGCGACGGTTGCTGGTGGTGACCAAGGGCGACCGCTCGTCGTACGAGTTGGTCATCGAGGCCACGCTGGCCGCTGACGGCGACCAGACCCTCCTGGTCGTCGAGGAACGGGGCATGCCCCTGGACCTGCTCGCCGCCTACGGGGCGGGGATCCAGATCCATGTCGAAGATCTCGCCGCCCACCTCGCTGGGCGTGAGCGCTGCGACGCCGACGCGCACTGGAACGAACTCCTCCCTGCCTATGAAGCCTTGGCGGCCAACGTCAACTAGGCAGTGGTCGGCGTCGGATGAGACTGTTTGGGAAAGCGTAAAGACGCCAGGACGGCAAGGCTGCTTGACCTGGCTATGGATTGGGTGGGAAAGGGTGACCTGGGCGTTGGCAACGCTGCATCGAAGATGAACCAGTCGGAGGGCGAAGGTCCTGGTCCGCATGTCGCGACGCTCGCGTCGCGACATGCCTCGGCCAGCTTGTGGATGTTCCATACCTGGACAGGAAACCGAAAGAAGAGGCTTGCTGATGTTTCGCAACATTATCGCGACCGAGCTGATCGTACGAGACCTCCCCACCTGTACGGCGTTCTATCGGGAGACGCTCGGGCTTCCCGTCACCGAGAGCGGGCCCGATCACACCGTGTTCAAGGTGGGCGAGCTGTACCTGTTCCTGCTGGAGGCCGCTGGAGCCGCCCGCATGATGAGTGAGAAGCCGCTGGAGGCGCCGAGCGAGGGTGGGTCGCACGTGCTGCTGGCCGCCAGCGTAGAGGATGTCGACGCCCTGTACGCGGACCTCAAGGCCAAGGGCGTCAAGTTGCACCGGCCCCCAGCCGACCAACCATGGGGGTTGCGCACCGCGTACTTTGTCGATCCAGAGGGCAATTTCTGGGAGATCAACCAGCCCGTCAAGTCCCAGGCCGCAGGGTAAGCCGAGTCGTTCTGGATGTATGCATGCTATCTATGCATGCAATCATGGCGCATCCGGCAACGTTAGTTCTCTCCGCTGCTTCTCAGGCGTAGGCAGCCACCGTTCTATCGTCTTTCCAGTGCGGCGCCTCCATTGGTTGGATTGAGAGCAGGCGATGCGGGATGCTCCTGCGTGTGACGCCTCACAAGCGGCCCCAGACGAGCTCCCTCTTCTCCACCGCGCTCACGCGCAGGTCACGCGCAGGTCACGCCCAGGCGATCTTCTCGACCTCGCGCTGCAGATCGGCTTTCGTTCCGCGCACGTAGAGCAGGGTGGTGTCCAGCGAATCGTGACCCATGATCTGGGCGAGCCGATGCAGGGGAACCGACGCTGCCATGCGATAGCCGAAGCGGTGCCTCAGATCATGCGGACTCACATTGGTGAGGCGCGCGAGGACGGCGTAGCGTGTCACCAGATAGCTTAGCCCGCGCTCGGAGAGCGCCTGTCTGGTCTTGTTGGACGGAAAGAGAAAGACGCTACTCGTCGGCAGCGTCGGAAGATACTCCCCCAGCGCAGCCCGAGCGGTGGCGTTCAGCGGCACTTCTCGATGCTTGTTCCGCTTGCCGATCACCTCGGGCGTCCCACTGCGCTTCCCCAGATGCACCTGTCGCAGACGGAGTTGGCAGATCTCGTGTGCGCGCAATCCCGTGTGCAGCAGCAGGAGCAGTAGGGTGCGATCGCGCAGTGTGCCATGGCGAGAGACGGCGGCGACGAGCGCATCTTCTTCGCGGTCGGAGAGAAATCGTGGTGGCGGATCGACCTACTCGACGAGCTTCACCACCTTGGCGGGATCACGAGCGATGAGACCGGCGTCGACCGCCCAGGCAAAGTAGCGTTTGAGACTGATGAGCGCGTGATTGATCGAGGCGGGTCGGAGTCCGCGGGTGGATTGCAGGAACGTCCGATACGCCGTGATCGTCGGCGTCGTGACCGCAAGCGGAGCAAAGGGTATCGATGTCTCGCCCGCTCGCTCGTCCGCGCTGTCCTCGTCTTGCCACCGCTCCTCGCACCACGCGATGAAGTGGCGCAGGTCACTCACGTAGTTGCGCACCGTCGCCGGGCGGAGGTCTTCGCACTCGCGTACCTGCTGACCGAATCGATCGAGCGCCCGCTGGCCCAACCGCGTGAGTGATGGCGTGTTCGTCCGTTTGGTCATGAGCGGAGGCATGAGGATACAGACCCTTCTTGTCGCCGATCTGCTCGCCCATCGCAAAGCAAGGCGAATTGATCAGTCCATTCTATCTCCTTTCAGTGTCTGTGAGGGCGTTTCGCCTGAAAATTCTCCCGAAAATTGGGCTGGTGGCCCGGCAGCCATGGGCGCAGCAATGACTGGCTCCCGAACCGAGTGGTTGGGAGAGATGGACGCCAGGGCATGCTCCACTGGTT
>Ga0207684_10003053_pt1 | contig 16585 bp, 16 predicted proteins | sample KBSK5501metaG_FD_184342 | JGI IMG/M metagenome (GOLD analysis project Ga0207684, IMG submission 184342) | Corn, switchgrass and miscanthus rhizosphere microbial communities from Kellogg Biological Station, Michigan, USA - KBS K5-50-1 metaG... | ecosystem: Host-associated > Plants > Roots >...
CAGCGCATGCCGCGTTTTTTCATGCGGCGATGAATCCCCAGGCTCACCGCACGCTCGATCATCCCGCTGCCTACCGGATAGCCCTGCTTGCGCCAGTGCTCAGAGCAACCAATCCAAGGGCGTTGCTGTTCCAGATAGCTGACAGCCTTCTGAATGGTCTCACTCGGCTCAGCTGGCAGTCCCTTTCCCAAGTCACGCAAGCCTTGCACGGCTTGATCCACTCGGCTCCGTCTGCGACCACCACGACCGGTCGCGAGGGGTCGTCACAGAGCAGCTGCGCTGCAGCTGTGGCCAGTTGTCCAAGCTGTGGCGATGGACCAAACGTTGCCACATAGCGCCGCTGGAGCAGACGATGTCGTTGTCGAGGTGGATATCTGGGCCCACCCCGCTGGCTCCAGGAAAAGGTGGTAGAGTAACTGGGCATCGGCACCTCTTCCACTTGGGAGCGGACGACCGCCACTTTCCCTTCCATCCCTCCGCGCTGCTCGCGGCTACACACCCAGCCGCCATCCAATCCCACCAGCAGTGGTTGCTCTGCCTTCTGTGTTGCGACCCCCTCCTGAGCCGCAGAGGCGCATACCCGCTCGGCCTCCTCTTGCTGCTGCACCGCGCGGTGCTGGCCGCCCCGATTGGTCAGCAGACGGATCTCTTCCGCACTGATGTACGCTCCACTTAGCCGCTTGAGTAGGCTGCTCGCCGTCCGATAGGGCCACGAGCATGCGGAAAGCCTCGCCGCTTCTTGCAAGGGCACACTAATCGTTCCTCCTTTCAGCTCGGCGAACAAACCGTTGGCTGGACACCAGCGACGCCCACAGCCTTGGCACCGAAAACGTCGTCGCGGAACCTGCACACGCCCACAGACGGTTGCTATCATCCGGCGCACGGTCCCCTCCAATCTTCGTTGCTGGTGGCCACACTGTGGGCACGTCGTGTTCTGGTCCTCCCAGTGTCTGATGGCTTGTTTCAAAGCCTCTCGCATGGCAGGCTTCCCAACCTCTTGAATCTGCTGTTCCATCTGGGTGAGGCTAGCGGTTGCCGCTAGCTCGACTTTGAGCGATACTTGTACTTGCATAAGAGAACTCTCCTTCTGTGATTGAGTAGACTTTCCTTTGCTTTCACAGTAGGAGTTTCTCTCTTTTTTTGCAACCCCACCTTTTTGTCAGAACCCCTATCGAGAAATGTGTCATGTAACCTGATTAGTGGTTCATCCCACGGGTTGCGCAACGAGGTTATAGTATGTAGCGAAAGAGCACAGAAAGGTACCTCTCCTTGCCCAAGAGCAACGTTCTTCATGCTCTCACCTGGATGCAAAACTGTGCTGTGGGCTAAACTCGCTCACATAGTGACGAAAGAACGTCAAGGCTTCGATGCATGCCCAGCTGAACCTCGTGAGTTCCTCGCGCCTCTTTTCCACAGCCACGATGGCTTTTTCTGGCTGACCCGCCGCCAATTCGTCGAGCACCGACTGGATGACGTTGAAGGGGTAGCCAGTGTCTCTGAGAAGGACCACCACGCGTAGGCGGCGCATCTGTTGTTCGTCATAGAGGCGGTAGCGGCTATACTGCTCGCGAACCGGGTGCAACAGGCCCTGCTGTTCCCAGAAATGCAGGGCGGAGACACGCACGCCCACCTGTTTGGCCGCCTCACCGACCCGGACCCGTTGGGAATGATGGGAGCTGTGCAAAGCATCGGACTGTGCGGCCAGTGTCCGTAGGGCGAAGAGCGTCTGCTCCACCTGGAGACGTTTGCGAGCAAGCTCAGCATGGCGCTCGTCGATCGTCGCAAGCGCCGCTGAAAGGTCGTCCCGATGAAGCGCTTGCATGATCACTGACGTTCGGGGCCAGCCGTAGCCACGAACCATACTTTGTACTGTTTTGAGTGCAGCCAGATGCTGCTGGGTGTAGAGGCGATAGCCGCTCGGACTCCGCTGTGCTTGCGGGATCAAGCCATTCGCCTCGTAATTGCGTACTTGTTGCACACTGATGTGTCCAGCCAGGGCGAGATCGTGGGTACGTAGATAGGGACGAGCTGTCATGTCAAACTCCCAAGTGCTTTTAGAGACTTCTTTCAATCAACACTCTTCTTTCTACCACATCGAACACGCACATTGAGCCTCGATAGGAGTCTGATGTCCTCATAGACATGCGTCTCAATGCTGCTTCACCCTCCAGTTGGGCATTGGTGTTGTACAGTAGAAGGGTGATCCAGAAAAAAGCCTGGAAGTCTGGGGATCACAACCCATGCATACATCTGAATGAGAGAGCTATCTCACATGAGGCAAGAGATGACAGACTGTTGCCGACATGCGAGGTAGCAATGCGAGCGAATGATGGAGGGAACTCACATGCCTGAAGCGACATTACATGACGGAAGCACCATCGAGATCGAGATTTACGGCGCAGGACCGACTCTGTTACTGCCAGTCAATCCACAGCCGGTGACCGGGCCACTGGCCGAGCAAATGCGCCAGTATGGCACTGATCCGGCCCTGGGCCAATCGCTGATCAAAGGGCTGAGCGACGCCTTTCGCGTGGTGGCTTTCGACTATGAAGGACAGTGCCTTCGCAGACCGAAACCCGAAACGCTGACGCCTGCCAACACCGTGAGCGATCTCCTCGCCGTGGTCGATGCTGTGGGGGCGCAACGGTTCGCCTACTATGGCTACTCCTGGATTGCGCTGATTGGGCTTCAACTCGCCATCCGCACCGACCGCCTCTGGGCACTCATCATGGGTGGCTTTCCACCACTGAACGGGCCATACCAAGAGATGCTCCTCGTCACGACCGCAACCTACGAGATGGCCAGCGGTGCGCGGCCAATGCCGTCGGAAGATGAATCCGAATGGTCTGGCATGGCTCTATCAAAGGATCAGACCCGGCAATTTGTCACCCTGTACCAGGCGTTGCAGGGGTTCGATGATCGAACTGCCCAGGCGCTGCTCACCTGTCCTCGCCTCTGCTTCGTTGGTTCGAAGGACAAGATCCAGTACAGCAAAAGTTGGGGGAACGTGCAAGTGAGTTTAGCGGATCCAATTGTGCGCGGACAAGCACAACTCTCCCATCTCGGCTGGGATGTGCAAGTGCTCGATGGACTTGACCACATCCAGGCCATGCAGGCAAAGCAGGTGGTGCCCATCCTGCGTTCGTGGTTGGCTACCACATTGGGATCATAACCCACGGGATGGGCAACGATCTGACAGCAAGCTAGCAGCGTAAAGAGAGAAGAGAGTGAACCGAACGTCACTCGCATACTTGGCAAAGTTCCACTCACGTATTTCCCACATGTCCCTTTTCTCAAAGGCAAAAAGCACGGAACGCGGGACCAGCTAGAGAAAAGATGGCTCACTGGAACGTGAATCACCATACTAACACACGACAAAGGGAATGGAGTCCATACAGCTGTAGCACCCATACCCTACGATGAGCAAGAACGCTTCATGAGATGTTCCTAGATGTGCTGGTCCACGAGGATGGGATTCCCATCTGGATCCGTATTCATAAAACTGGCTGGCCCTTGTGCGGTTGGATCTGCTTCAGCTTCAAACTGTAAGCCCTGCTCCTTGAGCTGCTCCTGTAGTTTGCGTACATCCGTAAAGTCGCTCATCGCTTCTGCGTTCCTATCCCAACCTGGATTAAACGTGAGGATGTTTCTCTCAAACATCCCCTGAAATAACCCAATGGTTGCCTGGTCGTTACTCAGAATGAGCCAGTTTGCTTGTTCTTCGCCGAAAACTTCGCGAAAGCCGAGCTTCTCATAAAAGGCTTTGGATGTGTGTAGGTCTTTGACGGTGAGACTCACAGAAAATTTCCCGAGTTGCATATTCCCTCGCTTTCTCTCGATGACCTTGAAACCGTGATGGTATTCTATCTGTCAACATCTCTATCAGTCAACTGGTACATGACGTGAAAGCTAGGACCTGGCACACTTTGGTTTTGGTAGCGAATTCAAACATCGAGCTTGAACTCCGAGGGAGGAAGCTCAAAACCATGCTCAGTTTGACAATTCGCCACTCACATCGCTAGCTCTGAGCCTGCTTGGCATATGCGCGTGTTTGTTGTATAATGTTAGAACACATGTACTACTATTTTGAAGGGCTTTTGAAGCGCGGCAGAACTCGAAGAGCCATCGAAAACGCATATGATTACCATCTCTACACCTCAAGGCAAACAGGTCGAAATCGTGTTGGAGCGTGAATTATGCCAACCTGTGGATATGGGAGCGCGTGTGCGCGCCTATTGCCATCTGCACGGAAGCGACCACCAGCGTTCCCTCTCCATCAATAAGATGACCGGGTGGGGTCACTGTTTCAATGCCGCCTGCCAGGCGACAGTGCTGGTTGCAGAGTGGAATCGCCCGGTGGCACAACGCTTACTACATGTGCATTACCGCGGGCTGACTTCAGCCGCGCTCCTTTCTTACCAAGGGCCTCATCTTCCATCGAGGCCCAGACCATATGTCGTGCAGCCTCTGTTGTTGCCTCTCCCGAAAGCGATTCCCGCATGGCAGCAGGAGGAACTTCACATACTGCAAGCACTGGACGGGCAGATGCGCTGGGCGTTGGCCCATTCGCAGCGAGCACAGCTGTACCTGCATGAGCGAGGCATTCCACTGAAAACTGCGAGGGCCTCGGGCGTTGGATATGTGCCCTCGGCGCTGCTTGATAGGCCAGAGATGCGCAAAGAGCGCGAATTGTTATGCAGGTGGGTTGATCGTCTCCTCTTCCCTTTGAACTCCCCATATGGCAGGGGCTATATTGGACGTTCGTTGTGGCATTGGCAGCCAGGGATGAATGAGACTATTCATAAGGAACTGCTCGAGCGGCCAGGAGGCCCGAAGAGATGGATCAAGACCAACCCGGCGGGCTGGTTTAGCATGGAGTTTGAGCAGTTACCGGACACCATCATTCTGGTTGAGGGCGCGTTTGATCGCCTGACGTTGCTTGCCGCAGGCTTCCAGTCACACCAGATCGTTGCAGTGGTGGGGACTGCCTTGCAGGTGGAGTGGCTCCCTGCGCAGGTGAAAACGGTGGTGCTGGCCCTTGATGGAGACGATGGTGGAAAAGAGGCCAGCAGCCGACTTGCCGATCAGCTTGCCCAAGCGGGGCTCCGAGTACGGGTTTGTCCATTGGGGCAGACTACCTGGGGCAAAGATTGGAATGAGCTCTGGCAACGCCTGGGGCAACAGAGCCTTGCACCTGTAGTTGAGGCTTTGTCCGAGACACGTTCTGCGTGAAGACGGGACCTGGACTTGCAGATACACACCATTGTAGTAGACAGGGCCGGACGAGATTTCCGGTCACATGCTCGTCTTTGCTGAGGAAGAGCCAGCATGCTTGATGCATATCTGGAGTCCCACTTGTACTCTGACCCGCATTATGCCATCATAGCAGTATCTCGCCCATCAGGGGTGAGCAAGCGCACCAGCGCCGGCTGGAGTCTGCGCAACGTGAAACCATCCTGGCGAAAGGAACCACATGAAACCGCTTCGTCTTGCTCTGTTTGGATTTGGCACCGTTGGCCAGTGGCTGGCCGAGGCACTGCATACACAACAAGCATGGTTACAGCAAGAGTTTGGCTTGGTCGTATCCATCGTCGGTGTCGCCACGGCTCACCACGGCTTGATTTATCGTGACGATGGATTGGATATCCCCTCCTTACTCGATCTGGTCTCCACACGGCAGCCTCTCGTTGCTCATCCCAGGGTCACCCATTGGACGAACATCCTGGAAGGATTGCAGGCAACCAGCGGCGATGTTCTGGCCGAGTCTACTGGAGCCACGCTTCGCAATGGCGAACCAGGGGTGAGCTATATTCGCGCGGCACTTGCGCAAGGCATGCACGTTGTCACCTCCAGTAAAGGTCCCATGGCTTTGGCAGGACTGGAACTGCTGTCCCTCGCACGGGCGCAGGGCGTTCAACTGCGGATGGAGTCAACGGTCATGTCGGGGACGCCTGTGCTCAGTACCATCCGCGAGGGGATGGCGGGAACCAGGATCCGCGCTATCCGCGGCATCCTCAACGGTACCGCGAACTCCATCCTCAGTGCTATGGCACTCGGTCAGGATTATGCTGAGGCACTCTCACAAACACAGGCGCAGGGGTATGCCGAAGCCGATCCAACCGATGATGTAGAAGGCGATGACTCGGTCGCCAAAACCCTCATCCTGGCGGCAGTCGTGTTTGGTCGTGCGCTCGCGCCTTCGCAAGTCATGCGACAGGGCATCACCACCCTCTCAGGAGAGCAGGTGCAACAGGCGAATGCCCAGGGCAAACGCATCAAACATGTAGCCTCTCTGCGCCTGCTGTCAATGGATGGGAGAGAAGTCTCACGAGAAACCGCAGACGCCGGAATCGTCCCCACACGCTTAGAAGCACGTGTAGAGCCTATAGCCCTTCCGCTGAGCGATCCACTGGCTCGTATTGATGGGCTGCTCAATGCCATTGCTATCCAAACCGACACACCCCAGGAGGTGATGGTGATTGGACCGGGAGCTGGGCGCTTTCAGGCAGGTCAAGGGATGTTGGCCGACCTCATCGCGATTGCCAAAGCACACTGAAAGAACTCGCCATCTATGGAAGAGAGTGCAGGTGTTTGGGTCAAGAGGGTGTGAGCTCTTTGTCATACAGGCACAAATGGATCGAGTCCGCCGTCAAGTGAAATGTAGGGCACCGACTCACATGATGGTGACACTTAATGACAGTACTCCTTGTATGAAAAACGTGGAGTTGATTCTCAGACCTTTCGCCTTCTCTCGCTTGAAACTCTGATGGCTTCACATGCGGCACAGTTCACCACGGAGATGCAGCGCTTCTTTTCCCTTTTGTGCGAGCTGGCCTGCTGACAGTTCGTCAGATGATGCGCAGATTCGAGGTGATCAGTCCACTTGGGTTGGCAGCTTGGCACGCTTCCTTACTTGAGGACGCGAAATCTCAGATGGGTAACGCTGGGGGACTCGATCACCCCTAGTCTTTCCAGTTCAATCTGCTTGCTGCCGAGCTGGTCGAACGAACGGGTCCCTTGACCAAGCAGGATGGGCACTAGATGAATGTGGACTTCATCAAGCAGTCCGGCTTGGAGGCACTGCTGAGGAATAGTCGCGCCGTGCAAGCAGACATCTTTGTCCCCTGCGGCTGCTTTGGCTTGTGAAATGGCACTTTCGAATCCTTCAGTCACAAAGATATATGTCGTTCCTCCTTCTTTAGTGACCATCTCTTTGGTGTTATGAGTCAGAACAAAGACCGGCATATGAAAGGGAGGATTCTCCCCCCACGGCCCCTTACAAGTATAGATTTATTGGGAAAGAAGGGTGAGAAAGAAGCGGCAAGCAGTCGTTCTCTGCTAAGATGAGAAAAAACCAAGCAATCATCAACAGCAGGAGAACGAACATGGCTTGCCCGGATCGATTATCGCAATGGACACAGGAAGTGTCAACCGCTTTTGCTCACCTGAGCAAACCGCAACTGTGGGGATTGGTGCTCTGGAGCGCAGGCATCGCGCTCTCGGGAGTAGCCGGGATCGCACAAATCAGTGCTCTGCTCGCGTTCGTGTTGCAGGAACAGGAACAAACGGTGTTTCAGCGTTTACGCGAGTGGTATCTGGATGCGGGGCAGAAGAGTGGGAAAAAGCGGCGTGAGCTGGAAGTGTCGACGTGTTTTGCGCCCTTGCTGGGATGGGTGTTGCGCTTGTGGAGAAGCGAACAGCGTCACATACCGCTGGTGCTGGATGCGACGTGGCTGGGCAATCGCTGGACGATTTTGGCGAGCAGCGTGGTCTTGAGTGGATGTGCGATCCCGGTGGCCTGGAAAGTGCTCCCAGCGGAACAGCCGGGGTCCTGGCGTCCGTATTGGGAAGGACTGCTGGGCGAGTTAGGGAAAGCGGTGCCGCCAGAGTGGGAAGTGCTCGTGCTGGCTGATCGGGGATTGTACGCGCGGTGGCTGTGGGACGCCATTGTGGCATGGGGCTGGCATCCGTTCTTACGGATCAATGTGGGGTCCAAAGCACGCGTGCCGGGAGAGGAGAACTTTGAGTGGATCAGTCGCTGGGTCCCCACGCCGGGAACGCGTTGGCAGGGCCAAGTGGAATGCTTTGCCAGCAAAAAAGGGCGCGTGAAGGGAACCTTGCTCATGCATTGGCAACCCGGCTATGAGTCAGCGTGGATCATCCTGACCGACTTGGAACCTGGAGAGGCACTGGTGAGTTGGTATGGGTTACGAACGTGGAGTGAGGGGGGGTTCAAAGATTTTAAACGGGGCCTTTGGGGATGGCATCACAGCAAAATGGAGCGAGCAAGCAGTGTAGAGCGGCTGTGGTTGGCGATGGCACTCGCTCAGTTGTGGTGTGTGAGTCTGGGATGCCCGGCTGAGGCGCAGTTCGAGGCGGCGTGTCTGCAACACGAGCCGGGCGCATCGTTACCTGAGCGGCATATCGCCCGGCAACGGCGCACGCGAGCGGTAGGTCAACTGCCTCCTCGCCGCTTGAGTTGTGTGGTGCGTGGAAGACTGATCTTGCTTGCTTTGCAGTACCAGTCCGAACCGTTCCCTCTGGGCATCTTGCGGGCGGGGCCCTGGCCCCAGACCATCACTGCGCCCCAGAAACAGCTCAAGCCTTCCGCTGTGAAGAAGAAGAAAACGCACAAGGAAAAGGACCGTCGAAAACGACAAAAACGCCGCGCGCGGGAACGTGCCAGCGACCAGGAGTAAAAAATCTATACTTGTAAGGGCATTGTTCCTCCCTCCTTGATGTGGGTTCAAGAGGTGAGTATACTGAACATATGACAGAACGCAGTGATATCTCTCTGATCCAAGCAGATTTCGATAGACTGGCCGCATTCTCAACCGACGGGTGGAACCATAATAGCCACTACCATCGTTTTCTGTTGAGGCATGTCCCACGGCCCTGTCAGCAGGCATTAGAGGTTGGATGTGGCAGCGGTGCCTTTGCGCGTCTTCTCGCCACACGGGTCGAGCGGGTGCTTGCCCTGGACGTGTCATCACAGATGATCCGCCTGGCCCAAGAACGCTCACAACAGTATCCAAATATCACGTTTCACGTGGCAGATGCGTTGTCGTGGGAGTTTCCTTCCGACCACTTTGATTGCATCGTCTCGATTGCCACACTGCACCACGTGCCGCTGGAGGAAATGCTTCTCAAAATGAAACGAGCTTTAAGGGTCAATGGAGTGCTCCTGATCCTGGATCTCTATCAGGAAAGCCTCGCCGGATCGTTCACGAGCCTTGCTGCTATCCCGGTCAATCTGATACTGAAATACCTCAACACGGGTGGTTTCAGAGAGCCGCCAGAAGTGCGAGCTGCGTGGGCTGAACATGGCAAGCATGATCCGTATCTGACGCTTTCTGAACTTCGCCAGCGCTGCCGCATGCTCTTACCTGGAGTGAAGATCAGGAAGCATCTGTTGTGGCGTTACTCTCTCATGTGGAAGAAAACGGCAGCGTTCTGAAATAGCAGGACAGCAGTATGTACCTGATGAAAATCATACGAACAGGGTAGGAGTAAGCTCATTGGCTCTCATCCTTGAATGTATCGCACGCAATACTCTATTGCATTCCTAATACCAGATATTTACATGTAGGTGAATCGGAAAGCGAAAGGCTTGACCTAGATCACGCGTGCACTAAGCGTATGAGCATGCTGACGAATACAAGCTTAGCCTGTGGTTGGTGCTCTCGTTTACGTCTCTTCGAATGGCTTCCCAGGCATGTCATACACACACGTCATGAAACGCTGTCTACTTCTTGCTTTCATAGAACGAATGGTCTATCCTTGAAGAGGAGATCATGAGACAGTCGTTTAAAACGTATCGAGCAAGAGCGAGGAGCAGACGAATGACCACACCAACGCCATCACCTAACGACCGAACTGGCAAGATTTGCTATATCGAAATCCCTGCCAGCGACATTACTGAATCAGCCCAGTTCTACCAGCAGGTCTTCGGCTGGCACACAAGGCAACGCAGCGACGGCTCGACCGCTTTCGATGATACGGTCGGCGAAGTGAGCGGCACGTGGGTCCTTGGGACCCCTCCCTTGACTAATCCAGGCCTGCTCGTGTTCATCATGGTCGCGGATGCTGCGACCACGATCGAGGCCATCATCGCTGCAGGTGGCTCGATCGTGCAGCCTGTCAACCCTGATGAGCATGAGGTGTATGCCCATTTTCGTGACCCTGCGGGCAACGTCCTTGGCATCTATCAACAAGCAGGCCTGGCAGATATCGAAGCACAGCTTCCTGCCGACAACCGATAAGGGGAAAGGAAACCATGTCAAAAGAACAGCTCCTACAGGAGTTCGCACAAGCCTACGAACACCTCATGGAAACGGCAACTCTGGCAGCTCAGCTCGGGGTGACACAAGGGAGAGACGGGTGGGGGCCACGCGAGATTGTGGCTCACCTGGCAGGATGGGAAGTCATGGCACGTGTGCGTATTCCCAGGATTGTAGCTGGGATGCCACCTGCGGAGTTTACCGATCCAACACAGCAAACGATGATGAATGATGCGATCAATGCTGCGATGGTGACGCTAGTAGGAGAGCAATCACTCGAGACCCTCTGTGATATGTTGCGACAGGCATACCAGCGAAATGTCGAGTTGCTACGATCGTTGGACGAGAGATTCTTTCAACCAAGTGATTATGTGTATGAACGAACGAAAGCCGTCATTGAGCATTGTCATGAACACATGCAACAGCTTGCTCCCTCTCATTCCTAAAGCGACTTCTCACAGGGAGAGCGTTCTTTTCAAAAGACCCGGGAGTCGGCGCAGAAATGAACCAGTGCTGAGACCAGTTCCTTGCTTGCTCGAAGATCGTGCACAGTGGTGTTGTTCGACAGCGACCGTCGCGATATCCACTTGCGCAAAGGAGAGTTCCTCCTTGATCAAGGGTAGCTCATGCACTAGCTGTCGATGGAAGGAGCTACATCGGCAGCAGCATTGCCTTATCGTGAACGGCCACTTCCCATAATTTCCCCCGTTTCAGTTCAAAATCTGCTTCTCTTTGACCCAATGTATGGTGCCTTCAAACAGTGCACACTGCATGTTGGTCACCAGAAGTTGAACTGCAACTTGTGTGGGTAATCGCCAACCAGAGCACCTTCAGCCAATGTTTTGTAGAGATGACAACGTGAGCGTTGTTCCTCGATGTTGTAATGTCGCGTGTCTCCTCAGGATCGCTCTTCGTTCTGCTGTTTTTCTGGAATCCCAACCTGATAGAGCGTCACTTGCATCCCATCGGGAGTTTCTATCCGCGCATTGCGATCTCCCCAGAGCATGCGTGTTGGCTGAGAAAGCGCCTTCGCACCAGCATGTTGCAGGGTGGAAGCAGAAGCTTCCACATCCTGAACCTGAAAAGCCAGACGTACCGGGCCACTGACGCGTCTTCCTACTTCCAGTCGATCTACCAGGGCTGCTTGAGCAGCATCAAAGAGTTCCAGGGTGGTGTGAGGCCCAAGTGCCAGGATCATACCTCTACCATCTGCCGTCTGCCACTGCTCGACTACAGCCAGCCCAAGGCCATCACGGTAGAACTGTACTGCTTCCTCATAAGACGCTACCGTCAGGGCAATACGCACTTCACGGATCGGATTCAGAGTCGACATAACGCGTTTCCTTTCAAGGTATACGCAAGGCATACTAATGAGCACACTCCATGATTTTCTCAAAGGTAGCAAGATCACTCGGACCAGATTGTTGTGGGCACAGGCATCCGTTCGTCATCCACGTAAATGGCATCGACGCGTTCATTATACAAGCACAGGAAATGGGCGATGGGCGTACATTCAGGCAGCGGTTCCTGGTAGCTCCACACGATGTCCTGGAAGACCTGTTCACCAATCCTGGCAGACCAATAGGTTGCCCTACCCTTATAGGGACAATAGGTGAAGGTTTCTGTCGGCATCAGAAACTCCATCCGCATATCCTGTCGAGGAATGTAGTAGCGGATTGGCAGCCCCGTTTCGAGCAGGAGCTGGGCACGGTGTGTGTCAGCTATGGTCACCCCGCCTAGAACAATGCGCACATGCCTTGAACTGGGTAAGATATCCACGCGCTTGTAGGGGTCGCGCGCATGCGCATAGACCTGCTGCTCCTCTTCAAACCAGGCGTCCATCAGATCCCAGTAGAACGCCAGGTACCCTTGAAGCTGCGGACCTTCAGGCAATGGCTGAGGATAGCTCCAGGCTGCATGTTCAGCACGTCTGTCACCGACCCGCAGTGTCCAGTAGGAGGCTTCCCCCTTCAGCGGTGCATGCGTGCGCTGTTCAGACTTCTCTAACATATCCATACGCACGTCTTGCAGCGGAAAATAGAAGACGGGCAAGCGACCGAACTCGTGTAAGAGCATGACCCGCTTGCTGTCGGCAACGGTCATATCAGCAAAGACCACCCGTACACGCCGTCTACTGTCTTCCCAGCGCGCATCCCTGGCTGAAAGATGGCGAGGCCAGCGGGCCAATATACAGGTCTTCAAGCGCGGATTTCATCGTATCGCTCCTCTCTTGAAATTGTGCTGTTTCCATACCATAACACTTCGACCGGCGAACTTTCTTCCTATACGTGCAGTGCCTGTCAGAAAGCACGTCGATAGCAAACCATTCAAGACGCGTGCTAGCCAATCTAATGAGTCGACTAGAACATCAATTGGAGGGGATCATACGTTATTCCCGAAATGCCAAGGCGGGCAATGAGTGTGTAAGAGATACCTGGGCGCGGCAGAAACGAGAATATCTCTGTTTTGATCACGCTTTGGCCTACACCTAAGAAGAAATCCCTATTGAGTTCTCCCGTTCCCTCATAGGTGTTGCCCAAGGGATCTTGAAGAGTGAATACAACAAAGTAATCGATTTGTTGTGCTCCACTCTGGTTATTCAAGGTGACTGTCCAGATCAATCTCATATGTGTGGTGTCAATCGTAATGGAGTTGACAGTGGAGAGCACTGGATTATTGCAACCGCCGCAGATCAACGTCACGTCCTCCTTAATCGTTCCTGGGGTCACTCTCCGTGCAGGAAGTGTCCTTTGAGATGCAGTTGCATGCTGGGCTGATGTGATACCTGCTTGATTCGTCCCAGTAGAACCGGAGGAATATGTCGTTAGTGGTGTATGTGCCGTCATTTGGAACACCTCCAGAGAGCCAAGCGCCACAACCAATATGATAAGCACAGCAAGAGCGATTCGATAGCCTGAGTCTCTCTTCGATGGGGATACCAATTGTGAGTCTATGCCTGGTGGGGGTGGAGGCATAGCTGTTTCAGGAGAATAGACATATGGTGGGTAAGACCGCGGCGATCCCTCATCAAGAGATTTCACAAAGGTTGACGAGTCATCCGTTTCCATGTTTGGAGCGTATTGCCTCCCTTGTATACTCGCATTGAACGGATGAGCCTGCCATTCATCCTGTTGAGACATGTACGTACCTCCATCGGTGGGAAAAGAACTGCACGAGACAATGTCGAATTCCGATGTGTAATGCTTGTTCACGATTCGTGCGTCGTCACAACCAGCCATATCTATGAAAAAGTATCACTTCTTCCTTTTCTTATAGTACATACGTATCCGGAACACAGCACAAGATGGGGTTAGCGTGTCCCAAATGGGCTATACCTGGTGAAGACGTGCAATGATGTCCTATCTGGAGATGGATCAGCGGTTCACCTGTCAATTGACCTGTGAATAGCCTTTGCGTGACAAGAGGTGTGACACTCCGCTGCTACCGAAGTCGCGCGGCATATCGCTCCTATTGGCAATCAGGAGTCCCGACACGTTCTTCCTTACGGCCTTGACAAGGCCTATGTGTGTAGAGTAGGGCAGCGAGAGCAGGATTTGTTGGAGGGAAACACCTGAATGAAAGCTAGCCGAGGATGGTTTTGCACATCCTGGTAGGAAGGATGACCGATGCGCAGTACATCAGGATGGAGAGAAAATCTTCTTCAAGTAGTCGAGGTAGCGCCAAGCAACGCATCTAGACAGCAACGGGTGCTCTATGTGTAAATAAGGCATGCCTCTCATTCGATGAGAAACCTACATCAATGCTCCGATAGAGCGTTGTTTTGATCTCTCGCTCAGCGTCGCTCTGTAGCACAGACACACGAGCGTCCGGTTGCGGGTGTGACTTCAGGTGTCATGAAGCATGGTCAGTGATTGTCTTCCCATCATGCTCGTGCTGCTTCGAAACAGTGCGGTCCTTGCTTACGTGTCGCCGAGTACGCGGGCCTTCAGCCATGCGTTGCGGAACGCGCCGCGCGGGTCGAGCCGCTCCACCAGGCGGATGAAGTCGGAATGGCGCTGGTAGAGCGGAGCGATTGCCGCTGCATCCGCGTGGAAGACCTTGCCCCAGTGCGGGCGGGCCTCGAACGGGGTCAGAGCATCCTCGATCTGGGCGACCATCTCCTGGACCGCGTCTGGCTCGCGCTTCCAGGTGAAGTGGATGCCGACGGAGTCTTGCTCGTAGTTCATGCTCATCCACAGCCGATCCGCGGCCACCCGGCGAATCTCGCTCACCTGCAGGAGTGGTCGGATCTCGTCTGCGAGGGCACGTACGGCTTCTATGGCCCCCATGGCATGCCGGCGCGGGAAGAGGTACTCCGACTGGATTTCTTCGCCGCTGCTGGGGGTGTAGCCCATGCGGAAATGCGGTAAGCGGTCGGACCAGAGACCGGGCCGGCCCAACTGCGGCGTACAAGGGGTCGGATCGAGTTCGACGATGGGGTGCCGATCAACCGTTTCTTCAACTGCGCCGAAGAGGTCACCCTCAACCCGGTCGGGTGCATCCGTCCGGCTCTTGACCCATATCTGGTCATGCGTCTCGCCCCAGCGGGTGAAGATGCTGACGCTGTAACCGCATGAGGTGATCTCGTCGAAGTGGTCGGAGAGCGCCTTCCAGCTGAGGGATTCGAACACCCGCTGCTTCACCTCGTAGGCGGGCTGCACGTCCAGGGTGATCCGGGTGACTGCACCCAAGGCGCCGAGTCCGACCACCAGGCCGTCGAAGTCGGGGTCGCCTCTGGAAGCCGTGATGATCTCACCGCCCGACGTCACGATCTCCAGCCCCGCGACCCCGGTCGCGAGGTTGCCACAAGTGACGCCCGAGCCGTGCGTCGCCGTCGCCACGGCACCGGCGACGGAGATGTGGGGAAGCGATGCGAGGGTGTGCAGGGCCACCCCCTCGTCGTTCAACGTCTTGACCAGAGTACCGTACGTCACACCTCCACCGAAGGAGACCGTGTGGGCTGCATGGTCGACGACCACGTCAGCAGGCAGGTTCTCGAGCGAGAGCAACTCCGGGAGTCGGCGATATCGTTGAATGAGTGCCGCGAGCCCAACACATGCACGCTGGCTGCGTTGGCAACGATCTGCTGCACCTGTTCCATCGTCGTCGGTCGGTGCAGCTTCTCCGCCCGGTACGTGTAGGTGCCGGCCCAGTTCCTTTCGGGCGCATGCGTTTCAGTCATGGCCTTCCTCCTTCTTTCTGGCCAGAGCAACGCCTTTTTTCAGTTATACGGTAATTCTCTCTTCTGGTCAAGGTCACCTTGTGAGGATGTGGTTGTAGAAAGCGGATGATGCCGAAGATGACCAGTCCTCACCTCTCACATGCAAAGATAGTATGGTTCTACAACATGTGTCTCTCAAAACCTGCAACACCTCTCTCTCTCCTTCTCATCTTGAATTCCGCTACACTCAGTATGCCTCACGTACGAGGTAATCCAGGCATGAAGGAGGAGTCGCCAATCATGGATCCAGAGCATTGTTCGGGTGAATGTGCCATACCTGAAGATCCCCAAGCACCAAAAAGCAATCGGCGAGTTCTACCTCGTTGTTTCCCCAGGTGCTACCGGATCTTTTTCCTGCTTGTTCTGGTGCTGTTCGGGCTGCATCTGCTCGCTGCAGGACCCGGTGCAGGTTCTAGAGAGCATCTCTCAGAGCAACAGACTCCATTGGGCTATACAGGCATTGTTTCCAGGAACGGCACTCCTCTCCAAGTCGGCCTGGGCGCTGGAGCTACCTCCGGTGGAATGGCAAACGCGAATGCTCCAGCGGCGGTGTGTCTCAATCCGTTAGACGCTACCTGCTGGTTGCAGAACGCTGCGCAGTGGATGGCACAGCAAGTCATGGGTGCGCTCCAACCCGTGATCGGAGCCATCATGCACAACCCACTCAACATTCTCACGCAGACGCCTTCTGCCGATACGTATCAGAATCCCACCGTAATCACCTGGTGGCAGAGCTTCCTTGGTGTGGTCGATCTCGCCCTGGCAAGCATAATCGTCATCGGCGGCTATAATGTCGTGGTGGGTCGTCACCTGGGACTACCCCACTCGGAATTGGCGGAGTTCCTGCCGCGCCTCCTGTTGGCTTTTGGAGCGGCACACTTCAGCCTCTTTTTTCTTGGCCTGTTCATCGACCTGGTAAACGCGTTGAATCTAGTTGCTCTCAACCTGGCAGGCACCTCCATGCTCACCAACATCATCACCGCACTCTTCCAGGGCAATCTTGCAACTGAAGGTTTGCTGGTGTGGGTGCTGACGTTCGTGTTGGGGGTGATGGCGATCCTGCTCGGTGCACAGATGGCGGTAC
>Ga0207684_10003054_pt1 | contig 16582 bp, 19 predicted proteins | sample KBSK5501metaG_FD_184342 | JGI IMG/M metagenome (GOLD analysis project Ga0207684, IMG submission 184342) | Corn, switchgrass and miscanthus rhizosphere microbial communities from Kellogg Biological Station, Michigan, USA - KBS K5-50-1 metaG... | ecosystem: Host-associated > Plants > Roots >...
TGGAGCGGTTGGCGAGCAACGGAGTCCTCTGTTGTCAGCGGGTCCGAATTGACTCACCAAAGATCTTACTCTTGACGGGGTGCTTGCCTCACCAGTAATGTAACCCGAAGCTAGTTTCACAGCGGAGGGTAAAAAAAGTGAGGTCACATTTGAGTTTTCGATCCAAAAGGGAGTTGTTACTCCAGATTGCGCCTCGATACTGCGAGGCATCAGCAGCACTGAAAACCATCATCCTCGATGAGTTTGTCGCAGCCACCGGCTATGCACGCAAGTATGCCATTCGGCTTCTGAGCCATCCTGCGGCACCGAAGCTGACGATCGAGCGTCCACGGGCACCGCACTATGGACCAGAGGTGCAACAGGCCTTACATCTGGCGTGGACGACGGCCAACCACATCTGCGCGAAGCGGCTCATTCCCTTTCTGCCGACCCTGGTTGATTCGCTGGAACGACATGGGCACCTGCACCTGAGCGAGCAAGCTCGTACTCAACTCCTCTCGATGAGTCCGGCGACCGCCGATCGGATTCTCCAACCGTATCGCAAGCAAGAGCGTCACGGGATCTCGACGACCCGATCGGGAACACTCCTCAAAAAGCAGATACCGGTGCGCACCTTTCACGATTGGAATGAGACCACCCCTGGCTTCATGGAAGCCGATCTGGTAGCTCATTGTGGCCTGCATGCTGATGGGTCATACCTCTACACCTTGACGTTGACCGATATTGCCACCGGCTGGACCGAGTGCCTGCCGCTCCTCAACCGGGGGCAGGAGGCAGTCGTCGCGGCTCTCAAGCGAGCACAGCAGTTGCTCCCCTTTCCCCTGCTGGGCATCGATACGGACAACGGAGCTGAGTTTATCAATGTGGAACTGCTCGCGTTTTGCGAACAAGAGCACCTCACCTTCACGAGAGGACGTCCTCGACGAAGCAACGATCAGTGCTACGTGGAGCAGAAGAACGGGCAAATCGTCCGGCAGGTGGTCGGTTATGATCGCTTCGAGGGCCTGCTGGCCTACCGCCAACTCACTGAACTCTATCGGGCGTTGCGGGTCTATGTCAACTGTTTTCAGCCCTCGATGAAGCTCCAGACGAAAGCACGAGAGGGCAGTAAGGTCCGACGCACCTACGATCAGGCGCAAACGCCGATGCAACGACTGCTGGCCTCTGGGGTCGTGTCTGCAAAAAAGCACCAAGAACTGCTTCGCATCACTGAGGCACTGGACCCGCTGCGCTTGCTCACGCAACTCGAACACTTACAGAGGGCGCTCTGGCGGCACGCTATCACGCCCTCATCAGACCACCCTGAAACACTGGCTCCGCTCCCGTTTTCCGTGCGGCAATGTACGGAGGAAAGGGTTCCCATCGATGGGCTTCCGCATACCCCTCCGTCCCTGCTCAAACGGGAGCGGAAGAAGAAATATCAAAAAACGGGGCGACCGCGTGACTGGCGCACGCGCAAGGACCCCTTCGAGGGGGAATGGGAACAGGTCACGACCTGGTTGACCGCCAATCCAGCCCTGACCGGGGTCGACATTTTCCATCAGTTGGAGCAGCTCTCGCCAGGACGCTATCGACCCACCCAGGTGCGCACCTTACAAAGGGGCCTCAGCAAGCTCCGCGCTCGTTTGCTGGTCACGTTCGATGACCAATGGGGCGAAGAAGTCCTCAATGGACAGGCCCCAGCTCCAGAACTGCATGCGGAGGTCATTGTCGGGGTCTGATGCTTGGAGAGAGGATCAGAACCATGCATTGCGATGCGTTCTGATCCTCTCTCCAAACCTCTCTCTAACCCTCCACGCTAGGGCTGGGCGGCGCGCTTCGCTGTGACCAGGGGGCCAGCCCCCTGGACCCCCGCTGAGGAGCATGGCCCCTCAGACTCCCTGATATTTCTGGGGGTAGCTTGCAACGAGGAGGCTTTGGAGAGTAAGATGTCTCATGAGTGAATGACCCGGATTCCATGAGTCAACGATTCAGGTCCCACTCGGTTAAAGTAAGATTTCCCATGAGGCATCCTCCTCTCTCAAGGTAAGATTCTTCCGTGAGGCAATGCGCGCTACTTTTAATTATCGCTCAACACCGATGGGTGAAGGACAAATACTTTCCCGATGAAGGGCCAAATCGGTGGGTGTTCACCGGCGTCCTCAAAAGTGAGGAAGGGCAGGTGAAAGTGGTCCGACTGCTGGCAGCCTCGTCTATCCGCATTGAGCGGCATACGAAGGTCCGTGCAGAGGCCAATCCCTACGACCCGGCCTGGGAAACGTATTTTGAAAAACGCCTCGACGTGCAGATGGAAGCCAGACTGAAAGGGAAACGGTGGCTCAGCCACCTCTGGAAGGAACAGAATGGCCTCTGTCCAGTCTGTCACCAGAAGATCACCAGGATTACGGGATGGCATAGCCATCACATCCTGTGGCGATCCAAAGGGGGACCAGACAGCGCAGGAAACCGAGTACTGCTCCATCCGACCTGTCATCAACAAGTTCACAACCAGGGGATTTCTGTGGAGAAGCCGCGTCCGGTCACACGGGCGGAACGAAAGGCTTGAGCCGTATGTGGAGAAATCCACTCGTACGGTTCTTAGGGGAGGGGATGACGGTAACGTCATTCCCCTTACCCGACGTTGGAAAAAAGGCGTGACGTACGGGACTATTTTGGTCGACTTAGAGTTGCGCAAGCCCATCGAGCTCCTTCCAGATCGCTCGGCTGAGACATCGGAAGCCTGGCTACGTACCCATCCAGAAGTGGAGGTCGTGAGCCGCGATCGGGGCGGGGACTATGCAGCAGCGGCCAAGAAAGGCGCTCCCCAAGCGCGAGCCTCGTGGCCGACAGATTTCACCTCCTGAAGAACTCGCGCGAAAGACTCAAAGAGCTGATGGATCGCAAGCTGTCCTGCCTGCCAGAAATCGAAGAACACGCTTCTGATGCGATCGAAGCCTCGGCACAAGGCATCAAAGACCAGGGCGCACACCAGATCGCAGAATCACAAGCGCAGTCAGAACCAGAGAAACACTATCGAACCGGCTCCCCTTCCCCCAACAAGCGGCCTCTCGGGATGAGCTACGACGAATTTCAGAAGCAGGTCCGACGAGACAAACGCGCCTCTCGCTATCAAGACGTGCGCACCCTCATGGAACAAGGGCTCTCGCAGCGTGCCATTGCCCGGAAGCTGAAACTGGCGCGGGCGACGGTGAGCAAATTTGCTCAGGCAGAGGAGTATCCAGAGATGCACCACCCCAAACGAGGAGAAAAAAGGAGCCTGCTTGACCCCTACAAGTGCTACATCTTACATCGATGGCAACAGGGATGCACCAACGGGGCTCAGCTCTACGATGAGATCAAAGCTCATGGGTTCACAGGCTCGGTGGCTCTGCTAAGGATGTTTCTTGCCGATCTGAGGAAAAAGCACCAGGAGGCCGGATCAGCTTCAGTCCTGACGCTCGATGCTTCCCGATATACGCTTGAAATCCCCGAGGCTCTGCCTCCCAAGCCCCGGATTACGTGCCGTATGTCTGCCACACGTGCATCCTGGCTCTTCATCAGCCAAGCAGAAAAGCTTGATGAGAAGCACAAACAGCAGGTCGGACAGATCCGAGCAAGGCACCCTGACCTGGAGAGGGCTTACCACCTGGGCCAGGAGTTTGTGATGATGCTGGCAGAGCAGCGAGACACGGATCTGGACACCTGGCTGACCCAGGCTGAACACAGCGGCCTGCCCGAATTCAAAAAAATGGCGAAAGGGATTCGCCAAGATTATGCAGCAGTCAGGGCCGCATTTTCTTCCGCATGGAGTAATGGTCAGGTCGAGGCGCAGGTCAACTGCTTGAAATTGCAGAAACGGATCGTCTTCGGCAGAGCCAATTTTGATTTGCTGCGGCTGCGTGTGCTGTGTCGTGTGTAAGCTCTTATGTGGTGTCACTCTGAGCGAGCCATCTGTTTATCGCCTCTGTGATATGATTGAGGAACAAACGGTTCAAGATGATGAACAAAGGAAGAGACGTATGTATCGACAAGGAACATCTCCATGGAGTCTGCATGCAGACCTGCCTCTTGGCGTAAACTTTTGTGTCTGGATCTTGCAAAGAGATGGATTAGCTGTTCCTCCATTTGATCGGCATCCACCTGGGGATGGTTCATTACAGGCTCTCGGCTTAGATGCGGGACTCTGGCTCTCGTGGTTCACCGAAACGGTGATCGGGCAACGATCCCCGGCCAATCCTTCGCTGGCAAGGCTTGGAACCCCCATCCTGCAACAACGTCTTCAAGACCTTTGGCAACGCTATCTTCCAGGCGCAGAGGATTGGCGCTGGTCATCGATAGAAAAAGTCAGAGAGATCCTTTCCTCTCCAGAAGAGCCTTCCCAGCTTTGGGATGATCTTCTTCCTTTCCAGAGGAGCTTACCCGAGATGCGCATCTTCTGCGTCCAGTATCCGCACGTCGTTTCTTTTGTTGTTCCTCCGGTTTCTGTTGTCCTTGGTTTCAATGAAGCATCACGCTCAAGCTCTGAAGCGAGGAGACATATTCTTCAAGCTGCGGAAGAACTTTCGAGGCAGAGAGAATAGCGTGTTCTCATCTCATGCCACATCTGCGAAGCAAGCGAGCTCACTTAATGTGAGGATGAGCCTAAGATGTGGGCCAAAAGTTCCTCAACACCAGGGCCATTTTGCAGATCAGCTTTTGAAACTGTTCCTCAACATGTGGGCCATTTGTTACTCATGAGAGCCACCCCCACCGTATTCTCAAGCAGAGCGTACAGATCGCAATCACAAAGAACTCGGCAGCATCACGCTACCGAGTTCCTTGCCTCCCAGATGGAAGGTGCGCCAGCTCCCTCATACAAGAACAGGCTACAGGGCTTCTTCTACACGCTACTCCTACTTCACTACGTGGATCAACACCTCGCCCGTGCTCGTTTGAGGAGGATCTTGCATCAGCGAGGACAAATTTTGCCTGTTCCAGTCGTTGGCGGTGCTTTCAGCGTGGGAGGGGCACAGCGAGCAAGCCATCGGCCAGTTGCGCGAGGCCGCCCAGCTGGCCGCAGACCTCGGCTTGCCAGGAGAACAGTGGCAGATCCAGGCGGCCTTGGCAAGCTTGTATGAGGCAGAGGGCCTGCCTGAGCAAGCGCACACGGCGTTTGGGGAAGCGGCGAGGATCATCCAGGGGTTGGCGGAGGACATCGAGGATGAGACGCTGCGTGCGCGCTTTCTAGCTGGGCCGCAGATTCAACCGGTGCTGCAGCACGCCCAAGGCGAGACTTCGCAGGGTCCGCAAGACCCCCGTAGCAGAGAACAGCAACCGTGCCTGGTGAGCTCGCTCCCGGTCAAATACCCACATGACCTTTTCTTTGACGACTGGAGGCATCATAAGCTGATCTCCTGATGAGGGAACGAGCCTTGCCAAAAGTCAGCTTACCTTACTCTGCCAAGTATGAGCGGATTTTGCTCTTCATTGAAGGGCTTTTTAGGAGTTTAGGAAACGCCCTCGGTATTTGGTAGTATTCTGAAAAGTGTGTCGAAACTACGTCTGGTATCCAAACTGATCCGTTAAGGTCAGTAGAAAAACAAGGAGGATACCAGTGACTCCCACCAGAACGATACGCAAAAGCCGACCCAAAGTCAAGAGACCTTCGAAATCAGACGCGCTTCGACCACCAGCTTGTTGGCACTTTCGACCATGCCTGAACCGATGGGCCAGCCTGTCTCTTGATAGGTCGGATACTGCATATGCGCCTCTCGTTTCTCCAGGTAGGCCAGTTCATGCTCCTCCTCTCTCTGGTTTCTCCAGCTTTGTCGTTCTTTGGATTGACCATCAACCCGGCGCGTAGTGTGTGATGAAATGCAACACGCGCTGAGCCGGGTCATCGCCGTTGTCGCCGCCGAAGAGGTCCGTGCCGTGGGCATTGCCGGGATAGATGTGGATCTCTTTGGGGGGGCCAGCGATGGCGTACATATGCCTGGCATCGGTCACGAACGGATCGTCGTTCTCGCTGGCCATAAAAAGCTTGGGGGCTTTGATGGCTTTGACCTCCTCATCGCTCACGCTGACGCCGAACTCTTGCGGGCCGGAAAGCGAGATCACGGCTGTTACCTGCTCCTCTGCCGCTACTTTGAGGGAGGCCGTCCCCCCCATGCTCGCCCCTAGCAGCACAATCTGTGTGGCGCCCTGTTGATGCGCGAAGACCACTGCGGCGCGCAGGTCAACGTCCAGTGTTGAAGTATCTGCCAGGCCCGCTGAATCGCCATTGCCACGAAAATCGTAGGCCAGCACCTGATAGCCCAGCACGGCCAGGCGCTGAGGGATGCCGCTCTCCCCCCAGATAGCTTTGCTCGTACTGAGCATGTGCGAACAGATTACCATCGTTTTCCCGTGCCCGTAGAGCAGGCCGCTGAGCTGCACATGGTCCGAGGTGAGAAATCGCACCGGGCGCGTCGGGACGGTCGGGGTCGCCGCCGATTGCGCTGGTGCTCCTGTACCACAGGCAACGAGCACAATCAGCAGGAAACTCAACGGCAACAAGCGCACATATTTCATAGCACATCCCTCCTTTGCTCTTGCTGATCTCGCATCAGCGCATTGTCGTCATCTGCTTTTTGGGCTGCTTGCTCGTCGTCGCCGGCGCGATCCAGATGTCGTTCAAACTGCTCCGCCATCCAGCGACACCACTCAGCGATCTCGCGTTCCGCGCCGATCCCTCGGCGCAGTGTGGCATAGTTTCCAAACCACGGCAAGTTTATATCCTGTGGAATGGTATGCTCTTGCTTGATACTCGCCAGGAGGCGTTCGTACTCTTCCAGTTGGGCTAGATGCAACGCCTCCTGCTGCCGGAAGAGGCGCACAGCCGCCTGAGGATCGGCAAGCCAGATGGCATAGGCACGCAGGGTCAGCCCACTGCGTGGCGGCTCCGGCTCGAGGGGCATCGTCACCCAGGCACGCAGAGCCACAATGCCCGCTTCTGTGATGGTGAAGAGATGTTTGTTCGGGCGTCTCTGCTGTGCAATGACCTCGCGCGCAATCAAGCCTCGTGCCTCCAGGTGCGTCAACCCGTTGTAGATGTGGCTGTGGTGTGCCGTCCAGAAGAAGCCAATAGGCTTCTTGAGGCGTTGTGTCAACTCATATCCCGAAGAGGGATGATGAGCAATCAAAGCCAGCAAGGCATATTCAAAGGTTGTGATCGTCTGCATTCCCATATAGTCCACTAATGGATTATGTTTACTGTGGAATACTATACCATCATCCTGCCACTGTGTCTAGAGAGGAGGGTATTGGTAATTTCTCTGAAGGGTGAGCCGATTTTGCCCTGAAACATGAGCAGTTTTGCGCGAAGGTTGAGCAGCACAACCATTGACAGCCTGAAAAACCGCTCCAAAGGCGGATTGTTGTACGCGGTAGTTGGTAATTCTGGCGGTCAGCGCATAGCGCATCTCGCGCTTTACCCTGCACCAGCTCACGCGGGAAAACAGGCTGAAGGTTCGACAGGGATTCTCGATCTGACATTTCGTTCGCTCCTTCGGCCTCTTTTCGGCCAGAAGAGGCGGAAATTTCCCGCTCATACTACCGTGAATTTACAACCATCGAGTGCTGGAAAGCGCATCTGGAGCCATGTTCTCAAACGATAAACCATCAGTGCTTAAGTTTCGAGTCAAGTGCTCATGTTTCAGGGCAAAATCGGCTCAGGTTTCGGGTCATTTACCAGTTCTCACCACCATCGTAATCACATTTCCTTCAGTTTCTACATAGAGCAAATGTAAACTGGTAGGATCGGGGAGTAGTGCTTGGTCAGCCATCGCGCATCTCCTTCTCTCAATTCTGCTTCTCCTCAACCCAACCAGTATACAATTGACCCCCCCTCGATGGCTATGAAAATGCTCTTAAATCAAAGCAACCGACCAGTATTTTTCATCGAAAGTGCGGAAGATCCAGTATCTTACGAGGTGGTCTCCTGGCTTGAGGCCTCTCTTTTCGAGAGGTTTGCTTGCTTGACTATGGTAGCTGGTAAATGACCCGAAAACTGAGCCGCTTTTGCCCTGAAAGCAGGATGTCGCAGAGCGACGTGAAAGCGGATGAAAATAATCTGCACTGGGATTTTATCTCAGCATTATAAGCCTATTTTCGGAGGAATGTGAGCACTTGACGCCAATCATGAGCACTGGCAGGAACGTGCCTGGGAAAACCGCCCCACATCCGGTATACTTGGACTGAATGTTGTCAATGGAGTTCTCTCTGTGAAAGACTTGTGAGCAGCACATAGGATGACACGACCCTCTCATGGATTTGACCTATCGCCGCAACGACTGCGACACATTCGCTGGATCGGCGGTGGAAGTGGGGCGGGCAAGTCGACCGTCGCGCACCTCCTGTCGGAGAAGCATGGACTTCGTCTCTACCACTGCGATGATACGCAGTCGGCGCACACGGCCCGCTCAAACGCAACCGACCATCCAATGCTCCATGCCTTCCTCGCTCTGACGATGGACGAGCGATGGGTAAAGCGGACGCCGGAGGAGATGTTTCATACGTTTCACGGTTTTCATGGGGAAGGTTTCGGACTCATCCTGGAAGATCTGCTGGACCTGCCAACCGATGTGCCCGTTTTGGTCGAGGGGTACAAGCTCCTGCCTTGCCTCGTCGCTCCATTGCTGAGCCGACCAGATCAGGCGGTGTGGCTGATTCCTACTCCAGAGTGGAGGCGTATTGCCCTCTCCCGGCGTGGATCGTTATGGAGTATAGCGGGGCAAACAAGCGATCCGGAGACGGCCCTGGCGAACCTGCTTGCGCGTGATGCCCTCTATACAGAAGAGGTGTTCAGACAAGCTGTCGCTTTGCAGCTCACCATCATCGAGGTCAGCGGAAGTGCAAGTGTCGATGGGTTAGCGACGCATGTTGCCCAATGCCTCGGCATCAGGCGGCGGTGATGTCACCACATGTGCCGAATAGGCGCGTGAGGCGAGGCCAATTTACAACATGTCAATGGAAGATGCGAGATCAGGAGCCGCATTGCCTGGATGGGGTACCACCACTGCTTATGATTGGCGTTAAGTGCTCACATTCCTCCGAAAATCGCCCGAAGAGGATGCTAATGCACGAAATATATGTATTTTCATCCGCTTTCACGTCGCTCTGCGACATCCTGCTTTCAGGGCAAAAGCGGCTCAGTTTTCGGGTCATTTACCAGTAGCCTCATGCGGCCGTACCTTAATCGCTCTCTGCAGAGCGTCTGTAATTGGTGTTGAGCAAGCCCCATACCGCTCACGCTGACTGGCTTTCTGAGCAGAGGAAATACTCTCCTGGAGAAAAGAGGGAGAATGTATGCTCAACCAGTTGGCTCTCATTTGTCCACTCGCCTGCAAGAAGATATACTGAAGAAGATACTGGCGGAGTGGAGAGCAACTTGGAGCCGAAAGACGAAGAGCACAACGATGAAGACTCAACCGACTGTTGGCATTCTCAGCCCAGGCGCTATGGGCCACGCGATTGGGGCCGTCTTACGGCAGCATGGTCTGCGCGTTCTCACCAACTTACAGGGCCGCAGCGCACGTACAGCAGCGTTGGCAGCACAAGCTGGGATGACGGATGTGGCCGATGACTACACCCTGGTGGGTGAAGCCGATATCCTCCTCTCTCTTGTGGTCCCAGCCCAGGCCTCTGCCTGTACCGAGCGGGTTGCAGCCGCAGTGCGAGCGACGCACACCACCCTGTTGTTCGCCGACTGCAACGCCATCGCTCCACACACCGTCCAATCCATTGCGCATCTCGTCACGGCGGCTGGGGCCGACGTCGTCGATGTCGGCATAATCGGATCGCCCCCACAAGCTGGAACCACAGGCCCTCGCTTGTATGTCTCTGGACAAGAGGCGCAACAGCTTACGATCCTGAACGAGTATGGACTGGAGATACGTGTGCTTGGCCCTCACGTTGGGCAGGCCTCAGGACTCAAGATGTGCTATGCTGCGGTGACCAAGGGACTGACGGCCTTAGCGAGCGAGGCCCTCACGGCAGGACAGGCACTCGGCTTAACCGATGCTTTGTCCAACGAACTACAAGACAGCCAGGGGGCACTGTTCCAATGGTTTGAGCGCCAGATTCCACGCATGCCTCCGAAAGCAGCCCGCTGGGTGGGTGAGATGGAAGAGATCGCACGCACCTTCACGGATCTCGGCCTCCCACCTCAGATGTTGGAGGGAGCTGCAGCCATCTATCGTTTTGTCGGGCAGACGGAGTTGGGAGTTGAGAGACCGGAAGAGCGACATCGAGGACAGAGGCTTGAGGATGTCACGGGTATCCTGGCCGCTGCTCTGGAGAAGGATGCAGGTCAGGCGTAATGACAAGGTCGACCTTTGTAGCGACAAGCTCATTGTTTGAAACTCGGCCAAAGATTTTGCCGTGATTATCCTAAAGGTTGGCCCAAATTTGAGCATGGCTGTGTGCTTTCAATGGCAGTACTTTGAAGGAGACTTGTTATGACGAAAGGATCTGACACCAGAGAGCGAGCTTCCTCCACGCTGCGAGAGCGGTGGGCAACGTGGGCAGCCTATACAGCTTGTGGGTGGGCATTCCTGTTTGCCGCCCTGAGCTTTTTCTGGGCTGCTGGGGGTCGCACAGGTCTCCAGCCTCTTGAACAAGAAGCCACGTCCAGCCATCCAGCGTGGATTGCCATCAACCTGAGTGCTGGTGTCCTGAAAGCTATCGCCGGGTTGATGGCACTGGCGCTTGTTCGATCCCAGGGGCGAAGCATGTATCGCAGGCTCCTGTTCGCCACTGCCTGGGTTCTGGGTGTGGGCATGTCCCTCTATGGTGGTCTTGGCCTGATCTCAGACGTGCTTCACGTCACAGGCATCATCAGTGACCCCGAGAACGGGAAATGGTTCTTCTGGTACCTCGTGCTCTGGGATCCATGGTGGGTGTTGGGAGGAGCCCTGTACGTGGCAACGGCCTGGTTCACCCATCGCCATGATGCTGAGATCGATGCCGACCGCGGCACCTCGGACAGAGCGACAGTGGAGAAGGAAAGCACAGAGCTCTCCGAAAAGAAGGGGTAGCTCTTGCCAGAAGATGCTGCATTCATTTTCAACGGGACTATTGAATCATCCTCTTGCCGTTTGCTTATCTTTCATTCAATCCAGCCCACCTTTCGAGCAAAGCGCTTTTAGACGCCAATCTATGGTGGTGGCACGCATTTTCCGCCAATCTATCGTCTTCAGGGGAAGTCCATTGGTTGGTTCATCGAGCGTGAAGAAATGCGTTGTACCGCCAAACTATGAGGTACAACAGCCGTCAAACTCTGTGATGAGTCACATACATACACACGCAGGGAAATACAACCAGCTAGTCCTCCCACCAGCATTTCATCTCGGCCTTGGACTCTCCGTATCCCCCCTACTAGTGTTCTCAACACGCCCATAGCGGTGTGGCTTTCATCATAGGCTCACAGATCACTCCTCTATCCTCCCAAATTATTGAATACCCCCACTTCGCCGCCCAGCGCAATCTCGCCTTTGACGACAAAGCCAAGAATGAGCCCTGCCACCACTAGCTGGGCAATATCGCCAATAGTCTTGGAGTCAAGAGGCGCACGCAGCGCGAAGACCAGCCGCTTTTCGTGGTGCGTGACGACGAACGGGGCAGACCCTTCGAGCGAGACGCACTCCTCTTGCTCAGCAATGATGGTGTACGCCATCGCTGCCATCGTCAGCGTCTCATCGATGTGGTAGCGTGCGCCCTCGTCGTTGTCAGGATGCACGTAGACAATCAGCAGCGTGGGGGGGTGCTCACGCATTGGTTGTCTCCTCCCGCAGGTTGGGGTGACGGATATTGGGCGTGTCGATCTGTTCTTCCATTACCCGCCTCGTTCTTTCCTGCTCTCATTCCTCCGGCTCGTGCTCGTTCCTGGAACACACGTTTGCTTTTCCACAAGACGATGCGGGTTGGAGAGTACAACCCGAACAGGTGTTTCACCTCATTGTAGCGGTTTCTCCGGTGCTTTGCAACCTTCCTGCCGCTTATCTCTTCAGCAAGCACCAGGTAAAAAACGGGCGAGAGGGCTTGTCAATCTGCGCCAAAAGTGCTACAACGGACGGGGTAAAAAGTTGCCGATACGAGACCAGTATCGGCAACTTTGCCCGAAAAATTAGCCGGGCACGCAGACAGGGGAAAGTGAGGATTCGTACCACCATCTCTCACATCCTGACCCGATTTCGACCATGCCGATACGCATATGTGAAGGAGAGACCATGCCGCCAGTTCTCGACGTCCCGAATGTCCTCCCGTTCGCCGAACTCATGACTAAGGTGATTGATTATCTCCGCCCGTTTCGGGCGATGTGGCCGGTGTACTGGCTGAAGGCCGTCGCGATACGCGCCCCCCAGGCGGAAATATGGCAACTGAGCTATCTCGCGCTAGCTGGCCGCTGGACTGAGCGGCCCTTGGCGCAGGCGTTTACTGATCGGGGCCAGGCCCTCACCATGATCAGCAGACAGTTACAGAGCGACGAGGCCTGGGACCTGCTCACGACGCTGCAGCGGGAAGGCGTGGTCTCCTTCGTTGGGATCACAGCGCATGTCCCCCCCGTAGAATCGACTCCATTCCAATATTCGTGGCAAACTGCGGTGCCTCCACAGATGTACGCAACCGATCTCGCCCCAGTCGTAGAAGCGGCGCGCTGGCGCTATCTCTATCTCTACGGCAACGCTCTCTGGCTAACTGACCCGACACAGAGCGAGCAGGTCCGGCAGGGCTTCCGGCTGGACCTGGCGCAACGGGATGAGGTCGATTTCGGGACCTACACGCGGACAGCGGTTGGACAAGCCTATCAGTTCTCGGAATTCACTTTCCGCTTTGATTTCCCGCTGGCGCTCGACGTGGTATATGGCATTCCTGACACGACAAACCAGATCCCACTCACAATCTCATGCCATCGCCCGCTCACGCTCGATGCACTGCATGTACGTGCAGGGCCCATCTGGGCGGAGAGCGTCCAGGGACGTCCGATTCAGGCGCTCCTGGAACCTCGGCCCGAAGGCGTTGGCTGGTTCGACGGAACCGTGATGATTCCTGCTGAGTGCGAGAAGGTTTGGTTGAGTTCAGAGCAGCTTCACAACCGGCTCGCGTATGCGGTGCCGGCAGTCACTCCGGAGGAGCAGCTCGCTGCGGTGATCGGACGCGTGTACCACAAGAATGTTCCTGACGAAGGGATGCAGCGCTGGCGAAGGCATCTGCTGGACAGTTCGGGGCCCGCCTTTGAGGTGGCGCTGCACAATGCCATCGCGCGCTTCGGGATCCCCGTGCTCTTCGCCGGAGACATGCAGTTCAGGGAGCAGCCCGCCGGGGAAGACGCAGCTTCGCGCAAACAAGGATCAGTGGCCGCAACTGGGTATGACCTGATTGTCTGCGACCTCGCCGCGAAACGGGCAGTGCTCATCAGCGCGAAGGGTTCCGAGGGCAAGCTTCATCCACCATCGCCAGAGGCCTACCAGCACCTGCTGGACGAAGTAGCTGCTGCCCGGTCAGTGCTGCAAGGCTGGCAGGTTTCCGCGGTGATCGCGTGCCAGGCGCCGGAGAACAAGCTGGTCCCCCATCAGCAGCGATCGGATGTTCGCGTGTGGAGCAGGGAGGACTTGGAGCGACTCTTTCAGGCCAGGAAGCGCGAAACCATTCTTGCGTTGGTATGGGGAGAAACCACTCTACACAGGATGTTTTACGCGGGGAGGTTTTGAAGCGATTCCCAGAGAAGCCTGCTGAGAAGTCTGACATCTACAAGGATGTGAGCCATGGCGCATCTCAACACGGGTTATAGTATCTCGCAGCATTGTTGACGAACAGGATCAGGTCTGGCGCAGAGGATCATCTTTCCTTTAAAATACGATCGGTAAGATACGATCGGGCTGAAAACGAAAAGAGAACCTTGAGAGGAGGTCTGACCTTCGGCGGCTGTCTCAGGCGCCACAGGGATGAGAACCTGGCTGCCTTCCTCTGTTCCCAGAAAACAGGTCGGAGAAGCCAATGGACAAGCAAGCCCTGGGAGCCACACGACCACATAGAGCAAGCAATGACGTGCACATCGGTTTGCGCATGAAGACAGAAGAGGTGAACACATGCAAGAGATCGAACTATCAGCGGGGACGATCGAGTACGAGGACACCGGTGACAGCGGTCCGATCGTCGTCCTGCTGCACGGGTTAGTCATGGACGGCTCGCTGTGGCGCAAGGTGGTCCGCGAGCTGCGCGCCGACCATCGCTGTGTGGTGCCGACGCTGCCTGTCGGCGCTCATCGGCGGCCCATGCGAGCGAACGCCGATCTCTCGCTGCGCGGCCTGGCGAAGCTGCAGGCTGAATTCCTGGAGGCCCTCGACCTGCGCGAGGTGACCCTGGTGGGCAACGACTTGGGACTCTTCCAGGTCACAGCTTGCGAGTACCCCGAGCGGATCGCGCGGCTGGTGATCACCTCCTGTGAAGCCTTCGAGAACATCCCGCCCGGACTGCCTGGGCACACGCTCGCCTTCGCTGCCAAACTGCCAGGCGGTCTTTTCGCCCTGGTCCAACCCCTGCGGCTGCGTGCTCTGCGCCGCCTGCCGTTGGCCTTGGGCTGGATGGCGAAGCGACCAATCCCCCACGAGATCACCGATGCTTGGCTGCGTCCGCTGCTGACCCAGCGGAAGATTCGACGCGATCTCCTCAAGTACCTGCATCATTACGACAAGAGCGACCTGCTCACTGCGGCTGAGTGCCTGCGCTCCTTTGATTGTCCGGCGCTCGTCGTCTGGGCAGCGGAAGACCGCGTCATGCCCCCCTCACACGGACGGCGGCTGGCCGCACTGCTGCCCCGCGCACGGCTGGTAGAGATCAGCGATAGTTACACCTTGATCCCTGAAGACCAACCGGGCGAACTGGCTCGTGCCATCCGTCAGTTCGTGCGAGACATGCCATGAGCAGGGCCAGTGCCACCGCCTTCCTCATCTACTCTGATGCCGCGTAGGAAGGTCCTGCGTTAAGTGTGTATCTCTTGTACCAAGAGTATGGGAAGTTGGAAGACGGGTTCATGCCACTCACGAGCTCTTTGGCCATCCGGAAGCCGGGCTGCCGGGATTGGTCAACCATGCGTGGTGTGGTTTGATACCCAAGAGTCGTTAAGCGAACGAATACCATGCCTCAAATGCTTGCACCGGCAAGCAATGCTTCTCTTCATTGCAGATGCAGGTTTCAGGCCCGGTGCTCATGCCTGCTTGCCCAAGAGGAGGGGAAGCCACGAGCACAGCCTCGGCCCATAGCCTGGACACGAGGCTCGCGGCAGCAGGCCGGGAGGCTGTGCCCGCTCGTCAGTCGGAAAGCATCGAAAGATGCAACTGACGAAGAACTGCGGGGTCAGCCATCACGTTGATCTGGGCGATCTTGCCACCTGTGATCGTGAACTGGGCGACATAGCGCAGCCGTCCATACGGAGCCACGACGACTCCGACTGCGCCGTTCACCAGCGCCGGTTGTGCGAACCGGGCAAGCCGCAAGAAGGCTCTTCCCTGCCTGGCCACAGCCGTCGCTCCACGAACTACCTGTGACTTGCCCTTAAAGTCGGCCCGGTACACAATGTCTGGGTCGAGCAGGGCGAGCAGCGCGTCGAAGTTGCCGACACGCGAGGCAGCCAGGAAGGCGTCAACCATTTCTCGGCTTGCGGTGAGATCAGCGTCGGCGACCTTTGCCCCTCCTCGTATCCGGCGGCGAGCACGGCTCGCGAGCTGCCTGGTGGAGGTCTCTGAACGCTCCACTACTCTCGCAATTTCCTCGAAGGGAACAGCAAAGATATCGTGCAGCACGAAGGCGAGACGCTCGTGAGGCGTGAGCGTCTCCAGGACCACGAGCAGCGCAAGACCAACCGAGTCGGCCAATAGCGCCTCTTGCTCAGGATCGATCATGCCAGTCTCTCTCGTGCTTGGCTCAAGCACGGAAGCCTCCAGGGACTCCTCGCGCCGCAATTTGCGTGAACGCAGCATGTTGAGGCTGATTCGCGCCACCACTGTCGTCAGCCATCCGCCCAGGTTCTTGACATCGCTCATGTCGGAGCGGCTGAGGCGAAGCCAGGCTTCCTGTACGGCGTCATCTGCCTCCGAGAGGGAGCCGAGCAAGCGGTAGGCCACCGCTTGCAGATGGGGACGGCTTTCCTCGAATGCTTCCGCCAGCCATTCGTGTTTCTCCATTGGTTCTCTTCCTCCACAATGGTGTGTCAAAGAAGTGACACGCCAAACGTGCCTCATGTGACAACGTCTGGCCCGTGAGAGCCGATCTGGTGGATCGCAGAATGGCACTGGTGTTGGCTCTTCGGTCACATTCTCTCATGGTGTGGTGTCAGAGAAGTGACAAGGGAAATCTGATCGATGGGTCATGAGACGGATGTGCAAAGAGCGCGATCCATGCTGTCAACATGACAGAGAGAAGGCTTGATACCCTCATGACCATCATACAACAAAAGCCAGATCTCTCCTGGCTTCTCAATAAAGGGAAAAGAAACATGAAAAATGCATTGAGCCATCAACAGACGAGCGGAAGGAGCGGCTCTGCGCTGTGGAGAAAACCGATCATGACCTCCATCCTCTGGGTCGTT
>Ga0207684_10003057_pt1 | contig 16580 bp, 15 predicted proteins | sample KBSK5501metaG_FD_184342 | JGI IMG/M metagenome (GOLD analysis project Ga0207684, IMG submission 184342) | Corn, switchgrass and miscanthus rhizosphere microbial communities from Kellogg Biological Station, Michigan, USA - KBS K5-50-1 metaG... | ecosystem: Host-associated > Plants > Roots >...
GCGCGGGCCTGGCCGGCGTTTACACGTTTCTCTACATCACTTTACGGCAACAAGATTACGCCTTGCTGATGGGCGCAATCGCACTCTTCATCGTGCTCGCTCTGGTGATGTATGTGACGCGTAAAGTCGATTGGTACGCGCGCGACGCGGGTTAGCAGCAATCGAAATGAAAATCAGAGCGATTGCACGCTCTTGAGCATTTCGTTGAAGGCGCTGTAAAGGTCGCGATGCTGAGTGACACCGCGACGAAGAACCGGTTTGAGATTAGCGAGATCAGCGATGTTGATGACTTGATCGACGCTATGCACGAATGCGCTCATGGCATCGTTCGTGGCGAACCGGTGGCTGATCAGAACCACAAAATGCTGGCGTCGCTGCGTATCGGGACGTTGAGTTAACTCCGCCAGGATTGGGTTCGTTTGCAGGGTTGAGCCTTTGAAGTTTTCGTAAACGACAACGACGTCGTAGTTGTAAGTCTTGAGCTTGAGCACCGCGTCTTCTTCGAACAGACCGAGGTGCACTTTGTAGGTCATGTCGATTAGCTGGGGCACGATCACTTTTTGATATTGCTGATGATCGACACACACCAGGGCGGTGTTGTCGCCAAGATCGAAAAATGTCGTTTCCTGTTTCTGCTCTGAAGACATAAACATTAGCGAAGTGCGTTTTCCGGAAGGTCGAGGCGCAATCCCGAGTTGAGATCGCTATCAACGCCGCGCGCTTTTTGAATTTTTACCTGACCCGCGGACAATGGCGGAACATCACAACGGGCGCTAAAGTGACTCATGCGCGTTGATTTTCGGACCGGATTGTTTGTGGGACTGGGCGCGACTCTTACGATCGGTTTGTATTGCGTCTGGTTGTGGCAACCGCAGCGCCAAATCGACCGGCACACCGACAGTCTTTTTTACAAAATCGAACAAAAAAACTGGGCCGGCGTCGCCGACTTGATTGGGGCGGAATATGCCGATCAATGGGGCAACGATCGCGCACTTGTTCTCGAACGAATGCGTTTGGTGTTTGGCTACGGCCGTCATCTTCGTCTGCAGGTCATCGATGCGAACTGCAGCATCGATAATGGAGTCGGTCTCTGGCTTGGAAGAATTGCAATCGACAGCGATGACGCGGAGTTGGTCGCAGTTCTGAAGGAGCGCGTTAACTCACTAACGACGCCATTTGAACTGCAATGGCGTCAGGTATCTCACAAGCCGTGGGACTGGAAACTTGTTCGGGTCGGCAACACCCAGCTGGAAATTCCAGCCGGATTCGATTGAGACAGGGACCACGCGCTATTTTCCCAGGGCGTGCCGCAATTCTTTCTTGGCCAATTCCACTTCGCGATCGGTCTGATTGCAAAGCAGGATCGCGCGCAGCTTGTCGCCTTGATAATAGCGCGCCAGAAACTTTTTCTTCGCGTAAGTGCCGCGCAGATCGACGCGAGTCGGCTGCACGCTGAAATCTCCGACAAAGTGCAGCCGCAAATCGAACATTTCGGTCCAGAAATAGGGGATTTGTTCGTAACGAATTCGTTTTTTCCCGGTCATGTTTGCGCCGGCGACAAGGCCCTGCGCGCGCGCGTTCTCCCAATGCGTTTGCCGGCGCACGCCGCCCATGATCCGGTCCGGATAAAATGCGAGATCGCCGACAGCAAAAATTCCTTTTTCTTCTGTTTCGAGATAATCCGTCACCGGCGAACCATGTGGTCCTGAGAGCGGTGTGTTGCGTACAAGATCAAGGTTGGGTTCGGCGCCGCAAGCGACCACGGCCAATCCAGCCGGGACGCGGTTCCCACTTTTCGTCTGGATATTTCGCAGAACCGTCTTGCCTTCGAAACCGTTCAGGCTTTCGCCAACCAGCATGGTGACGCCGTGCTTCGCATAATAATCGGTCAGCCATGGCCCTGTTTGGGAATCAAGGTAACGATTTAGGAGATAAGCATTGCGATGCATCATGCTCACTTTCAATTTCATCATTCGCAGACTCGCGGCGGTTTCGCACGCGAGCAGGCCACCGCCGATTACCATTACGGTTTTTTCCACGTCCGCCATTTCGCGCAACGCGAGTGCATCACGCACCGAGCGCAGATAAATTACGTTCCCGAGATTCACACCGGCGACTGGCGGTCGCACCGGGCGGCTCCCCATCGCCAAACATGCTTTGTTGAACTCAATGCTTTCGCCGTTCCCGAGCACGGCCAAACGCCGCTCGATATTGAATTGCTTTACGATGGTGGCGAAGCGGGTTTCGATTTTGTGCGAAACGAACCAGCGCTGATCGTAATGCGCGAGTTTTTTAAACGGCGGCGTTTTTTCGCGCAGAAAATCTTTTGACAGCAACCAGCGATTGTACGGCGGCATGATCTCCGCGCCGACAATCGTAATCGTGCCGCGCTTGTCGTACTTACGAACGCCTTCGCACGCGCACGCGCCGCCGATGCCGCTTCCGATAACCAAGTAATCGCGCCGGATCATCTTGAAAAAATTGGACGATAAAGAGTTCGCGCGCGCAATGGTAGGGAAAAATGATTTCGACGGTGTAAATGTCGATCTAAGTGGTTGTCGTTGTTGTAGCTGCCGGTCCGATCCGGACTGGCATTGTCTCTGGCGGCAGATGCCTTTACAGCACCGCGCGGCAAATTACTACCGACGCAATGACTCCGGTCAGATCAGCCAGCAATCCGGCTGGAATTGCGTGACGCGTCTGCTTGATCCCGACCGATCCGAAATAAACAGCCGCGACATAGAAAGTCGTCTCAGTGCTCCCATAAATCGTCGCCGCCATCAGACTGATAATGTTGTCCGGGCCGAGCCGGTGCACGACGTCGGTCAAAAGCGCCAGCGTGGCGCTTCCGCTCAACGGCCGCATCAAAGCTAGCGGCACGAGATCAGTGGGAAAATGCAACGGAGTCAGGATTGGGCTAAGCAGTTTCGTCAATAGATCGATTCCGCCCGCGCCTTTGAACATTCCAATCGCTACCAGCATCGTCACCAGGAACGGGATGATTCTCAAGATGACGTTGAACGCTTCTTTCGCGCCTTCCACGAATTCGTCGTAAACCTTGATCCCGCGCGCGGCGGCGTAGACCGGGAAAAAGCTGAGCAGAAACGGAATCGCCAGGATCGACAATGCGTTAACCATTCTCGCGAAAGGATTCTGCAACGTTGGTTCAGTTGGCATCGGGAGTCGAAACAGATCCGGCATCACCATGCGCAGAAAAAGCATCACAAAAAAGAGCGTGAGCAGCACGAGCGCGATCAATCCCCACGGCGCTGGACGTGAAAGCGGCGGTTGGCCAAGCGATTCATCATCGAACGCAAATTTATCGGCGGACTGCGATTTCGAATGCGCCGGTCGCGGCGCGGGTTCTTTTTTCTTCTTCGATCCTTCGCTGGTCACTGGGCGGAAGAACGACAATCGCTCGAAGAATTTCGCCGAAAGCACCGCCACAGTCGCCGCGCAAAGTGTCGCGAAAAATGCCGTGCCGACGATCGCCGTTGGTCGCGCCGACCCGGCTGCGGCCAGAATCGCTATCGCTGTTGCCGGAATGAGTTGCACCGAACTGGTGTTGATTGCCAGAAAAGTGCACATCGCGTTCGAAGCGACGCCCGGTTGCGGGTTCAACGATTCCAGATCGCGCATCGCGCGCAATCCGAGCGGCGTCGCAGCGTTACCGAGCCCGAGCATGTTCGCCGCCATGTTCATCAGCATCGAACCCATCGCGGGATGGTCCGGCGGAACTTCCGGAAACAATCGCTGCATCAACGGTCGCAATCCGTACGCGATCCGTTGCACAAGCCCGGCGCGTTCGGCCAAACGCATGAGACCCAGCCACAGTGCCATGATCCCGATCAATCCCAACGCGATCGTCACCGCTGTTTTTGCGCCATCGAGCGCGCCGCCGGTCACATCCTTAAGCCGATCGTTCCAACCGCCGATGGCGACCGCGAGCAATACCAGCGCTAGCCAAATGTAATTCAGCACGCCTGCTCTTGTAACCACGTCGCTGTGCGACGTCCAGTCTTAGACGTGCCATAGGCACGTGGCTACAGCCCGCTTTGTGATTGCATTGTCGATCTTGTCTTCGACAGACTGATGCCATGAACGAATCCCGCGACATTACTGGCAATCCCGCTCCGCTGGGTCTCCTCGGTTTCGGCATGACTACGGTGCTGCTCAACCTTCACAATGCCGGTTTTTACGAACTCAACGCGATGATTCTGGCGATGGGCATTTGTTACGGCGGTATTGCGCAAATTATCGCCGGGATGATGGAATGGCGAAAAGGCAACACGTTTGCCACCACTGCTTTTGTTTCCTACGGACTTTTCTGGCTCTCGCTCGTTACCATGATCGTCCTGACAAAACTCGGTTGGGGCGCAGCGTCGAACGACATCGCGATCGCGGCGTATCTCGCAATGTGGGGATTATTTACCCTCGTGATGTTTATCGGGGCGCTGCGGCTCAATCGTGCGTTGCAGATCGTCTTCGCCACGCTCGCGATTTTATTTTTTCTGCTCGCGTTTGGCGATTTCACGAACGCGAGTCCCGGTTTCAAACATTTCACCGGTTACGAAGGAATTTTCTGCGGCTTCTCCGCGATTTACACCGGCCTCGCGCAGGTGCTGAACGAACTGTATGGCAAAGTTGTTCTGCCACTCGGCCCGGTAAAGACGTAAAGCGCTACTTTTCTTTCAACAAACTGGCAGCGAGTTGGAGCGCGGAGTCGCTTTTGCCTCCGAGCATGCGCGCGATTTCTTCGCGGCGCGCTTTGCCTGCGACTTCCTGCAAATTCGAAAACGTACGGCCGCGAACAACGTCTTTGGTCACGACAAAATGCGATGAAGCAGCTGCCGCGACTGGCGCGAGGTGGGTGATACAAATCAGCTGATGCTCTCGTCCGAGCGTTTGCATCTTTGCCCCGACTGCATGCGCGATCTCGCCGCCGACGTTGGTATCGATCTCGTCGAACACGAGAAGAGGAATCGCGTCATGAGCAGCGAGCGCGGATTTGATCGCGAGCATGAGCCGCGAAATTTCGCCGCTCGAAGCGATCGCGCGCAACGGTTTTAACGGTTCGCCGGGATTCGGCGAGAAAAGCAGCTCGACCGAATCGAAACCGCTCGCGCGCGGTTCGTCCAGCGCGCTAAGTTTTGCTTCGAATTCTGATTGCCGGAATCCAAGATCGGCAAGATTCTTACGAATCGTTTCGGAAAGTTTCGGGGCCGCTTTCGCGCGCAGTTTGCGCAGCGCGTCACCCGCGCGATTCATTTGGTCGCGAACTTTTTCGATTTCTTTCGTAAGCCGCTCCAGTTCCGCGTCACGCCCTTCGATTTTCTGCATTCGTTCGGCTGCGCGTCGACCGAACTCAATCACTTCCGCAATCGAGCCACCGTATTTCCGTTTTAACGTTTCGAAAAGGGAAACGCGCTGCTCGAGCGCCTCGAGTTGCTCCGGGTCGAGATCGAGCTTTTCAGCGTAATCGGAGAGTGATCGTGAATTTCGGACAGCTGCACGACCGCCGCCGCATGTTCGGAAGAAAGTTCTGCGGTCGAGATGTCGATCTTTTCCAACTCGCGCAACAAGCGCTGCGTCTCTGCGAGCTGCGAGAGGACCGATTCGTCCGCCTCGGAAAGTTTGTTCGCCGCGGCGCTGGCCAATTCAATCAAGCGCTTGCTGCTGCTGCTCAATTTGTAGCGCTTCTCGATTTCGTCTTCTTCGTCGGCGACGAGGTTTGCCGAATCAATTTCAGTGACTTGATGACGAAGGAGATCGAGCTCCTGTTCGCGCGCGGTTTCAGCCGTGTTGAGCGCTGTGTGTTCGGCCGCCAGCGTCTCTAATTGTCTGAAATGCTTTCGGTATTCCTCGACCTGCTCTTCGGCTCGCGCAAACGAGTCGAGTAGGTCGAGCTGCTTGTCCGGCGACAGTAGCGACTGGTGATCGTGCGGGCCGTGAAGATCGACCAACGCGTCGCCGACGTTTTTCAAGATCGACAATGTCGTGGGCGAGCCGTTAATGAACTGACGATTGTTGCCCGCGGCGGAAAGTGTTCGCTTAATAATAAGATCATCGGTGGACGGTTCGACGCCCGCTTCGACCAATTGCGGATTCAGCTTCTGCAATTCTTTGCCGGTAAAAACCGCTTCCGCTGTGCAAGTGTCGGCGCCGGTGCGGATGAGCGATTTGTCCGCGCGTTCGCCAAGTAAAAGCTGGAGCGCGCCGATGATGATCGATTTGCCTGCGCCGGTCTCACCCGTAATGGCGGTGAACCCAGGCGCAATCTGCCACTCCAGTTCTTCCACGAGCGCGAGGTTTTTGATTCGAAGCAGATTGAGGACGGCAGGCATGCAGAGGTTGAGGGTTGAGAGTGCGGCGCTCTTGAAGATTTCAAACACTCGACACCCAACTTTCAACTCCGAAAGCTCAATTTCTCGATGAGGCGGTGTCGATCATCCCTCGTTCTCGGGATCGTGCTCATGCTCGTGATCGATCTTCGCGCTGAGCAACCACTCGCCGCATCGACCATTGTCGTTTACAACAAGGCAGCCCTCGATTCGCCCGAGCTGGCAAGATTCTACGCGCAGCACCGCGGCATCGCCTCCGATCACATCGTCGGCCTGACTTGCTCGACGGACGAAGAAATCACCCGTGAGGAATACGATACAAACATCGCCGGGCCGCTGCGCGAGGCTTTCAAAACCCGAAAATGGTGGACGGTTCGGGAAACGTCCGAGCAACAAACGGCTGTGATGACGACTTCAATTCGTTTTGTCGCGGTGATCAAAGGCGTGCCGCTGAAAATCAAACCAAAGGAGGGTCCATACCCGGGTGATCAATCGGCCGGCGGCCCTGTTAGCAGCCGCAACGAAGCGTCGGTCGACTCGGAGCTGGCAAGTCTTGGTTTATTTTCGCGGCAAATTTCCGGTCCGCTGCGGAATCCATATTTCCAGAGCTTCAAGACAATCGGCGACGTCGATAATCCCGTTCTATTACTGGTCTGCCGGCTTGATGCGCCAAAGGCCGAAACCGTGCGCCGAATGATTGTCGATTCGATCGCTACCGAAAAAAGGGGATTACGGGGCCGCGCCTACGTCGACGGGGCACGTGAGACCGCGGTCGGTTACGCGGTTGGCGACCAATGGCTCCCGGAAATTCCGGTGCAGCTGCACAAAGTCGGTGTGCCTGTCGTTTACGATAATTCCCCTGCAGTTTTTCCGGATGGTTATCCGATGACCGATTGCGCTCTTTATTACGGATGGCGCACGGAGAAGGCCGCGGGACCTTTTGCACAACCGGAGTTTCGTTTTTCACCGGGCGCAATCGCAGTCCACATCCACTCTTTTAGCGCGATGACTTTGCACGATCCGAATGCGAACTGGGTAGCGCCTCTCCTCTCGCGGGGCGCTGCGGCCAGTCTCGGTAATGTTTACGAGCCCTATCTCCGACTCACGGCGCATCCGAATATTTTCAACGATCGCTTGCTCAACGGTTTCACTTTTGCTGAGAGCGCGTATTCATCGATCGAAGTTCTCTCCTGGATGTCGGTGATGGTCGGCGATCCATTATATCGCTCGTACGCGTCATGGTTGCAGATTGAAACCGCGGCCGATTCTTCAAAAAAGGACTCTTGGAAAATGTACCACGATTTCGCGGTGCAGAATTTTTCGAGCGCATCGGCACAATATCGTTCTCTGGCGCGGCAGGCCGCATCGCGCGCGCACAATTGTCCGATGCTTGAAGATCTTGGACTGATGGAGATCGGCGATGGAAATTTAGCTGCGGCCACGAGCTACTTCGGCGAAGCGCGCACCTGTTATTCCAATCGCGACGACATTCTGCGGGTCGTGATCGAGGAGGCGGACGCTTGGAGCAAACTGAAGAAGCGGAAACGCGGGATTGATTTATTGCGGAGCACGCTGCGAGTGGCGAGTGATGCTCCGGCGGCTCCGGTACTAAGAAACCTCGAACAGGAATTGCGTGGGGTATCAACAACGCCGACACCGAGACCGACGCCACGTTCCCGCTGATCGGTTATCTGCCTAATAAAGAATTCCCCTCGGTTCGCTTTGGGTCATTCTAAGCAGACCGAGGAATCTTTCAAAAGCTGATGGATCACACTGTTTCCTTAGCGTGACGTTCGCTCAGTAGGTGAGATCTTTCGCTTAGGCTCAGGATGACAAAGAGCGCCTAGCGAATGATCCCGCGTTCGGTTTTTTCGATGAACGCAACAATCTCGCGGACCTCTTCGCTCTGCGGCAGTTCCCTCCGGACCGCCTCCAGCGCTTGGGCGGTATTATATTTAGAGCGGTAGATCAGGCGAAACGCCTCTTTGATCCATTTGACGTTTTCGGGCGGAAAATTTTTCCGTTCCAAACCAACGAGATTAACGCCGCGAATTTCCGCCGGATTCCCGTCCGCGATCATGAACGGGGGAATGTCCTGGACGATCTTCGAGCAACCGCCGGTGATGGCGAAACGACCGATACGGCAAAATTGATGGACCGCGGTCAGGCCGCCCATGACCGCGTTGTCTCCAACCTGCACATGCCCCGCGAGTGTTCCGTTGTTGGAAAAGACCACCTCGTTTCCAACCGCGCAATCGTGGCCGATGTGGCTGTAGGCCAGAAAATTTCCGCGACTCCCCACTCGGGTCTTGCCGTCGCTGGTGGTGCTCCGATTCACGGTGACGAACTCGCGAAACGTATTTTCGTCGCTGATTTCCAGATACGTCGGCTCGCCCGCGTATTTCAGATCCTGTGTTTGCTGACCGATCGAGCAGTAGGCGTAAAATTTATTCTTCGCACCGGCTCGCATCGGTCCCTGCAGCGTAACATGATGTTGCAGCCAGCAATTTGCGCCGATCACGACATTTGCGCCGATCACACAGTACGGGCCGACGATCGTTCCTGAACCGATTTCCGCGCCAGGATCGACAATCGCCGTCGGATGAATCTGCACGTCGCTCATCTATCGAGAAACGTGAACATCAATTCGCCTTCGGAAACGACCGCGTCGTTCACTACGCAATGGCACTTGGCTTTCGCCAACCGTTCGCCGCGCGCCTTCGTCAGCTCGGCGTGGATGAACATCGTGTCGCCTGGCATCACCGGTTTGCGAAACTTCACGTCGTCTGCGCTCATGAAATAACCGATGCGGCTGCTCGTTTTTGCGAGCTTGAATAGCAACAAGCTTGCGACCTGCGCCATCGCTTCCACCTGCATCACGCCTGGCATCACCGGATGACCGGGAAAATGTCCCTGAAAAAACGGTTCGTTGATTGTGACCGATTTCATGCCGACGCATTTTGTTCCGCTTTCATCGAAGCTGATGATCCGATCGACCATCAAAAAAGGATAACGATGCGGCAAAATTTGCATGATCTCTTCGCTGTCGAGCCCGCCGTCGCCTTTCGGTACCACGCGCGGCAGCGCAAGCGCGTTGCGACGCGATTGCTCCTTGGCGACGGCGCGAGCTAATTCTGCATTGGCCGCGTGCCCGGGTTTCACCGCAATGAGGTGGCCGCGAATTCGGCAACCGACGAGCGCAAGGTCGCCGACAATGTCGAGAATCTTATGCCTGACGAATTCGTCCTGGAAACGCAGTGGCTCTTTGCTTAGGACTGCGTCGCCGCGCACGACGACCGCGTTCTCGAGGCTGCCGCCCTTGATCAGATTTTTCTCGATCAGCGGCTCGACGTCTTCGTAGTAAACAAACGTCCGCGCTGGCGCAATCTCGCGCTCAAAAAGTTCCGGCACGATATCGGTCGACAAAAATTGCGTGAAACGATTGTTCGGCCCGGCTTGCGTGCATGAGACCCGGAATCGATTGTCGTCGGGCAACAGGATGAGCATTGCGCCTGTTTTCGTTTCGATGTGCATCGGTTCGCGGACATGAAAAAATTTCCGCGGCGCCTCCTGCGCCGATACGCCAGCGCGTTTGATTACATCGACATACGCTTTTGCGCTGCCATCGCCGATCGGCGGTTCGTTCGCGTCCATTTCGACGATCGCGTTATCCACGCCCATCGCCGACAGCGCCGCCAGCACGTGCTCGACCGTATGCACGCGCATCGATCCTTCGCCGATCGTCGTCGCCCGCTCGACCATTTTGAGATTGTCGATCTTTGCATCAATTGTCGGCTCGTCCGGCAAATCCTTGCGCTTGAATTTGATTCCGTGATCAGCGGGCGCCGGATGCAACCTCAGCGAAACTTTCTCGCCGGTGTGCAGCGAGGTCCCACTGAAACCGGCCGCTTTCATCAGCGTGTGTTGAAATTCAGCGGAAGCCATGACGCCTAACTAAACAAAGATTTCCGATTCTGACCAGAGGCGTTACTTCAGCTGAAAAAAGCCGCAATCAAACGCCATCATCTTGTCGATGTTTGATACGCGAAACTGCTCGATTGAGGACCCATTGTCTTGCCAAACATCGGCCGCTTTCTCGCCATCTTTTCCAATCACAACCCGAACCAGATTGGTCCCTCCGCTGATGGTCGCCAACGGCAATCCATCCATCGTTTCCAGGAAACTTCCTTTGCTGTCGAATCCGACGCTCACATCAACAACCGATCGCGTATCGCTCACGAGCGGGTTCGTGACTAACTTCACGGAAGTGTGGTCCGATGCGCTACTCGGCGGTGAATCTACTTTTCCGGCGTCGTCCAGTTTCAGGTGCGCGACCAAGTAACCGCGCGCGCGGTATTTACCGGGTGGCAAATCTTCGCCTGCATCGTTTTTGCCGTCCCAGGTCGTGCGGAGCGCGTTTTCGTCGATCGTGAAGTTGTCGATCTTCGCCTCGCGGTGCAGAACGCGGACGAGTTTGTCGTTGGAATCAAAAATCCCGAGACTGATTGTTCCTTCCATCGGCGGCGGAACGAACCGGAGCTGAACAGTTCGTACCGCGGATGCTGAGGGTGATGGCAACGGTGTTTGCTCTGGGGTTGGAGAACCCGCCGGAGTCGACGATGGCGATTCTTGACCGGCGGCGAAGCAGATCGCCGCTAGGCTGGTTAGAATCGCGAGGTTACTTTTCTTTCTCATTGTAGCGACGCTCTTTGAAACGTCGTCCGATTTCAGCGACGGTCATGGACCGCCGCCACAGTAATAACGCCAATTGATGTTCGGGAAAAGATTGTCGCGCCATTCGCAATCGGCCAGGAATTTCTCATCCAGTTGTCCGGCGGCAAGCTGGTCGTGCAATTGATTGAAGCGGGTGAGGTGATCGATCGTGCGCTTGGTCGCGTATTCGCGCGCGGTTCCGGTTCTCATTAGAAACGCCCAATCGCTCGACTGCGCCAGCAAAAGCTCGCGCGCGAGTTGTTTGAGAATGCGATCTTGTAGGCTGGGCGCTCTGCCTGGCGATTTCTTCTCTGGCAACCGGAGCGGCTGCCCTACAACGGAAAAGTCTTGCGCAAGTTTGCTCATCCGTGCCGCCGCTGCGTGCAAGTGCGGGTAAATCCACGAATTGTTTTTGTCGATCCAGACTTCGAGATGGCCTTTGTCGCCCCAACTTGATGCAGCCGGCTCGATCGTTTGTTGGGTGGGATCGGTCTCCAGATATTCGCTTGGAGTCGTTAGGCAAAAATCTTTTTGATCGAACGCTGCCTTACGGATGAACGACTCGAGAAAGCGCGGCCCTTCAAACCACCAATGTCCAAACAGTTCCGCGTCGAATGGCACAACGACCGTTGGATCGACATTGAGGGCGGCGAGCTGCCGAAATTGCGCGCACCGTTGTTCCAGAAAATGCGCGGCATGCGCGTCAGCAGCTTTTTCAGCCTCAGCCCGATCGTAAAGTTGCTTCTCCGATTTGCGTCCAGTGATGCGGTGATATTTCACACCGGAAAATTTTCGCTCGCCGCGCGCGATCGGCCCCAAATGCTCGAGTGGAAGATCGAATCCGACATCGCGGTAAAATTCGCGATACGCCGGATCGCCCGGATAACCTTCCTCCGCACTCCAAACCTGGCGGCTGGAATCGCGATCGCGCGCGAACGCAGCCGGACCGGCCGGCGTGTAACACGGCGCATAAATCGCGCGTTGCGGTGCCGGAGTTCCAAACAACAATCCGTGCGCGTCAAGAACAAACCAGCGGACATTCGCTTCCTGCAAAATCGTGTCGAGTCCGGGCGCGTAGGCGCATTCGGGCAGCCAAAAACCGGTTGGCTCGGTATGAAAGACATCGATATGAACGTCCCGACCGATGAGAACCTGCGCGCGGGCGGCTTCGCGCGATTGCTGGTGAATCAGCGGCAGCAAACCATGGGTCGCCGCGCAGGCGATGATTTCCAGGGCGCCCACGTCGCGCAATTGTAGAAACGCAGCGAGCAAATCGCCGTTCCATTCGTTAACAAAGAAACGCCGGCTTGCTGAAAACAATTCGAAATAAAACTGCGCCAACTCTGCCAGTTCTGACTCGTTGCGATTTCGTCTTCGCTCACGCGCCGCGAGATCGATCAAGAGATCGACATGCCGGACGTAGCGTTCGCGTAAGAGATCGTCTTGCAACATCGCGCACAGCGTGGGCGTGAGCGACATCGTGAGCTTGAACGGAACGTCGTCGTTCACCAACCGTCGCATCATTTGCAGGAGCGGGATGTAAGTTTCGGTGATCGCCTCGAACAGCCAGTCTTCTTCCAGAAAATGTTCATGTTCCGGATGCCGAACGAACGGCAAGTGGGCGTGAAGAATGAGCGCGAGGTGACCAGCCATTGCAGATTTCTTTACTCTGTCATTCCGAGCGGAGCGAGGAATCTCCCAAAAGGTGAAGGATCACACCGATTACTTGGCGCGACGTTCGCTCTGTGGCTGAGATCCCTCGCGTTCGCTCGGGATGACAATCAGAGCGTTCGGCAGAAATCCTGAAACCGGTCGAGCCCCTTTTTGATGATGTCGATGCTGGTGGCGTAGCTCAGTCGAATAGTTCGGTCGTCGCCGAATGCTGCGCCGGGCACGACGGCCACGTTTGATTTGCTGAGCAATCGATCCGCAAAGTTTTGTGAAGTCAGTCCGAGTTGACTGACATTCACCAAAACATAGAACGCGCCCTGCGGCTTCACTGCGGTCACGTTTGGAATTTTTGAAAGACGATCGAGCATGTAATTACGCCGCATATCGAATTCTTCGCGCATGTCGGCGACTGATTGCTGATCGCCTTTCAACGCCGCGAGCGCGCCGCGTTGCGAGAAGGAGGACGGATTCGCGGTCGTGTGGCTTTGAATTGAATCGACCGCCTTCGCCACCGCCTCTGGCGCCGCCAGATAACCGAGTCGCCATCCCGTCATCGCATACGATTTGCTGAACCCGTTGACGGTGATGGTCAGATCGTAAGCTTCTTTCGAAAGCGACGCGATGCTGACATGCCTGGCGTCGTCGTAAACAAGTTTCTCGTAAATTTCGTCGGACAAAATGTAAATGTCTTCTCCCCTAGCGACTTCAACAATCGCCTCCAGCTCTTCTTGCGTGTAAACCGAACCGGTCGGATTGCACGGACTGTTCATGATCAACATTTTTGTCCGCGGCGTCATCGCGTTTTCAAAATCTTCCGCGCGCATTTTCCAATTGTTGCGCTCCATTGTCGGCACGATCACCGGCTCCGCCCCGACGAGCCTTACCATGTCGGGATAACTGACCCAATACGGCGCCGGAATGATCACCTCGTCGCCCGGCTGACACGTCGCCAGAATTGCGTTGTAACAGGAATGTTTGGCGCCGTTGCTCACGATCACCTGACCGGCGCGGTAAGTTAGTCCGTTATCCGCCGCTAATTTTTCCGCGATCGCCTGGCGCAACTCGGGAATGCCCGCGCTCGGCGTATACTTAGTGAAGCCGGCCTGCAACGCTGCAATCGCTGCGGTTTTGATGTGCTCCGGCGTATCGAAATCCGGTTCGCCCGCGCCGAAGCCGCAAACGTCAATTCCCTCTGCCTTCATCGCCTTCGCTTTGCTGTCGATGGAAAGCGTCAGCGACGGAGTCAGTTGGGCAGCGCGTTCGGAAATTTCCATATCGATCTTGTTCTTTTAATTCAGGGAGCGCACATTATTGGCGGCCGTAAAAGTTTTCAATCAAAGCTTTAAAGTTATTCTCCTCGACGCGGACAATCGCCATTTCGCGCTTCGCGTTCTCAATCGAGTCGGACGCGTGCGCAGCGTTAATCATAATAGTTTGTCCAAATTCTTTTCGAATCGAGCCGGGCGGCGCCTTCGCGGGATCGGTCGGGCCCAGTACTTCGCGAATTTTGCGAACTGCGTCTTCGCCCTGATAAACGAGGGCAATGCATTTTTCCGTGCCGGGCGTGTCGCGCTTTTCCGGAAGCGTGTCGCTCGGACGCGCGCCCGCCATGAACTCGACAATGTCCTCCCATGCGTCGCGTCCCTTGTTGTGTCCTAATTTTTCCTGCAACACCGGTAACACCGGGCCGTAAAAAACCTCGGCTTGTGCCACGCTCATCCGGTGCACCTTGAAACCGACGATGTAGAGCCCGGTGCGCGAAAAAACTTCGATCACTCCGCCGGGCCGAATGTTTGGAAATTTGAAATTGTCGGGCTTAATTAAAACGAGCGTCTTTTCGATCTTGACGTCCTTCGGAAACTGGGCGGCTTGATCGAGAACACCGCCGTCGCGGTCGGAAAATTCCGCCCAAAGTTTTAAATCGCGCTCGATCGCCTTGCCATTGAATGCCGCCACGACCGCCGGCTCGAAGTAAGTGACTTTGCCCGACTCGTCCGTGATGTAATCGCCGAAGGTATCGCGAATGGTTTCACCGCTCGTATCTTCGTGAGAGATGTGACCGACGGTGTTGCGCATTTTTTCTGCAGCACCGGCACCTCGAAAAATCAAACACAAGGCGCGTGCTCGCTGTCCTTGCTTTTCGCCAGTAAAATTTTTTAAGACATACGCCCTGATTAATTCCTGTGTCGCGCGATGACTCGGTTCCGTTTCGCTCACGATCGTCTCAGCGTAGCGCCGAACCAGCTCCTCGCTCGGCGCGAACATCCGCGCCGCCACCAGATCCAGACCGGTGCGCGAAATCAGCCGCGCGATGATTCCGCCGGTGCGCGATTTGCGCATCGAATACGGCGTAATGGTGGCGTAGGAAAGTTCCTCGGTCTGCATGTACGTTTGCCTGCGGCTTAAGATTAAACCGCGTTTTATGCAGAAAACCGTAGCCGCTAAAGGGTCGCCGAACCTACCTGATCACCGCTAAAATCGCAACCCACTTTCCGCGTCGGTGAAGTTGCAAGATATCGATCTTGTTGCGCTTAAGGGCGCGTGTTACATCGCGTTCTTGCTCACGCAAAACGCCAGAAAGAATCAGCCAGCGCGCAGCTTTTAGTTTTGGCAAAATCTCAATCAACAGATCGCTAAACAGATTCGCGGTAACAACGTCGACTTGGCCGCCGTAGCTCGTCCCGGGAAGGCGGCTCTTTCCCAATTTGCAGCGGCGCACGTCGCCGACGCGAAAATGCACATTGTGAACTTTGTTCGCACGGGCGTTTTCTTTTGCAGTCGAGATTGCAGTCGGATCGCTATCAATTCCAATCACGCGCGTTGCTTCAAAACGTTTCGCGGCCAGCGCGAGGATTCCGCTGCCCGTTCCAAGATCAACAATCGACCAGCCTGGTTTCCAGTTTCGCGTCAGTTTTTCTAACAGTCGCAGCGACATCGCGGTCGTCTCGTGTTCGCCGGTGCCGAAAGCTGCGCCAGCAGGAATGATAAGCTCTTTAGTTGAGAGCCGATTTTTTCGTGAGCGAACAACAGTCAGGCGCTGACCGATTCGGAGAGGCTTGGTTTTCCGCCTCGGCGAAAATCGTCTCTGCCAATCGGCTGGAAGCTTTTCAACTCGTCCCCTGAATTGTGTCGCCAGGCTTTGCAGCTCGGTGCGGGAACTTGATGCGACTTCGAGCTGCAATTGTTTGCGACCGGGCCGTTCAATGATCGCCAGTTCGTTGCCTGCGACCGCGCGCAATTCCCTTTCGCTATCGTTCCACCACTTCTGACTCGCCAGTCGTCGCCACAAATACATGCGTTGAGTTGATGCAGGGAAACCTGTTAGCCTTTGCCTTCTTCAGTGAAACTTCACGGTATTCATCATATCACGGCCATTGCGAGCGATCCGCAGCGCAATGTTGATTTTTACACCCAAATCCTCGGCCTGCGTTTCGCCAAGCGCACCGTTAATTTCGACGATCCATCGACCTATCATTTATATTTCGGCGACCGGACCGGCCGGCCGGGCACCGCGATTACATTTTTTGCGTGGCCGGGTGCGCGTCGCGGGTCGCGCGGAACAGGACAAGTAATTGCAGCTAGCTTTGCCATTCCGTCGGGCTCACTCGATTTCTGGAAATCGCGTTTCGAAGAGCATCATATTTTCTCCGAGCAACTCCCATCACGCTTTGAAGCGTCGGCCATTCGTTTAATCGACCCCGATGGATTGCCGCTGGAGCTTATCGAAACGGAGCAACTCGACGATATCGATCTTAAGTACGAAAGCGAAGCGCCGAATAAATTTGCCATTCATGGATTTCACGCGCCAACGCTTGAAGTTCAGCAGGCCAAACCAACCAAAGAGCTGCTTAAGAA
>Ga0207684_10003058_pt1 | contig 16579 bp, 15 predicted proteins | sample KBSK5501metaG_FD_184342 | JGI IMG/M metagenome (GOLD analysis project Ga0207684, IMG submission 184342) | Corn, switchgrass and miscanthus rhizosphere microbial communities from Kellogg Biological Station, Michigan, USA - KBS K5-50-1 metaG... | ecosystem: Host-associated > Plants > Roots >...
CGCCGAGCATTTCTTCGACGGGTATCGAAGCAATCCGGGGTACGCACTCAAGGTCCTGGATGTCGCCGCGGGCGCAGGTGCTGCAACGGTCGTGCTCTGTGACACGAACGGCGGCTCGATGCCGCACGACGTCGCGCGCGTGATGGATGTCGTGAAAGGCGCTCAGACCGGTGCGATCGGAGTGCACTTCCATAACGACACCGGCTGCGCCGTGGCGAACACCGTCATCGCGGTCGAGCACGGTGCCGTGCACGTTCAGGGAACGATCAACGGGATCGGCGAGCGCACCGGCAACGCCAATATCCTCACGATCGCGGCCAACCTCACCCTGAAGATGGGCTTGCCCGTCTTGAACGACGAGCAGCTTGCCACGCTGACGCCCGCACACTTCGCGGTCGCCGAGATCTGCAACATCACACCGGATCCACATCAGCCCTACGTCGGCGCGAGCGCATTCGCGACGAAGGCCGGTCTTCATACGAGCGGCCTCGCGAAGATGGCCGGTGCGTACGAGCATGTCGATCCCGCGCGCATCGGCAACGCGCGCAGACTGCTCGTCAGCGAACTGTCCGGACGTTCGACGATCGTGATGAAGGGCCGCGAGCTGGGGTTGGATCTGGAGAAGGACGCCGACGTTGCTGCGGCGATCCTGGCGAACGTCAAGCAGCTCGAACACGTGGGCTACCACTTCGAGGCTGCCGACGCTTCGCTGGAGCTGCTGATGCGGCGTCACGCGGGGATCGAGCGCGAGTTCTTCCGGCTGGAGTCTTTCCGCATCGGCGTCGAGAAGCGCGAGGATGGGGCCGTGGTGTCCGAAGCGACCGTGAAGATCTGGGCGCGCGGTGAACGGTACATCTCGACTGCCGAAGGCAATGGTCCGGTCAACGCGCTCGACCGCGCATTGAGGACGGCGCTCGTTCGTTTCTACCCCGCGCTCGAGTCGATCGAGCTTGCGGACTACAAGGTCCGCATCCTGGAAGAGAACGCGGGAACGGACTCAGTCACGCGCGTGCTGATCGAGTCACAGGACGGAACGCGCGAATGGTCGACGATCGGCGTGTCCCCGAATATCATCGAGGCGTCGTGGGAAGCGCTCGTCGACGCATTGAACTACGGGCTCATCCATTCGCAAGGCGACGACGCTTGAGGATCGCGCGCGTCGCGCACTCGGGCGCGATCTCATTCGCGGTGATCGAAGGGGACATGGCCGTCGAGCTCGACGGTCCGCCGGCCGGCGGGATCCGATACACGGGCAACCGCGTTCCGCTGGCCGAGTGCAGGATCCTGGCGCCGGTGCTTCCTTCTAAGGTCATCGCCGTCGGGTTGAACTACCCCTCGGCCGCCGAGTTGCTCGGCGTGCCGGTTCCAACCGAGCCGCTCCTTTCGCTGAAGCCGTCTACGTCCGTGATCGGTCCCGGCGATCCCATCCGCAAGCCTGGCGACGTGAAGATCTTGGATCACGAGGCGGAACTGGCGGTGGTCGTCAACGGTCTGGTGCGCAACGCAGACGAAGAGACCGCCGCGCACGCGATCCTGGGCTACACGTGCGCGAACGACCTAACGTCCCGCGACCTCCGCGAGCGCGAGGGACAGTGGACGCGCGCGAAGGGGTACGACAGCTTCTGTCCATTGGGGCCGTGGATCGAGACCGAGATCGAGCCGTTGGGGCTCCGGTTGCGCGCGCGCGTCAACGGCGAGGTCCGACAAGACGCGAACACGAAAGAGATGGTGTTCGGGCCCGTGCAGCTGGTGTCCTTCGTCTCGCGCGTGATGACGCTGCTCCCGGGTGACGTCATCAGCACGGGTACGCCGACGGGGGTCGGTCCGGTCGAGCCGGGCGATACGGTCGAGATAGAGATCGAAGGCATCGGTATCTTGCCGAACCCGGTTCAAGCCGCCGGGTAGACTCGCCCACGTGACGGACCGTCCCGTTCGCGTTCGATTCGAGCCCGCTCCGAGCGGCTCTATACACGTCGGCAATGCGATGACGGCGACGTTCAACTGGCTGTACGCGCGCAAGCACAACGGCACGTTCGTGCTTCGGATCGCCGACACCGACGCGTCGCGCGCGACCGAGGAAGCGATGCGGTCGGTCCTCGAGGATCTGCGGTGGCTTGGGCTCTTGTGGGACGAGGGCCCCGATAGCGGCGGACCCTATGAGCCGTATCGGCAGTCGGAGCGGTTCCCGCTGTACCAGGCTGCTGCGGACCGGCTGCTCGAACAAAGAAATGTGTATCCCTGCTACTGCACGCCGCAGGAGCTGGAGGAGCGGCGGAAGGCCGCCATGGCGGCCGGACGGCCGCCCGGCTACGACGGCCGCTGCCGGAACCTCGCCGACGAAGAGCGCGCGGCGTTCGAGGCGGAGGGCCGCAAGCCCGCTTTGCGATTCAAGGTTGAGCCGGGGGAGACCGTCATCACGGACCTCGTGCACGGCGAGGTTCGGTGGGACCACTCGCAGATCGCAGACTTCGTCATCTTGCGCGCAGACCGCACACCGATCTATCTGCTGACGGTCACGTACGACGATGTTGCGATGGACATCACGCACATCATCCGCGGCGAGGACATCCTCGCGAGCACGCCGAAGCAGCTGATGATCGCGCGCGCGCTGGGAACCACGACCACGCCCGAATATGCGCACGTCCCCCTGATCGTCGGCGCGGACCGCGCGCCGCTGTCGAAACGGCACGGCCACACGTCGGTCGCTGCGTACCGAGACGAGGGTTACCTGCCCGAAGCGTTGATCAACTATTTGGTGTTGCTGAACTGGTCGGTGGGGGACGGCGTAACGGAGCGCTTTACGATCCCCGATCTGATCAAAGCGTTCGATTTGAAGGGTGTCACGCGGAACCCGTCGGCGTTCGACGTGGCGAAGCTGACCGCGTTGAATGCGGAGAAGATCCGCGCGCTCGACCCCGACGAGTTCGTCGAGCGGATCCGCCCACTCATGGTGCGCGCGGAGGTGCTGCGTGAGCCGATCCCCGACGACGAGATCGGCATCCTGCGCCAGATGGCGCCCCTCGTTCAGACCCGCATCACGAAGCTCACAGAAGCGCCCGAGCAGCTTCGCTTCCTCTTCTATGAGCCCGTCCCCGACGAGAAGGCCGCCGCCTTGCTGACCCCCGAGCGCGCGCCTTTGTTGGAGCAGGTGGAAGAGATCTTGTCGAAGGTCGAGCCGTGGGAGACCTCGGCGATCCACGACGCGCTCATGGCGTGGGCGGACGCGACGGGCATGAAGCGCAAGGATGCGCTGCAGCCCGTGCGCGCGGCGATCACGGGAAGCCTGGTTTCGCCCCCATTGTTCGAATCGATCGAGATCCTGGGTCGTGAGCGCGCGGAGCAACGGCTCCGTAATGCTGCAGGACAAGCACGTCACGGCGAGTGAAGGTCTTTGCCGGTGGTTTGGACGGCCAGTAGCATGGCCGTTCGTTGGGGCGTAGCGTAACCCGGCAGCGCGCCTGATTCTGGTTCAGGTAGTCCTGGTTCGAATCCAGGCGCCCCAGCGGTCCCATCGTCTAGAGGCCAAGGATGCGACCCTCTCAAGGTCGAGACACGGGTTCGAATCCCGTTGGGACCACCAGGTCAGAGGCTATGCCGGTTCCACAAATGTAGAAACGCAAAGCAAACGCAAAGCATTGAGTATCGGGGGGCGCGCTTGTCTAACCAGCCGAGTGTCGACACCTTGAGTCGCATTCTCTCGATCACGGCTTTGAGCGTGTCGGCGATAGGAGCGGGAGTTCTAGTTAGGCGTGAATGGCTCGACAGGAGCGATATCAAGGCGGGCTTTCTCCTACACGGCGAGGACGATCAACTCTACGAATACGAACTCGAGGTCGTGAACCTCGGCCGTCGGCCCATGGGTCTCGCAGGGATCTGGGCGAAGTACCCCGATGGCGACGACGGGCTCCATGGATTGGATTTCCCCGTCGTCCACCCCGACGGCGGATACTACCGAAGCGAGTCCTATCGACCGGACTGGTTGCGACACCCAGAGACGGGCGACATGCCTGTAGAAGTCGCGGTCCAGGACCGGCGCGGAAAGCGCTACCCGATCAAGGGAGCGGAGCGGCTCTTAGAGGAGATTTCCTGACCCTCGCGGCATCCTTGCGGCATCCAGCGCGCGCGCGCTACAACCGGGGCGCATGAAACTCTCGGAACTCTTCGGCCGCGAGATCTTCAGACCATTAATGACGTACCTCATCCCCGTGCGACAGCCCTCGCCCCATGGACAGCGGTCGTGTTGCACTTGGAGCTGAAGGTTCGGCATTTCACAGCATCGAATCACACGATCACCTTCGTGATCGCCATCGTTCTCGCACTAGCCATGGGCTACGTGCTCGAGGGTCTCGGAGCGGAGATCGAAGACCGCTGGGACACGGATCACCCCGAGCCAAGGCAATTTGGTGGAAGTACCTCCAACTCTCTTTCAACGTGAACGAGGAACCTATAGGTCAGCATTACCTGCGCACGATGGTGATCGCCCTGAAGTTCGAGCTGGGCCTCTGTGTTGCTGCGGTAGTTGCTTTGCCGGGAACCTTCGTCTTGGGCTTGCTGGGGAGGGTCCGCTGGTGGCTCATGGTTGCCTGCGGTGCTGAAGGGCTTGCCGCCTTCGGGTTGCTGCTACAAGCGAACGACTGCATGGAGAATTTGGCGGAGGTCCGCGGAAAGCTCGTCGAGCATTATCGTCACCTGAGGGCTTCTGATGTGCTCGCTTTTGCCGCGTGTACGCCTCGCGGGAGGGCGGAGCTCCGCCCGGTGGCCATTTGGCCATTGCTCCTTCAACCTCGCAGGCTTAGCATTGCCCTTGCGAACCGGCCCGGGAGGTCCAGATGAACTCAAAAGGGTCTGAGAGTAGGTTGCGACGCCGACTCGCTATTCCCCTAATTCTGCTAACCCTCGGGCTCGTGGGATGCGGACGCGGCCTTCTGACGGCAAATCAATCAACGGCTTCACCTCAGGTGACGGACAGTGGGGGCGAGTACACGGTCGGATCAAACGTCCGGATTCACCTTGACCATCTGGGCCCCTACACCTGGACCTCTCCTCCGATCGCCGGCCTAAGCTCTCAGCAAGTCCAATCAGCTGGTGCTGGCCGGGTAATCACGGGTGGCACGGCGGACATTACTGATTTTCAGGTGAAGGAGAAGGATGACTCAGCGGGTTTGGATCTCGTCATCACATTCACAGTGAATTCAATTCAGGGGGATCCCTACCTGGTAATAGTCAAATCCGGAGTCCGCACAAACGGGTAGCGAAACGCCAACCGATGTTCGATGTGCGTTTGTCGTTGGGAGGGGGAGGACATGGGCCGCCGTGTCGCAGCCGTCGCACTATTCATCGCTTGGCTAGCTGGAGCTCAAGTCGGCCACGCGACTGTAAGAACGACGGCGACTTACTTCACCAACGTCACGAACTACTGTAATGGAACGGCCCCTTGCAGCGAGACCAACCTAATTAATGTGTGGTCAAGCACGGACAGTCGCGGTTATCCGATCCTCGCAGCTTCGCCTACAACGCAGAGCACGGGCGCGGGCAACGGAGGCTACTGGGTGCTTGACTGGACTTGGAATACAACTCAATGCGGCTCTGGCAATTACTGCTTGGTAGTCGGAATGGCGGAAAATGATTTCAAAGATTACGGGGCCCCCAGCAATGCCCAATATCAAATTTCGTGGGTTGGACGTAACGGAACCTAGATGAAGCGCTATATCGCGCCCATCGCGTTGTTCGTGGCTCTGATTGCAGTCGCCCAAGTAGCTGGTGCAACAGTGAGGACGACCGCCACCTACTTCACTAACGTCACGAACTACTGTCAAAACACCCAGATGCTTCCGTGCATCTCCTACGAGGACGTTAAGGTTTGGTCAAGCACGGACAGTCGCGGTTATCCCATAATTGCTTCGGAGCCCATTACTCAGGGCACCGGCACGGGGAACGGCGGATACTGGGTTTACGGTTGGACTTGGGGCACAGATTTTTGTGGCACAGGATACTACTGTTTGGAAGTGGACATCCAACTTAATGACGTCAGTGGTTACGCGGCCCCCAGCAATGCGGAATATCAAGTTTCGTGGGTTGGACGTAACGGAACCTAGGGGGTTCCTTCTCAACGGCGGTGGGATCGATGCCCTATTGGACCCCGACCCGACAATCCTTACGGGGGGCCGGGGAGAAAACTTCGGAGCGGCTAAAGCGAACTACCCCGGCCGAGTGGATATTTACCGGAGCCTGGAAATCTCGATTCAGGGGGGGATTGACTCACGCGCGGTGTCCGCAGGTCGCAGGCCCCGAACTTTTTGACCCCCCCGTGGGACCCGTACAAACATCTCCGAAGTTAGCGCGGGGTGTCGGTCTTTCACTCGTTCCTGTGTTGATTGACCTGCCCCGGGGTTTGACCCACACGATCGGCGTCGACTAGCACGTCAGCTCGATACAACTGTCTCTGGGACGGGCGTGTACCCGTTCGACGCTTCTATCCGTTATTCGAAGGTTCTGCTCATGACGATCGGCTCGCCACACGACGCGCAAGACTAAGAAAGTCGCTGCAACAGATTGCATTCATGTCCATACCGCGCCCTTAGCGGTCTTTGTCTTGACTGCGTGTAGCAGGGGTGGAATCAAGGGCCGTCATCCTTCTAATTAATCGCGCGCCACATTCAGAGAGCGCATTTCCCTGACGATATCTCTTTACGGTGAAGTCAAACCTTCACGCAACCGGAGCTCCGAAATGCGGAAGACATGATGATCAATCGTTCGCCCGGATTCGGGCTCTCGCCAAACATCCTTGACTGACGAGAGAGGGGAGGCTGTGTTGCGGCACTCGGGACGCGTGTCACGAACTAGGGGCGCAATTCTGGTCATAGCAGTCTCCATGTCTATGTTAGCTACGGCGCTTGCTCCGGCTCGCGCCTCTGACAGTGCGGCCCTTGCTGCCGGAGTGTCGATTACAACGCCAGCGCTCGCTGAGATACCCATGACGTCCTGCAGCGTTTCCGAAGCGATCGATCTCACGACCCAAACGCGCTTAGCCACTTGCATCAACGTGCCCCTTCACTTGGACCCAACGGCGGTGACTTTGCAGAGCCCTGAACAACCGGGCCTCGGTACCTTGTTTGAAAAGATCAACCTGAGCTCCGCGTTGGTGCGAACGAAGATTGGAGGCCTCTGGGTCAGCCAGACTGCGTATCAGGCGTCAGATCCCAACTGGGCGCCGAAGCAAAAGCAGGTCTGGTACCGGCTTGACAGCCCCTCTACAGGGACGGTGACTCTCCAAGTCCCTGAGCACAACGACGCAATCGGAACGCTCACTACCTGGGTCCCCGCAACCTGGAGTCAGGCATGGCTTCAGATGGGTCCGGTCTCGGCAGACGTCTCGAGCCCTTGCACTGACTCTTCCTCAAATTGTTCTTCCGTGCCGCTGCTAAATGCACCATGGACCTGGTGGGAGCCGCCGATCTCGGAAAGTCATTATTCGACCTGTGACAGTGTGCTGATGCACCATGAAAGCATCAAACTGAACCCGAGCAGCGGGTCGATAGATGTTGCTGTGAGCGTCGATAACTCAAGACTCACCGTCTCTGATATCTCGATGCTTTACTCGGTCGACGGTGGCGCACCTCACGCTGTCGCGAAGACAGGGACAAGCGGCAACACCTACACGTTCTCGATTCAATCTGGCGATGTTCCGGAGGGTTCCCGCCTCGCGTACGCCTTCCTTGCGCACGGCGTTTTTAGCGACGCGATCTGCCAGGGGCTGACGGCCGCGGTGCAGCCAACGAATCACTCATTCCTTTCCGCGGTTGCGTCCGATCCGAACGCCGAAGGCAAGTTTCTCCGTGAGGTAGCAACCGATGCTGCAGCTGCTGCAGCCGATCAACCCGGACTGACGCTGGCTTCGTCTCTCGACTCAGTCTGCAGCTCCGCCTTCTTCGGAGCCGAGAACCCCTGCAACATGTTCCCGAGCGCGACTTCCACGAGCTCCACTGGTCTCGTTACGAATGGACGCATTGAACTCGGGATGACAACACAACCGCCTAGCGGCTCGGCGGCCTCAGCGACTAGCTCCACCGGCAAGATCTGCACAATCAAAGAGGGGACCTCCGCGGGCTGGACCTACGACTTCAGCTCGAGTGTTCATCAGGACAACTCGGGGAGCATCGTGGTACTCACACAGGGCCGACCCTACGGCGACGACGGCGCTGGGACCTCCTTCCTAACCACCAACGCCGTTCTTCAATACACGTATGCAGAGCAACGCCTTTTGGTCGGAGAAGCCGACCAGACGGGAGATGCGGAGGTGGGGTGGGCGTTCGTAGTGGCTAGCGGAGCCGCGACAGCTCACGTGAAGGTTGAATTGCAGTGGGACTTCAGCGGACATCTGTTCGCCGATGCCGGGCCACGGACCTGTCCGACTCTGCTGTTCTTTCTCTGCCTTGGGCAGCAAGCCGACTCGTTCACGACCCGTGACCTGAAGGGTCGAATCTATGATGTGACGTCCACAACACGAACAATAGACGACAGGTACTTGGCGAACGAGAACAATGTCTCTGCAAGCCTGGGAGAATTGCTGGACACGAGTAGCGAGCAACTTCCCGACGTCGAGAAGGGTAGCGGGACGTATACATATCCCAGCTTGACGATCTCAGCGAACAAGGCGTTCGCAGTGACGGCGCTCTTGCATGAAGCGAGCAGCGCTAACACGACCTTCGTTGGAACACGTGCCTACTCATATGGGGACTACAACAATGACACCGCTTCGAACCGATACACCTACGGCGATTACTCCTGGCTGCACACCCCGCAGCTGCGTCTGACTATCACCGACACCGGCACGTATTGGGCCCAGTGCGATGGAACAATTTCTTGATCACTCTGGCGGTTAGTGTGCAATTGGATGATCGGGATCCGCTTGCTCGGCAACTGGAGCGTTCGGTCATACGCTGACAGGACGCTAGCTCCGGAGACCGCGTTCCCCTGAAGACCTAGGAGCGGGTGGGGCGACGGACGCGTGGGTGTTTAGGTGGCAATGAGGCAATGACACTCTGGCATCAAGAGCGGATGCTCATGGACGTTCACCGCGCCCCCCACCAGCTGGGGCCCAGGCAAGACTAATATCGTTAAGATTGGGAGAATCATTTGGATTCATGGACTGGGGACTTGTCATGCTGCTGCTAATGCGAGGAGATCTCATTGCATTGGTGTCAGGCGTAATTCTTGTTGGTCTGCTCACGGTTGAGTACAGACTCAAGGTCCGTGCGCTCGAGCGCAGGGGCAAGCCTAAATGGCACGCTTTTTTTGGGATGCCCGCTCTTCTGGAGATACTCTTGAACCGGACCACCAAGGATCGCCAGAAGCTCCACTCACCACCCACGGGCAAACCACGACCAGGGGCTCAGAACTCCGCCGAATCAGATCGACCAATTCCGGTGGTCCCAAAGGAGGGCCCGAAACCGAAGCGTCGCCTTCAGGACGGGCAGAGTTCCTAGCCCTAATCCAGTTCGGCAATGTTCGTTTCTCTGGAGTCTGAAACGTCCATCCAACAAGCGCACCGGCTTGCTCATGCCTGCCGGAACGCCTCGACTGCGATGAGTCCAAAGGACCAGACCGCGACGGAACCGAAGGCACGTCGGTAGAGGAATATGTCGTGCCGGCTAGTCCCTATTGCTTGGGCAAGCTTCTCAGCAGATCACGCAAGTTCGAATAGTGACCCCTTAGGACCACTTTCAACGGCTTATTCGAAGGGGTTATTCACCGGGCGACTCATCGATGCTGCTCACCACATGCGTGAGTCACCGAGAAAGTACGACAGGGAGTGGATTCGAACTCCCCGCTCGTGATGAGCCGCTTTAGTTTGGACTACGCGGCGAAGCGGCGGACTTCGAAGTCAACGCCGAAGTTCCGCGGCAGTCTTGATCACATCGAGCAGAGCGGTCGCTGTGGCTCATTGACTTAGCTCGGCGCAGTTCTGGCAGACCTCAGCGGGGACTCCCTTTATGACGAAGGTCTTTCTTCTCGCGCTCCAGCGTGACCATCGTCTCTCACCCCTCACTGCGGGCGTGCAACGATGTGCGTCCGTTGGTGCTGCCGGAGTTGAGTTTGAATGTCTGTCGAATCAGCGGATTCGATTGTGTATCCGGCGGCACGGAGACGCTCAGCCGCCCGCGCGCCGGCGTCCCAGTGCAGTTCGAGGACCCAGATGGGGCGGACCTGTTCGATCAAATGCTTGGCGCCGGCGAGTGCCGCTTCCTCTGCACCCTCGATGTCCATCAGCACCAAGGCGGGAGGCGTGTGGTTAGCGAGTACGGAGTCCAACGTAATGCTCTCGACCGGCTCGCCGTCGTCCCGCACGATGGAAAATTCGCCGGCGTTCACGAGCCGCAGAGACTCTTGTCTGCTCGAAACCGCCTTCTCGATCACTTCGACGTCGAGCACATGATTTAGGGCCAAATTCTTTTGAAGACGCGCCACGTTGTAGGAAACCGGCTCGAAGGCCACTACGGGGGCGCCAGTCAGTCGTGCCATCAACAGCACGTAATATCCGATGTACGCGCCGACGTCCCAAGTGACCATGCCGGGGCGCAATACGTCGGACAAGACCTTGTGAACCCATGGTTCGTATGCGTTCAGCCACATCCCATGGTCGTCCCGGTTCAAGTCAACCTCGAGCGTGCACCCTTGTAGCGGTCCACTTCGGATAATGAACGTGACCATGCCCCCTGCTCCAGCGGTCAGCTTGCGCGTCAACCCTTTCAGTGCACGCTTTAATCTTGGCATCCGGTTGATAATGAGCATCAGCCTTCGGGGAACGCGACGCACCCCGGCTGCAGTGACGCGACTCAGGGACCCAGGGGCACCAGGTTGCTTCATGACGATCCACTTCTCCGAAACTTCTCTCCGGCCGACGGCTTCATCAGACAATCTCCCTAAAGGCTAAGGCTTACTTTGGTCACGCTAAACGGAGGCACGTCTACGGTAACAGTCGGGCCAGCCAGGCTGGCAGACACGGGCTGAATTGTGACGGTCGTCGGCGAAGAATCATCAGCATTCTCATCGTAAGGCCCTGCAGCCACGGATTGAGCCGAGGCGGTCAAGAACGATCTTGCATCCGCCAAGCTCAGACTCACAGCCATATCGGGCGACGTGCACTGGTCGGTTTCTCCCGCTGCCAAGGGAGGACAAAGGTTAACGATCACCACAGTCACCGTGTTGCCAGATACGGTTGCCAAAGCGCTCAGAGCCGAAACTGTATGGCTTGGCTCATTCGCTATGGGATCCTGAGTGAGGATGGGCGCTCCTGTGACGGTCGTGCCCCGCAACTCGTTTCTCGACTGCCCGAACTGTTGCATCGCGAGCGCGGGCGCTGCCGGATAGGCGGCATCAGAGCCGATACAGTTCTGTTGGGGTGTGGCAAGAGGGGCGGTTACAAGCCACATGGCGTAGCAATCCCCGCCATCAACTCCGTCAAGCTCGAACAGCGAAGCCCCAATAATATTTAGCTGAGACGCAGAGTTGGCGATCGCCTCAGTAAACTCTGCGGCCCACAAGCCAGCCACCTGCCGGGTGTCCAATCTGAATGGAACAGGGCTGCAACCACCATAGTCACCGTACTCGCCCACAATGATAGGAGCATTGGCGAATGCACCTCCGGCGCTTGTTTGAAGCGTTTGCCTCTCAGCCTGGAGGTCTGCGATTCCTTGATAAGCGATCTGGGCGGTTGCGGCGATTGGATAGTCTTCAAGGTACGAGAGCCGCCAAGGGGTGCCTGGCTGGCTGGCGGTTCCGGTTGTGCCCGTGGTAGATGACACACTTGTATCGACAACCTGCGTACCAAGTGTGTTGACCTGAAAGCTGTTGCCGCATGAAGCAGTCGATACAAGTTGCGGCCCCGTAATGGGGTGAAGCGTACTTGTATCCGGCGTGGTGGTCAGGAAATGCAGGTAAACGGGCGACATCGTTCCTGAGGCCTTGCAAGTTCCGCTTAGCGTGAGGCTCTGAGTGCTGCATGCAGTAACCGTAATGGAGTGTGCCCCGACAGTAGTTAGGGCTTTGAAGTAGAGCAGTTGTGGTACGTTCGCCCACGGGCTCGCCGTAATCGTCGACGAGATCGAGTCAGATGCGTTCTTCAATGTCTGTGGAACTTGGTCAAACGTCACATCGACGTGACTGCTGGAGGAAGCAGTTAGCCACAAACCATAGGCAGTGTTTCGGGCAGCTCCAGATTGCACCGGCGAGAGTGTGTAGGCAGCCGACTGTGCATTTGTATCAAATTGCGTTCCGTACGGGTCCGATTCCGGCTGATACTCGTGGTAATCAAAGGCCCCGACTGCACCCGGGGCAGTCTGCTGAAGCGCAGTGAGATAAGAGGAATCACCCACGATCGTAATAGTGGGATCCGCTTGCGTCATCGCAGCTTGATAATCCGCCGCCAAGCATGCATACATAGGTCCGCCATTGGCCGCAACAGCGCAGTTGCTGGGGGCGGTCGGAGGCGAGTTCACGCATGACGGTTTGTTCGGCGACAGGACGCACTGATGCAGACCACCTTCTTCATTTCCGAGTTCCCAATACTTGACGCCGTAGGGTTGGGCGTGGCCGTTGGTCGCCCGCAGCTGAGCCCAATGGGCAACCGTAGTCCCGTCGCCCAAGATTACCGAGGAGGAAACCAAACCGTTCATGTAGGCGACCCAGTCCTCTGCTTCGGATGTTGTTCCGGCTTCTATGTTGACCGGGATAAGGGCAGTCGGAGACGGCACGACGCTGACGACCTTTACGTACCATTGATCGGGGCTCATCTTATTGGGGTCACCTGCAGGATCTGTTGGCAGCGCAGCACCGGGTGTCTGTGACCGAAAGTGATATGTGCAATCGGAACCTGAGAAACACGAGCCGAGATTCACCATCGGGCTAAAGCGCACGAACGAAAGGCCTAGCTGCTGGCCGACGGCTTGAGCGGAAGGCCAAATCCCACCCGTCGCTGAATCGTAAAGTCGAGTCACCTTCCCTGCTTGAATATCAGCGCCGAATAAACTCGACGATACGTTTCCCGCAGAGGTGCTCCCGATAACGATGGAAGGTCCCGAGGAAAGGAGCCTCCAGCGAACGGGTTGGGTGCCCTGGTGAGCTAAGGTCGCAATTGCGAGGAGAAAAGTGAAAAGCCATACGAGTAGCTTCGATCGAAAATTACGAACGGCGGGCAAGAGACGAGTCACGTGTGCGGAATCATTCCGCGCACTCATCGGACCCTCTTCTGGCTCAGCATGCGCACGGTGGGCAACTTTACCAGCGAGCAAACCACGCTGCCTTTCCTGCGCTTATGACAATCTCCGTGGAGCAGCAGTGGCGGGATGTGACGATCAAGATCGGGAGACGTCGAGTCCACACTGGCGCCAGACAGCCTATCTGGCCGCGGGAAGTTTACCGAGACTTGAATGGGTTTCGGACCCATACACATGTTGCCTTGATGCAAGACGCACTCGGTAATACGAGCACGGTACGACGCGCGCTAGGTGCCCTGCTGCCGTCGCGTTTGCTGCGGCTCAGCGGGAATCACAAATTGCGATTGCTCGTAAGCCGCTGCGGTTCAGTTGCAGCATTATGTAATGAGCCGGCTTAGCTTCGACAGCAAGTTCGAATAACGACCCCTTAGGACCACTGCCACATCCGCGCGACATCTTTCAGATGTATGAAAGCGTGGGACGGGAGATCGCACCTCGCTCGCACGTGACATGAATCCTGGTCTTGCCGCATCATGAGCACGTGAAGCGCGATCTTCCCTCCGGAACCGTCACCCTCCTGTTCACCGACATCGAGGGCTCAACCAAGCTGCTGCACGAATTGGGGGCCGATGGTTACTCAGAGGCTCTCGCGAAGCACCGCCGAGTCCTGCGAGACGCGTTTGCCGCTCATGGCGGCGTCGAGGTCGACACGCAGGGGGACGCATTCTTCGTGGCCTTCCCAACAGCATTCGGAGCGATACGCGCAGCCTCCGACGCAGTGGAAGGTCTCGCTCCGAGTCCGATCCGGGTGCGGATCGGCATACATACCGGCACGCCTCATCTGACGGAGGAAGGTTACGTCGGGGAGGACGTGCATAAGGGAGCCCGCATCGCCTCGGCCGGACACGGTGGCCAGGTGCTGCTGTCGAGGGAGACCCGAGAGTTGCTCCCCGTTCCGATGACCGACCTCGGGGAGCATCGCCTGAAGGACTTCGCCGCGCCGGTGTCCATCTTTCAACTTGGCAAGGAACGCTTTCCACCGCTTAAGACCATCTCCAACACCAACCTTCCTCGCCCGGCGAACTCGTTCGTGGGCAGGGGCCGCGAAGTCCGAGAGGTGGTCTCCTTGTTGCAGGACGGCGCGCGTCTACTCACTCTGACCGGCCCGGGAGGCTCCGGGAAGACCCGGCTTGCCGTCGAGGCGGCGGCAGCGCTCGTGCCGGAGTTCAAGGCGGGAGTGTTTTGGGTCGACCTTGCCCCGCTCCGAGACCCCGCTTTGGTCGGTTTGGCGATTGGCCAAACGCTCGGAGCGAAGGACGGCCTTGCTAACCACATCGCAGAGCGCGAGCTGCTGCTGCTGCTCGACAACCTTGAGCAGGTCGTCGATGCGGCTCCCGAGCTGGCCTCGCTCGTTGAGATCTGTCCCAATCTCAAGCTGCTCGTCACGAGCCGCGAGCTGTTGCGAGTCAAGGGTGAGGTCGAGTATCCGGTCTTGCCGCTCGTCGATCGGGATGCAGTCGAGCTCTTCTGCAGTCGCGCGCACACCGAGCCGGGCGAGGCAGTACACGCGCTCTGCCGCGCTCTCGACAACCTGCCGCTGGCGCTCGAGCTAGCCGCTTCTCGGACGAGCGCGCTTTCGCCCCAGCAGATCCTCGACCGCCTCTCCAAACGTCTCGACATGCTCAAGGGCGGACGCGACGCCGATCCCAGACAGCAGACGCTTCGGGCAACGATCGAGTGGTCGTATGACTTGTTGACCGAACCCGAGCGGCGGCTCTTTGCCCGCCTGAGTGTCTTTGCAGGCGGCAGCACGCTCGCGGCTGCCGAGAAAGTCACGGACGCAGACATCGACATCCTTCAGTCGCTCGTCGAGAAGAGCCTCCTTCGCCATACAGAGGAGCGTTACTGGATGCTCGAGACGATCCGCGAGTACGCGGCCGAACGACTGGACGCCTCCAGCGACGCAGGCGCGCTACGCATGCGCCACGCCGAGCACTTCCTCGCGCTCGCCGAAGAAGCCGAGCCGCACGTGGAGAGAAACCCTGAGGCGTGGCTCCGCCGGCTCGAAGAGGAGCACAATAACTTCCGCGCTGCGCTAGACCGGTTGGAGACATCGGGCGAATCGCAGAGTGCCATGCGGCTCGCAGGAGCGCTGGCCACTTTCTGGGAGATGGGTGGTCACCTGACGGAGGGCCGGCAGCGGCTCGAAAACCTGCTGCCCGGCGACGAGCGGCCGACCGCTGCTCGCGCGAAGGCGCTCGTGGGAGCGTCGCTGATGGCGCGCCAGAGCGGCGACGTCGCAACCGCGAAGCTTCGTGCCGAGCACGCGTTTGCGCTCCATCGCGAGCTCGGCGATGTTTGGGGAACCGCAAACGCAGGAGTCATGCTCGGCCTGGCGATCTCGGACGAAGGCGACTTCTTGACTGCCCGACAATTCTTCGACGACAGCGCGCGACTCTTCCGCGACGTCGACGACGAGAACAACGCGCTGTTTGCGACTCGCCTTCTCGGGGGGATGTACGAGCAGCTCGGCGATCACGAGCGCGCCCGCGAGGTGCACGAGGAGACCCTCGCACGGGCACGAGCGCTCGCGAACAGGCAGATGGAGGGTCAAAGTCTGAGCGCTCTGGCGTACTTGGCGCTCGAGCAGGGACGGGCTCGGGACGCCGTCTCCATGTACAAGGATGTCCTGCGCATCGACCGAGATCGTGGCGTGCTCCTTCAGCTTGCCTTCGACCTCACTCGCTTCGCCCGTGCCCTCGCGCGCACCGGAAAGACCGCGGACGCGGCGCGGATTCTGTCGAGCGCGGAGGCCCTCCGCGACGAGATCGGCGCCGGCACGCCGCTCCCATGGCTCACGACCTTGATCGAGGATGCGCTCGCCGCCATCCACGCGCAACTCGACGACGCAACTTTCACCGAGGCGTGGGAGCAAGGCCACACGCTTTCCGCGGACGAGGCCGTCGCGCTCGCCCTCGCTTCAGCGCTCGATGCGTAGAGTTCCGTCCGCAACCCTCACCGACTATTTGGCTAGCTGTCCGGCCTACGGCCGCCGCGTCGCCGCTAATTAGGCGACCCTCGCTGGGAGATTTATTGCGTGGCGACGGCGTGGATGATGTCGTCCTGCGGCACGTAGCCGAGAACCTGTCGGAATCCGGCGATGTGTTGGTACGCGTCGACGTCATCGAAGGTCACGTGGCCGCCGTCGGCAGGCTGGAGGGTGGCAAGGGCTTCGAGAAGCGTCGTCTTTCCGGCCCCGCTTCCCCCGGCGATGGCGACGAGCTCGCCGGCTCCGATCGAGAGCGACACGTTGTTGAGAAGGACTACACCATCCTTCGTCGCCCTGGTGAGACCCTCGGCCACGA
>Ga0207684_10003059_pt1 | contig 16579 bp, 18 predicted proteins | sample KBSK5501metaG_FD_184342 | JGI IMG/M metagenome (GOLD analysis project Ga0207684, IMG submission 184342) | Corn, switchgrass and miscanthus rhizosphere microbial communities from Kellogg Biological Station, Michigan, USA - KBS K5-50-1 metaG... | ecosystem: Host-associated > Plants > Roots >...
CGGCCAGACGAAAGCCTCCGTGATTCGCTCCAAAGCTACTGTGCCGGGGTCGAGACGGCGACGAGGAAGATCACGAGCCAGATCAAGGTGATCACCGCGCCGGCCGCGGTGGCGAGGATGCCGAGGATCCAGGCCGTCATCGCAACGCTGCGGCCACCCAGCGCTCCACCTGATGCGTCGATCCGCCGGTTTGCCGACTTGCCCATGAAATAGGCGATCGGCCCGCATACCAGCCCTGGCACGCCAAGCGGCAGGCCGAGGACCAATCCGAAGATCGCGACCACCAGCGCGACGACCGCGCGGCCATCGGTTGACTGCGCTCTGCCGTAAGCAGGTGGCGGGTATGACGGGGGTGGGTGATACGGGGCCACCAGCGGTGCAGTTGACTGAATCGGGTTCGGAAGACTCACTTCAGCAGCGACCGAGCAATGACGACGCGCTGGATCTGGTTCGTTCCTTCGTAGATCTGCGTGATCTTTGCGTCGCGCATCATGCGTTCGACCGGATAGTCGGAGATGTATCCGTAACCGCCCAGGATCTGCACGCAATCGGTCGTCACCTTCATCGCCATGTCAGATGCGAAGAGCTTCGCCATCGATGCGACTTTGGTGAGATCGGCCGCCTTCGCATCGACTTTGGTCGCGGCGAGGTACACGAGATGCCGCGCCGCCTCGATCTGCGTCGCCATGTCCGCGAACATGAACTGGATCCCCTGGAAGCTCGAGACCGGCTGGCCGAACTGCTTTCGTTCGCGAGCGTAAGCCAGCGCATAGTCGAATGCGCCTTCGGCGATGCCCAGCGCCTGAGCACCGATTCCCGGCCGCGAACGGTCGAGCACTGCAAGCGCGATCTTGAATCCGGCCCCTTCTTCGCCGAGCCGGTTGGCGGCCGGGACCTTGACGTCATCGAAAACCAGCTGAGCGGTGGGAGAACCGCGAATCCCAAGCTTGTGCTCCAGCTTCGGCGCCTGCCAGGGGCTCGTCTCCCGCTCGAGCACGAACGCCGAGATGCCGCGGTGATCAGCGTCGGGATCGGTCTGAGCGAACACGACCAACGTGCCGGCAATGCTGCCGCCGGTGATGAACTGCTTGGTTCCGTTGATGACGTACTCGTTTCCATAACGCTTCGCGCGCGTCTTCATCGCCGCGGCATCGGAACCGCTGCCGGTCTCGGAAAGCGCGTAGGCGGCCACGCTCTCGCCTGACGCAAGCGGCGGGCACAGGCGCTTCTTCTGCTCCTCGGAGCCGGCCACCAGGATCGGATACGAGCCGAGGGCTTGCACGGCGAGGATCAGAGACGACGTCGCGCACGCTTTGGCGATCTCCTCGATGCCCATGCAGATGGTGACGCTGGAGCCAGAGATCCCACCGTATTCCTCGGGGAAGGGGATGCTCAAGATGCCGTTCTCGGCGAAGAGCCTTTCGATGTCCTTTGGGTACTCGGCCTTCTCATCGATCTCGGCCGCGCGCGGAGCGACACGGTCCTGGACGAGCTCGCGGATCGTGTCCCGGATCGCGACCTGCTCTTGCGAGAGATCGAAGTTCATCGGCGCGCCTATTGGAGCACTTCTCGGGCGATCACGATTCTTTGCACCTGGTTCGAGCCTTCGTAGATCTGAAGTGCCTTGGCGTCCCGGACGTGGCGCTCGAACGGGGTGCCCGAGATCGTGCCCTCTTCCCCGGCCAGCTGGAGGGCGTCAAGCGCCACCTGCATCGTCGTGTCGGTGCAGTGAAGCTTCGCCATCGAGGCCTGGCGCGTGAAAGGGCGACCGGCGGCGCACAGCCAGGCGGCGTTGTAGGCGAGCAAGCGTGCGGATTCGAGCCGGGTCGACATGTCGGCGAGGGTGAAATCGTCGCCCTGGCGTCCCCACCGTGTGGGGAGGTCGGCCTGCTCGCGCAGCGAGCCGGCCGGGTGAGGGGATAGGCGCCGCTCGTTTACCAAGGTCGTGGCTTCGTCCACCGCGGCCTGCCCGATCCCCAGAGCCTGGCCGGAGATGCCGATCCTGCCCGAGTCGAGCGCACGCATCGCGACGGTGAAGCCCTGGCCTTCGGGCGCGAGGCGGTTCGCAACCGGCACGACCACGTCCTCGAGCACAAGCTCACCGGTCGGCGAGCCGTTCAGGCCCATCTTCTTGAACACCTGGCCGACCCTCACGCCGGGTGTATCGGCGGGCACCAGGAACGCGCTCACCCCCGCCGCCCGCTCGTCGGGGCCGGTGCGCGCAAACACGATGTAAAGTCCCGCGTGCCCGATGTTCGTGATGAATACCTTGGTGCCGTTGAGGACGTAGCCATCGCCGTTGCGGCGCGCGCTCGTCTTCAGCGACGCCGCGTCGGATCCGGAGGCCGGCTCCGTGAGCGCGAACGCCCCGAGCAGCTCTCCGGACGCAAGTCGCGGCAGCCAGCGGCGTTTCTGCTCTTCGGTGCCGAACAGCAGAATGGGCTCGCTGCCCACGCTGGTGTGGACGTCCACGATGACCGAGGTCGACGCACATGCGCGGGCGAACTCGTCGATGCAGAGGGTGAAAGCCAACGCATCCAGCCCCAAGCCTCCGTACTCGCGAGGGATGAGAACCCCGAGCAGACCCGCTTCAGCGGCAGCGGTAACAGCCTCTTTGGGAAACCTGTGGTCGCGATCGACCTCCGCCGCGAGCGGCAGCGCCACGGCTTGCGCCAGCTCGCGCACGCCGTCGCGAAAGGTCGCGAGCTCAGGCGGCAGATCAAGGTCCATTCGGAGCGGCAATTACAATATGCGGTTGCGGTATGGAAGCAGGACCCAGATACCTCGAAGGCACGACAGTCGGCAGTGGTCGCGACATCATCGGGGTGCGCAGGGACCGGATCGCCGACATCATCAGCACGGGTCGCGAGATCATCGCCCGCGCCAAGTCTGAAAAGCTCCTTCCAGACACGATCACCGGGGCCACCGCAGCCCTCCTGGTGACGATTGCCGGCTATGGCGAACCTCTCTCGGAGGGACAATGGCGCGAGCTGGCGGGCGTGGTCGGCGGGATCATGCGCGACAGCACTTATGCGGATCTGGCCAGACTCCGGACGTTGATCACTCAGGAGCAGTTCTTGAACGTCGCCCGCAACCAGGGCTACGGTCGCTTCATCCGCCGTCTCGACGACGGTCGCTGGGTGTGCGAGCTCTCACCCAAGCTTGAAGATCTTCCCGACGAGTAAAGCCCTCTCGTCTCTGGTGCGATCTCGGGCCGTCCGAGTCGCATCAGCGATAGTTTTCGTGCTGGCGATCGTCAGCCCAGCAGCGGTTGTCTTCGCGGTGGTGTGGACGGCTCCGAGCGTGAGCCAGCCGGCCAGGGTCGCGTCAAACCCCGAACCAGCTCGCTTGCTTCCGGCGCCCGATGTCCAGCAAACGGCGCTTCCGGCCGGCCCGCTGAACGTGTACCTGAACACCATGTCGGGGGTGGTCCCCTGCCCGCTCTGCGAGCTGCCGGCTCGCGTTTACGTGCCCAACAGCACAGCGGGCACCGTGGACGTGATCGACCCTCTGACGTTCAAGGTCATCGACCACTATGCGGTGGGATTCATCCCCCATCACATCGCACCGGCGTGGGACATGAGCGCGCTGTACGTCGACAACGAAGGATCGAGCAACCTCACCGTGATCGACATACACACCGGCCGGCCGAACGGCCAGAGGATCGGCATCCCGTTCCCATACAACCTCTACTTCACGCCTGACGGCACGAAGGCGATCGACGTGGTGGAGCGGCTGCAGCGGATCGAGTTCCGAGACCCGCACAACGGATGGAGCCTGCTCGGTTCGGTTGCGATTCCGTGGCCGGGCGCCGATCACCTCGATTTCAGCGCCGACGGGAGCTACCTGATGATCTCGACCGAATACTCGGGCGTCGTCGCCAGGGTCGATACGGTGAACATGCGACTCGACGGCTTCGTCCACGTCGGCGGCCTCCCGATCGACATCAAGCTCTCGCCGGACGGGACGCTGTTCTACGTGACCAACCAGGGCCGCATGGGCGTGTCGGTCGTCGACCCGGTCGCGATGAAGGAGATCCAGTTCATTCCCACGGGCCGGGGCGCTCATGGGCTGCAGGTGTCGCGTGACACCAAATCGCTCTATGTATCCAACCGGCTCGAGGGCTCGATCTCGGTGATCGATTTCGCGACTCGCCAGGTCGTAGCCAAATGGCAGATCCCTGGCGGAGGCAGCCCGGACATGCTGCAGCTGAACCCCGACGGCACCCAGCTGTGGGCATCCGGCCGTTACCACGCGACCGTCTATGTGATCAGCACCGTCACGGGGGAGCTGCTGGCGAGGATCCGGGTCGGATCGGAGGATCACGGCCTCACGTACTTCCCCAACGTCGGCCTGCACAGCCTGGGCCACAACGGCGTCTATAGGTAAGGATCGCGGGGGCAGGTGCGTATTCCGCACGTTTGGATCAAGACACGCATGAAACAGTCGTGGATTCCGCACGTTTTGCGCAAGACGTGCAATGGGGTTGGTGTTAGACCCGGCCTGACCGATGACGGCTACATGCCGAGGAGGCGCGCGATCAACATTCGCTGCACCTCTGACGTGCCTTCTCCGATCTCGTTGACCTTGACGTCGCGCCAGTAGCGCGCGACCGGGTAATCCTCCATGAACCCGTAGCCCCCATGGATCTGCACCGCCTGGTCGGCGGCTCGCTTCGACGCCTCGGAGGCGTAGAGCTTGCACATCGCCGCTAGCATGCGCACCTCATCCGAGGTTTTGGCGCGGCCGTGGGTGTAAGCGGTCGCGGCCCGGTACACCATCGTCCGCGCGAGCTCGGTCTCCATCGCCATGTCCGCGATCTTGAACTGGATCGCCTGGTGCTTCGAGATCGGAACCCCGAACGCACGCCGCTCCTTCGCGTAAGCGAGCGACGCATCGAGGCATGCTTGGGCGACGCCAACCGACAGCGCGGCGATCGCGATGCGGCCGCCCATCAGTGTGCCCAGGAACTGCCGGTATCCGCCGCCCCGCTCCCCGAGCAAGTTCTCCTCGGGGACCTCGCAGCTCTCGAAGCTCAACGGGTGCGTGTCGGACGAGTGCCACCCGAGCTTTCGATACGACTCCAGCACGTGATAGCCGGGGGTGCCGGTCGGGATCATGATCGCGCTGATCTCGGGTCCCCCCCGCTTCGTCTTGCCCGTGACCGCCGTGACCGTCACACCGGCCGAGATTTCGGTGCCGCAGTTGGTGATGAACTGCTTCGCGCCGTTGACCACCCAGTGGCCGTCGCGCTGCTCCGCGCGCGTCTTCGTCGCGCCGGCGTCGGAGCCAGCCTCGGGCTCTGTCAGGCCGAAAGACCAGAGCTTCTTGCCGGCGACCAGGTCCGGCAGCCATTTCTGCTTCTGCTCGGGGGTCCCGAAGTCATGGATGGGCGATGCCCCGAGACACACCGCGGCCTCGAGCGTGATGCCCACGCCGGCGTCTGCCCGCGAGATCTCCTCGATGGCGAGACAGAGGGACAGAAAATCCGCGCCCGCGCCGCCGTACTCCTCTGAAAAGGGCAGGCCGAAGAGCCCCAGCTCACCCATCCGGCGGACGATGTCGTAGCCGAACTTGTGATTGCGGTCGAGGTCTTCAGCGGCCGGGGCCACCACCTCTTTCGCGAAATCGCGGCACAGCTCGCGCACCGCGCGCTGCTCCGCGGTCAGCTCGAAATCCACACCGCGGCTTAGTATCCCGTAACGGGAATGACCGGCGACCCGTACAAAGCTGGGATTGAGATCGCCGCCGGCTTCCAGGCGCTCGACGGGCCCAACGTCAATCCGGTTTGCCGCACACGTGTGTACGTCCACGGGCGCCGGACCGAGCGGTCGCTGGTCTTGCTGCATGGGTTCACGAATTGCCCGCAGCAGTTCGACGACCTGGGCAAGAGCTTCTACGAGCTGGGCTGGAACGTCCTCATCCCTCGATATCCGCGCCACGGCTACACCGATCGGCTGACGACATCGATCGCCGAGCTGCGGGCTGACCTGCTGATCGCGCTCGCCAACCGCTCCGCCGACTCCGGCGCCGGGCTGGGGGAGCGCCTGACGGTCGCCGGCCTTTCGCTGGGCGGGATCCTGACCGGCTATCTGGCGCAGACGCGCGAAGACGTAGACGCGGCCGTGCTGATTGCGCCCATGTTCGGGTTGAGGCCCATACCCGCATGGGGCCTGGCCGGCATCACACGTCTCGCGCGGACGCTGCCCAACTTCTACATCTGGTGGAACAGCAAGCTCAAGGACCGGATCGGTCCCGCGCACGGATATCCGCGCTTTTCGACCAGGGCCTACGCCGCACTTTTTGAGGTTGGGTCAATGGTCAAGAGGGCGGCTCGGAACAGCGCACCGAAAGCGCGGAGGATCGAAGTGATCACCAACGCCGCCGAGCCGCGACTCGACAATCGATTCACGTATCAGCTGGCCGATGCCTGGCAACGGCATGGTGCCAACGTCAACACCTACGAGTTCCCCGAATCCGATCATCTCCCCCACGACCTCATCGATCCCGCGAACCCGGATCAGAACACCAAGCTCGTCTATCCGGTCGTGGCGAAGACGATCTCCGGAGGCTAGAGCTTCCTCGACATCTCGTATTCGAGGCGATTGTCGCCTGGGCGGACGAGCTGAATCGCGCCCGTGCGCTGGAACCCATGGCGCTCGTAGAGCCTTTGCGCGTGGTGATTGTTTTCGACAACCCAAAGGAGAAGCTCGTCATAGCCCGCCGCAAGCGCAGATTCGACAGTCGCGACCAGCAACGCGTCCCCAATGCCCTTGCCCCGCGCCCGCGGATGCACCCAGAGGGAGGTTACCGACCCAGTACGATTGGAGCCGGCCTCGCCCACAGACGCCATGCCGACGGCCAGGCCATCGGATTCGGCAACGAATCGTTTACGCGAGGTAACGGCCCTCCGCCACTCCTCCTCCGTGCGGTCCTTCTCCGACTCCCACGTGGACCCAAAGGCGAAGGGCGCTTCCTTCAGTGCGGCGAGCCGGACGTCTCGAAAGATTTGCCACTCGTCCGGCCCGAGGAGCCGGGTTTCAGTTTCCGAGGACGAACACCTTCAAGGCCCAGCTGAGCAGCAGCGAGCTTGTGGCAAAGATCGTCAGCAGGCGCCATTGCCGTGACGTGAGGCGCGGCGACCAAGTCCGGCCGGTGACGAGGCCGGCTGCCAGCCCGCCCGTTCCGAGCACCGTGCCGGCGAAGAGCGCCGGTCCCAGTGGGTACAGGCGTACGGCGTCGGCGATGTCTCCCTCCCACATGTAGGCGAAAGAGCGCGTGCCGCCGCAGAAAGGGCAGGGATGCCCGGTCAGGTAGTAGAACGGACATGGGGGCATCGACAGGTGTGCCGCGTGCAACGCCCAGTACAGGCGCGTGTAAACGAGCCACAGGGCCAGGGCGCCGAACAGTCCGAGGTCCCGAAGCCGCCGATCGGGGAGCGCCTTGGTGAGCGCGATCGGGAACGTCATGCCGAGCGCAGCAGGCCGACGATGTCGTCGGTGGTTTCCGCCACAGCGACCCCCGCCGCCTTGAACGCCTCCTCCTTGCTCTTTGCCGTGCCGCGATTGCCGGAGATGATCGCGCCCGCGTGGCCCATGCGTTTGCCCTCTGGAGCGGTGCGCCCCGAGATGAAGGCCACTGTCTTCAACCGGCTGCCCTTGGCGAGCATCTCCGCCGCGCGCTCCTCATCACTGCCGCCGATCTCGCCGATGACCACGAGGTGGGTCGTCTCAGGATCATGCTCGAACATCTCGACGACGTCACGGAACGTCAGCCCGAGCACCGGATCGCCGCCGATGCCGACGATCGTGGACTGGCCCATCCCCGCGGCCGTGAGCGCCGAGCCGACCTCGTACGTGAGGGTTCCGCTGCGAGACACGAGCCCAACATGGCCGGGGCTTGTGATTCGTTGCGGGATGATGCCGATCTTCGCCACGCCCGGGGTTATGAGGCCGGGACAGTTGGCGCCGAGGAGCCTGGCCTTCGGATAGCCCCGCAGGAAGTCCTTGACCCGGATCATGTCCTGGATCGGGATCCCTTCCGTGATGCACACGATCAGCTCGATTCCGTTGACCGCGGCCTCCATGATCGCGTCGGGCGCAAACGGCGGCGGCACGAATATTCCTGACGCGTTGGCGTGTGTGGCGCGGACCGCCTCGTTCACGGTGTTGAAGACCGGCACACCAACGTGCGTCGTCCCGCCTTTGCCAGGGCTGGTGCCACCGACGACGTTCGTGCCCATCTCGCGCATCTGCTCCGTGTGGAAGGTGCCCTCGCGCCCGGTGATGCCCTGAACGATGACGCGGGTGCCGGCGTCGATGAGAATGCTCATCTGGCGGCCGGTGCCCTTGTCAACTCGACGATCTTTTGCGCCCCTTCCCACGCGCTTACGCCCGGCTCGATGCCGGCCTGCCGGAGGATCGCGCGCCCCTCCTCCTCGCGGGTGCCGCTGAGACGCACGACGAGCGGAAGCTTCATATGCAATCGGTCGCGGGCGGTGACAATCCCCTTCGCCACCTCGTCGCCTCGGGTGATACCTCCGAAAACGTTGATCAGCACTCCCTTGACACGCGGGTTCATGAGGATCACAGAGAGCGCGTTCTCGACGGTCTCTGCTTTCGCGCCTCCCCCGATGTCGCAGAAGTTCGCCGCCTCTCCCCCGGCACGCTGGACGAGGTCGAGCGTGCTCATGCACAACCCGGCACCGTTGCCGATGATGCCGATGTCGCCGTCGAGCGAGACGTAGGTAAGGCCGCGCTTCTTCGCCTCGACCTCGTACGGATCCCCCTCGATGACCGCGCCATAGCGCTGCTCGAGCCCCTTGTGCCGCCAGGCGGCGTTCTCGTCGATCTCGAGCTTGGCGTCGCCGGCCACGACCTCGCCTTGCTTCGTGATCACGAGGGGATTGATCTCGGCGGTCACCGCGTCCAGGTCGGGGATGGCACGGTAGAGCTTCTTGATGACAGAGGAAATCGGCCGCGCCAGCTCGCCGAGACCGGCCTCGTAGACGAGCTGGTTCAGCTCGAAATCGAGCGGGCCGCGCCAGGGGTTCGGGTAGAGACGGGCGATCGATTTCGGCGACTCCTCGGCGACCTGCTCGATCTCCATGCCCCCCTGGCTCGACAGCATGAGGATGTTGGCGCGCGCGTCACGGTCGACGGTGAAGCCGAGGTAGATCTCTCGCTCGATCTCGAGGGCGGTCTCGCAATACACGAGCGGGACCTTGAAGCCCTTGATGTCCATGCCGATGATCTGCTGTGCGGCCGCCCGCGCCTCATCTGGGGTCCTCGCGAGCTTGATGCCTCCCGCCTTGCCGCGCCCGCCCACCGGCACCTGGGCTTTGATCGCGACCGGCCCCAGCTCAGCGCAGGCGGCGGCGGCCTCATCCGGCGTGTGGGCGACCCGGCCGGGCGGGATGGCGATCCCAAGCGACGCCAGCACCTCTTTCGCCTGGTACTCGAGCAGCTTCACTTGCGGATCTTGACGTTAGCTGAAGCTGCGGTCACAGCGGGATGTTGCCGTGCCACCGCGGACTGCGGCGGCGCTCCTTCCTCAGCGCGATCCTCAGTGCGCGGATCAGCTCGCCTCGCGTGCGGCCGGGCTCGATGACGTCATCGATATAGCCCCGCTCGGCCGCGATGTACGGGTTGGCGAACCGCTCCGTGTACTCGCTCACCAGCTCTCGCCGGCGGGTCGCCGGGTCCGCCGCGGCGTCCAGCTCGCGGTGGAAGACGATGTTCACCGCGCCCTCCGGGCCCATGACCGCGATCTCCGCGGTCGGCCATGCCACATTGAAGTCGGCCCGGATGTGCTTGGAGCACATGACGCAATAAGCGCCACCGTATGCCTTGCGCGTGATCACGGTCAGCTTGGGCACGGTCGCCTCGCTGAACGCATAGAGGAGCTTGGCTCCATGCCGGATGATGCCCCCGTACTCCTGCGCCGTGCCCGGTAGAAATCCCGGCACGTCGACGAACGTGATGAGCGGGATGTTGAACGCGTCGCAGAAGCGGACAAAGCGCGCCGCTTTCACCGAGGCGTTGATGTCGAGCGCTCCTGCCATCACCTTCGGCTGGTTCGCCACGACCCCGACCGAATGGCCATCGAGGTGAGCGAAACCGACCACGATGTTCATCGCGAAGAAGGGCTGCACCTCGAAGAAGTTGGCGTTGTCGACGACCATGCCGATCACATCCTTGATGTCGTAGGGCTCCTTCGGGTTGTCCGGGATCACCGTGGCGAGCCCAGGCGCCTGCCGCTCTGGATCGTCGGTGGCCGAGACGGTAGGCGGCTGCTGGTCGAAGCTCTGTGGGATGAAGCTGAACAGGCGGCGCACCTGGCTGAAGCACTCGTCTTCCGATTCCGCCAGGAAGTGCGCGACGCCCGACTTGACGTTGTGAACCTCGGCGCCGCCGAGTGAGTCGAAGGTCACTTCCTCGCCGGTGGTGACGCGGATCACCTCCGGCCCGGTGATGAACATATAGCCGAGCTCGTGCACCATGAATGTGAAGTCGGTCATCGCGGGCGAATAGACGGCGCCGCCCGTGCAAGGTCCGAGGATCAGGCTCAGCTGCGGGATCAACCCGCTCGATTCGACATTGCGCCAGAAGATCTCCGCATACCCGGCCAGCGAAACCACGCCCTCCTGGATGCGGGCTCCACCAGAGTCGTTGATGCCGATGATCGGGATCCGGTTTCGCAGCGCGAGGTCCATCACCTTGATGACCTTCTCCGCAAACACCTCGCCTAACGAGCCTCCGAACACTGAGGCGTCGTGGCTGAAGAGCATCACGTCTCGGCCGTCGATCTTGCCCATCCCGGTCACGACTCCGTCACCGGGAACGCGCTTCGACTCGAGACCAAAGCCGTGCGCGCGATGGGTCGCGAAGATGTCGATCTCCTCGAAGGAGTTGCGGTCCACCAGCCTCGAGATGCGCTCGCGCGCGGTGAGCTTGTGCTTGGCGTGCTGGCGATTGAACGCCTCGGCGTCGCCGTGCCCGGCCTCGTACTTCCGCTGTCGCAGCTGATTGAGCGGGTCGACCTTGCGTGCGCTCATGGTGTCTCCTCGAACATCCACCGGTGGCCCTCCAGGTCCTCGGCGCGATAGTGGCGCCCATCCGGGGTGTCCTCGGGCTCAGACAGGATCAGGGCTCCCGCCGCACGTGCCCGCGCGCAGTGGACATCGATGTCCTCCACCTGTACTAGGACCCCATCGATGATGTATGGCACGTTCGACCACTTCCGGGCAGCCTCGCACTGCTCGCGATGGTGCTTGGGGCTCTCGTAGTCCGGCGTCGGCGAGGCCAGCATGATAATTCCCTCACCGACCTCGAGCTCGCCGTGGGTCAGCACGCCGGAGGGCGACACGCGCCGATCTGCCTCAATGAACCCGAAGGCCTCGACCAGCCAGTCCATGGCGGCGTTGCCATCCTCGTAGGCGATCATCGGGATTGCGAAGCTCATGTCATGCCTCCGTCGGGTGGTATTCGCCCCATACCTTGCGCAGCACCGCGCAGCATTCACCGATGGTCACGTAGCCGGCCAGCGCTGCTTTGAGCGGCGGCATCATGTTGTCCGCGCCGCGAGCCGCGCGCTCGATGCCGGCCAGACTGCGTTCGACGGCGGCCTGGTCGCGGCGCGCACGCAGCAGTTTCAATGCGCGTGCCTGAGCCGCCTGATGTCGCGGTCCAACCTTCGTGATCTCGACCTTGTCCTCCGCGTCGCCGATGTAACGGTTGACGCCTACGACGACGCGCTCCCCGGCCTCAACCCGCGTCTGGAATCGGTAGGCGCTGTCCGCGATCCGGCGCTGAGTCCAGCCCGCCTCGATGCACTTGACCGCTCCACCCAGCTCGTCGATCTCGGCCATGATCGCCAGAGCCTCCTCCTCGACCCGGTCGGTGAGACTTTCGACGTAGTACGAGCCTCCGAGCGGATCGGCGACCAGCGGCACCGCCGTCTCATGACCGATCACCTGCTGGGTCCGCAGCGCAAGTTCAGCGGCGCTCTCGGAGGGCAGGCCGAGCGCTTCGTCATAGGCATTGGTATGGAGCGACTGAGTACCTCCGAGGACCGCGCTCATTGCCTCCAAAGCCGTTCGCACGACGTTGTTCAGCGGCTGCTGGGCGGTCAGGGTCACGCCGCCGGTCTGGGTGTGAAAACGCAGCGCCAACGATCTTTCGTCCTTGGCGGCGAACCGATCGCGCATGACCCGCGCCCACATGCGCCGGGCGGCTCGAAACTTCGCTACCTCTTCGAAAAAGTCCATGTGAGCGGCGAAGAAGAACGACAGCCGCGGGGCGAAATCGTCGACCGTGAGGCCGGCCGCGAGCGCCGCCTCCACGTACGCGATCGCGTTGCTGAGGGTGAGCGCGATCTCCTCCGCGGCGGTCGAACCCGCCTCACGCATGTGGTAGCCGGAGATGGAGATCGTGTTCCAGTTCGGCAGCTCGCTCTGGCAGTACGCGAACAGGTCGGTCACCAGTCGCATCGAGGGAGCCGGCGGAAAGATGTACGTGCCGCGCGCCGCGTACTCCTTGAGGATGTCGTTCTGGACCGTGCCCGTTATCTTCTCGGGCGGGCTGCCTTGCTTTTCCGCCACCAGCTGGTAGAGAAGAAGGAGCATCGCCGCCGTGGCATTGATCGTCATCGACGTGGAGACCCGGTCCAGAGGAATGCCTTTGAACAAGAGCTCCATGTCTTCCAGCGAATCGATGGCGACGCCCACCTTTCCGACCTCGCCATTGGCCATGGGGTCATCCGAGTCGTAGCCGATCTGAGTCGGCAGGTCGAAGGCGACCGAGAGGCCCGTCTGGCCCTGCTTGAGCAGGAACTGGTATCGCTTGTTCGACTCGGCGGCGGTACCAAAACCTGCGTACTGCCGCATCGTCCACAGGCGGCCGCGGTACATGTCCTTGTGGATGCCGCGCGTGTAGGGGAAAACGCCAGGCGGTGGCTCGTCAGCCTTCCTGTCTCCCGCCGAATACACGGGCTTGAGTGGAACGCCGCTGTCGTTCTGAACTGCGGTCATAACTCGACGAACTCGGTCAGGACTCCGCCCACGCTTTTCGGATGCACGAACGCGATGCGAACGCCATGCATGCCCATACGAGGTTTGGCATCGATCAGCTCCATGCCGGCGTCGCGGGCGTCGACCAAAGCCTTTTCGATGTCGGCGACGCCGAACGCCACGTGGTGCAGACCCGGTCCATGTTTGGCGACGAACTTGCCGACGGGAGAGTCAGCGCGCACCGCCGCGAGAAGCTCCAGCTCGGCGGCGCCCATCTGCAAGAAGGCCGCTTCGAGACCGTCCTGCTCGCTGGTGGCGCGCTGCGTAAGCTCCGCGCCAAAGACGCTGGTGTACATCTTGATCGCAGCCTCCAGGTCGGCGACAGCGATGCCGACGTGGTGAATGCGCATGTCAGTACTTGTACCAGCCCTCTCCGGTCTTTCGGCCCAGCTTCCCGGCCTTGACCTTGGTCTCCAGCTGCCGCGACGGCCGGTACCGCTCGTCGCCGGTTGTTTTGAACATGTGCAGCCGGGCGTTGTAGGTGACGTCCAGGCCGCTGAAATCGCCGAGCCGGAAAGGCCCCATCGGCCAATTCAGTCCTTTCTCGACCGCGACGTCGATGTCTTCGAAATCGGCGATGCCCGCGTCAAGCAGGCGATAGGCCTCCTGCGTCGCGGCGTGGAGGATGCGGTTGACGATGAAGCCGTCGATCTCCTTGTTGATCAGGACCGGCGTCCGGCGCATCGCGCGCGCCATCGCCATCGCACGCTCGGCGGTCTCATCGGACGTCATCGGGCCGCGGACGACCTCAACGAGGTCCATCACCAACACCGGGTAGAAGAAGTGCATGTTCACGCAAAGCTCAGCCCGTGTGGTCGCATCGGCGATCTTGCTGATACCCATGGTCGAGGAGTTGCTCGCCAGCACAGCGCCGGCCGGTACGAGCCTGTCGAGCTCGGCGAACATCGCACGTTTGATGCCGAGGTCCTCGAACACCGCTTCGATCACGAACTCAGCGTCGTGCGCGGCCTCGGCGAGATCGGTGGTCGTATGGACGCGCTCGACAGCCGCCAACGCATCGGCCTCATTCAGCTTCCCCTTCTCGACCCGGCGCATCACATGGCCGCGGTTTGAGTCCACAGCCTTTTGGAGCTGCTCCTCGCTCGTGTCGGTGAGCATGACCTCGAGCCCGTGCAGGGCGGCCTGCTGAGCGATCTGGGCGCCCATCGACCCTGCGCCGACAACCGTGAGGCGACTCACTGAGGGGCCCCCGCGAAATCGAAGATTTCGTGGGGTAGTCACTGGACGGAGAAGATTCGCGTCACCCTGTTCAGGGTCAGCACGTTGGGGAGCAGGCCGTCGATCTTGAGCTTGCCCTGCAGCAGCTTTGCCGCCACGCCCCGCCCGACCCCGTCGTAATAGACGGGCAGTCCGAACAGCCCGATCTTGAGGTTGCTGAGGCTCATCACGGTGTCGGCGTCGGTGCGGATGGTGAGGGTGCGCTTCGGTTCGAGGCCGTTGTGGACGATGAGCTGACCGCCCTCGAAGTCGAGCGTGACACCCTCATCGATGTCGGTAACGAAGATGCCGACGCGCGCCACCAGTGAATCGAAATCGGTCTCCTTCTCGGGATGCGTGCGGACGTTGGCCTCGATCAGCCCACCCAGCATCGACGCGAAAGCACTGGGCTCGTCGTCGGCGTACTCGACCAGCCCGCGACTCTCAACGTCGAACTTCAGTTTTCGTCGGGCCATTCAACCGGGACCCGGGTCGTGCACTCGGTCATCTCCTGGGACGCCTTGGTGTACCGCACGATGGTCGGCAGGTCGCCTTTCAGCTTGAGCTTGCCCTGCAGCATGCCTTTGGTCGCATCCAGCTGCTTGGTGGCGACCTCCTTCCACCGGGAGTACGGCGCTGTGAGCACGAAGTCGCACTTCTGCGCGTCGGCCGCAGTCCCGACCGTGATTGCGCGCGCCTCGCCGTCGAACAGGTCCATCACGATTCCCTTCGACTCGGGAAAGTTCTTGTCAGGCTCGGCCTCGACCACCAGCCCGACCGTCCATTTCCAGCCTTTGGCGGCGGTCTTGTAGACGGCGGACTTGTTGACCTCGTCTTTGAACTGGCCCGCCCACTCGTCCGAGAAAGCCTTCACCGCCATGTTTCTCCCTCCTCAGCCACTCGAAATCGCATTCGTGCACCAAGCTTAGGCGCGGGATAGCATTCGGCGCATGAGCCTCAATCTCGCCGTCATCCTGCGCGAATCCGCCAAGCGGGACCCCGACCACGTCGCGATCATGCTCGACTCGTTCAAGTTCAGCTACAGCCAGCTCGAAGCGCTATCCAACCAGGTCGCGTCGAGCCTTAAAGCCGCCGGCCTCAAGAAGGGCGACCGGGTCGGCCTGATGCTGCCGAACGTGCCGCAGTTCCCCATGGCTTACTTCGGAATCCTCAAGGCCGGCGGGGTCGTCGTGCCGATGAACGTGCTCCTCAAGGCTCCCGAGGTCAGCTTCTACATGGGCGATTCCGGCGCCCGATTCATGATCGTCTGGGACGACTTCGCCGGGGAGGCGTTGAAGGGCATCGCCAACCTGCACGGCGTCACGACTTTCGTGGCCCTCAAGCCGGGCGGGACGGAGACGCCTGCCGGCACCCGCAACTTCATGGAGCTGCTGGCGGGCGACCCGAAGTTCGACGGCGAAGCGACCGAGGGCGACGACACCGCGGTGATCCTCTACACGTCGGGGACCACCGGCAAGCCGAAGGGCGCAGAGCTCACCCACCTCAACCTCTTCATGAACGCGCACATGGTGAGCCACGTCTTCGGAAGCGGCCCGGACGACGTGACGCTCGCCGTGCTGCCGATGTTTCACTCCTTCGGCCAGAGCTCGGTGATGAACGTCGCGTTGCACGTGGGCAGCACGCTCACCCTGGTCCCGCGCTTCGAGGCCGAGAAGGTGATGGAGGTCATCCAGCGCGACAAGGTGACCGTGTTCCCCGGCGTGCCGACGATGTTCTTCGCGCTCCTGCACCACCCGAGCGCCGGCAAGTACGACCTTTCGTCGCTGCGCATCGCGGTGTCCGGCGGCGCCGCGATCCCGGGCGAGGTGATCCAGGCCTTCGAGGGCAGGTACAAGACCACGATTCTCGAGGGCTACGGCCTGTCGGAGACGTCGCCGACCGCCACCTTCAACTTCAGCGCGGCGGAGCGCAAGGTGCTCAGCATCGGCAAACCGATCTTCGGCGTCGAGGTCAGGATCTTCGACATCGACGACAAGCAGCTGCCGGCCGGCAAAGACCACGTCGGGGAGATCGTCATCCGCGGCCACAACGTGATGAAGGGTTACTGGAACCAGCCCCAGGCCAATGCCGAGGCGTTCAAAGGCGGCTGGTTTCATACCGGCGACCTCGGCTATGTGGACGAGGACGGCTTCTTCTTCATCGTGGACCGCAAGAAGGAGATGATCATCCGCGGCGGCTTCAACGTGTACCCGCGCGAGGTCGAGGAAGTGATCTACGCGCATCCAGCGGTGGCGGAAGCCGCCGTCATCGGCGTCCCTGACGACAGGCTGG
>Ga0207684_10003061_pt1 | contig 16571 bp, 18 predicted proteins | sample KBSK5501metaG_FD_184342 | JGI IMG/M metagenome (GOLD analysis project Ga0207684, IMG submission 184342) | Corn, switchgrass and miscanthus rhizosphere microbial communities from Kellogg Biological Station, Michigan, USA - KBS K5-50-1 metaG... | ecosystem: Host-associated > Plants > Roots >...
GTCTTCAGACCGCTTTCAACATCACGTTCCTAGCGCGTCCGCCGGTGACCCGCTGGCGCATCGCCGCCGGCGATGCGCACTCGAAACCGTTCTCCCCTGTTGCATCCAGAATTCAAAGGGCGCGAGACGATGATTCAAGTGACCGAGCAGGAGGGACGACAGCATGAAAACGTTCGCCATGTTCGTCGCGATCCTGGCCTCGGCGACCTTCGTTGCCGATGCGGAAGCTCAAACGCGAGCCCCGCGACCTGTCGGGCAGAGCTCGCCGCCGCTCGGCGGCCAGACGCTAGCGCAGAAAGAGGAGCAGGCAGTCGAGGCGCGGATCGAGAGCGTCGACTCCTCGAGAACGGAGATAACCCTGACGGACGTCACAAAAGCTGGTAGCGCCGCAGGGGGCCGTGTTCACGCCCGGAGCACTCGCCGAGGGCATGAGCATAGTCGCAAGCTACAGGGATGAAAACGGGGCGAAGGTTCTCACTGGAGTCGCTGTCAAAGACAGGGGCCCAGCGATTGGAGGGAGTGCTCATGATGACAGCTCACCAACTACTCCTCTCGGTCGCGAGCGTTGCCGCGACCCTCATCTTCGTCAGCCATACTGCCCATGCCGGCGCGCCGACTGAGGAACTTCGAGGGCACGTCGATCAAGTGATCAAAATCCTTCAGCGCTCTGACCTTCAAGGCGACAGTAAGACGACTGAGCGTCGGATGGCGGTCCGCAAGGTCGCCAATGACATCTTCGACTTCCAGGAAACGGCCAAGCGGAGCCTGGGACGGCACTGGCAAGCCCGCACCCCGGCGGAACGCGAGGAATTCACACGCCTCTTCGCCGACTTGCTCGAGCACGCATACACCGGAAAGATCGAGCAATACAGTGGCGAGAACGTGAACTATATCGGCGAGTCAGTGGAGGGGGACCAGGCTACCATCCGGACCAAGATCCTCACCAAGCAGGGGTCCCAGGTGCCCATCGACTATCGAATGCTCCGTCAAGGCGACCATTGGCGGGTGTACGACGTCATCATCGAGGGCGTGAGTCTCACCGCCAACTACAGGACGCAATTCAACAAAATCATCCAGACGTCTTCCTTCGAAGACCTCGTCGCGAAGCTGAAAGCCAAAGAGTTCTCGTGGCCCGAGGGCGCGAAGGGGAAACAAGGATAGCCTTCGCCAAACCAGGAGGACACTGATCAGTCGATCGAGGATGCGTGCAGACGCTCGAGATACGCCTGCCACTCGAGCGGGACCAGCGCCTTCTTGTTCGTGTTGCAGTCCTTGCAGGCGGGAACGACGTTGCCGCGCGTCGATCGGCCGCCGCGGCCGAGCGGAACGCGATGGTCCATCGTCAGCGCGCGGTGCCCGACCGAGCGGTTGCAGTAGTAGCACACGCCCTCGGCGATGCGCCGCTTCCACCACTGACTCTGGCGCAGCTCCCGCGCCTTCGCGCGTTCTCGGCGCAACACCTCGGGATCGACGGGCGCGCCGAAATCACTCATGCGCGGCGAGCGCGGTGGACAGCTGCTCCCATTCGCGCATGAGCCACGTCACCTGCTCCTCGGCGCTCTTGCGCTCGGCGGCCACCGCACGCACGCGCTCGCCGTCGGCGTAGAACGCGGGATCCCCGAGCCGCTCGCCGATCTCGGCCAGCCGCGCCTCGAGCGCGTGGATCTGGCGCTCCACGTCTTCGAGACGCCGGCGCAGCTCCCGCACGTCCTTCGCGACTTGCCCGGCGCGCTTGGGCGATTCCGGGCGCGGCGTCCGAGCGGCCGGCTCCGGTCGGGCCGCGGCTGGAGCGACCGGACGAGGTCCTGGCTTCGGAACGACGGTCGGCTCGAGCGCGGCGCGCGCTTTGGTGTCGAGGTAGTCGTCGTAGCTGCCGAGATAAGTGACCAGCGCTCCGCGGTTGATCTCGACGATCCCGGTCGCGATGCGATTGATGAAGTAGCGGTCGTGGGAGATGAAGACGATCGTGCCCGGAAACGCGGCGAGGGCCTCCTCGAGGACTTCGCGCGAGGCGAGATCGAGATGGTTTGTCGGCTCGTCCATGCAGAGGAGCGCCGCGGGCCGCACGAGCATCTTCGCGAGCGCGACGCGCGCCTTTTCGCCGCCCGAGAGCACCGCGATCCTCTTCTCCACGGCGTCTCCCGAAAAGAGGAACGTGCCCAGAATCGTCCGCAGCCGTGTCTGCCCGAGCTCCGGCGCGGCGCGCTCCAGCTCCTCCAGGACGGTCAACGACGCCGTCAGCGCGTCGAGCTGATGCTGCGCGTAGTAGTGGACCGCCACGTGGGCGCCGAGCGTACGCTCCCCGCGATCGAAGGGCAGCGCTCCGGCCAGCATCTTGAGCAAGGTCGACTTGCCGGCGCCGTTCGGTCCCACCAGCGCGGCGCGCGCGCCGCGCTCGACCTCGAAGTCGACACCGGCGTACACGACGTTGTCGCCGTACGCCTTGTGGATGCCCTTGAGCGTGGCCACCCGGCGGCCGGTCCGCGGCGGCTGGGGGAACGCGAAGCGGATCACGCGCGCCTCGCGCTCGACCTGGATGCGGTCGATGCGATCGAGCATCTTCACCCGGCTCTGGACCTGCCGGGCCTTGCTCGCCTTGTACCGGAAGCGCTCGATGAACCGCTCGATCTCGGCGATACGCTTGGCCTGGTTCCGTGCCTGCGCCTCGAGCAGCTCGCGGCGCGCCTGTCGCTGGACGAGATACTCGTCGTAGTCACCGGGGTAGACGGTGAGCCCCGACGGCGCCAGCTCGGCGATCGAGGTGACCATTCGGTTCAGGAAATACCGGTCGTGGGAGACGAGGACGACCGTGCCTTCGTAGTCGGCCAGGAACGACTCGAGCCACTCGAGCGACTCGATGTCCAGGTGGTTGGTCGGCTCGTCGAGCAGCAGGAGCGACGGGCGCTGCAGCAAGAGACGCGCGAGCATCGCCCGCATCCGCCAGCCGCCCGAGAACTCGCTGAGCGGGCGGGTGAATTCGGGCGGTCGGAACCCGAGACCGCTCAGGATCGCGTTCGCCTCGGTCTCGAGCCGGTAGCCGCCGAGCGCCTCGAAGCGATGCTGCAGATCACCGTACCGCGCCGTCAGCGCGTCGCTCTCCGTGGCCGACGCCGCGGCGAGCCGCGCGGCGACCTCCTCCATCTCGCGCTCGACCTGCCATACGTCGGCGAATCCGGCGAGCGCCTCGGCGAGAACCGATCCCTCCGGGCTCCCCGCGGCCTCCTGGGGCAGATAGCCGACGGTCGTCTCGCGCGGCCGGACGATGCGTCCCTCGTCCGGCTCCTCGACGCCGGCCAGCAGCCGGCAGAGCGTCGTCTTGCCGGCACCGTTGGGGCCGACCAGCCCGATGCGCTCGCGATCGGGAATCCGCCACGACAGGTCGACGAGGATCGGCTGGCCTGCGTAGCCCTTGGCGATGGCCTCGACCTGGATCATTGGTTTGTGGGGGCGCCTCGGTTGAGGAAACGGCTCCCGCTCATCCCATGCTCTGGATCTTCTCGGGAAGGACCTTGACGGTGATGCGAACCTCGCCAGGACGCCGGTGGGCGTACCGCTCCTGACCCGTGTACTTCTTGGCCAGCGAGTCGATATGGTCGTCGGCGCCCTTCTCGGTCACCTCGACGACTCGCCCGCGGATCTGCAGGTATCGATAGGGGTTGTCGGGATCCTGGATCGAGAGCGCGATCTTCGGATTGGTTTTTATATTCTTGTCCTTGACCCGGCCTCGCGCGGTGTTGAACCGGACGTGCGTGCCGTCGTAGTCGATCCAGACGGGAGTCACCTGCGGCGCGCCGTCGCGCCCGATGGTCGCGACATGGGCGAACGACTTTTTCGTCAGCAGATCACGATAGCTCTCGGGAACCGTCGCCATGGTCACCTCTCCTGGTCTCGAATGTCTCGTCAACCGATCGTCGTCGTCAGCTCTCCGGCGCGAGCGTCGGCCATGGTGCGCAGGGCCAGCAGCATGCGGACCACGCACTGCTGGACGAGCAGCGCGTCCTGCGTGAATGGATCGGCGAGCCACTCACGCGCCCACTCCGGCTTCTCAGCGGCGAAGCCCAGCGTGGGCGACAGCGCTCCGAGCTTCAGCAGCAGGTCGTCCGCCGGCAGGCCCGACGCGCGCAGCCGCGCCACGACCGCGGCGCGGACCGCGGCGTTCCAGATCCCGGTCAGGCCCTCGATCAGCGCCGCGTAGCACGTCAGCTCCTTGCGATCGCCGAGCTGCTTGAGCACCGTTGGAACCAGTGGGCTCACGCCCACGTCGCCGTCCGGGTCGACGCCGAAGAGCGGCCCGATGACCGGATCGGTCTGTGGCTGCCTGAGCCGCTCGAGGAGCTCCACGGCCGCCGCCGCCGGCACCGCCGGGAGCTTGGCCAACCGCTCGAGAAGCGGCGCGTCACCCGCCATGACTCATCCTCCCACACGCGTCGGCTCGCCGCGCATTTCGCTCCGGGCCAGGTCCTGCGCGCGGCCGGACGGCACCATGAACGCGGACGCGAGCGCCGCGACGCAGACCGCCGCGCCCACCACGAAGACCCCGTGCAGCGCCTCGACCATCGGCAGTCCGGCGTGGAGCCGTTGCGACATCACGGCACCCATGAGCGAGAGGCCCAGCGCGCCGCCGATCGACATGAAGAACTGCGTCAGCGACGTCGCGGCGCCGAGATCGCTCCGCGCGACGACGCTCTGGACGGCGATCAACATCGGCACCACGACCATCCCCATGCCGATACCGGCCAGAAGGACGTCGACCATCGCGCTGGCCGACGTGAGCGTCACCGACCACCGCCAGAACAGCAGGAACGCCACGGTGAGGCTGACCATGCCGATCACCACGACGGTCCGGTAGCCGACACGCAGGACCAGGCGCGCGCTCACCACCGACATCACCACCCATCCGAGCACGAACGGCGTGAGGACCAGGCCCGCGCGCGTTGCCGACGCGCCCGTGACCGACTGAAGGAAGAGTGGGACGAAGGAGAGCGCTCCGAACATCGCCATGCCGGCCAGGAACCGCGTGACGACGGCGGCCAGGACCATCCGGTTCCTGAACAATCGAAGCGGCACGATCGGCTCCACGGCACGCCGCTCCACCGCGACGAACGCGGCCAGCACGATCACCCCCAGGCCCAGGAACCCGACGACCTCGATCTGGGACCAGGATCCCACCCGCCCGGCCTCGACGATCCCGAGCAGGAGCGCGGAGACTCCGGCCGCGAAGAGTCCCACGCCCATGCCGTCCACGACCGGTCGCCGCGCGGGCTTCGAGACCCCGGTCAACGCGCCCGCGATCAAGGCCATCGCGACCGCGCCGAACGGCAGATTGATGTAGAAGACCCAGCGCCAGGACACGTGGTCGGTGAGGAGCCCACCCGCCCATGGGCCCATCAGCGACGCGAGTCCCCACACGCTCGAGATGTAGCCCTGCATCCGCGCGCGCCGCTCCAGACCGAACAGCTCGCCGATGATCGTGTACCCGAGGGTCATCAACGCGCCGGCGCCCAATCCCTGCACCATCCGGAACACGATCAACTGCACCATGTTCTGCGAAGCGCCCGACAGCGCCGAGCCGGCCAGAAAGGTCGCGAGCCCCGCCAGATAGACCGGCCGCCGGCCGTAGAGATCGGAGAAGCGGCCCCAGAGCGGCATCGTCACGGTCTGGGTCAGCAGAAACCCCGAGAAGACCCACGAGTAGATCCGAATGCCGCCGAGGCTCGCCACCACCGTCGGCATCGCGGTCGCGACGACGGTCGACTCGATCGCCGCCAGGAAGATGGACAGCATGATGCCGAGGAAGACCCAGCGCTTGCGCGCTTCCTCGTTCATCAGTGGCCGCCGGTGCAGCCAGCGCACCGACACAGCCCGCGCAGTACGGGATAGGGATAGAGGCTCGCGTGCTGATCGACCCACGTCACGCGCAGCCCCTCGTCGGTCCGCTTGATCTCGGCGGGCCACGTCATCTCCGAGGCCAGCTGTTCGAGCGCGCCGCACCGACCGCACGCGCAATCGAGCCGGAGGCGCTCGAAGGGATAGATCGACCCGTGGCCGTCGGCCCAGTCCACCCCGAGCGCGTATCGCCCGACGAGATGCACGTCCTTGGGGACGCCGGGATCGGGCTGGCCGATGATCGTGAGGCCGGTCGTCTTCTTCACGTCCCGCCGCCGACCGCCGGACGTTGCAGGCGCATCCCGGCCAGGAGATAGTGCACCGCCAGGTTCTGGTGCTCGCCCCACGCGCGCGCGCGGCGCCGGATCGCCTTCTCGCTCAACGTCCTCCCGCGACCGTAGAAGTGGTCGAACGCCTTGCGGACCGCGAGATCGCCGGCCGGGCAGACGTCGCCACGGCCCAGGCAGCGCGCGAGGAACCAGTCCGCGGTCCAGCGGCCGAGACCGCGGAGCGCTGTGAGCTGCTCGATGACCAGTGCCGATTCAGCCGCGCAGACCGCCTCGAGGTCCAGCGTGCCGGCGACGACCGCGCGCGCGAGATCGCGGATATACTCGGCCTTCCGCGTCGAGTACTTCAGCGCCCGGAGCTCGCGCACGCGCACGACCGCGAGTCGCGCGGCCTCCGGAAACGCCCACACCGTCTCGCGCCCGACCGGCACCGGCGTCCCGAATCGACGGACGAGCCGCGCGCGGCAGGCGAACGCGAACGACAGGTTGACCTGCTGAGCCGTGATCGATCCGATGAGCATCTCGAACGGCGTGGGCGCGAGCGTGGGACGCAACCCGTAGAGCGGCTCGACGAGCGTCGCCAGCGCCGGGTCGGACTTCGCCATCCGATAGAACGCGATGAGATCGAGGTCGAGACCGAGAAGGCGGCGCACTTCCGCGACGACCGCGGCGCCGACGGCGGCGTCGGCGCCCGGCAGCCGAATCGTGACCCGCGTGTCGTCCACGGGCCCGCTCCACCGCACCTCGTACGGGACGAGCCGGCCGCCGTGTCGGAGCACGCGACGGAAAACGTCGCGTGCGATCCGGTTCGTCGGATCCTCTCCCCAGAGGTGGTAGCGTGCGAGCGTCCCGCGGGCGTCCAGAGGACCGTCGGGAGCCAGGACGATTTTCATCGAGTGACCACGCGGCTTTCGAGTGTACCAGAGAGTTGCCCGCCGCCCGGTACGTGGACTAGGCTAGGTGGCGTCGTGGTTCGCGCGGGAGCGCGACTGAGGATACCGGCGATGCCCGAACTCGTCTATCACGGCTGGTCTTGCTTCACCTTGACGACCGTCCGCGCCCTCAAGCCCGTCTTCGACCCGAACTGGACGAACCCCTTCGGCCAGCCGAGCACGGGACCATCCGCGTTCACCGACGCCGACTTGTGCCTCGCGACGCACGGTCACTTCGATCACATCCAGGACGTGCCGGGGCTCATGAAGGACTCACGCATGGCGCCGGCCGCCTCGTCCGAGGTCTGTCGCTTCCTTCGCGAAACTCACGGGATCGCGGCGGGCCGGATGCGCGACTCGAGATGGACCAGGCGCTCGACTGGAACGGGCTCGCCGTGACGACCTTCGAGTAGGACCACCGCATCGTCGACACCGCGAAGATGTTCGCGGCGCGCCCCGATGCCAAGACGATGCTGTCCGGGCTCTACTTCGCCAATCCGTACGACGCCCGCCGGATGGGCTTCACGGTCCGCCTGGAGGACGGGTTGCGGGTCACGTACTACTGCGAAGGGTTCAACGATCAGACGCGCTTCGATCGCGTGCGCGCCGTCGGCGAGCGGGACCGCCCGGACGTCGTGGTGGCGGGCGCTCAGCTGGACTACCCTCGGCAGGTGGCGGAAGCGGCGACCATTCTCCAGCCACGGCGCCTCGTGCTCTTCCATCCCCACACGGACTACTTCGACTTCATCGGGCTCCGCTCGCGGTCCCCCGCCGAGTTCGTGGCGACCGTGCGGGACGTCGCGCCGTCGATCGCGGTCGACGCCGTCGAGCCGGGTCGCCGTCTGGCTCTCTGAGTCGACCGCGCGAGCGCGGTCGCCGCCTCAATGAACCAGGTGGTACGGGACGTCGGTGACGATGACGTTCTTGCGGAACAGCATCGCGCCCTTGATGAGGAACGCGGTCTGGTTGTGGAGCCCGAGCTGCCACCACCGGGCCGGAATGAACTCGGGCAGCACGATCGTCACGACGTGATTCTCGCCCTGGCTCTGCAGGTGGTCGACGTACTTGGTCAAGGGCCCGAGCAGCGAGCGGTAGGGCGAGGTCAGCACGATCAGCGGCACGCCCATGCCGTACCGGCCCCACTTCTCCTCCAGCCTGCGCGTGCGGTCGGGATCGGTCTCCACGAACACCGCCTTCGCGTTGGGCGAGAGTGTCTTGGCGTACTGGATCGCCTTGATGACCCCGCGATGGATGTCGCCGACCAGGACCAGCACGGTGTTGGTCATCGGCGGCGGCGGTGAGAAGGCGTCGAGCGAGAGCTGCACCGCGACTTCCTCGTAATGGCGGTGCACCATCACGAACACCGCCACGAGCGTCGGAATCAACAGGACCACGATCCACGCGCCGTGCGTGAACTTCGTGGCGGCGATCGTGAGCATCACCAGGCCCGTCACGAGCGCGCCGATCGCGTTGAGCCACCAGCGCCACCACCAGCCTTCTTCTTTCAGCCGGAGCCAGCGCCGCACCATGCTCGCCTGCGAGAGCGTGAAGGACAGGAAGACGCCGACCGCGTAGAGCGGGATCAGCGCGTGGGTGTCGCCGCCGAAGATCACGAGCAAGAGCGCGGCGAGTCCGCTCAGGATCAGGATGCCGTTGGAGAAGACGAGTCGGTCGCCCTGCGTCGCGAACTGGCGCGGGATGAAGCGGTCGCGGGCCAGGAAGAACGACAGCCGCGGAAAATCGGCGAAGGACGTGTTAGCGGCGAGGAGCAGGATCAGCATCGTGACCGCCTGGATCTCGAAATAGACCGCGCCGCCGCCGAAGACGTGGCGCGCCAGCTGCGACACCACCGTCTCCTCGTGGCGCGGCGCGATGCCGAAGTCGTACGCCAGGAAGGTGATGCCAAGGAAGAGCACGATCAGGATCACGCCGAGCACCGTCAGCACGATCCGCGCGTTGTGGGCCTCCGGCGGCTTGAACGCCGGCACGCCGTCGGAAACGGCCTCCACCCCGGTGAGCGCGGTGCAGCCCGACGCGAACGCCCGCAAGAACAGAAAGAGCCCGACGCCCTCCAGACCGGGCGGATGCCGCTGATAGGGCGCTTCCGGGAGAAAGTCGAAGACCGCGCCGAGCCCGCCGTAGATGATCAGGACTCCGAGGCTACCGATGAAGAGATAGGTCGGCGCCGCGAAGATCTTGCCCGACTCGCGGATGCCGCGGAGGTTCGCGACGGCGATGGCGACGACCGCGGCCACGCAGAGCCACGGCCGGTACGGGAAGAGGGCCGGAACGGCGGACGTGAGCGCGGCGATGCCGGCGGCCACGCTCACCGCCACCGTGAGCACGTAGTCGATCAGGAGCGCCGCGCCGGCCACCAGCCCGGCGGGCACGCCGAGGTTGTCCTTGCTCACGATGTAGGCACCGCCGCCTTGCGGGTACGCGCGGATCGTCTGCCGATACGACGAGACGACGATCGCAATCAGGACCGCGATCGCGATGCTGATCGGGATCGAATAGCTCAGCGCGGCGGTGCCGGCCAGCACCAGCACCAACAAGATCTCTTCGGTGGCGTACGCGACGGAGGAGAGGGCGTCCGAGGCGAAGACCGCGAGCGCGGTCGACCTCGCGAGCCGTTCGTGGCGTGACTGCGCGGTCGGGAGCGGACTCCCGACGAACAGACGCTTCAGCCGACTCAAACGCACGGGGCTCATCATACGACGAGCCGCGCGGAAGATCTAAAACGGCTGGGGCTGCCGGTATTGGTCCGCGATGTTCTCGAAGCGAGCGTACTGAGGAAGAAAGACCACTTCTACTGAGCCGGTCGGCCCATTGCGCTGCTTGCCGACGATCACTTCGGCGACATTCGACTTCTCCACGGGCAGGTCGTCCCGGTACATCGAGGGCCGGTACAAGAACAGAATGAGGTCGCTGTCCTGTTCGAGAGCGCCCGACTCACGAAGGTCAGACAACTGCGGCCGGCGTTGATCTCGAGTTTCGACCGCTCGAGAGAGCTGCGAGAGCGCGACCACTGGGACGCTCAGCTCTTTGGCCAGCGCCTTCAGCGACCGCGAGATCTCAGAGATCTCCTGCTGCCGATTGTCCAGGTGCGCGCGCCCGCGCATGAGCTGCAAATAGTCGATGATGACGAGCTGGAGGTTGTGTTCGGCTTTCATGCGACGCGCCTTGGCTCGCGCCTCGAGTACTGTCAGATTAGGGCTGTCATCGATGAAGATCGGTGCTTCACTGAGGCGTCCCGCCGCCGCCGTGAGCCGAGTCCAGTCTGATGATTGCAGCATGCCCGTTCGCACTGCCTGTGAGTCGACCTTGGCCTCTGCACAGAGCATGCGTTGTACCAGTTGCTGGGCTGACATCTCGAGACTGAGGATGAGAACGTTACCTCGCAGCGTGATGCCTGCGAATTGGGCGATGTTGAGCGCGAAAGCCGTTTTCCCGGTTGACGGGCGCCCTGCGATGATGATGAAGTCTGAGGGCTGGAATCCGGATGTCATGAGATCGAGCTTCTCGAAGCCGGTCGCCACCCCGGTGACGTGCTCCTTCCGCTCGTAGAGACGCTCGATGTACTCGAAGGTGTTCCGGAGGATCTTGCCGATCGGCAACGCGCTGCCTTCGAGCCGACGCTCGGCGAGGCTGAAGATCCTTCGCTCGGCGTCGTCCACCAGGGTCTGGACGTCTTCCTTGGCTTCGAACGCCTGCGCGATGATATGGCTGGAGGTCTGGATCAGCTCGCGGAGCACCGCCATGTCCCGGACGATCGACGCGTATGAGCTGAGATACGCGGAGATCGATCCCTGCTCCACGAGGAGGGCGAGCGCGGCGGGTCCCCCCACGATCTCGAGCTGGTCGCCGCGGCGGAGCTCCTCGGTCAGGGTCAGGACGTCCACGGGCTCGCTTCGGTTGAACAGCGCGAGCATGCTCTCATAGGTCAACCGATGCGCCTCGGTGTAGAAATCCGAGGGCTTGAGCAGCTCGATCATCCGCGGCAGCGTCTCACGGCCTTCGAGTAGGATCGCGCCCAGCACCGCGCGCTCCGCGTCCAGGTTGTGCGGCGGGATCCTCGTCGGCACTTCCAGACGACTCATGGGCGCGAGCCAGCGCGGATCATCGATGCATCCTCAAGCGAAGCGTCGACGCACGTCAACGAAATTCAATCGCGCGGCATTTTCGGTGGGTGAGCGGTGGACATCCAGTGGATATCCGACGAAAGACGGTGGATGGTGAGTGGATCGCGCGTGAATAGACACAGCGACCCCCGAGCGGTCTCGGGGATCGCTGGTCACGACACGCCGCTATTCGCGGACGACGTTGACCCGTAGCTGCGCGACGACGTCCGGGTGCAGCCGCATGGAGACCGAATGCTCGCCGAGCGCCTTGATGGGCTCGTCGAGCGTGATGCGCTTGCGGTCCATCGGAACACCGCGTGTGCCGAGGAAGTCGGCGATGTCCTGCGACGTGACCGAGCCGAAGAGCTTGCCTTCCTCGGAGGCCTGGCGGCGCTCCTCGTAGACCAGCGCTTCGATCTTCGCGCGCAGTGACTCCGCGTCGGCCTTGACGCGGTCGGCCTTCGCGTCCTGCTGCCGCTTGATGTGCTCGAGGTTTTTGAGATTCCCGGCGGTCGCCGAGAGCGCGAGCTTCTTGGGGATCAGGAAGTTCCGCGCGTACCCGTCGGACACGTCGCGGACCTCGCCCCGGCGCCCCACCTTCGTGACGTCGTCGAGCAGGATGACCTTCATGACGTGTCCTAGTCCGCCGCCAGGTACGGCAGCAGGGCGACCGTGCGCGCGCGCTTGATCGCGTGCGTCAACTGGCGCTGGTGCCGCGCGCAACTGCCCGAGATACGACGGGGAATGATCTTGCCGCGCTCGCTCACGAAGCTCCGGAGCCGACGCACATCTTTGTAGTCGACGAGATCGACCTTGTCGGCGCAGAACTTACAAATTTTCCGCCGGCCGAACCGGCGGCGCTTGACGGGCTTTTGGGCTGTCGGGGGAATGGCTCGCTCCTTTTCTAGGCGCTAGAACGGGACGTCGTCGTTACCGGAGCCGGCCTCTTCGGCGAACGGCTCACCCGACGCCGGAACTGTCGCCGGGGCGGCCGCGCGGCCGCGTCCCATGAATTGCACGCGCTCGGCGACGACCTCGATGACGGTCCGCTTGCCGCCGTCTTTGGCCTCCCACTCGCGCGTCTGCAGCCGCCCCTCGACGAGGATCGGACTGCCCTTGTCGAGGTACTCACCGCAGCTCTCCGCCTGCTTGCCCCACACCACCACCGTGAGGAAGCAGGTGTCCTCGCGTTTCTCGCCGCCCTGCGTCGTGTAATTGCGATTGACCGCCAGCCGCAAGTCGGCGACGGCGGTCCCGCTAGGCGTGTAACGCAGCTCCGGGGGCTTGGTCAGGTTACCGATCAGGAACACCTTGTTGAGGCTCGCCATCAACTGACCTCCTCGACTACTTCCTGAGTTTTGGCCGGCCGAGCCTTCTTGCGGATTGGAACCCGCGTGCTGACGAAACGCAGCACGTTCTCGTTGAGGCGCACCTGGCGCTCGAATTCCTTCACCATGGAGGGCTCGGCAGAAACATCGAAGACCGCGTACGTCCCTTCTCGCTGCTTGCGGATGTCGTACGCGAGCCGGCGCTTTCCCCAGTTGTCGACTTTGGCGACGTCGGCGCCGAGCGTCTTGAGTTGTTCGCCGAGCTTTTCGAGCAGCGCGGCGACTTCCTCATCGGTCGGGCGCGGATCGACGATCACGAGGACTTCGTACGGTCGCAGTTCTTACTCACCTCCCTTGGACTCGAGGCGAACAAACCCGAGTTGAGCGCCTAAACGTATCAAACATCCACGCACGGTGCAAGGTCAACGCCCACAAAACATTACGGCCCGAGCCGCTTTTCGGCCCGGGCCGTCAGTCTTCGCTCACGGACTCGTGAAAAGCGATTCGGTTTGCCTCCCAGCGGCATCTATGGCGACGCCAAGCTCCGATCGACCTCGTTCGAGCGCCGGCTGTGCCGGCGCAACGATCTGGGGGGAGGCAGGGCAAGAGCGGGCCGCGAGGCCCGCTCGGCCCGTCGGAAGGGGGGCGGAGCCCCCTTCGAGGAGGTCTAGTACATATCCCCGTGAGGCATCGGGGGCGCAGCCGCCGGCTTGTCCTCCGGGATATCCGTGATCAGCGCCTCGGTCGTCAGCAGGAGGGACGCGATCGACGCCGCATTCTGCAGCGCCACGCGCTCGACCTTGGTCGGGTCGATGATCCCCGCCGACACCATGTCCACGTACTCCATGCTGTCCGCGTCGTAGCCGCGGTTGGCCACGGTCTCGCTCTTCACTTTCTCGACGATCACGCTGCCCTCGAGGCCGGCGTTCTCGACGATCTGGCGAATCGGCTCCTCGAGCGCCCGCTTCACGATCATGGCGCCCACCTTCTCGTCACCTTCGGCCTTCACGCGGTCGACGGCCTTCGAGGCCCGCAGCAGCGCGACGCCGCCGCCCGGCACGATGCCTTCCTCGACGGCCGCGCGGGTCGCGTTCAGCGCGTCCTCGACCCGGGCCTTCTTCTCCTTCATCGCCGTCTCGGTGGCGGCGCCGACCTTGATCACCGCCACGCCGCCGGCCAGCTTCGCCAGCCGCTCCTGCAGCTTCTCGCGGTCGTAGTCCGAGGTGGTCTCCTCGATCTGGGCGCGGATCTGCTTGATCCGACCCTCGATCTCCTTCGTCTTGCCCGCGCCCTCGACAATGGTCGTGTTGTCCTTGTCGACCACCACCTTCTTGGCGCGTCCGAGGTCCTCGAGCTTGATGTTCTCGAGCTTGATGCCCAGATCCTCGGTGATCGCCTTGCCGCCCGTGAGAGTGCTGATGTCTTCGAGCATCGCCTTGCGACGGTCACCGAAGCCCGGCGCCTTCACCGCGCAGGTGTGCAAGGTGCCGCGCAGCTTGTTGACCACCAGGGTGGCCAGGGCCTCGCCCTCGATGTCCTCGGCGATGATCAGGAATGGCTTGCCGGACCGCGCCACCTGCTCGAGCAGGGGCAGCATGTCCTTCATCACGCTGATCTTCTTCTCGTGGATCAGGACCAGCGCGTCCTCGAGCGACACTTCCATGCGCTCGGGGTCGGTGACGAAATACGGCGAGAGATAGCCGCGGTCGAACTGCATGCCCTCGACCACGTCCAGGACCGTGTCGGCCGACTTCGACTCCTCGACCGTGATGACGCCGTCCTTGCCCACCTTCTCCATCGCCTCGGCGATCAGGCTGCCGATCGTCTTGTCGTTGTTCGAGGCGATCGTCGCCACCTGGGCGATTTCCTTCTTGTCCTTGGTCGACTTGGAGAGCTTCTTCAGCTCGTCGGTCACCGCCTCCACCGCCGCCTCGATGCCCCGCTTGAGGCCCATCGGATTGGCGCCGGCGGTCACGTTCTTGAGCCCTTCGCGGAAGATCGCCTGGGCGAGCACCGTCGCGGTCGTCGTGCCGTCACCGGCGATGTCGGAGGTCTTGGACGCCACTTCCTTCAGCATCTGGGCGCCCATGTCCTCGTAGGGATCCTTCAGCTCGATCTCCTTGGCGACGGTGACGCCGTCCTTGGTGATCGTCGGGCTGCCGAACTTCTTGTCGATGACGACGTTGCGGCCCTTGGGACCCAGGGTCGCCTTCACCGCCTCGGCCATGATGTTGACGCCCCTGAGCAGCGCGCTCCGGGCCTCCTCGTCGAACTTGAGCTGCTTGGGCATGGATCGCGTTCCTCCCTTACTCGAGAATGGCGAGGACGTCTTCCTCGCGCAGGATGAGATATTCCTTGTCGTCGATCTTGACCTCGGAGCCTGAATACTTGCCGAACAGGATCTTGTCCCCGGCCTTCACGTCCAGCGGGATCTTCTTGCCATCGTCGCCGACCTTCCCGGTCCCGGCGGCGATCACCTTGCCCTCTTGCGGCTTCTCCTTGGCCGTGTCGGGGATGATGATCCCGCCCCGGCGAACCTCCTGCTCCTCGAGCCGCTCGACGAGGATGCGGTCATGCAGCGGACGAATCTTCATGGTGTCTCTGCCTCCTTGGTGCTTTGTTGATGTTGCGCTAGCCTCTGCGGGCGATGGTGTGACCATCCTCCAGCGCCGGCTGCCTGTTAGCACTCAGTTTCAACGAGTGCTAAATATACGGGCCAAGTAAGCCGGCGGCAAGGGGGAAAATCCGTGTGAGAGGAGCGATGGCAAAAAGTGTTTTAGTTTCAAATGTTTTGCCGGCAGAGGCCCTGAGGATCATCCCGGGGGAGGTCACCGTCGACTACAACGACACCCAGGAGGGATTGTCCAAGACCGAGCTGATCGCCCGACTTCGAGGGAAGGACGGGCTCATCTGTCACATCATCAGCACGATCGACGACGAGGTTCTCGCGGCGGCGCCCACGGTGAAGGTCGTCGCGAACGTCGCGGTCGGCTACAACAACATCGACGTGGTCGCGGCGCGCCGGCGCGGGGTGGTCGTCACCAATACTCCCGACGTCCTCACCGAGACCACCGCCGACTTCGCGTGGGCGCTTCTAATGGCGACCGCTCGGCGCGTTGTCGAGGCCGACCACTTCGCGCGCTCGGGCCAGTGGCAGCGCTGGCAGTGGGATCTCCTGTGGGGCGCGGACGTGTACGGCAAGACCCTCGGCGTCGTCGGCTTCGGGCGCATCGGACGGGCCGTCGCCCACCGGGCACTCGGCTTCAACATGCGGGTCCTTTATCAGGATGCCGTCCGCGCCGGCGTCGGCGTCGAGCGCGAGCTGCGCGCCTCCCGGATGGAGCTGGAGCCCCTCCTGGCCGAGGCCGACTTCGTGAGCCTGCACACGCCGCTCTTGCCCGAGACCCGACACCTCATCAACGAGCGCACACTCCGGCTCATGAAGAAGTCGGCGGTGCTCGTCAATGCCTCTCGCGGCCCGGTCGTCGACGAAGCCGCGCTGGTCCGCGCCCTCAAGGAGGGCTGGATCGCCGCCGCCGGGCTGGACGTCTTCGAAGAGGAGCCGAAGGTCCATCCAGGTCTCGTGCCCCTGAAAAACGTCGTGCTCGCGCCGCACATCGCGAGCGCCTCGTTCGACACGCGCCTGGCGATGGCCACGCTCGCGGTCCGCAACTGCCTGGCGGTGCTCGACGGCAAACCGGCGCTGACGCCGGTGCCGTGACCGCCGCTTACGTTCGCGGCGGTGTGCTCCGGGGCCCGGTGGTGTCGCGCGCCATCTCTCTGGCACGCTCTTCCCAAGCCTCACGGCGCGGGAAATAGAGTAGGAACCCCACAAGGGCGAGTGCCGCGAACAGGTAGTAGTCGCTCGGTCGACCCGCGAGCATGAACAGTATGAAGCCATAGATCGCGGTCGCCTCGCAGAGGGCGAGGGCCACGATGGCCGCGGAGTTGAGACGCGCAAGCGGCGGGAGCGCCGCGTTCGCGAGAATCAACCGCTGGAGCACTCGGGCGAGCCCC
>Ga0207684_10003062_pt1 | contig 16569 bp, 9 predicted proteins | sample KBSK5501metaG_FD_184342 | JGI IMG/M metagenome (GOLD analysis project Ga0207684, IMG submission 184342) | Corn, switchgrass and miscanthus rhizosphere microbial communities from Kellogg Biological Station, Michigan, USA - KBS K5-50-1 metaG... | ecosystem: Host-associated > Plants > Roots >...
CTGAGAGCCTCATCCCTTCAGTGTCGGTAACATAGAAGACATCAAAGGAATCACTTTTTTCCGTGGTAATCTTGGCGTAAACGATTTCAAAACCCAGTGCTGTAGCCGCGCTGGCGATCTTGTAGGCCAATCCTGCTTCATCAGCAGCGCGAACCTCAACGACTGTGGCAGACTGCGCCGCTTTGTTGTCACAAACAACAGTTGGCAATGCTTGCCGGCGCCCGTTTGCGACTCTGACGCGACGACGAGGGGCATGCAGCGTCTGCCATTTCTCGACGAGCGCGGCCACATCGCTCTCACCTTTGATTGCCGCGCGCAAAGCACGTTCGACGGCAATCCACCTGCGCTCCTCGATGGCCTGATGAGTGGCCGCTGTGCGCAACATGAAAACGTCGATAGCCACACCGTCCTCGCGGGTGTTGATTTCAGCGCTCAAGATTTCAATGCCCTGCGCGGTTAGAGTTCCGGCAATATCGGCAAAGAGACCGTGACGATCGCGGGTGCAGACTGTCAGCTCAGTGATCGTGCGACCACGTGGGACCCATTGCCATTTGAGCTCGTCTGATTCGAGCCCTTCAATTAAGCGGAGATGGTTGGCAACCGCTTCCGGACTGGTGGTGCGGATGTAGCGATCCGGGAGCAGCGCGAGATGGCGGTCCACGTCGCTCAGCAGCAAATGACCTTCGAGGGAGGCCATAATCCTTTCTCTAAGTTGGGCAATTCTGGCGGGTCCATGCGGGGGCGCCTCACTGCCCGTCATCTGCAGCCGCGCACGTTCATAAAGATCCCACAAAAGACTGCCTTTCCACTCGCTCCAAACGCCCGGACCAACGCCTTTCATGTCCGAATAACTCAGCAATAACAGCATGTTCAGTGCGTCCAACGTTTCCATCTGCGCTGCGAATGCGGTCGCGACATGGGGCTCAGTCAAATCGCGGCGTTGAGAGATGTGAGCCATCGTGATGTGGTGCCTTACTATCAACACTACCTTGGCGGCATCCTTCGCATCGAGCTGTAAACGCCGGCAAATACGTTCGGCAATCTGAACGCCACGGGCCACGTGTCCACTGCCCTGGCCTTTGCCAATGTCGTGAAGCAGGAGCGAGAGATAGAGCAGCGCCGGATCTTCAATTTCATCGAAGACGGCGCGCAAATGCGCGCGGCGGCTGTCTTCGCTGCGATCCAACTCATCGAGCGCCTCGACGACTTTTAGCGTATGTTCGTCAATCGTGTAGTGATGATAGAGATCGTGTTGGATCAACAGACTGATCCGGCCAAACTCCGGCAGGTAACGACCCAGAAACCCGACTTCATGCATCAGCCGCAGGACATGTCCCACGCGGCTGCGCCGGCGCAGCAGCTTGAGAAACGCGTTGGCGGCTGCGACTGAGCCGCGGAAGTCGCGGTTAACTGCGGCCAGGTTATGACGCATCGCTTCGTGCACGCCATGACTGAAAGGAACGTTAGCCGCTTGAGCAAGAGCAAAAGCGTCAAACATGCGTAACGGGCTCTTCGTAAAGAACTCCGCGCCACCTTCCAGTTGTAGCTTTCCATCTTTAATCGCGAATGGCTCGCCCAGGAACACTGCGCGCGGCCTCCCGAACCAACGTGAAGGACCCTTATCCTTTTCGCTCGTTCGCGCGAGCACAGATTCGCCGAATCGGTAGATGTCCTGCGCGCGGCGATAGTAATCGCGCATGAACTTCTCCGACGCGAGCAGGCGTGAATCTGATAGGTACCCGAACTCAGCGGCCAATGCCGGTTGCAGTTCAAGCGAGATGTGCTCGACTTTACGGCCAGTGAGTAAGTGGGTGTGATAGCGGACGCGCAGCAGGAAATCGTAAGCTCGTTCCGCAATCCTTTCTTCCTGTTCCGAAATAAGGTCGTGCTCCCTTAAGTCGGCAAGCGTCTTGCAACCATATTTTGCGTTGGCCACCCAGAGCGCAGTCTGGAAGTCCCGGATACCGCCCGCGCTCTCTTTCAGATTAGGTTCCTGCAGGCACACGGCATCGCCGAACTTGCCATAACGCTCGGCGCGTTCCTTTTGCACGGCGGCGATGTGGGCGCCAGTTCGCTTGCGGCGCTCTCGTTCCAGCGCCGCGGACAGAGAGTCGAAAAGAGGCTTATTGCCTGTCAATAACCGCCTGCTGGTCAGAGCAGTTTGCAGGTGCGGATCGCTACGAGCTGCCGATAGGCATTCCTTCACCGTGCGGAAACTGTGACCGACAATGAGTCCCGAATCCCAGAGCAGAGGCAGAATGCGCTCAACCAACTGCCGCGTGCGACCTGAGCCCCGGCCGGCGTGTAGAAATAGCAGATCGAGATCGGAAAACGGCGCCAGTTCGCGACGGCCGTACCCACCGAGAGCGATAATTGACCAGGTATTGTCCGCCTTATCAGAAATCCCACCGGCCACCGCCAGGTTATTCGCGACGCGAAAGGCACGCTCGACAATGAGGTCGAGCACCGCGCTACGGGCGTGGGCAATCCAGTAGCCAGAAGCGCCGCAGCGATCCGCTATTCTCAGCCGCTGGTCCTCGATTTTGAGAAAGCGCCGGAATTCCCGGGCAACGTCGGCGGGATCTGAAACTTGCTCAACGCCGGCGAGGCTGGCCGCAGCGTGTGCGAGAACCTTCTCTCGGTGGGTTCGCATAACTATCGAGGACTGCATTCCGGATGCGTTTCTAACCTCTTGCTCGACTGATTGCTCGCACGATTGCGACAGTCATCGCCCTCACAGAAATGACCTGGCGAAATAGCGATGAGTGCCTAGCTGTGACAGCAATCAATATACCGTTGCGGCAACTCAAGACCCGGCGTCCAGTTGACGAAGGTCCGCGAACTCCTCGCAGCTAAGAGGTGCGATTGACCACTCCAGCCCATCCAGCCACAGTTTTGTCGGCTCGCGCTTTTGAATGCACGCAAAAGTGTAGCTTGAATACAGCCGTTCTTCGTGTCGCTAACCCGGTACTTGCCTCGTTAATCATTTAGCAGGGCCCAAAGTCACCTCGAAGACTGACGTTGATCACGTTGCGCCTTTAAAGCCTGGCTTTTTGAATCAAATCATATTTCGACCTCTGCGACTCTTTAGTCTCTTCACCAGCCAATCGACATCGGGCGACAATTTTGCCCCTTATTATTCCGAATGCAACAGAATTGTGGTTTGCCAGGCGACCACTTTGAAGTCAAGGTTCGGCTCTTTTGCTTTCTAAAGCATTCAAAACTAGAGACGTATCCGGCGGAAGGCACATCTGAATTGCCGTTGGCACGATATTTGTGAAAGCGAATTGCCAACTGCCACCCGGATTTAGCTGAGCGATCAGTTTTTGTCCTGGGGCGTGGAAGATCGAGCATTGCGATTCAGATCGCACGGTCTGCGCGATGGTCGAAGAATAAAAACATGGCCCACCGGTCCTGGCTTTGAAGGGCGCGAGACGGATGAGCCACTAACATCGTCCCCTGGGAGACGATATGGAGCAACATACAACATGCTCAAAACTAAATCAATCGGGGGAGCGCTTGGCGTTCTCTTCACGGTCATGCTCAGTAGTCACATCGTCACTGCACAATCAACCGCGCCGAACATCTCTCTTGCCAAGCGGCCGGCTACGGAACCGACCAGTATTTCAAGAGTAGGAGCGAGGGACGCAGTAACTCCTACGGAGGCCGAAACGCAAGAACTTCGCCGACAGATAGGTGAGTTAAAGCAGCGACTGGACAAGCTCGAGGCCCAACAACAGACGAGTCAAGCTGCCGCATCAAACATGAACGCAAAGTCTCCACCAGGAGCTGAGATGAGTGGTCAGGATCAATCTGCCCAGCAAAACCCAGCGAAGCCCACGCAAGCCGAAGTCATGGACAAGGAGAAGGACAAAGGCATGCTCGACTTTTTTAGAACCGTTGAAATAAGCGGGTTCGTTGACGGATATTACGGTTACAACTTTAACAGGCCCTTCAACCGCCGAAATCAGTTGCGTAACTTCGACTTCAAGAACAACGAGTTCGCGCTCAACCTGGCAAAGCTCGTAGTGGAGCGAAAGCCATCAGAGGATTCTCGCTTCGGTTTTCGAATGGACCTTGCCTTCGGCCCAGCTACCGACTGGGTCCACTCGGCCGAACCAGGCGGAGGCGACATTTACAAGCACGTACAACAGGCGTACGGGAGTTACCTCGCGGCAGTTGGCAAGGGGCTGCAAATCGATGTGGGTAAGTTCGTCACCTGGAATGGGGCCGAAGTCATTGAGACGAAGGACAACTGGAATTACAGTCGCGGTTTACTTTTCGCTTGGGCGATTCCTTACTATCACATGGGCGTCCGCGCTACCTACACAGTAAACAACAAGATCACCGTAATGGGTGCAATCGTCAACGGGTGGAATAACGTCGAGGACAACAATGGTGGCAAAACGGTTGGGGTCTCGCTGACAGTGAAGCCGACAAAGAGACTCACCATCATTCAAAACTATACCGGCGGGCCTGAGCAGGATGATTCCGTGCCGGTACCCGCAGGTATCAAAGGCAAGAATTTCTTCCGGCACCTGAGTGATACGGTGGTGACTTATAACGTCAACCGGAAAGTGTTCCTGATGGGGAATTACGATTACGCGATCGAAAGGGAAAGGACAGCGGGGAACAAAGTGCACTGGCAAGGACTAGCCGCCTACTTGCATTTTATGCCGTCTGAAAAATGGGCTTTCACCCCGCGGTTTGAATGGTTCCAGGACCACGACGGCTTCGCGACCTGCACCGAAGACCCGCTAGCGCGGTGCAGCTCGCGTAAGACGTTCAAAGAGATCACTCTAACCGGAGAATACAAATTCGCCGCGAACGTGCTCGGACGCCTGGAGTTCAGGAATGATTGGGCAGATACACCATTCTTTCGAAAAGGCATGGAGCTTCCACTCTTGAATCCGGTGTCGGTCCTTTCTAAGCGTCAGGCGACGATCACTGCTGGTCTGGTCTTTTCGTTCAGCACTCGGGGGCAGTAGCTGTCGAAGCCATAAAAAGCTTCGCACGCGCAAAAAGCTATCACAGTAGGAGACAGACATAAGGAAAGGAGGAATCCCAGCGAAGCTTAGAGGAACGAGATTTCAAGTTGCCATAGTGTGATCCGTGCGCTGCCGTGGTCGGTTGCCGACGATCGTTCCTGTCTTCGGCAACCGCTCAAGGCTTTGTGATGAGGGGCTGGCAATCTACTGTGCCCTTGTCGTTTATCAATTTCTTATCACCGAAAAGGATGAATAGTTATGAGTGTCAAAGATGTGCTGAAGTTTGCGGCCGATGAAAAAGCAACCTACGTAAATGTTCGTTTCACGGATCTGGTTGGATCCTGGCATCACCTGACGTTCCCGATCGAGGAGCTTTCAGAAAAATCGTTCGAAGAAGGATTCGGCTTTGACGGTTCCAGTTTGCGCGGCTGGGCCTCAATCCACGAATCCGACATGCTGCTGGTGCCTGATCCGTACCGCTACTGGATCGACCCTTTCATGGAGGACAAGACTTTGTGCCTGGTTGCCGACGTCATTGATCCGATCACCAAGGAAGGCTACTGGCTCGATCCCCGCGGCGTAGGGCGTCGGGCTGAGAGCTATCTCAAGTCCACGGGCATCGCCGACACGGTCTATTTCGGACCTGAAGCCGAGTTCTTCGTTTTCAGCGATGTGCGTTTTCAAAACGAAGGGCATTCGGCCGGGTTTTCGATAGACACTCCGGAAGCGATCTGGAACACGAACGGCCAGAACGGCAATTCCAATCTTGGCTATCATATTCGCAACAAAGAAGGCTATGTCCCACTCCCTCCGCTCGATACGCTACAGGACTTTCGCTCTGAAGTCGCCAACGAGCTCAAGAAGGCCGGCATTCAGGTTGAGTGTCATCACCACGAAGTTGCGACCGGCGGACAGTGCGAGATTGATTTTCGCTACTCAACTTTGATTGGCACGGCCGACAACCTTCAAATCTTCAAATACACAGTACGCAATGTCGCCAACCGTCAGCACAAAGGCGCGACGTTCATGCCTAAACCCCTCTACGGCGACAACGGCTCAGGCATGCACTGTCACCAATCGTTGTGGAAAGCCGATCAGCCGCTGTTTAGCGGCGACGGCTATGCCGGACTGTCAGACATGGCGCTCTTCTATATTGGCGGCCTGTTAAAGCACGCTCCGGCCATTGTCGCTTTTGCGGCGCCGACCACCAACAGCTACAAGCGGCTGGTTCCCGGATTCGAAGCTCCAGTTAACCTGGCCTATTCGGCACGCAACCGCTCGGCGGCGATTCGCATTCCAATGTTCTCCACGAACCCGAAACTCAAACGTCTAGAATTTCGGCCGCCCGATCCGTCGTGTAATCCTTATCTGGCATTTTCGGCGATGCTGCTTGCGGGATTGGATGGTATTCAAAACCGGATTGAGCCCGGCGCACCGCTCGACAAAGATATTTACGATCTGGCGCCTGAGCAGTTGAAGGAGATCCCAAGCCTGCCGGGTTCCCTCGACGAATCGCTTAGTGCGCTCGAGGACGATAATGAGTTCTTATTAAAAGGAGATGTCTTCACCCCACAACTGATCGACCGCTGGATCGGTTATAAGCGCGAGCGGGAAATTCAGCCGCTCAGACTGCGTCCCCACCCGCTCGAGTTCAGCATGTATTACGACATCTGAAGCGGGTGCAAACCCAGGCGAGAGGAGAGTGCGTGTCAGAAGCCCGACCGTGAGGGAGGGCCACGCTCGCGAGCACGCTGGTTGTGTTGATGCCATCGGAGAGTGTCTCGAAGCGTCGCCCTTGCTTACGCGCGGGCTTCTGACACCCTGCTCCTGTTGCTCGAATTTATAGAGGGCTAAGAAAAATCAATTATACAATCCGCTAGCAAAGCTGTAGATTAACCGAGGAATGAAGGAAGGAAGCTGAGGGTGCTAGTCACGCGCGGCTTGTTTAGTGAATGACTTTAGCCATTTTTTCAAGAAGGTCAGCGGCCACTCGGTACTTGCGCGTGTCGCCGGCAACGACTTCCATGCGTGTCGGTATTCGTCCGTCGATTATCACAACGAGGCGCCCTACCTGATGGCCCGTTGACAATCTTGAGCGTGGTTTATCAGGCCATCAACGAAGAGTTGATGGCCGTTTGCGTATTTGAGGCTTGGTTGGAGGAACAAATGGGTTTTTACGATTGGGACAGAATGAACCCCGAGGAGGTAACGGATCTTTATCTCAGGAAAGTAGTCGCGGGCAAGAGCATTGCCGTCGCCAGAATTGAAGTAAAGGAAGGCGCAGTGACCTTGCCGCACAATCACGAGAGCGAAGAGGTGATCATTGTGTTGAGTGGTGCATGGCGCTTTCAACTGCCGGGCCGCGATGTAACGCTTTTAACGAACCAGATGCTTTGCATACCTCCGGGAGTTGAGCATTCATCCGAGGCCCTGGAGGACACCGTGGCGCTCGATATATGTGCACCCACGCGGCCCGACTGGATCAGCGGAGAAGACCGGCCTCTTCATAGCGATCCCGACCAATCGCTCTGGGCAGTTTAATAGCGATGGCCTAAAGCAGCAGATGATGGACGTTGATCTTAAAAATGCTGCAGCCGAACAATTGCGTGCGGCGCGCCGGGTAGTAATCAAGCTGGGAACGAGCGTAGTTACCGGGCCCGACGGTCAGATATGCAGCGAACAAGTTCAGCCGATCGTGCGCTCGATTGCCGCACTCAAAAGTGCCGGGCGCCAGGTCGTGCTGGTCTCTTCCGGGGCAGTTGGTCTGGGCGCCGGACGGCTGAATTTACCGCACGCACGTTTGAATGATTTGGTTGTCCGGCAGGCGTGCGCGGCGGTCGGCCAGAACCTGCTGATGAATGCTTACGAGCGATTGTTTAGCGCTCTTGATGTAGAGATCGCCCAAGTTCTGTTGACCGAAAGAGATTTCGCCGATCGACGCAGCTATAAAAATTTGCGCAGCACGATGGAGAAGCTGCTCAAGCTCGGCGTGCTGCCCATTGCCAACGAGAACGATACGGTCTCAACCGCCGAACTCGAGTATCAGAGCGACCGTACCGAGCGCATCTTTGGCGACAACGATCGACTGGCCGCCCTGCTGATGAGTAAGCTGGAAGCCGGCGCGCTCATTTTGCTAACCGATGTGGACGGCCTTCTCTCTCGCAAAACGAAGAATGGGCCGTCTACTCGTGCGCTGGAGTTGGAAGCCATTCCTCTTGTCGAGAAGATTACCGCGGAGTTAAGAGCATTGGCGGCTGGACCGTCGGCCAGCGGCCGCGGCGGCATGCTGAGCAAATTAGGTGCGGTGCAGATCGCTATGCGCGCCGGCGGAGTCGCCGTAATCGCCAACGGCACGACGTCAAACACGCTCGATCGCATTTTCGCCGGCCTGGGTGTCGGTACGACTTTCGTCTCATCGTCGCGCATGCGCGGGAAGAGACGATGGATAGCTTATGCCGCCAATGTTCGCGGACGCGTTGTAGTAAACGCGGGCGCTCGTGAAGCCATCCTGGATGGCAAGGGCAGTCTCCTGGCGTCTGGCGTCATTCGGGTTGAGCGCGATTTTGGTTCGCTCGATGTGGTCAGTATCGCGGGCCCTGAGGGTCGCGAGTTCGCTCGCGGAATAGCGAACTGCGCCAGCGGGGAAGCGGCTGTCCAAATTGGCCGCAGCGGACAATCGACGAATCGACCAGAGAGCTCGCACAACAGGGGTGTGTTGGTGACGCGTGACAACATCGTCATTCTGGGAGACGTCCCCGGTTTCACGGGATAACTCCAGCGGTGAGGTCGTGTCAGAAGCCCGACCGTGAGGGAGGGCGACGCTCGGGAGAGTCGCCTATCGACATCAACACAATCTCTTTAATCAATCGTGGTAGCGAATGTGGGCCCTCCCTAACGGTCGGGCTTCTGACAATGACCAATCTGGAACGGAACCGCTTGCGATAGCAGGCGGGTAACTCTCGTGAAAACGATCCGGTCGCTAGCGCGAGCGGTTCCGTACCGAACTCGTCAGGTCGACTTTTTGAGCAAGGCAATGGGTAGCGAATCCAAGCTAACGGGAAGTGATACTTGCGTTGAAGAAATAGCTCGGCGGGCCAGGGCGGCGTCGCGCCTGCTTGGGTTGCTGCCTGGAAATCGCCGCGCCGCAGCTTTGCAGGCCGCTGCCTATGCGATTGAGCAGCGCAAGTTGGAAATCCTGGTCGCCAATCAGCGCGACTGCCATGACGCCGCGCGCGCGGTCGAAACAGGACAAATGTCGCCGGCCCTGTTCAAGCGGTTGCAGATCAACGAGCACTCGATTGCCGCGATGTCACGTTGCGTGCTTGACGTGGCTCGGCTGCCGGATCCCCTGGGCCGGCAGCTGGCCGCAACTGAGCTGGACGATGGTTTGACCTTATATAAGGAGTCATGCCCGATCGGCGTGATCGGCATCATTTTTGAGGCCCGCCCGGAAGTTGTGCCGCAGGTAGCCGCGCTCGCCCTGAAGTCGGGCAACGCCGTCATCCTCAAAGGGGGCGCGGAAGCTGCGCACACGAATCAGGCTCTCGTAACTATTTGGCGTGATGCGCTCAGTCATTTTCTTGATGTTCCGCCGGCTGCGATCAACCTGTTGCGCACCCGCGAAGATGTCGCCCAGATGCTGACGCTCGATCACGAGATCGATTTGATCATCCCGCGGGGGTCGCAGCGTTTTGTGCGTTACATCGCCGAGCACAGTCGCGTTCCGGTACTTGGTCATGGCGAGGGGATCTGTCATGTCTACGTCGACCGCGCGGCGGATTTGCGCAAGGCGCTCGCTATCGCCCTCGATTCGAAGGTGCAATACCCGGCCGCCTGCAATGCGATGGAAACCTTGCTGGTTCACGAGCAGGTTGCCGAGCGTTTCTTACCGGAGATGATTGCGTGCTTCAGGAGCGAGGGCGTCGAGGTGCGCGGCTGCCCGCGGACCGTAGCGTTGACCCAGGCACACGACGTTACCGGCGTCAGCGAAGAGGATTGGGCTACCGAGTATTCGGATCTCATCATCTCCATCAAGATCGTTTCGAGCACAGAGGAAGCGCTGGCACATATTGATCGCTACGGTTCCGGCCATACGGAGACGATCGTCACTGAAGACGACGACACAGCGGCGCATTTCATGGCCAGAGTCGATGCCGCAGGGGTCTATCAGAATGCCTCGACGCGTTTTGCTGATGGCTTTCGTTATGGTCTGGGCGCGGAGTTGGGAATCAGCACCGGCAAGTTGCACGCGCGGGGGCCAGTTGGTCTCGAGGGGCTAACAACTTACAAGTATAAACTTTTCGGTGACGGCCATGTCGTTGCCGGCTACAGCAATGGCGAACAATCTTTCCGGCATAGAAATCTGGCGGACACGTGCGCGATAAATGAACGAGGGACGTTCCGGTCGGTTCGTTCGTCTCTCGAGGTAAAGCTAAGCATTCATGACTAATCGAATCGAAATCTACGACACGACTTTACGTGACGGAACCCAGGGCGAGGGCATCAGTTTTTCGGTGGCGGACAAGTGCCGCGTCGCTGAAGAACTGGACGCGCTCGGCGTGGATGTCATCGAGGGAGGGTGGCCCGGCTCTAATCCTCGCGATGTGGCGTTCTTCGAGAGGGTGCGCACTCTTAAACTGAAGCACTCGGCGATCGCTGCCTTCGGGGCGACGCGCCGGAAAAATGTATCGTGCCCGCAGGACCGAAGTATTCAGTCATTGCTTCAGGCGGACACGCCCGTAGTTACTGTCTTCGGTAAATCATGGGTCCTGCACGTAACTGACGCCTTGCGAATAAGCTGCGAAGAAAATCTTGAGATTATCGAGGATACCGTACGTTATCTCTCCGCGCGGGTGCCCTTTGTGATTTATGACGCAGAGCATTTCTTTGACGGGTATGCCGCGAATCCGGAGTATGCGCTGGCGACATTACGCGCGGCGGCGGCCGGCGGCCCTCACCGGATCGTGCTTTGCGACACGAATGGAGGCAGCCTTCCTCACGATGTCGCGCGCATCACCCGGGCCGTGATCGATGAGATCAAGTTGCCGGTCGGCATCCACTGCCACAACGACGGAGAGTTGGCCGTGGCCAATACGCTCGCGGCTGTTTCCGCCGGAGCCACACACGTGCAGGGAACGATCAATGGTTATGGCGAGCGCTGTGGCAATGCCAACCTTTGTTCAATCATCCCCAACCTGGAATTGAAGCTGGGGTTTAAGACTATTGGAGTTGGGCGCTTGAAGAAGTTGCGCGTCACTGCGAACTTCGTCAGCGAGATTGCCAATCTTTCGCTCGATTCACGAGCAGCTTTCATCGGCGATAGTGCCTTTGCGCACAAGGGCGGGGTCCACGTCTCTGCGGTTGAACGTAATCCGAAGACTTACGAACACATCGAGCCCGAGAGCGTCGGCAATCGGCGGCGGGTGCTGGTTTCCGATCTTTCAGGTCGAGCGAATCTGCTGGCCAAAGCTCGCGAGTTGGGAATTGAACTGGATGAAGAGCAGCGCGTGCTTGCCGAACTAAAACAACTCGAGCACGACGGGTTTGAATTTGAAGCTGCCGAAGCAAGCTTCGAACTACTTGTGCACAAGCTGCGCAGTGCGCCGGTGCCCTACTTCGAATTACTGGGATTTCGCGTCATCGACGAACACCGAGGGGCCTTGATGCCGATGAGCGAGGCGACCGTCAAGATCAAGGTTGGAGACCGAGTGGAGCATACTGCTTCGAGCGGTAATGGTCCCGTTCACGCGCTGGACCAGGCACTACGCTGCGCGCTGGAGAAATTCTATCCGTCCCTTGGCGAAGTGCATCTGGTTGATTACAAGGTTCGCGTGATCAACGGCGCCTTGTCGGGCACTGCGAGTCTGGTGCGCGTGCTGATTACCTCGAGCGACGGTCGGACGCAGTGGGGAACGGTTGGCGTTTCGGCTAATATCGTCGAAGCAAGTTGGCGAGCGCTCGTCGATTCGGTTGAGTACAAGCTGATGAAGGAAGGAACGCGGCCAAATACAGAGGTCAGAAGTCAGGAGTCAGAAGTCGGTCCGAAGGAATCCGCAGTTTGCGTTTAGTTGCTGATGACCCGAGGGGGAGAGTGGCACGGGCGTCCTGCCCGTGAATCACGCGCAGGATGCGCGTGCCACTTGTATCCGAAAATGATCCACGAAATCACACAAAACAACTCGACTGACGGCGTCAATAACATGCCAGGTAGCAAACTGAAAATTAGTCGATGAAAGATAAGCTGCAAGTGATGAAATTCGGCGGCACGTCCGTCGGTGATGCGGAATGCATCAGACGCGCAGCGGAGATAGTCGCGAGGGCCTCCGTCGAAGGCGCGGTGCTGGTAGTTGTGTCGGCGATGAGTGGCGTGACGAACCAACTTGTTCTGGCGGCTCAACAATCCGTGAGTGGAGACGAGACCGAATCCAGAGAGATAGCCGCAGCCTTACGCAATCAACATAGTGCCGCGGTTACCGCTTTGATTAAGGACAAGGCAAGGCGTTCCCAACTTAACCGGGAGGTCGAGCAAATCGTTGGCGAGGTGACGAGCCTTTGCCGCGGAATAACACTCTTGCGCGAATTGACGCCGCGAACGCTGGCGGTAGTTTCAAGCATTGGCGAACGGCTCTCGGCTCGCTTGATGGCCGGCGCACTGAGCGAGCTGGGTGTGCGAAGCGAAGCCATCGAAGCAACCGAGGTGATCATCACTGATGACGACTATGCGCAGGCAGAGCCGTTAATGGAACAAGTGCGCGGGCGCGCCACGGCTCGACTCGTGCCATTACTTGGCGAAGGGATCACGCCGGTCGTCACTGGCTTCATCGGCGCTACTGCGGAAGGAGCGCTGACCACCCTGGGGCGCGGCGGCTCAGACTATTCCGCTACAGTTCTTGGCGCCGCGCTCGATGCCGATGAAATCATCATCTGGACTGACGTGGATGGTGTCTTGTCGACTGATCCACGGCTGGTGCCCGAAGCTCGTTTGCTGCGCGAAATCTCTTACAATGAGGCGGCAGAATTGGCTTACTTTGGGGCGAAGGTGCTCCATCCCAAAACACTGCGGCCGGTCGCTGAAGCAGGAATTCCGGTTTGGATTCGCAACAGCTTTGCGCCTGAGACCCCGGGAACCAGAATCACGCAGACAGGGCGACCGACCAACAATGGGGTCAGAGGAATCACGGCGATTGCCAACGTCAGCCTCATTACGGTCGGTGGACGTGGTATCGTTGGGGTGATTGGCGTCGCGGCCAAGACTTTTCAAGCTGTGGCAAGTGTGCGCGCCAATGTGCTCCTGATTTCGCAGTCTTCGTCTGAGAACGATATCTGCTTTATTGTTGATTCAGCGGACGCGGCGCGCACCTTGAAGGCTTTGCAAAATGCGTTCGCTTCCGATCTGGTTCATCATGATGTCGAACACATCACCGTAAACTCTGAGATTGCCATCGTCGCGGTGGTCGGTGACAGGATGCGCGGTACACCGGGTATTGCCGGTCGCACATTCAGCGCCCTGGGGAGAAAAGGGATAAACATCATTGCGATCGCGCAGGGATCGTCGGAGTACAACGTGTCGTTTGTGGTCGAAGCGCACGCGATGCAGGACACAGTTGCCGTCGTTCATGACGAATTCAATCTGCATTTACGCCCTTCACGTTTTGAATCGGAGGAGAGTGCGCGCGGACCTGTTTGGCTCCCTCAAATTGTATGACCGCAGTTGCCACTGAGCTCGCCTTGCAGCGTTGTATTGAGTCGGATTGCGGAGCGCAATACGGTCTCAACGAGCAGCTCTACGTATGTCGGCATTGCGGCGGGTTGCTTGAGATTGAGAACGAGTCGAAGGTTGCCGCTGATCCAGAGGCGCTCCGCCACCTGTGGCAGTCACGGCTCGCTTCCCCAGACGAAAGAGATCGTAGCGGCGTCTGGCGATATCGTGAGTTACTGCCGTTCTCAGACGGCGCACCGATCGTTTCACTTGCCGAGGGCAACACTCCACTCTACGACGCTCCGCGCGCGGCCCGCTATTCCGGTCTAAACGCGCTAAAGCTCAAACATCAGGGCTGCAATCCGACCGGCTCTTTCAAAGACACGGGAATGACAACAGCCGTCACGCAGGCGCGCATCCTCGGCGCCCGCACAGTGGTGTGCGCCAGCACCGGAAACACGGCGGCGAGTCTGGCCGCCTATGCGGCGCGGGCCGGGCTCAAATGCGCGATCCTCGTGCCGCGCGGACAGGTCAGTCACGCAAAGTTGGCCCAGAGTCTGGACTACGGGGGAATAGTCCTGGAGATCGATGGCAACTTCGATGATGCGATGCGCATTATTCGCGAGCTTGCTGAAGACGAATCGATCTATCTGGTAAATTCGATCAATCCTTTTCGCATCGAAGGCCAAAAGACCGTCGCTGCCGAACTCTTGCAGCAGTGCGCGTGGCAGGTTCCCGATCATGTCGTAGTACCGGGTGGTAATCTCGGCAACAGCGCGGCTTTCGGTAAAGGCTTCAAGGAGTTGCTTGAACTTGGCGTGATTGATCACCTGCCGCGGTTGCAAGTGGTTCAAGCCGAGGGCGCGGCGCCTTTCGCGGAACTGTTCGCGCGTCGTGAACAGGATTCAACAGCGGACGACTTTTCCGAGAATCTGATCCCTGTAAAGCATCCACAAACCCTGGCGACTGCGATCAAGATCGGTGCGCCGGTGTCGTGGCAGAAAGCTCTGCGCGCGGTGAAGGAGACGGGCGGGCGGGTTTCGACCGTTAGCGAGCAGGAGATCGCCGATGCGAAAGCGATCATCGGGCGCGACGGCATCGGATGCGAACCGGCCTCGGCCACAACAGTCGCGGGTATTAAGCGGCTGGTCAACGATGGTGTGATTGACAGGGGTGAAAACGTCGTCGCCGTCTTGACCGGACATCTTTTGAAGGACGCTGACTACATAATCAAATACCATCAGGACAGCCTCTATACTCACGACCGCGCCTCGAACAGATCGAAAGAAGAGCGTCGCATCGACGGCACATTCAGTAACGCGCCTGCGCGCGTAAAAGCAACGAAAGCTGCCATCATCCAACATCTGGAATCTCACGACGAACGCCACCACATTGAAGATGGGAGCTTCGACTGAGCATGACAGACGAAACGGGCATTGCCGTCGAGGATAGACCACTCTCCACGAATCTCTGCGGTTCTGCCGTAGAGGTGCGCGTGCCTGCTTCCGCCGGGAATCTCGGCGCGGGTTTTGACTGCTTTGGTCTTGCTCTGCAGCTCTATTTGACCGTCCGCGTCACAGTCGACTCGGAATCTCTCCAGCCGTGCCGCATGCGGAGTCGGGGCGAGGGCTACGGCACAAACCTTTCTCCCACGGCTGATAATTTGATCTTCCGCGCCATGAGCTTTGCCGCTGAGAAGCAAGGCCTGACTTTGCCTCCCATATCTATCGAAGCCGAAAACGAGATTCCACTCGGCAGCGGCCTGGGAAGCAGTGCCGCAGCGATCATCGCCGGCATTACGTTATGCGCCGCTCTCTGTGACCATGAGATTTCCAGCGACCTGGTTCTACGTTACGCGACTGAGCTGGAGGGGCATTCCGATAACGTTGCGGCCAGCCTGTTCGGTGGATGGGTGATCACCTGTACCGGGCAGGATGGAAGTGTGATCGCCGTCAAGAAATACTGGCCGCGCGACATCAAGGTTATTGTTGTTTCGCCCCACGCCACCTTGGAAACTGCACGGGCAAGAGCAGCGCTGTTACCGCTCGTCAGTCATGCCGATGCGGTGCACAATGTTCAGCGGGCCGCGTTGTTCACCGCGGCTCTCGAAGAACATCGTTACGATCTCTTGTGGGAAGCGACACGAGATCGCCTGCACCAGGAACGGCGGCAGGGATTAGTTCCTGGTCTTGCGGATGCGTTGGCGACCCCGCGCCTTCCGGGACTGCTCGGGCTTGCTTTGAGTGGCGCCGGTCCTAGCGTACTCGCGTTGGCCCGGGATCATTTTGATGAACTTGGTATGGCAATAGCGGAATGCTTTCAGAAACGTGAGATCGAGACGACGGTGCGGCTGCTTGATGTCGATGAGTCGGGGAGACAGATAAAGAGATTGTGAGAGGTCGTAGCAAAGACGCGGTCCGGAAAGTTCAGAGTTCAAGCTTTAGCTTGCGCTGAGCGAGAAGCACAACCTAAAGGTTGAACTCTGAACTCTTGAATCTTATGAACTCTCTTCAAGACGCGTCATTGTCCTTTATTGGCTGCGGTGTGATCGCTGAGGCGATCATCGGCGGCCTGCTTAGACGCGAGCTGGTGACGTCTGCCCAAATAATCGGCAGCCACCCGCGCCCGGCGCGCCGCGAGGAACTACAAACGAAATACGGTATCAGTGTCGTTGAGAGCAACTCACAGGCTGCTAAGCCTGGTCCCACGACAGCGGACGCTGGATCTGCTGGACAGAGTTCGATCGTGATACTCGCAGTGAAACCGCAACGGCTGAGGACAATCTTAAATGAGCTGCGAGGACAGTTGCAGGAAGAGCAGCTTCTGCTTTCGATCGTTGCAGGGGCGAAGATCGAGACGCTTGCCAGCGAACTCGGGCATCCG
>Ga0207684_10003064_pt1 | contig 16563 bp, 14 predicted proteins | sample KBSK5501metaG_FD_184342 | JGI IMG/M metagenome (GOLD analysis project Ga0207684, IMG submission 184342) | Corn, switchgrass and miscanthus rhizosphere microbial communities from Kellogg Biological Station, Michigan, USA - KBS K5-50-1 metaG... | ecosystem: Host-associated > Plants > Roots >...
ACTGTCGGCCGCGACAACGGTCGCCCAATTGGACCAGCGCCTACCACCGGCTTGAACTTTGGCGGTCAGCGCGGCCGCTCGAACCTGGTCCAGGTTGACGGCGCCGACAACACTGACAATTCGGTCAATGCTTCGCGCTCAACCGTTTCTCAGGAAGCAGTTCAGGAATTTCAGGTAGTAACGAATTCTTTTGCTCCGGAATTTGGACGCTCTTCCGGCGGTATCGTTAACGTTGTTACCAAGAGCGGCACGAATGATTTCCATGGCAATGTTTTTGGCTTTCTCAGAGACAAGAGTTTTCAGGCGCGCAATCCATTTTCCCCGATCGAGAAACCCGCTTTCAGGCGAACTCAATACGGCGTTACGCTGGGTGGCCCAATGGATCGGGATCGCACGTTTTTCTTCTTCGCCTTTGAACAGCGGCGACGTGATGAGTCGGGGTTCTTTACCAGTAACGTAGCTCAAGGTCTCGGCGGTTCCGTTTCAATACCGATTACCGGACTTGGAGTGCAAACGTTTCGTAACCTGACGCCGCAGCAGGTTACCTACATTAACGGTCTGTTGGCTACCGGCAATGCGACGCTGATCGGCGCAGCAGTGAACTACGCTTATCTGGCATCGAGCGGTGGCACTACCGGGCTAACTGGAACCAACCCACTTCTGAGCGCCGGCGGGGCAATTCCCGCGGGGCAAGTTATCGGAAGCCGCTTCCTGCTAACCGGGCAACCAGTTCCAGTTGGCACCACTGGCACCAATGGATTGCCGATCGCATTTCGTCCATTGAATGCCTTGCAACGGATATTTCCGATCGTTGACAGAACAACGTTCAGTTCGTTGCGCATCGATCACTTGATTACCAAGGACCATCAATTCAGTATTCGCGGTGGCTACAACCCCAGTCGCACTACGGGAATACAGGTGGAGTCGCAAAATCAGTCGCTGGGCCAAAACGATTTTTCTCGGACTGGAATTCAGAAGCTGATCGACTCCACAATAGTGGCAAGTTTGACCTCCACGCTGGGGGGCAACATGGTTAATGAGGCGCGTTTCAATTTTGGGGAGCGCCGCGCCACCTTCACTTCGCAGAACAAAGAAGCTGTCGCTTTTAACATCACCGGCACAGCTTTCATCGGGCGTGAGCTGTTTTCGCCAGTGATTCGCACGGAAACACGATATGAGTGGACTGACAATCTGAGCGTGGTCGCCGGCAATCACAGTTTCAAATTTGGTGGAGATTTCGCCTTCGTGCGAATTCCTTCGGCGGTTTTTGAGCTGAACTTTGCAGGCCTTTTTAACTTCGGTGAGTTTTCGGCACGAACGCTCGTGCCGGCGTTGCCAAATGTGCCCGTCACCGGACAAACGCCCCCAAACTTTTCTGCGGTGCAGTCTTACGGTTTGGGTATCCCCTCGGTTTACGTACAAGGATTCGGCAATCCGGTGAGCAAAATTAGTAACCGTCCAATGGCGTTTTTTGCGCAGGATTCATGGAAGATCAGACCAAACCTGACCCTGAATTACGGCGTGCGCTACGACTACGAACTGACGCAGGCAATTCCGCCGGCCGCACAGTTTAGAGATCCACTCTCGGGCATCACTCTTTCGCAGGCAGACCTTTTAGCAGCGCAGGATGCGCTTAACGTGCAACAGGGCTTCCCGCGCGACAAGAATAATTGGGCGCCAAGATTGGCGGTTGCATGGGATCCACAGAACAACGGCAAGACAGTAATCCGCGGGGCCTTCGGTCTTTTCTACGATCACCCGCTTTTAGCGATCGCTTTCAACTCCGATATTGCAGACGCAGCGCAGCAGCAACAATCAACCCTGACCTTTAACAATCCAGCGCCCACAACATTCCTTAATGCGGCGCAGATCTTCCAGGGCACGGTGGTCGTCTGCAACTTCCCGGGCGCTATCCCGGGCACGAACTGCACGCCCGGAGCAGCCTCCAGTTCGCAATATCAATTCGGACGCCAGCGTTTCAACGACCAGACCTTCCCCGGATTCGGAACGATTCTCCCGTTCACGCTTTTCCCGGACAAAAAGTTTGAATACGCGTATGCCAATCAGGGTAATTTCTCGGTTGAGCGGCAACTGACGAAAGATATGTCGGTGACAGCGAATTACATATTCGTGGGCGCGCATCATCTGCCGCATCCCCGCGACATTAACCTGATGCGCAACGATCTGCTTATCGAAAATTTCCGGCGGTGTTTCGGTGGTCCGCCACCCGATCCCACCTCGGCCCAATTCTTCTCGCTCAGTTCAGCTGCACCTTGTCCGATGGGCTTTACGCCGATCATTCCCGGACTTTATGGTGTTAACGGATCGGGTCAAACGATAATCTCGCCGATAGCCGCCAACTTCTTCCGGCCAAACGCACCCAACTATTTCTTCGTGCAGGCCGCCACTGGCGGCGCCGTAACGCCGGCAGTACTGAATAGCATCCTGACTTCTACCAATTCGCTGCGCCGGCCCGGCGTGATCTCGCCATTCGGCGACGTTAGCGCACAGCTTTCCGAAGGCAATTCGACTTACCACGCCTTGAACCTGGATTTGAAGCGCCGCTTCGCCAACAACTTCCAGTTTCTGGCGTCCTTAACCTGGGCCCACGCGATCGACGACTCGTCCGACTTGCAGACACTACTCAAGCCGCAGAACAACCTCGATTTTCGTGCGGAGCGCGCCGATTCACTTTTCGATCAGCGTCTGCGGTATGTCTTCAGCGCTATTGTCACTTCGCCCGGAGCCTGGCGCTCAGGTAGCGGAATGCAGCGCTTCCTGGCCGACTTCACCATCGCTCCAATTCTGGAAGTCGGCACCGGACGTCCGTTCAATATCATCTCCGGCGTTGACACGAATGGCGATCAGCAAAGCTCCAACGATCGCCCCAGCGTGGCTTCAGACGGCACGCTCATTCAGCCGCCGTTCTTCGCAAGCGGCAGTCTCGGACGTAACATGGGCATCACACATAAGTTTGCTTCGCTCGACTTGCGCGTGATGAGGTCGGTTCGATTTGGCGAGCGAGCGAGGCTGGATCTGATCGCCGAAGGCTTCAATATGTTCAATCGCTTCAACGAAGCCTCGGCATCACCGTTTTTCAAAGACGTCAATGACTTCGGCCAGCGCGCCCCAAATGGCCGTTACTACAGCCGTCCAACGGCGTCGTTTGACCCAAGGCAATTTCAATTTGGCTTGAAATTTAACTTCTAGGTTGATATCCGATAATCGTCAGGCAGGAATGCCTGTCCTAGCCAAGCGATCGGCCAGAGGTGGCCGGTCGCTTTTCTTTTGCCCGTTTAGTTAGTAGTCTTTGCCCTCAAGGGGTGACCTCGGCAAACTAAAGAGGCGCCCACGGCATCGGAAACATTGTCTTTCGGAAGCTGCCTATTTACCTCGGATTAAGCCTCTCCCCGGAAGAATTATCTATGACTAATCGACCCTTTTACCGCGTGCTGGCATTAAGTCTGTCCCTGACAGTTTTATGCGGAATTGTTTTTGCTCAATCAAGCCGGCCGCGCCGGGTGAAGGCGCAGCCAGCCAAGCCGGCGGAAGAACCGCTTCTGAGGCCGGAGCCCAAGCCGAGTCCTACAGCGAAAAACAATTCAAGCCGTCCACTCATTGACGTACAGCCAGTAAAGCCCGTGGTGAATACTGTTGGCAGGGGTGACACAACTCATGCCTACCAACTGCTGCAGCAAAAACAATTCGCAGCCGCGGCCGCGGAAGCGAAGGCGATCGCCGCGCAGTTTCCGAATGATGCTGAGGCCTGGAAGATCGCTGGCTTTGCGGAGTTGAGTCTCAAGCAATACGATCCCGCGATACAGGATTTGCAGAGAGCACGCGATCTGCAGGAAGTCGCGAAGCGGCAAGACCCGAACACGGATGATGCGTTGGCGCAAGCTTACGTGCTCTCTGAAAAATTCGATCGCGCACTACCTTTACTGGTCGCCGCTACCTCGAGACCGGGCGCCGAGCCGGATCCGTCGTTGCTATATTTTCGCGGTCTGGCCGAATACAAAACCGGCAAACCGCTGGACGCCGAGAAAACCTTCACGGCTGTTGTTAAGGCAAACCCCAAAGATACTTTGTCGCTTTTTTATCTGGGTCAGATTGCCGTAGGCAGAAACGATTTGGATGGCGCCATCGCCTCACTCAATCGCGCGACCGTCAATGATCCTCGTTTGGCTGCTGCCTGGACATTACTTACATCCGTATATTTGCGTCGCGCAGCGCTGAACGCAGATCCGGCGAAGGCAGCTGCCGACTATTTGAGCGCCGTGCGCGCCGGCGAAGGCTTAATCAAGGTTCGAACTGACGCTGAGGCGGTAACACTCTTTGGGCAAGCGTTGATTGGTTCTGAACAATATGTGCGCGCCGCCGCCGCACTCGAACGAGCCACCTCAGGACCTGATGCCAAGGGCGTAACCTTTTATCTCCTCGGAATCGCTCAATCGCGCGCGAAGAATTTTCCCAAAGCGATCGCAGCGTTACAAACGGCTGCTCAGAAATCGCCTGATGATGTCAACGTACTACGTGAGCTCGGTTATGCTTACGAAATAACCAAGCAGTATGCGAAAGCATTAACTGTCTATGAGAAAGGTTTGAGTCTGGCGCCGAGTGATACGGACTTCAAAGAGGCAGCTGAGCGAGTGAGGCCATTCGCAAAATCGTAGGAATTCGTGGGAGGATAGGAATGAAGTTTACTGGAATACTTTTGTTAACGGCTGTGATGGCTGCGGTAGTTTGCGCGCAGCGGCCAAGGGTAGTGGAAAAGGACGCCCCAAAAGACGCGACGAAGGCGACGCCGGCTCCTGCTCCGCAAACGATGAACGCCAAGTATGAAGGCGGCATCTTTGGCTATAACAAGACCATGGAAGGCACACTCAGCTTCGACGATACCAACCAACGTCTGCTTTTCCGTAAGAATAATAAGGATCTGTTTTTCATTCCTTACAATGCCGTGACCTCGGCGTTTGCCGATACGCAGAAACGGCGACCAACCGCCGCTTCCATTGGGCAGGTTGTCCCTTATCTCGGGTGGCCGATAGGCATGATCAAGACGAAGGTGCGTTATCTGACGCTGCAATACAGTGACCCGGACACGCGTGTGTCTGGCGTGACTAGTTTTCGTCTGGAAAACAAAGATCTGGTCGACTCGGCGTTGTTTACGCTGGCCAACAAAGCGGGAATGGTGCCGCGAGGCGAGGTCTATATCAAAAAGAAAGACGATGTCGAGGCGAAAAAGACAACTCCCTAATGTCAGGCTTCGCTTGAAAGTTGAAGAGGCGGGCGATTAATTGCCCGCCTCTTTCTTTTCCGGCAGCGCTGTTTGTTGCCACTAATTGAAAGCTTTTACGAAGCAAATAATGCGACTCCGGTCACTGAATTTTGCCGCGCGTTATCCTGCCTATCCTTTGATCCCCTCTCAGGATCAGTTCGCAAGCCTTGAAAGCATATTCCTCAAAGCCTTCCAGTCGGGAGGCCAATATTATCCAGGCTTTGTCTCCTGAGCGAGATCGCCATAACTGCCGCTTGGGCAATTCGGGAAACTCTCTGGCCAAACTGTCGACATGTTCCGTGGTGGTGTATAGCCATATGCCGTTGGAATTGGGCTGTTTGACGCTGTCGCGCAAGGAGCAGAGCAGTTTCTCGTCGAGGTAGACACTGGTGAACCCAAACCAGTGTTTTATGGTGGGGCGAATCGGGCTGAGTTCTTCGAGAACAAAGGGAAACGGATCGCGCCGTTTCTTTGAAGCACTAGTCTCCATACTTAAGACTCAAGAGGGAAATATACTAGCCGCGGAAATCCGCGGCGAATTTATTTCTTCCCTGGATTCTGCTCAGCGATGAACCTCGTCATTTCGTCAATCGTTTGCGCTGGCATTTCTTCCTGCGGCAGATGGCCACAGTTTTCAAAGATCACCAGCTTTGAAACTTTGATCAGCGAATTCATCTTTTGTCCGGCCGCCAACGGAATAAGCTGATCATGCGCGCCCCACAAAATCAACGTGGGCACAGTGATCTTGCCCAGGTCAGGTTCGATTGGAAAGATTGACCATTGCGTTCGTGCTCGCAGCGCCGCTAATTGTCCGCCACGTGTCTTCAGCGGACGGTAATAGTTCGCCACGCGGTCGTCAGTTATTTTGGCCTGGTCGTAAAAGCTTTTTTCCAGGCCCTGCCGTACTAGTTTGTCGGAGGTGAGCGAGAGAGCGATTAAGATGCGACCGACAAACGGAAGCATCAAATAGCTGGGAGCGAGTGACTCTTTGTGCGGCACTTCCACGCCCGCGCTGTCAATCAGGATCAATCCCGCCACGTGTTCTGGGTTTGCAACCGCCACATTGAGCGCCACCTCGCCGCCCATAGAATTGCCGCAGAGCCACGCCTTATCAATATTCAGATGTTCGAGCAGATGTGCAACCAGGAGTGCTTGCGCGCGTCTGGTGTAATCGCCATCGGGCTTTCCGGAAAAACCGAAGCCTTTGAGATCAACAGCAATCACGTGGAAACTTTTCGCGAGCGGTTCGAAGACTTCTTTCCACGAATAAGTTGACGAGGTGTAACCGTGAATCAAAACCAGCGGCGTTCCCGCTCCTTTTTCCTGATAGTGAATTCGTATGCCGTCTATCTCCGCGAAATGGCTGTAGTCTGAGTTGGGAACGCCGGCGCGCACTTCGTCAAAGGAAACATCGGCTGGACGCGCAAACCAAAAGACGGTGAGACCAACTGCAGCAATAACAATCAGCGCCAGCAGGAACTTTAAGAGTTTTTTCATCCCGGTTATCTCACTTCGTTCTTACTGTTTCGCTATTGCCGGCCTGCCGCGCAAAACATATTTCTGAACTTTGCCCGTCGCTGTCTTTGGCAGTTCCGCAACAAATGTAAAGCCCTGGGGTGCTTTGAAGTGCGCGAGGTTTGCGCGCGCAAACTCGCGCAACTCAGATTCGGATGCCTCGGCGCCGGCCTTCAAGACTACGAACGCGTGCGGTGCCTCGCCCCAGCGCTCGTGAGGGAGACCTACGATCGCAACCTCCTGTACCGCTGGATGTCGCAGCAAAACTCCTTCAACCTCAACGGAAGAAATATTTTCGCCGCCGCTGATAATAACGTCCTTAATCCGATCGCGAATCTCTGCGTATCCGCTTGCGTGGACGACTGCTGCATCGCCGGTATGGAACCAGCCGCCGCGCATCGCTTCATCCGTGGCCTCCTGGTCTTCATAGTAACCCTTCATCACGGCATTCCCGCGAACGATAATCTCACCCTGGGTTTCGCCGTCAGGCGGGACTTCGCGCCCGTTTTCATCGACCACACGCAACTCGCCGGAGGTTAGTAACTCCACTCCCTGACACGCTTTGATCGCGCATCTTTCACCAATCTTTAGTTCATTGTGTTCGGGTCTCGGTTCGCAAATAGTAATGAAGGGCGACGTCTCGGTTAGTCCGTAAGCTTGCGTGATCACCCATCCCAATTCACCCTCGATGCGCTCGATGGTGGCCGCGGCCGGTGGTGCGCCGGCCGTCAGGATGCGAAGTCCGCGCCGCGTTTCGCGCATAAGTTCGCTTGGCCCATTGGCGATGCTGATCAAAACCGTCGGCGCCGCGCAGAGCATGGTGATGTCTTCCTGTTTGATCCTTTCGAAGATACCGACCGGCTCTACCTTACGCAGACAGACGTGCGCTGCCCCGGCTGCGGTTACCGTCCACACAAATGTCCAGCCATTCGCATGAAACATCGGCAAAGTCCAGAGATAGCGATCGGCGAGTGACATGGGGTGATGGATGAGCGTGCCGACCACATTGATGTAGGCGTTACGATGGGTGATCATTACGCCTTTAGGCCTTGAGGTGGTGCCGCTGGTGTAGTTGATCGTCAATAGATCGGTTTCCTGAATTTCCGGCCGCGCAAATTCTGCTGAAGCATAGGTGAGCAGCGTTTCATAATCGAGCCAGCGCTGCTTGCCCGTGCCGCCTTCGAGCGCAACGAACGCCGCAACGGTTTGCAACTGCGAACGAACTTCGTCAATCGCATCCAGGTAATCGCTGTGAGCGCAGACGATCTTCGAACCACTGTGATTGATCAGGTAAACAAAGTCGTCGGCAGTTAGCCGGTAGTTAATTGGGACCAGCACAGCGCCGATTTGCGGCACGGCGTAAAAAGACTCGAGTTGGGCGTGTGTGTTGGGCGCGATGTAGGCAACTCGATCACCCTGGCTCACACCCAGTCTCTGTAGGGCCGCCGACCAACGATCGCAGCGTGAGAAAAACTGCTCGTAGGTGAGTCGCAGCTCGCCATCAACAACGGCTTCTCGTTCTGGATAAAGTTTGCGCGTGCGACGCGCAAATTCCAGCGGGGTCAGGGGAAGCTCCAATTGGATTCCTCCTTCAAGGGACTGTGAGTAGACAGGAATTAGTCAACGAGCAGGTTCTTCGTTTCTGTTTCCCGCATGGCTTCTTCCAACTCTTTCTGTTTGAGGCCTGCAGCTCCGTGGTACTTGATGAATTCCGGAAGCAACAGCGAGATTATCGCTGAGCCCACCACGCATAGAATTCCACCTGAAACAATTGAAGCGCGCACACTAAACAGCGTAGCAACGATACCCGCTTCCGCGTCGCCAAGTTTTGGCCCGGAGGTGTAGCTGATCATCTCGAGACCAGCCAGTCGCCCGCGCAGGTAGTGGGGAATCGTCTGACTCCAAATCGTCATTCGAAACACGGCACTAATCATATCGAAACCACCGGCCAGCGCCAGAAAGAATAAGGCCAGATACAGGTTCTGCGCCAAGCCGAAAAAGATCATGGCTACACCCCAGAGCGCTGCGGCAATGGCGACGAACAGACCGTGTCGATTGACCTTTTTAGTCCAGCCTGAAGTTAGCGTAGCTACCAGCGCACCCACTGAAGGCGCGGCGTAGAAGAACCCGACCGTTCCGGCGCCGAAGTTTGCGGCCATCGCCGGAAAGAGCGCTGCCGGCATACCGAAGAACATAGCGTTCATGTCGATCAGATAAGTGCCGAGAATATCTTTTCGTTTTCAGGCATAACTCAAACCTTCACCTACGGATTTCAACGTTGGTCGCTCTTCGATCTGCGAAGGCGCGGGGACCGCCCGAATAAGAAACACAGCGGTCAGCGAGGCGGCGAAGGTGACCAGGTCAATAGAATAAGCAATGCCGGCGCCGTATCGCGCCATGATAATTCCGGCAAGCGACGGACCTAGTATCGTAGTCACATTCCAACGCAGTGAATTCAGCGCGCTGACCGAAGCCATCAATTCCAGTGGAACTATTTTTTGCAGCAGGGATTCAAACGAAGGACGCTGCAAGGCGCCAAGTCCGGCATGGAGCGCCGCGCAAACAAATAGCAGCCAAATCTGCGGCTTAATCAACGTCGCGTTAAAAACCAGCACCGCGGTTACAAGGGTCTGCCCGATTTCGGTCAGACGCAACATCCTTCGCTTGTCGATAAAATCCGCATAAGCGCCGCCGACAAACGCCATAAAGAGGATCAGGACAAACTCCGACGCACTCAATAAACCGACCAGCAGCGTTGATCCGGTTAACTGGTAAACCTGTACGGGCACGACGACGAAACTCATAGCCGTGCCGAAGGCGGAAATCAGTTGACCAAAGAAAAGGAAGCGGTAGTCTCGGGAGATTTTTAAGGGCGAGATATCTATCAGCATTAACTCTAACCGATTCAGGCTGAGTATTATTTCTTCTTAGTCGCTTCCCAGGTGGAAGTGAAACCTTCAGTGGTAAATTCTCCGACCAGTTTGGTCTCCTGTAACTTTCCGGTAATGGCAATCGATTCGTGAGTTTTGAAGTCGAGCGTAAAACTTAACTTGCCATCGATCCATGAACCATCGCGAATAGTACCTGGACCGGTGTGGGCCGACTCGGCAGTTCCGGTCACCTTATCGCCATCGAGCTTCAATTTAAAACTCGCTGGAGAAGTGTGTTCACCTACCTTAAACAAAGCGTCCCAATCACCGGAGATGAGATCCGGCGTTTGTGTAGCGCGCGCAGATCGGGTTGCTCCGGAAAAAGAGAATCCAGCCAAGGCAATTACCATCATTATCAAGCTAATGTTTATTCTTACCCGCATAATCGTTTACCGCCATGTTTTCGTCGCAGAGCGACGTTGAATTTAGCCCAGCCTCTTAAGGCTGGGATCACTCCATCCACAACTTTTCGTCGCGTCAGCGACGGGTAAAATATTAGTCGTCGCTGACGCGACGAAATCTGAAAAACACCTCTTCGATCCCGGGCTAAATTCATACCGACGCTACGCGTCGAAAACCATCGTTATCTTGTCAGTCGATAAATCAAAACCGCGGCGCGTTTGATCTGTCTTGGCAACGTGTCCAAATCGGCATACTCGCCACGCGCATGAGCGCCGCCTCCAGTCGCACCCAGGCCATCAAGACCGGGGATCAGATGTGTGACGTAGGCAACGTCGCCGGCGCCTCTCGCTCCCGGATCGAGCGGCTCGATTTTTTCGAAACCCAGATCCTGACTAACAGCGTCGAGCTGTTTCAACAAATTGTAGTTTCCTTCGTTTGGCGACATTGCCGGAATGCCGTCCGCAAAAGTAATTTTTGCCGTGGCACCCGGCAAATTTTTGGAAACGATCTCGCGCATCTTTGCGCGTGCGGCTTCCTTCTGCTCCTCACGAATAAAACGCAAATCACCACGGACAATGACTCTTGCCGGGACTACATTCGTCTTGCCTCGCGACATAAGGGTCTGGTCCTTGATTTCAACTTCAGTGCCGCCTGAGATCACTGACGGATTGAAGGTCAGATATTCTTCTCCGCGCAGCGTTTCGTAAAACTGATCGAGAATTCGCGCTGCTTCAAAGATCGCGCCGCTTCCCATTCCCTTAAAAATACCCGAGGAGTGTCCAGTCCTGGCTGTAACTTCAAGCGTCCAATCGCTGCTGCCGCGACGCGCCACCGTGGCGATGTTGCTGCCGCCGTTTTCAAAACTGAGGACGAGGTCGCTGCGTTTGGCGGCGGCGATCATGTCGCCGCGACTCAGTTCCACCGGGTCTCCGGAATCTTCCTCGTCGCCGGTGAGCATCACGATAATGCTGGCGTCCTTGAGCGCGCCGGTATCGCGCAACGCCTTCAAAGCGAAATACAATACGACATCGCCGGCCTTCATGTCTGACGACCCGGTGCCAAATGCTTTGTTCCCCTCACGCCGGAATTTCTCACCCTTCAACACGGTGTCGATATGACCAAGTAGTAAAACTCGCTTTCCTTTAGTCCCTTTCTTTTCGGCTAGCAGGTGCCCGGCGCGCTTCATCGCCACCGGCATATTGATCCAGCGGGCGGTGAAACCAAGAGATTCAAACTCTGTTTTGAAGATCGCGCCAACCTGCCTGACGCCTGCCAGGTTCTCGGTCGGACTTTCAATGTTCACAGTTTTTTCCAGCAGGGCCGTGGCTTCGCTGGCGTGCGCGTCGACGTAGTCGACCAACTTCTGTTCTGCCAGAGAGATCTTTTGCGCGGAGGCGAGTGTGGCACAAAGTGCTGCCAACATAATCGCTACGAAAAGCCTGCCAAACCAGGTTCTGCGCAAGTGATTTACTGGGACCGCGGGCATCCCGCCCGCAAAACGCGCCGCAGGCACGCAGTATTTCGGTGGCATCTTCTCTAATCCCTTTCGCGCTTCGCGCTCATTGCGGGCGGGTCGAGCACCCCAACAGATAAAAAACATCTGTTGGGGACCCCGCACGCCCGCGGTCCCAGCACATCACCTGAACTTTTCTACTGCTGACGGCAGTTTGAGTTATCCATGTCTGACACGATCAGCCAACGGCCGTCGCCGGCCTTGCGCAGTGTCAGAGTGAACTTGCCGTCGTCCGGCGTTCCTCGTTCTCTACTATAGCCGCCAATGATGTAGCCGGTATCTCCGTTCGTTGCGTAGGCAAATGCGCGTAGCGCGAGCGGCGCGCCGGCATGCGTATACAGTTTCTGGATAGCCGCCCTGCCTTTCGTGGCGACCCGGCCTGCCGAAAGAACAAAACCATCCTCTGCGAACAGAGCTGCTAACGACGATGCGTTTCCTGCCGTCCAGGCAATTTCATAATCCGTCAGAACACCAGCCAACTCCGCCGGCAGAGTTACGGACGGTTGGTCGGGCATTGCTGCGACCGGATCTCTCTTTGCTTCTTCCGGCGGCATTCTGGTCGACTGCCAATTCACAACCTGCCAGGTTCCCTTGCGTTTGAGGAAGGTGCCGCTATTCAGATACTTCATAATCTCGACCGTTCCATCGGTCGTTGTTGTTGCTACTAAGCGAAAGGCCACGATCGCAGTATCGCCGTACTGTTGAATGCGAATGTCTTCGGCAGTAAAGACTATGGTTGAATCACCGGGTTTGGGCGCCGGCGCCGAGCGCACGTCGTGCATAATGTCCGCCTTGCCGCGCCGCTTTCCCGCCGAACCGGTATAGATCACATCTTCTGCCCAGAAGCGATCGTGAACCGCGGCGTCGTTGCGCGAAGCGCCGGCGAGAAACTCGTTCAGCAGCCTGGTTAGTTCGGGCGCATCAGGCGCGGTTTGCGCGTGCGCAATGCTGACGAATGTAAGTGCTAAGACGGTCAATGAAAGAATTCGTTTCACGCGTTGTCTCCTCGCAATACTTCGGGAAATATGACTTTAGTTAATACCGGAGTGCTGTTTGTGATCGCAAAAGGAAAGCGGCCCGCAGGCTCTCTTGTGAATCCTGTCTAAAACTCCTCCTGTTTTCGCCGCGTGCCTTATACCAACTTTGACGTTCCGGGAACAAACGCGTCCTGAAGTTTTTGCGGCGCGATAAGTCGCCAGGCTTCGTGCAGATGCAGAGACAGTTCTTTGTCGCTGACGCGATCGAGTTCAATGCCGACCCAGCCGCGTACGCCGACGTAAGGCGGCCGGTAGAACTTCCTCGGAGACTTTTTGACGAGCATTTCCTGAATTCCAATTGCCGCCGGGATCACCACCGCCACGTGCCCATCGTTGTGATGGTTAATTGAGCAAGTGGCAAATACCTTCTTTTTGACGAAAAAGGTCGGTTCACCGTGCGAAATTTTTTCCCAGGTTTCAGGTAGGGCGAGACAAATGCGACGCACTCGTTCCACCTGTTTCTCTTCAGCGTCCGGCTTTTGCGGTTTTGTTGTTTGCTTCATGTTGCCCACCTCTCGCGGCTCGTGCCGGGGGTGCGATGCTCTCAGACGATAGATACACTACCCTCGTTCAGCAACTTAGTTTTCGGATCTTGCAATTGCGGCTCTGCCGCTTAGGTGCGCGGCAAGTCTCAGACTTGCCGACCCAGCTAAGACCTTTTCTGAGGTCTTCGACCTCAATTCAACGGTCAAAGACCGAAAACCTTAATTCAGATTGCGGCAAGTCAAAGACTTGCCGCGCACCTGTTCAATGCATCACTTGATCAACTTCCACAAGGTCGTTGTTTTCTCGACGGTCAAGTGCCATTCAACCTAACGCACAGCCAGCGCTCAGCTTCATCGTCGTAGTGTCGCGAAAGATCCTCAAGTCTTACTGCCACGGTTTCTATGCGATGTCCCTCTTCGCTTTCAAGATAGAGCTCCAGCGCTTCCACCTGCGTCGATAACTCACTAAACCTGTTGCGAGTGTCCCGCGCGTCAGCCACGACAAGCCCATACGCTTCCTGGACATTCGCTTCCATGCACTCGTTTTCGGCTGCCGGTAGAGCTGCTAAAATTTCTGCATACTCGAAGTAGTCTTCACTCGGATGAAATCTACCTCGTCTTTCGTTTGATGAGCGAGCCCGTTCAAGCAGCGAGTGGCCAAGCAATTTCCGGTTTGTGTAAAGCAGGAACTTCGGGGCGGTATCGGTCTCCCGCTGGCTTTGAGAAAGTCGATCCGGAAGCAACAAATCCATTTCCAATTGATTAGCGACGTCGGATTCGCGGACGTCGCTACGCTCTGAATCTCGCAAACGAGCCATTGCTTCCTGATACCGCCGTGTAGCGGTCCGAACCTTTGCCGGTTCACTAACAAGAGAGGCGGTGTCCGGCGCAAGGCTCTCAAATGGAGTATCAAAAAATTCTCCCGCTTCGCCAAACGACGCGATCAGCTTTGTGTAGCATGCGCCCGTCTCAGCATCGCTGACCGACGTGATGAGCACGTCATCAAAAGTTAGGAGAGCAGTGATCTTGAGTTCAACCGCTCGTGACAAAGCATTTGACGGGGGAATCGTCTTGCAACCATCCTGCGACACGCCTGGTTGCTGCAACCATTCGTGGCACAGTGACTGGATGTGCTCGAGTTCTGCTTTGGTCATTCAGAGATTCTCTTGGAGCATCGGTCGAGTGATCTCAGCCAATCTTAGAGCGGGATTCGTCGCGTCTACCGCAAAACCATCTTCAATTGACCAAATCGCCGACAAGACAGCCTGAGCGAAGGTCCATCCGACCGCTCGCTCATAGTCCAGGCTCAGTCTGTTTGTAAGTTGTTTGAGCTGCCGCTCAACGGTCGAGCGCGAAAGAAACAATTCGGGTTGTGCGATCGGATTACGCACGAACGCGCCAATCTCATACTCTATTTCGCCAACGACGCCCTTGGGATCAATCGCCAACCAGCCACGCTCAGAGTCAAACAGCAGGTTGTAGTGTTGCAGATCGCCATGGAGCAGTCGCGGCCGCCGCTCGGAAGCGCACAGGTTCCCGAACATTCGTTGACCTGCTTCCACCAGATCTCGCGGAATCTGAACATCGCCGGTCGCGATGTAGGTGTCAAACCCTTTCGCCCAATCCTCAACTGTCGCACACCCTTGCAATAATTCGAGCGAAGACTTCGATGAGGAGTGATTGGACATCTGTTGGATGACATCGGCGAGAATATCAGTCGCTTCCTCATCGCGACCATTCAGTGTCAGATCCACCAGTGGATTTCCCGGCCTCAATCGCTCCAGGAGCACGGCACCCGCCTCGTGCTCATAAACGCGCGCGACGCCATGTCCATTAAATACTGCCAGCACCTCGCCCGCGTGCCACTCGTCACCCGGTTGCTTTATGACTTTCAGGACTACTGACTGATTCTCACTCGCATTGACGTCCCGAGTGCCAAAGGCGATCACAGAAGTCTCTGTGTCGAGCACGTCTTCGACCTTCAAACCCCAGGTTCGCGCGTGCTCGCTTAATCGATCAAGTGGGGGCCGCATTCAAGGTTTATTCTTCCAAAGCGCCAGTCGGTTCCCATCCGGATCATAGAAGCGAATGTATTCGGAACTCTCTGAGACGACTTCAACTTCTTCCGCGCATCGTCCGCCGAGTTCCGGAATTCGACGAAGGTAAGACTCGAATTCCTCAACCAGAATGTACAGCAGGTAGGAATTACCCTGACTGAAAGAATCCCAATGCTGGAATCCTCCGCTGATACCAGAAGCGGGTTCAAAGCCCATATAGGTGGAAGAATACTTTGTAAACTTCCAGCCAAATAGCTCGTGGTAAAACCGCTCGGTACGCGCGAAGTTACTAGAACGGAGAGTGATCTTCGCTATGCTGTTGACGTCCATAATCCAGGTGGCTCAGCTCAAACATCAAACGGATCTTTATCGGTTAGGTAGGCAAGCAACTCCTGACGGTTTGAGCGCGTCGCGAGCCAGGCGCGCACTCGCTCGATTTCCACATAATCCTCCGCGCCGAACCTCGCGATATAAATTCGTTCCAAACGTTTCTTCCGCGCTTCTTTTTCCGCTGCGTCCTGCCAGAAAGAAGTGAACATCGAGTTCAAGTCGTCGTGAAGATTGCGTTCCTTCAAGGCCTGCCACTCATTCCGGTCAAGCCAGACGCCTTTGCAGCCGGAGCAATGATCGATTGTAAAACTGAACCCGTGTCCGACCAGATACTTGATCATGCGGAAGCGACACTCGGGGCAGTCGACGTGGAGACCCGGTTCGGCGAGTGACAATCCGGTGTCCTGGTCAGATCGTTCTGGCAGGTTTGCACCGCGCTGTTCAAGCCACTTCCAATACTCCGCTCCCCGGATCCAGTTTCCGCGGCACTGAGGACAGTTATGAAAGGTGAGACCATCCTCGAGGTCAGTCGCCCGGAGCTCAGGCGACTTGCAGACGGGACATTTCATCACCACAGCTTCTCTAGTTTCAATTGCGTTGGTTTGCATATTAGTAATCCTATAACGTCGAGCTAATTTCACCATAGTGGCATGAAGTCGGTACCACCATGCTCTGTAGCGAGCGAGTTGCAGACGTGGCGGCCTCGGTATTTTAAAGGTCGAGGGAATTGTAACGGAAAACCACCTCTAAAAGATTGACAGGGCTCAGCGCCTGAGACTCCAATAAGACTCATGAAGTTCCCTCTCCTGGCAATCCTACTGTGGGTGTTGGTGGTTACGGCGCCGCTGCTTTTACGAAATCACGGCCGGCTATCCCTCGGCAGACTAAATAAAGCGCAGCCGCAACCTTCAGCGACCGCGACGCCCGCAGACACTGAACGTATTGTGAGTGCTTTTACGGCCAAGGAGACGGAATTCCGCAAAGCTCTGGCTCAGTACCGTTTCAAGCGAGACGCG
>Ga0207684_10003066_pt1 | contig 16562 bp, 16 predicted proteins | sample KBSK5501metaG_FD_184342 | JGI IMG/M metagenome (GOLD analysis project Ga0207684, IMG submission 184342) | Corn, switchgrass and miscanthus rhizosphere microbial communities from Kellogg Biological Station, Michigan, USA - KBS K5-50-1 metaG... | ecosystem: Host-associated > Plants > Roots >...
ATGGTCAAGCGTGCGATCTACATCGCCGAGCGGGCCGACATGGAGACGATGATGGAGTACGAAGGGCTTGCGCAGCCGATCACGATGGGCACGGAGGATCTGCTCGAAGGCCTGAAGGCCGTGAAGGAACGGCGGCCCCCCGAGTTCGAGGGAAAGTGATGAAGTCGATCTTCGATTTCGACAAGCGAGAGGTTGTCGGAGCGGTGCGCGCACAACGACAACGCACGCTCGCCCTGCTTGAAGATCTGCGAGAAGATCAGTGGGAAACCGAAGTGCTGCCACGGTGGAGAGTGCGTGAGGTCGCTGCCCACCTCGTGACGTCCGACGCAAGCTCTCTGCTGGGTAGTGTGCTGGCCCGCAGACAGCTCCCGATGGCGGACGTCGAGACGTGGAACGATGAGAAGGTTCCGCGGTGGTCCGACAGACCGATACCGACGCTGATGCATGGCCTCGATCATTGGGGACGTCGTCTCTCGTGGGCGATCGCGCTGTCGCCTGCGTTTATCGCACGAAGGAGGCTCCCAACGAAGTTTGGTCGTGTTTCGCTTCTATGGCTCGGGATGCTTCGTGTCTACGACGAATGGGTTCACGGCGAAGACGTACGTCGCGGCCTCGAGCTGCCGGCAGACGATCGTGATGATCTAGCTGAAGCCGCTGCTCGATTTCTATTCGCGGGTATCCCGCTGCAGACCTTGCCTCAGATCCCGAGCGATGCGACCGGGACCATTGCGCTGTCGTACACAGATCTCGATCTGCCGCCCATGGTTATCGACCTCGGCACCAGACGGTATGGGATCGGACTGAACGCCGACACCCAGATCCGAGGTCCCGCAGTGTCGTTGATCATGGTTGCTGCGCGAAGGGACCCGTGGCGTGAGGCCGAAGCCGCCGGCGACATCCAGGTCACCGGGGACCGGAAGGCTGCCGAGACGCTGCTCGACGTGCTGGAAGTCGTCTAGGCGTCGTCGCCCGTTCGTTCGCGAAGCACGCTCCCCGGCGTCACGATCAGGAAGGTTGCGCTGGCGCGCGCAAGCATCCGATCGTCCTCGTCGAAGAGCGTCGCCTCTGAGTAACCGACGCGCCGGCCCGTTTGAAGGGAGACGCCGCGCGCGATGACGATGCCGGCTCCGATCGCCTTCATATAGTTGATGTGGAGCTGAACGGTCACGTGAGTAGCGTCGGGTCCGAGCTTCGAGCGATGCGCAAGCCCGGCGGCGACGTCGAGGATCGCTGCGACAACCCCACCGTGCGCGATTCCGCCTGGGTTCAGATGATGTGGCTCGAGCTTCAGCCTGAGCTCGCTGGTTCCATCGTCGATCGAAACGAGCTCGAGACCCATCCAACGTGTGAAGTCGGCAGCCGCGAAGCGCGCGCGGATCGCGGATTCTGTCTTTGGATCAAGCATGGCGCGATGCTACGGCGCGCGAATACCTCGGGCCAAATGAACGAACGGCACAAGAGGTTCGGGAATAGCGAACGCCCCGATCAACTTTTGGGGCCGCCGGTGCCTTCCCCTTTCACCGACGTTCTCTACTCAGCCGAACGGGGCGTTGCAGGGCGCAAAGTTACGCACGCGCAACGACGGTGTCAACATCGGTAAAACTGCTGGTGAGTCTTCGTCGTTGCAGGTACGGCGGTCGCACGAAAATTCCATGCAGAAAAATATTCGAGAAGATCCGCACCATGAGTCATCCAGTGCGATATGTGTCCATCCCTTATTTGTATGGGCAGCATGACACAGGTCGCCGGTATGCTCCGACCATGCTTGACGCGACGGTAGATCACGTGTCGATCGCAGTGCGCGATCTGCGGACCGCGATCCCGTTCTACACCAAGACATTAGGCGCATCGTTCTTGTTCGCAGGCGAACGTCACGATCAAGGATTCCGCTGGGCTCAATTCCGTTTCCCCGGTGGTGGGAAAGTCGAGCTCGTTACGCCGGCCTCGTCGGGCGGCTTCGTCGAGCGGTTCTTGGAGCGCCGCGGCGAGGGCGTTCACCACGTCACGCTCAAGGTTCCTGATATCGAGCGCGCGCTTGCCCACCTCGGCGACCGGGGGGTGCCGCTGTTCAACGTCTCGACCGACCGCCCGGAGTGGAAAGAGGCGTTCATCCACCCTCGGGACGCCAACGGGACCCTGATCCAGCTCGCCCAGGCCCGGATGTCCGACGAGGACGTGGCCCGCCACCACCTGGAGCCCCACGACCCCGGGAGCCACCGGCACCTGACCTTAGATGACCTTCTTGTAAAACCTCCGGACAAGGCGGTCGACCCGGCCATTTCCTGAAGCAGAAACCCCCGGCTCTCGGTATCGTTATTGGGGATGGGGTACCCCTTCCCCATCGAAGCCCTCCCGCGAGGTTCTGTCGTGAAGTTGAAGGTCGAGGTCGTCCGTAGCCCTCGTCGTCGCAAGACGATCGAAGCCACGAAAGATGGAAACAAGGTTGTCGTTCGGCTGCCCGCCACCCTGACAAGGTCGGAAGCGCGGCGCTGGGTCAAAGTCATGATCGAGCGGATCCAGCAAGCCGAGCATGTGAACCGTTTGAACGAGAAGCGCGAGCTGCAGCGCCGCGCGCGCGAACTCCACGAGCGCTACTTCAGGAGCAGGCCCGCGCTTCGGAGCATCCGATATGTCCCCAATCAGCGCGACCGTTACGGCTCTTGTACACCGGTCGACGGTTCCATCCGCTTGTCACACGTTCTGGCCGACTACCCAGACTGGGTCAGGGACTATGTCATCGTGCACGAGCTCGCGCACCTGCGCGCGCCCGACCACTCCTCCTACTTCTGGCAGCTGGTGAAGCGCTACCCCTACGCGGAGCGCGCGCGCGGCTTCCTGATCGCGAAAGGTCTCGAGGAATAATCTCGGGTCGCCGTCTTACGGCCGACAGTCAGACGACGCGCCACGCCTCGAGAATGCGATGACCGGTCTCGCTATCCCGAGAGATAACGGCGCTCCGTAACAGCTCCTCCCGATCGCCCCGCCCCGTCGCCAGCAACACGAGTGTCTCCGCGTCCGACTCGATCGACGCCTCGCCGTCTTCGGCCGCGGCGTCGTGTACCACACGCCATGAGCCTTCCGACGAATCGATCAGCCACCTCTTGCCGTCCACCGAGACGAGAAGGCTGCTACCCGACGGCTCCAGGCCTCGCCTGACGAGCGTCGGGGGCGCCGCGCGCACCACGAACTCGGTGAGGAAGGGCAGTGCAGGGCCCCAGATCGCTGCCACACCGAGGGCGTCGGTCAGGTCGTGCCCGTGCACCGCGATGTCGAATAGGTGGAGCCGGACCAGCTGTCGGATCTCGCGGCATCCGAAGGCCTTGATCGGCGCGCGCCATACTTCCTCGGTCATGGCGTCGAGCACGCGCTGGGCCGCCGTTCCGTGCTGCCAAAGGGCTGCTCGAACCGCTTCGCCGGGGAGCGCGCTCCATTTGGCGATGCCCTCGTTTGGATCGATGTACCCCTGCTCCTTGACCTCGCCGCGATAGATCCGGCCGACGTTGAGCTCGCCTTCGACCATGTGGGCCAGGACGTCCTTCAACGTCCACGGCGCGCAGACTGTCGGCTGGTCCCAGTCGGCAGCCCCGGCGCCGGCGATGGCGGTCAGCAGTGACGCGCGCTGGTCGGAGATGAGCTGTACGACTTCGACCTGCATCCCGAGCAGGATAACCCGAGGCCGTTAGTCTTTATACATGCGTTCGCGACGCTCGCTCGCCATCCTGTGCTGTCTGTTCCTCGCGACGGCGGCGTGTTCGGGCCACGCGAAGAAGGTGTCCGTCACTGCGAAGAGGAGCCAGAAGGCTCCGTCTCACTCGACCACCGCGCCGGTCTCGCCGCCCGGCGTCCCGCGCATCATGCTCCAGTCCGGGACCGACTATCAGAACGGCTCGCTCGTCCAGTTCTGCCAAGGTTCGTCGTGCCGGCAAGGCCCTGCTAAGCAACCGCACGCGCTGGCAGCCGCCGATCCGTTGCTGTTCCTGATCGAGCAGGCGCCCGTGACGGCCAGGGTGCAGCTCACCCGCGCGGGAGCGGCGGCACCAGCGGACGCGCGCGCGCTCCACGTAGGAACGATGATGCTCTACGCGCCGACGGCGACGGCGGGGACGTACCTGGTTCGGCTCGACGCGACATGGAAAGGGAGCACGGGCAGCTGGGTGTTCCAGATCACGATCCCGAAGAACTAGAGCATGTCGAGCAAGCGCCGAGCGTCTGCGGCGCCGCTCGGATTCGAGAAGACGACCCACCCGTTGCGGTCTCGAACCTTGAGCGCCACGTCCTTGAGATCGTCGTCGTGGATCTGGCGCCTGGATCCCGGGCGGCCGATGCGCAAGTAAACGAACTCGGCGTCGGGGATCGAAGTGCTGAGCGGATCGACGACCGGGATCGCGCCGATCCGTTCGCACAGATCGAACGCCTTCGGGTCGGGCCATGAACCTTTCTGCCATTCCCACACAAGGGCGATACGCGGGCGCATCGCGTGGGCGACGAAGTTCTCGAGCCGCGTCGCATGCTCGGCCGAGGCCTTGAAGGACGGAGGGGTCTGAAGGAGGACGGCCTCTGCGCTGAGTGCGCGCGCCAGCTGGTCGGTCTCGGCCCACGCTTCATCGGTCCAGCGGGAGCGTTCGAAGTGCCCGACCGCAGCGTGCTCGGGCGGGGGACTGGTCATCGCGCGGTACCGAGGATCGCTTCGACGATGCGTAAGGACGAGCGACGCGATCAGCGCCACGGACGTCCCCTTGCCGGCTGCGGCCCGAACTTCCTTCGCGAGCGGCAAGTCAGCGAAGTCGGCGCCAACTTCTGCGAGCGGCGTGCCGGGCGGAGGCCCCTTCAGCGAAACGGGGACGCCGATCTGGATCCCGTCGGGTCCGATCACGGCGACACCCGTGCCAGCCACGCGGCCGGATCGGAGAGCTCGTTCTCGTTCGGGAACGCGTCTGTGTCTTCCCACGTGCGCGCGAGCGCCGGCCAGCCTGCTCGCGCGACGACCTCGCGCACGAAGTCGTCTGCGCGCCGCGGATCTTCGGGAGGTTCGAGCCCGATGAACGAGGCGAGCATCCGCCGCCCCGAGCCGCCTTCTGCGATCCGGCGCGCGTATGCCTCTGCGATCCGGCCGTGGTCGCCGGCGCGCTCGGCAACCGCGGCGACGGCGGCTTGCGTGTACGCCTCGACAACGGCAAGGAACGTCGTAACCCCCGCGGCGGCGGCCGCCGTCTCCGGCGACGACTGGTGCGAGAACAACCCTTCGTCGCCGAGCGCGTCTTGCAGGCGCGAGGGGTCCGAAAGGTCGAGCTCTTGGAGACGTTGCAAACCTTGTGCGAGGTCGATGTCGAGGGAAGCGACGTAGTTGTGGTACCGGGCGAAGAACTGACCGCGAACGCCGGGGAAGGCTTCGAAGACCAGTCGATGTGCGGCCGCGCGCGCGGCGATCCACTGTCTTGTCGCGCGCAGATCGAGGCCGTAGCCGGTCGCGAAGGCATCGACGGTCGGTAGGACGAGCAGCAACTCGTCGTCGGTCGTCGGAAGGCCGGTCTCGTGGCTCCCGGTGACCTCCTGAGCGAGCGAGCCCAGCGTCGTTCCCGCCTGGATGCCCATGAACATCGGCGCGAGCTGGCCGAGTGCCTGCGCGAGCACGTTGGAGTCGATGCCGCCGGGCAGATCCCCGGCGGGCGTTCCTCCTTGCTCACCCATCGCGCGCGCGACCTTGGCGGCAACCGGGTCGACGAGCTCGGCGAAGGCAGACGTTGCATGCTCGGCCCAATCGGCGGGGGTGGCTGCGCGCGCTTTCACGAGGTGCGCCGGGGTCGGCATCGCGACGACGTCGGTGAGCCAGAGCTCTGCGACGCGCACGTGGTCGGCGACCTCTTCGTGATCCTGCTCCGTCATCGGGCGCGTCGGGGTCTCGCCGGCCGCAACCGACACGGCGATCTGCCGGGCAAGATCCCAGTTGACCGGACCGCCGCTCCACGAGAGAACTTTCGAGATCTCCGCGAAGAGCGGGACGCGTCTCAGAACGTCCGGAGGAAGTTCGAACGGATCATCCATCAAGACACACATCTTATTCCTTCCCGCGGTGACGCGTTCGGGCGTTCTATGATGCTTCGTAACGTGAGTGTTGTTGCCGTCACCGGTATCGCGGGCTATCTGGGCCAGCGCGTTCTTGGGTTGCTGGAAGCCGACGGTCGCGTCGACCGTGTGATCGGTATCGACATCGAAGAGCCCATCGCAGGTTCCCCGAAGCTCGAGTATCACCAGATCGACGTGCGTGACGCTCGGCTCGGCAAGATCTTCGTGGGCGTCGATACCGTCGTTCACCTCGCGTTCCAGCATGATCCGATCCGCGACGAGGCGCGCATGCACTCCGTGAACGTGGAGGGGACCGCGAACGTGCTCGAGGCCGCAGCCGCCACGGGAGTCGGCAAGATCGTGTACCCGTCCAGCGCCACGGTGTACGGCGCCCATCCAGACAATGACTTCCCGCTGACAGAGGCATCGCCACTGCGCGCGAACACCGACTTCGCGTACGCCGCGCACAAGCTCGAGACCGAGCGGCTGCTCGATGCATTCCGATCTGACCATGCCGACATCGTCGTCACGGTCTTCCGCTCCGCGATCGTGTTCGGTCCAAGCGTCGAGAACTTCGTGTCACGACTGATGGAGGCGCCTCGGATCACAACGGTTCGGGGATACGAGCCGCCGCTGCAGCTCGTGCATGAAGACGACGTCGCGTCTGCGATCGCACTCGCCGTCGGCACCGATCTCGACGGCATCTACAACCTCTCTGCGGACGGATGGCTGTCGTCGGAGGAAGTCGTGGTGCTTTCGGGCAAGAAGCGTGTCGAGCTTCCGGAAGCAGTTGCGTTCAGCATGGCCGAGCGGCTTTGGAAGACGGGGCTCACGACGGCACCACCGGGTGAGCTTCACTACCTGATGCACCCCTGGGTGGTCGACTCATCCAAGCTTCGAGCAGCCGGCTGGTCGCCGCGTTACTCGAATCGTGAGGCGCTGCTGGAGACGATCGAGTCCCACCGGAACTGGATCACGGTTGGGCGTGCGCGCGTTCGCAAGGATTCACTCGCGAAGGGCGCTGCTGCGACGCTCGGTGCGGTGGGTGCGATGGCGCTCGTGCGGCGCGCGCGCAAGCGCAGCGGCTCTTAAGCGCTTCCGTTCTTGGAACCGTTACCGGCGAGGTGCTTGCGTTCCCATTCGAAGAAGTCGTCCGTGTAATAGCGCACGCGGATCTTCTTGTACTCCTTGGTCGAGTACAGCATGCGGCGATCGACGATGCCGGTTTGCTCTTCGATCGCGTGCGCGGCCTCTTCACACTCTTCCTTCGTGCGCGCGTGAAGCATGCCGAAGAGGTTGTAGGGCCAGTCTGGATATGTCGGCCGTTGATAACAGTGGCTCACGGCCGCGAAGCCGGCCATCTCGTAGCCGACCTCTTCGATGCGATCCTCCGGGACCTGCCACACGCTCATCGCGTTGGCGACGAAGCCGGCCTGGCGATGATGCATCACGGCAGCGAAACGTCGGGCGAGCCCGTCGTCGATGAATCCGAGAGCGATCTGCAGGATCGTTGCTTCGTCGATCCCGATGCGCTCAGCCATGGCCGCATAGGGCGCCGGCTCGAGTGCGATGTCCTCTTGAAGCTCCCGCAAGGCCGCGATCTCGAGCGGCGTCAGCCGTTGCTGCTCGCGTTTCGGGGCGTGGTATGCGGGCAGGGTGGTTTTCGCATCCATCGGGCGCTTCCCGGTCATGTCCAGGTCGACGCCGATCTTGAACATCTTGATCGTCTGCATGACCCGAGTGGCCTCAGCCCCAGCAAGGTCGTGGACGGCCTGAACATGATCCTCGAGCGACGATTCGGGCGGCACCGCGATCGTCCACCAGATGTTGAACTCGTGGTTGCGCCGGTAGTTGTGTGAAACCCCGGGATGCTCGCTGATGACGTCGGCCACCTCGTCAACACGACCCTCGGGCGCGCGCGACGCGATCAGCGAGGATTTGTATCCAAGCGCGCGCGTATCGAAGATCATCGAGATCTGCCGGATGATCCTGTCTTGCTTCAGCGCGGCGAGACGTCCGATGACGTCGCTTTCGGTGATACCGAGCTTGTCGCCGAGGAACGAGAATGGGCGTGATTCGAGTGGGAACGCCACCTGGATCAGGTTGAGCAGTTCCTTGTCGATCTGGTCGAGCTCGCGTGTCTTCACGGATGGCATGTGGTCAGCGTAGCGACGCACGAACCGAAGGGCAACGCGAGTGCATTGCCCGGTGTGAGGCCGCTCGATATCCTGCGGGTCTCCTCACGAAGGAACCCCACGTGTCTTCTTCGCCCTTCATCCCCGCCGGCTGATGATGTCTCGCGATATCGCGATCGACCTGGGGACCGCGAACACGCTCGTTTTCGTCCGTGGCCGAGGCATCGTCCTGAATGAGCCGACCGTCGTCGCGATGAACGAGCGCACCGGCGATGTGCTGGCGATGGGAAACGAGGCGTGGCAGATGATCGGGCGGACGCCCGGTCATGTCGTTGCTGTGCGACCGCTGCGGAACGGCGCGATCACCGACTTCGACGTGACGGAGCGGTTGATCAAGCTGGTACTGAACAAGGTCGGCCTCGGTCGCTTCATGCATCCGCGCGCGCTCATCTGCGTGTCGAGCGCGATCACGACGGTCGAGCGGCGTGCCGTTGAGGAGGCGGCGCTGTCCGCCGGCGCGCGCACGGTGCACCTGATCGAAGAGCCGATGGCGGCCGCGATCGGAGCCGGGTTGGCGATCGACCAGCCGCGCGGGAACTGCGTCATCGACATCGGAGGTGGAACCACGGAGGTTGCCGTCGTCACGATGGGAGGGGTCGTCGCAGCGCGCGCGATCAGGGTCGGCGGGTTCGACCTGGACGACGCGGTCCAACGTTTCTTGCGACGTGAGTACGGCATGGCCGTCGGCGAGCGAACCGCGGAGGCCATAAAGAAAGAGATCGGTTCTGCTTTTCCCACGGACGATGAGCCGAAGGCGGAGGTCCGGGGCCGGGAGCTTGCAACCGGGTTGCCGAAGACCGTGACGATCTCCGCCGAGGAGATGCGGTCGGCGTGCGAAGAAGCCGTCGCCCAGGTAAGCGAAGCAGTGCGAGGCGCACTCGCCGACACACCTCCTGAGCTCGCGCACGACGTGATCGAGCGAGGGATGTATCTGACGGGGGGCGGCGGCTTGCTCCGAGGCATGGACGCGCGCCTGACCGCCGAAACCACCATCCCCGTCCACGTCACCGAGAACCCGCTGGAGACGGTTTGCCTTGGCGCCGGGCGCGCGCTCGGTTCCCTCGAGAAGCTGCGGGATCACGGCGTTCTGCTCAGCTGACGAGACAGACAAAAACCTTCCGAACCTTCACGAACCGCGCTCGTTACAGTAGGAGCATGCGACGGCTGGCTTGGGGGATCGTGCTCGTCCTCGTCCTGTTGCCCTCGATCGCAGTCGGCACGGTCAACGACCCGTACTTCCAGCTCCAATGGGGGCTCGTGCGAATCGGCGGCCCCACGTCGTGGACGGTTACGAAGGGAGCGGGACAAGTCGTGGCCGTCGTCGACACCGGGGTCGATATCACACACCCAGATCTTCAAGGGCAGCTCGTCCCCGGCTACGACTTCGTCGATAACGATTCGAAGCCGCTCGACCAGAACGGCCACGGCACGCTCGTCGCAGGGATCATCGCGGCGGTCACCGGGAACTCCGTCGGTGTCGCGTCGGTCGCACCCCGCGCGAAGATCATGCCGGTGCGCGTTCTCGGCCCGGACGGCTCGGGCTCGTCGACGGCGGTATCGGAGGGGATCGCGTGGGCGGTTCAGCACGGCGCAACCGTCGTGAACCTATCGCTCGCGCAAGAGGGAGGCGCCGACAGCGGACCGCTTCTCCGTTCGCCCGCGGTCGACAGCGCGATCAAAGCTGCGGCTGCGGCCGGTGCGGTTGTCGTCGTAGCGGCGGGGAACACCTCGACGGGAGGGACGAACCAGACCGCATACGACGCGACGGTGCCCGGTGTGATCGTGGTCGGCGCATCGGCGAGAGACAACCGCCCCGCGGCGTACTCGAATCACGGCGCCGGTCTCGATCTCCTCGCGCCGGGCGGAGGATCCAGCTCCGACCCGACGGCGAACGGTTGTACGCAAGACCAATCGATCGTCAGCACGTGGTGGAACCCCGCAACGAAACGCGCGAGTTACGGCGGCGGGTGCGGGAGCTCCATGTCGGTTGCCTTCGTGTCCGGCGTGGCCGCTCTCTTGGGCGCGCGCGGTTACGACAACGCCGCAGCGGTGAGCCGGATCGAGCAGACGGCCGACGACATCGGCTCGAAAGGTCGCGACGACCTCACCGGATACGGCATCTTGAACGGCGCGCGCGCGCTCGGCGCGCGCGCCGCGGCCCCACGCCGCGTTCCGTCGCCTCGAACGTCCGTCCCGCATCCTGCATCGAGCCGCGTGACCGTCGCCGGCTCGGCAACCCCGGTTCCCTCGACGCGTGCACCATCGCCGGGCTCGAAACCGAAACTGAAGGTTCCGACGGTGAACGCGATCGGGCCGCTCGACATCCGGGGATCAAGCCGAAGCGCACCGGTTGCAGCGGGGGCAGCGCTCATCTGCCTTTTGATAGTGGGACACGGCCTGCGCGCGATAGCAGGACCCGGCGACCTTAGCCGGCGAGCGCGCGGACGAGCAGGGTGATCCCTCGTGCGATCCCGATCACTCCCAAACCGATGACTGCGCCGGACGCTGCCATCCCGATCGCGAGGCGAGTCAGCGCCAGGCTCTGCGCGCGCGCCACATCCTCGATGACGATCTCGGTTTGGATGAGCCGATCAGGGTCCGGCCGGAGGTGGGGCTTCCCTGCGGGGGTGAACGCCGGTTTGGCGATCGGCTCGACGACCGACGCTGGGGACGGCAGGATCGCGGCCGCCTGAGGGCCGGCGAACGAGACCGGCATCGGGGTTGCTTGGGTTGGGGCGTCGACGGAATCATCTTCGGTCGGCGGCTCGTCGGGGAAGACGAGCTGGGTCATGTCGATCGCCTCGGTCGGCAGGTCCACCGGCTCTCGTGCCGGTGTTTGTTGGGGGGCAGGTTCGGGGGTCTTCGCAGCCGGGCGTGGAACCGGCGGATGGGCGTCGCGGATCACGACCGCTGCGGTTACGGCTACAGCGATCAACGCGAGGATGACTACGAGCATCGTTCAGTCAACGACCTAACCGGCTCTCGTCTGATGTCATATCCTTGCACGAGCCGCCTCCCGCGTACGTAAGGAATTCCTTGGCCTCATCAAGCGATCCGCCGCGTCCCGGTCCTCCGATCGAACCGGGCTCAGAAGGTTTCTTGGCCCCCTCACCGCCGATCCAAACGGGGGATCATGGCGCGCCGCTGCCGTGGGATCCTCCCCCCGGTCGCGCTCGGCGGGCGCTCGGGTGGGCTCCGACGTGGCTCATCGTCCTCATCCTCGTCATCGTGATCGCGGCTCCGGTTGGCTATCTCGTCCATATCCCGTACTTCAGCGTGGGACCCGGTCCCTCGGTCGACGTCCTCACCCTGATCGACGCCCGGGGCGGCGCCAAGACATATCCCTCGCGCGGCAAGCTCCTCCTGACAACGGTCTCCGAGTCGATCAACACGGTGAACCTATGGGACGCGCTGTACGCGTGGATCGATCCCAACACCGCGTTGATCCCCAGGGGGGACGTTCTTCCGTCGGGCCAAACGAGCCGCGAGGCGAACATCGAGAATCAGCTGGAAATGGATGAGAGCAAGTATGCGGCGGAGGTTGCAGCGTTCCGTGCGCTCGGCTACACCGTTGCCCAGATCCCGGGCGCGCGCGTTATTGCCGTCGGCGACGGCCTTCCCGCGTTCGGCCACCTGCGCGCGCATGATCTGATCGTGTCGGTCGACGGGAAGCGCGTGAACAGCCCGGCCGCCGCGGTCGGACTTCTTTCGAAACACAAGATCGGCGACCCCGTGAAGATCGGATTCGTGCGGGGGAAAACACTGATGTCTGTAACGCTCAAGTCCGTTGCGTCTCCGACGGGCCCGCGGCGTCCCGTGATCGGCGTTTCCCTCGACCCTGCATTCCAGATCCCGCAGGACATCCAGATCGACACACAGAACATCGTCGGGCCGTCCGGAGGGATGATCTTCGCGCTCGCGATCTACGACGCATTCACGCCGGCCGACCTCACCGGCGGGCACATCATCGCGGGGACCGGTGAGATCGGATTCAACGCAAAAGGTCAAGCGGTGATCGGGGACATCGGCGGCATCGAGGAGAAAGTGCGGACGGCCAGCTCACACGGAGCGGACATCTTCCTTGCGCCTGCCGACCAAGCGGCCGCGGCGCGCAAGGTCGCTCCGAAGTCGATGAAAGTGATCGGGGTGCGCACGTTCGCGGAAGCTCTTGCGGTCTTGAAGGCTCTCCCGCCGCAGCACAAGGCAGCGTAGACGCATCGAGCCGGACTCTCGTCCGGCCCGATGTCCCAGCTGGAGAGGGAAGCTCTCGCTGGGCCCGGCTAATTACTTGTTGCTGTGGCTGTTCGCGTGGCCGTTGCCGTGTGCTCCTTTGCCCGCGTCCGACTGCGCAACCGACCTGACGTAGTCGCCGTGCGCCTGGCCATCCGTCGCGCAGTTCGCCGGCGCGGTGAACGTGATGTTGTTGACGGTGTCGTTCACGTTCTTGCACTGAGCAGCTTGCGATACGTAGAACCCGTGGTTCAACGGATGCTGGTCGTTCGCGCCCTTGTTCGCATCGGAGCTCTCGGAGGGGTCCGGGGACTCTGACTCTTTCGGTTCCGGGCTCTCGGAAACCGTCGCCTTTGGCTTCGGGCCGTGGCTCGATGCCGCGGCGACGCCGGCGAAAGACAAAGCGCTTCCTCCGAGGACGATCCCGATGGCCAGCCAAACCGCTCGTGTCTTGACGTTTTTCAGCACAGAAGGCCTCCCCAACTCGCTGCTCGATGAATATAGCGTGCTCTCTCATCGGCTGGATACGGGCACTGAGAGTAGTTAATTCGGGCCACGATCCTAGTCAAAAGGGGTCAAATGCCCTGGTCAGGGGGTCAAATCGGGCAACTCGCCCGATATACTTCGCAGCCGTATGGAGGGTCAGTTCGGTGCCCCCTTCCACTTCGCCGTTGAGTTCTTAGTTCTTGTTGTGGCTCTCGGCGGAGCATTCGACGCGCTCCGAGCACGCCGCGACGGAGCGGGGAAATGGGCGCTCGGGCAGACGGCAGGATTCCTCGTTCTTGCGGCGGCTGAGTTCATCCACGGTGCGTTGGTCTTCCAAGCCGATGCGAACACGACGATCATCATCTTGCGCGCCTTCGCGTTCGGCATGCTTGCGGTTTCTGCACGGCCGGCGATAGCGCTGGAGCGCGCTCCTCTCGAACCGATCATCGCCGCCGGTGCGATGCCCGCGCTTTTCTTCACCGGGCCTCATGCATCGATCGCGGTTATCCCCGCCGTCGCCGCGGTGGCGGTCGCCGCGCGCGGGTTCCACGCCCATCGCATGTATCGCGATCCGACGACGTTCGCGTTCACCGCCGCGTTCGCGTCCTTCGCCGTCGCCGAGGCAACGACGGCGATCAGCGGCGGTGGGACGGGCGCGCTGCTCATCTTCGCGCATTGTGCGCGCGCGGTTGGGGCGCTGTTCCTTGCGCGCTGGCTCTGGACGTCCATCGTGCGGAGCGTGCGGTTGCGGTTCGTCGCGGCCTTCGTGGCGGTCCTCACCATCGCCGTCCTCATCGTGAGCGCTGCGCTTAACGTGGTGATCGGAAACACGCTTCAGTCGAACGAGCTGAATCGTCTCCTCGAGGCCGGGAAGGCACGCGAGGCAACGATCCAGAACCTCGGCGAAGGTGCGCTCGTTCCTGCACAGATAACGGCGAGCAGCAGCACCGTCATCGATGCGCTGAAGAAGAAGGAGCACCTCAACCTGAGCGGCATCTTCCGGCTGCTCCCGTTGGACTTCGTGATGCTGGTGGACAAGAACGGAAAGGCGCTGTCCTCGTCGGAGAACGTCCCCGGACGGGCACCGCGCAACCTTCCCCTGTCCGAAACGATAAACATTGCCGGGTCTCCTGTCGTGGCCCAAGCGCGACAGGGCTTCCAAGGCCAGACCCCCGAGGCGATCAGCTTCGCGAATCCGAAAGGCGTCGTTGAGTCGCAGATCCTCATCGTGGCGGCGTATCCGGCGAAGCAGGGGAGCGCAATCGTTGGAGCAGTGGTTGTCGGCTACCGGCTCGACGATCCATTCCTCGTTTTGGTGCGGCAGGACACCGGGGCACAAGCGACGATCCTTGTCGGCGATCGCGTGTCGAGCACGACCTTTAGCTCACCGGCAACCGTGTCCTCGGCGTTCGGACGTATCGACTTCTCGTCTGCGCGCGAGCTCGGAACGCCGCTCCAGCGCCTCGTGACGATCGGCGGCCGCCAGTACGTGAGCGCGTTCGTCCCCATAAAGGCAACAGACGGCCGGGTCATCGGGCTGCTCGGGCTATCACGGGAAAGCACGACGCTGGCAGACGCGCAGCGAAAGATAACGACGACACTCTTCTTGATAACCCTGTTGGTCGTGGTGCTTGCTGCGATCCTCGCATGGCTCTCGGGTGGTCGCGTGACCAAACCGATCCGTTCCCTGACGGCCGCCGCCCGGCAGCTTCGAGCCGGCCAGCTCACTGCGCGCACGAGGGTTGAGTCCGGCGACGAGGTCGGAACGCTCGGGAACGCGTTCAACGAGATGGCCGACGAGCTGCAGCGCCAAACGGGGCAGCTGCAACGTTCGGCCGCGACCGAAGCGACGTTGCGCGCGCGCATGGAGGCGATCCTTCAGTCGATGGGGGACGGGCTGATCGCGACCGACGCCGTGGGGAACATCGTGACGTTCAACCGTGCGGCCGAGGAGATCCTGAGGCGGCGCGCGCAGACCGTGGTCCGGCGGCCCTTGGAAGAAGTGATGAGCGGTCAGTCGATCACCGGAAGGACGCTCGCAGAAGCGGCCATGATCGGGGGTGCGACCGAAGGGTCGTTGCAGCGCGCGGACGGTACGCACGTTTCGGTCGCGATGACGGCAGCACCATTGATGGATGCGAGCGGGGCGCAGGTCGGCCGCGTCGTCGTGGTCCGGGATGTCAGCCGAGAGCACGAAGCGGAGCGCATGAAGAGCGAGTTCCTCGCCAACGTGTCGCATGAACTCCGAACGCCGATCACACCGATCAAGGGTTACGCCGAGATGATGGCTCGCAAGAAGTTCCCGCGCGCGAAGGAAGAGCTGTTCCTGTCGGGGATCCTGCAGTCGACCGAGCGGCTCGAGCGCGTCGTCGAGATCCTCGTGGACTTCGCCGCGATGGAGGCCGGCAGGCTGAAGCCGCGCGTCGAAGCTGTTCCGGTGAAGGACCTCGTCGGGCGCTTGACCGACAAGTGGCGCGAGCGTGACGGTGGCCATCGCTTCGTGCGGAAGGTCGGTTCTGGGATCCCTCCGGTCATGGGGGACCCCAAGCTGCTCGTTCGGTCTTTGGACGAGCTTTTGGACAATGCCGTGAAGTTCTCTCCGGGCGGTGGTGCCATCGAGATCAGCGCAGAGCCATATACGAACGGCTCGCGGAACGGACGTGTGTCGAGGGTTCGGATCACCGTTCGTGATCACGGCATCGGGATCGAGCCCGAGCAGATGCCCGACCTCTTCCAGGACTTCCGCCAAGGGGACGGGTCCGAGACGCGGAGCTTCGGCGGGCTCGGACTCGGCCTTGCATACGTGAAGCGGATCGCGGCCGTTCACGGCGGTGACGTGATGGTCGAGAGCGAGCCGGGGAAAGGAAGTGCGTTCAGCCTCGTCCTTCCCGCAGCGAGTGCGCGTGCGACGAACGGTCAGAAGCGCGCGCGCAAACCTCGATGAAACAGGGTCTCCTCAAGCCGATCGCCGGCGTGATCGCCCTGGCGCTCGCCGGAGGCGCGTGCATCGGAGGCCACAGCACCGGCGACACGACTGCGCTCGTCGTCGGACGGATCGTCGGGGCCGTGCGCGCGCGCAACGGTACGCAGCAGACGTGGTACTTCCTCAAGGTCGGGATGCACATCCCGACGGGCGCGACCGTTCAAGTCCCCACGAAAGGTGATGTGGGGCTGAACCGTGGGACGGTCAGCTCTATCGAGCTTCGTCCCCCCGGCGATCAAGAGGCCGAGCTGCAGGTTGTGGACGCGGGTCACGTGAATGTGTTCTCGGGTGATGTTCTGGTGCGCGCCGACAAACGCGCCCCCATCTCGGTGACGTCGCAAGGGGTCACCGCCGAGCCGGCACCGTCGGCCGGCGTCGACGCTCCCATCTTCCGATTCGACCGGCGGATCTCGGTCCGAGTCGGTGTGTACACGGGCGGTGCAACGATCACTTCCCTGACCGGCTCCCTGCCGATCCCGACGCTGCGCGAGGGAGTGGTGGCCGCGCGCGCGCTTCCGCGAACGGCAACGCCCCTTACCGTGGACCCCAGGCACGTGTGGGACCAGGAATTCCTGGCCGATGTCATCGACCTCGACGTGACCCTC
>Ga0207684_10003067_pt1 | contig 16555 bp, 12 predicted proteins | sample KBSK5501metaG_FD_184342 | JGI IMG/M metagenome (GOLD analysis project Ga0207684, IMG submission 184342) | Corn, switchgrass and miscanthus rhizosphere microbial communities from Kellogg Biological Station, Michigan, USA - KBS K5-50-1 metaG... | ecosystem: Host-associated > Plants > Roots >...
TGGTCGAGTGGGCCTAACGCTTCGGCGGGATCTTCAGCTTCTGCCCGGGGAAGATCTTGTTCGGGTCCTTGAGGACGTCGGTGTTCGCGTCGAAGATCGTCTTCCACGCGTTTCCGTTCCCGTAGAAGCTCTTGGCGATCCTGGACAGACTGTCGCCGGACTTGACCTCGTAGATCTGGAAGACCTCGGCGCCGGGCGCGGTGGACGAAGCACCGCTCTTGACGTCCGAGAAGTCGGGCATGTCGTCGTCTTTCTTCCCGTCCTGTCCGTCGGTCATGGGATTCCTCCTGTCTGAGCTCAGCTTGCATTCACCGCTTCCGGCGTCCCTGCCGCCGGGAAGGCCTCCAGCCACGTCCACCTTTTCGATCTATCCCAGCTGAATCTCCGGCGGGACCCCGGCGTTCATCAACGAGGCGCCTCCGTCGGCGTAGATCACCTGGCCGGTGATCCAGCCCGCTTCGTCGGAGCAGAAGAGGCTGGCGACGTTGCCCACGTCCTCGGGCGTGCCCAGGCGCCCCATGGGAGTCCACCCCCGCGTGTGCCAGTTGCGGATGAGCTCCTGCGCTTGCGGGGGCAGCGTCTTGAGCACGCTGTCCTCGGTCCAGCCCGGGCTGATCGCGTTCACGGTGATGCCGCGCTTGGCCAGGGTGACCGCGAAGTAGCGGACCAGCGATTCCAGCGCGGCCTTTGCCGACCCCATGCCGACCCAGGGTTGCAGGCCGCCGGTCCGGCTCCCCTCGGCATAGGTGATCGCGAGGATCCGGCCGCCCTTGCCCATGAGCGAGATCGCCTCCCGGACGCTGACCAGGAACGCCTTTGCCTGCGAGTCCAGCGCCGTGTCCCACTGCTCGAGGCTGATTTCCAGCGGCGGCTTGAAGAAGGTGGGCGCTTCGGGCCGGGCGTTGCTGACGAAGATGTCGAGCTTGCCGAACTCGGCCTTGACCTTGGCGAACATCCGGCCGATCTGCTCCGGCTTCGTCACGTCGGCCTGCACCAGCATCCCTTCGGAGCCGCGCTTCCGGACGGCGGCGAGCGTTTCCTTCGCCGCGGCCTCGTTCTGGTAGTAGTGCACCGCGACCTTCACGCGGCGCTCGGCCAGCTTCAGCGCGATCCCCCGGCCGATCCCGCGCGAGCTTCCGGTGATCAAAGCATGTCTTGCCTCGAGTGGCATACGCACCTCCTGCGTGTCGTCTGGTGCGAAAGAAGACCTCTGAAGATGGCTGTATGCTACGCTGCTGCCGCCTGGGGTCAACGGTCTTTCGTGCCTGGCCACAAAACGATCAACTGGCACGCCAATTCCGGACTTTCCCTGATACAATGAGTCCAGAATTTCCGGGCCGCGACCCGGCATCCCTCCCCGCAAGGGTGCGCAAATGGCTGAGCCGTTGCGCGTTTTGCTGGTCGAGGACTCAGCCGACGATGCCCTCCTCCTCGAGCGGGAGATCCGGAGGGGGGGCTTCAGCCTTTCGCTGACCCGGGTCGAGAACGAAGCCCAGTTCCTCTCGGCGATCTCCCAGACGTGGGACGTCGTGGTTTCCGATTACGTCCTGCCTCGGTTCACCGCCCTCGGCGTCCTCCGTCACCTCCGCCATCTGCACCTCGACATCCCGACGATCGTCGTCTCCGGCACCGTCACCGAGGCGGAGCTGGTGGAGGCGATGAAGGCCGGCGCGCACGATTACGTCCAGAAGCAGAATCTTTCCCGCCTGGTGGTCGCGATCCGCCGCGAGCTCGGCGAGGCCGCCGGCCGCGCCCGGCGGCGGGAGGCGGAGGATGCCCTTCGCGAAGCGCAGGAGCGCTTCCGGTTCGTCGTGGAGAACACGGCGGACGTCGTCTATCGCCTGCGATTCCCCGACATGGTCTACGACTACATGAGCCCCGGCATCGAGCGGCTCACGGGCTACGGGCCGAGGGAGATCAACGGCGTGGGCCTCAACGGGCTCGTCGTGAGCGTCACGGATACCGCCGGGAGACCGGTCGCGATCGAGAGGCGGGAATGGGCGCGGCAGATCGAGCAGGCCGGCGAGTTCTACGCCGACTACCAGGTCCGGACGAAGAACGGCGAGCTGAGATGGCTGGCCGATCATTCCTTCCCCTGGCGGGACGGGCAGGGACGCCTCCTCGGCGCGGTGGGAACCCTGATGGACGTCACCGATCGCAAGCAGGCGGAGGAGGCCCTCCGGCGCAGCGAAGAGTACTTCCGGTCGCTCATCGAGAACGCGTCGGACCCGATCGTCGTCCTGGACGCCGCGGGCACCGTGCTCTACGAGAGCCCGGCGCTGGAGAAGATGCTCGGCTGGCGCCCGGAGGACCGGCGTGGCCGCAGCGGGCTGGAGCTCCTTCCCGAGGAGGACCGGCCCGAGATCTCCAAGACGGCCCGGAGGCTCCTGCAGGAGCCCGGGCGCACCGAGCTCATCGAGACCCGCGCCCTCCACCGCGACGGCTCGTGGCGGAACATCGAAGCGCTGGCGAAGAGCCGCGCGGACGAGAATGGCAAGATCACGATGGTCATCAACGTCCGCGACCTCACCGTTCGCAAGGACCTCGAGGCTCAGCTCAGCCAGGCCCAGAAGATGGAGGCGATCGGCCGGCTGGCCGGGGGCGTCGCCCACGACTTCAACAACCTCACGACCGCCATCCTCGGGTACAGCGAGCTGATGCTGCGGCGGCTCGGCGCCGACGACCCGCTCCGGCGCCACGTGGCCGAGGTGACGCGCGCCGCCGAGCGCGCGGCCGCCCTGACGCGCCAGCTCCTGGCCTTCTCCCGCAAGCAGCTCCTCCAGCCGAGGGTGCTCGACGTCGCCGAGGTCCTCGAGCACTCGCGCGGGCTGCTGGAGCGCCTCATCGGCGAGGACATCGAGCTGGTGACGCGGGGCGAGCCGGGAGTGGGGCGCGTGAGGGCCGATCCGGTGCAGCTCGACCAGGTGATATTGAACCTGGCCGTCAACGCCCGCGACGCCATGCCCCGCGGGGGCCAGCTCGTGCTGGAAGCGGGCAACGCCGACCTCGACGAGGACTACGCCCACGAGCACGTCACCGTCCGCCCCGGCCGGTACGTGATGCTGGCGGTGAGCGATACGGGCCACGGCATGGACAAGGAGACGCAGCAGCGCATCTTCGAGCCGTTCTTCACGACCAAGGACAAGGGCAAGGGCACCGGGCTCGGCCTCTCGACCGTCTATGGGATCGTGCAGCAGAGCGGCGGCTACGTCTGGGTCTACAGCGAGGTGGGGCGCGGTACCACCTTCAAGGTCTACCTGCCTCGGGTCGAGGATGAGGCCGACCGGCCGGTGGCGGCGGCCGAGCCCGCGGCCACGCGGGCGGTGGCCTCGGAGACGCTGCTGCTCGTCGAGGACGAGGCGTCGGTGCGGGAGCTCCTGCGCGAGCTGCTGGAGGAGGCGGGGTACACGGTGCTCGAAGCGTCCCGGCCGGCGGAGGCCCTTCAGATCGTGCAGTCGCGCACCGAACCGATCCAGCTCCTCATCACCGACGTCGTGATGCCCGAGATGACCGGTCCCGCGCTGGCGCGGCGCCTCGCGGAGATGCGGCCCGGGCTGCGCATGCTGTTCCTCTCCGGGTACACCGAAGGCGTCGTCGCCGACAAGGGCTTGCTGGGCGACGGCGCTCACTTCCTGCAGAAGCCGTTCACCAGCGACGCCCTCGAGGCCAAGGTGCGCGAGGTGCTGGAAGGGCCCGCGAGCGCGATGCCGTAGCGATGGCTCCCTCCTCCGGCCCGCCGCCCCGCGAGCGCATCCTCGTCGTCGAGGACGACGCCAACATGCGCCGGACGCTGCAGCTGCTCCTGGGCGACGATTGGGACGTCGAGGCCGTCGCGGACGGCCGCTCCGCGCTCGCGGCCACCGCCCGCCAGGCCCCCGACCTCGTCCTGTCCGACCTCGTCATCCCCGGCCTCGACGGCTTCGCCCTGCTGCATGAGCTGAGGGCCGATCCCCGCACGCGCCTCGTCCCCATCATCGCCGTCTCCGGCCTCGACCAGGAGGACGCCCGCATCCACGCGCTCGAGTCGGGGGCGAGCGACTTCCTCATCAAGCCGTTCTCGGAGCGCGAGCTGCGCGCGCGGGTGGGAACGCAGCTCGAGATGGCCCGCCTGCGGCGCGAAGCGCTCCAGCGGCAGAGCGAGGAGCGCTTCCGCTCGCTCGTCGAGGCGATCAGCGACTACGCCATCTGCCGGCTCGACACGGAGGGCCGCATCGTGAGCTGGAACGCGGGGGCGGAAGCCATCCACGGCTACGGGGAGGAGGAGATCCTCGGCCGGTCGTTCCTCCTCTTCCACGCGCCGGACACCCGCGGGAGCATCCAGGAGGCGTTGCGGCAAGCGGTCGCCGAGGGCCGCTTCGAGGACGAAGGGTGGCAGGTGCGCAAGGACGGATCCCGGTTCTGGGCCAACACGGTCTTCACCCCGATCCGCGACGAGGCCGACCGGCTGCTGGGATTCGCCAAGATCACCCGGGACCTCACGGACCGGAAGCGAGTCGAGGAAGAGATCGCCCGGCTCAACGCCGAGCTGGAGCGCCGCGTGCAGGTGCGCACCGGAGAGCTGGAGGCCGCCAACGCGGAGCTGGAGGCCTTCTCCTATTCCGTCTCCCACGACCTGAGGGCGCCGCTGCGCGCCGTCACCGGCTTCAGCCACGCGCTGATGGAGGACTGCCCGGAACAGCTCACGCCGGCGGCGATGGACTACCTGCGCCGCATCGTGGCCGCGACCCGCAAGATGTCCGACCTGATCGACGGGCTGCTCGACCTCTCGCGCGTGAGCCGGGCCGAGATGCGGTGGCAGGACGTCGACGTCTCCGCGATGGCCCGCCAGGTCGCCGAGGGCTTGCAGCGCTCGGAGCCGCGGCGCAGCGTGGAGTGGGTGATCGCCGATGGGCTGTCGGCCCGCGGCGATCCGCGGCTGTTGAGGGTCGTGATGGACAACCTCATCGGCAACGCCTGGAAATTCACCGGCGGCAAGCCGGCGGCCCGGATCCAGATCGGGCTCCGGACAAACGGCGAGGGCCGCGCCTACTTCGTCGCCGACGACGGGGCGGGATTCGACATGGCGTACGCGGGCAAGCTGTTCGGCGCGTTCCAGCGGCTCCACCACGAGCGCGACTTCGAGGGGACGGGGATCGGGCTCGCCACCGTGCGCCGCGTGGTCAACCGCCACGGCGGCCGGATCTGGGCCGAAGCCGAAGCGGGCCGGGGAGCGACGTTCTTCTTCACCCTCGGTCCGGAGGTTCCCGTCGACGAGCGCTTCAGGCCCGCATGACCCCCGGGAACCGACTCGGGCTGACGCCGTAGCCGGGGAAGACGCGAGAGAGGTCCTGCGCCCCCAGGTGGCGGGCGAGAACCTCGCCGAGCACGTCGCGGAAATCGGTGGTGATCGCGAGGTCTCGGCCCTCGTAGAGCTTCTCCGGCGCGAGCCCCGGCCAGCGCCCGTGCACCCGGCCGCCGCGCACGTCGCCCCCGAGGACGAACGCGAAGCTGGCGTGGCCGTGGTCGGTGCCGCGGTTGCCGTTCTCGCGCACCGTGCGCCCGAACTCCGTCATGGTCACGAGCACCACGTCCTGCATGCGGTCGCCGAGGTCGCGGCGGAACGCGGCGAGCGCCGGGCCGAACTCGCGCAGCCGCGCGGCCAGTTGCCCCACCACGCCGCCCTCGGCGGCGTGGTGGTCCCACCCGCCCACGTCGGTGAAGGCGACCTCCACGCCCACGTCCGCCTTCAGGAGCTGCGCGACCTGCTTGAGGCTGTCGCCGTAGCGCCCCCGCGGGTACTCGGCGCCGGCGGCGGGCTGGTAACGGCCGGGATCGGTCTTCTTCAGGAACTGCATCGCCTCGAACGTCTCGTGGCCCGTGCCGTGCAGCACGTCCTGGACCGCGCCCTCGTACATCTGCTCGAACCCGCGCGCGGCCATGCCGTCGCCGCCGCCGCGGAGCGCGAAGTCGCGGATGTTGGCCATCGCCACCGCCGGCGCGCGGCCCGAGAGGATGCGCGGCAGCGTCGGGGTCATCGCCACCGCGCGGAAGGGCGTCGCCTCGGAGTCGGGGCTCGACTGGACGAGCCGGTTGAGCCAGCCGTCCTCGGTGGCCTTGAGACCCGGCGTTCCGCTCTCCATGAAGTCCTGCGCGTCGAAGTGCGAGCGGGTGGCGTCGGGGCTGCCCACCGCCTGCACCGCGGCCAGGACCCCTTCCTTCCAGAGCGGGAGCAGCGGCTCGAGGGCGGGATGCAGGCCGAAGAAGCCGTCGAGGTCCAGCGCCGCCTCGCGGCCGCCGCCCGGGGCGGGAATCGCGATCGTCGGCCGTAGCCGCCGGTACGCTTCCTCGCCGTAGGGCACCACGACGTTGAGCCCGTCGCAGGCGCCGCGCTGGAAGACGACGACCAGGGTCTTTCGGCGGCGGCTGCCCTCGGCGTACGCCGTGCGCAGGAGCACCTTCGGGGCCACGCCGAACGAGACGAGGGCCAGGCCGGTGGACTTCAGGAAGATCCGCCGCGTCAGCATCGCTATCTCCTCTGGAACTCGGGTGAGCCGAGAATCAGGCCCGCGATCCGGGCCGGATCCGCCCCCTTGGCTTCGCTCTCGAGTGTCTTCCGCGTGGAAGGCGACAGGCCCGAAGGCACCAGCCGCGCCGCGACCGCATCCGCGTCCGACGCCGATCGAGCGGGGCCGAGGCGCGCGGCGTCCACCGATACGCCCCGCACCTGGCCGGCCGCGAGATCGAGGGCCAGGTTGAGCCGGGCGAGAAGCCCGCTCGTGGAGACCCACGCGTCGGCGGTGTCCTTGTAGCCGGTCGGCGGCTGCTGCTGGTAGAGCGGCATGCCCATCGCCGCGAGGCGCCCGGCGAGCCCGCGGGCATCATCGACCTCGGCGCCCGAGGCGCGCGCCGCGCTCACCACGAACTCGAACGGCGTCTTCACCTTCGCCGCGCGCGCGGCGGGGGAGGCGAACTCGGGCGAAGTCACGATCGCCTTCACCACCGCGCGGATGTCGCCGTCGGTCTTGCGGAAGGTCTCGGCCGCGCGGTCCACCAGCGCCTTCGGGGGCTCGTCCGAGACGAACCGGCGCGCCAGCTTGTAGGAGACGAAGCGGGCGGTCGAGGGATGGGTGGCCAGGAGGTGGATCACCTCGTCGCCCTCGTTCTTGCCGCCGCCCTTGATCCTGTGGCCGAGGACGACCTTGTCCCCGCGGTCGTGGATCCGCTCGTTGAAGAAGAACCGCGGCTCGCCCTGCCGCGGGTTGCGCATCGTCCACCCCGTGAAGCAGCGGGCGACCTCGGTCACGTCCTTCTGCGTGTAGCCGCCGTCGACGCCGAGCGTGTGCAGCTCCATGATCTCGCGCGCGTAGTTCTCGTTGAGCCCGCGCTTGCGCGCCTGGCCCGGTCCCGGGCCGGCGGGCGGGGCCGGGGGGCGGAGAGCGCCGCCCATGAACCAGGGCCGGCGGCCGAAGGGCCGGCGGCCGAAGCCGCCGCGCGGCGCCCGGTCCGATGCGGGCGCGTTGGGATCGGCGGAGAGCCAGTTGTCGAGGTAGAAGAGCATCGCCGGGCTCTCGGCCGTGGCCCGCAGCAGGTCCTCGAACCTTCCCCACGCGCGCGGCCGCACGACGTCGCGCTCGTACTCGCCGAGCATGAACTTCACCGGTCCCTTGCCCGCGAACACGTTGAAGTGGTTCATCCAGAAGTCGGCGACGACCTCGTCGAGCTGACGCTCGCTGTACACCGCGCGGAGGATCTTGGCCGACTGCAGGTCCTGGACGACGTCCTGAGGCGTTCCGTCCATCTGGTCCCGGTACTTCTGCATGAACTCCCGCCGCGCCTCCCGCTTCTGCTCCTCGGAGGCGTTGTCGCCGAGCTCGGCGCGCTTGGCCTGGACCTCCCTCTTGGCTTCGCGCGGGACCTCGTAGTGCGCGAGGAGGTCGCCGGTGGAGAGCCGGATGGTCCGCAGGGAGGCGAGGTGCGTCGCCACCGCCGGATCGGGGATTCGGTCGGGATGGAGCTGCTCGTCGATCCACTTGTCCAGGCCGATCGCGCGAACCCTCTCGACGTCGCCGGGCCGGGGCCCGTAGCCGAGCCGGTTGAGGGCATGAACGATGAACGCATCCTCCTCGGCGGCGGGCCGCGGAGCCTTCTTGGAGGCCAGGGCGACGGCGGGAATGGCGACGGCCAGGCCGAGGGCCAGGGCGGCGGCGCGGCGCGGCGATGGGGACGAGGCGTTTTTCCTCACAATACCTTTAGACCACGGGGCTTGGCCCGGGTTGAACAGGGCGCCGAGCCGGCTCACATCCGTCTAATGGCTTCCGTGCGAACATAATGCGGCCTTGCCCACCCAGATCGGCCGCGAGGAGATCCGCGAGGAGCTTGTGGCCGCGATCGGCGTGGCCGCCGTGTTCTGGTCCCAATACATCTGGGTCCGAGCCTCGAACTTCCATGGCACCGACGAGTGGGTCTTCCAGTGGGTGGCGGCGCGGGGCATCCTCGACTCGCCGTACTCGAATCGGCCCTTCAACTTCCTGTGGACGATCCCGGGGGCTCACGTCGGCGCGCGCGGCTTCGCCGGCTTCTATGCCGTCCACGGTCTCTACCTGCTGGGATCGGCGCTCGTCACGCTCACGCTGTGTCACCGGCTGCTGCCGGAGCGTCCCCGCCTCGGGTTCCTGATCGCCGTCTTTGCCGCCGTGTGGGCGCCGAGCGACTACTCGCGGCTGGCGACCGTGCAGATGACCGTGAACAGCGGGTTCACGTTCGGCGCCCTCATCGCGATCTGGCTCTACGTCGCGTCTTGGCAGCGACGGAGCCGCGTGCTCCTCCTCCTCGCGGCCGCCTGGGCCCTCCTGATGGTCCGCGGCTACGAGGCCGTCGCCCCCGTGATCTTCGCCGCGCCCCTGCTCCTGGCCGGCGAATGGCGCGCGGATCGCCGCCCCGCGCGGCTCTGGCTCGCCGTGTGGGCGGTGGCGGCGCTGGCCGCCGCGGCGGCGGTGCTTCCGCCCCTGCTCCATCCGGATCCGCGCGTCGCATACCAGGCCACGCTCATGCAGATCGACGCCCACCCGGCGCGCATGGCGGCCCGGCTCGCGCAGGAGTATCGGGTCCACCTGCTGCCCGCCCTCACGACGCCCCCGACGCCGATGCGAACGCCCGCCGTTCTCGTCTCTGGCGTCTGGTTCGCCCTGGCCTTCCTGGCGGTGAGCCGCACGAGCCCGCCGGAAGCCTGGAGCCGGCGAGCGCTGTGGCGGGCCGCCGCGCTGGGGCTGGTCCTGGCCGCCCTCAGCTACTCGGCGTTCCTCCCCAGCGTGGTCGTGGAGCCGGGCGATCGCACGGAGATCCTGGCGATGCCGGCGATCGGAATGTTCCTGGCCGCGGCGATCGCGCTCGTCGCTTCCGCTCTGCCGCTCCGATGGCGGTCTCTCGCCATGGGGACGCTGGCCGCGTGGATCGTGGCCGTCGCCGCGGTGAGGACGCTCCAGATGCAGCGCTCGTGGGACGCGGTGAGCTACTACGGGCGGCAGGTGAAGCTGCTGGGCGATCTCATTCGGGTCGCGCCGCGGCTACGGCCCCACACCCTCATCGTGCTCGTCGGCGACACCGCCGCCTTCCCGGCGACGTTCGCCTTCCGTCATGCCATCGAGTGCGTCTACCCGGGAGAGGTCACCGGGGTGCTGGCGTCGGGGCCGGAAGCCCTCTACGTCTCACGCCTCACGTCCTCCGGCATCGACACCGAACCCTGGCCGGTGCTGTGGAAGCCGTGGGGCGTCTCCCCGACTCATCACCGGTTCGACGAAATGCTCGTGGCGCGCGCCCGCTCGGACGGGACGGCCACCCTCGAGGAATCGTGGCCGGCGGATCTGCCCCCGCTTCCGCCCGGCCAGACCTACGATCCGCGCGCCCGCATCCTGACCACCGGATCGGGGACGCTGAGGTAGTCGCCGGGGATGCAATCCTGCTAAGATAACGGCCGGTCGTTCAAGCGTTTCTTAAAGGGGGGCAGGCCCATCACCATTCGGACCCGATCGCTGATCGCCGCGGTCCTCGCCGCCGCTCCCCTCGCTCTCGCCATCCCGGATCCGCTTCCCGCAGCGTCGGGAGAGCCCGTCATCGTCCTTCTCGAGGGCGGCGAGCGGCGGGAGATCGTGCCCGTCGTGAGGACCGGCGTCGAGCTCGCCGCCATCCGGGACCTGCTTCCCGGCCTCGGCACCGTTTCGATGAGGGAGGACTCGCGCGCGCGCTCCCTCACGCTGTCGGTCGAAGGCCGCGACGTGACCCTCTACGAGAAGAAGAGCCTGGCCTCGGTCGGCGGTGACCTCCGCCTCCTCTCGTCCCCGGTGCTCGTCGAAGAAGGGCGATGGCTGGTCCCGGTCGACTCGCTGTCCCGCCTGCTCGGGCCGCTGCTCAAGAAGCGAGTGGACTTCCGCCCCGCCTCGCGCGTCCTGCTCATCGGCAACGTGGACATCGCGCGCATCGTCGTCAAGACCTCGGTGTCCGGCGACTCGGTGCGCGTGGCGCTCGAGTCGAGCCAGAAGGTGCCCTTCCACGTGGAGCAGCAGGCGGGGCGGGTCGTGGTGACGATTCCACAGGACGTGGTCGACGTCGCGTACCAGCAGGACCGTCTGACCGGCGGGATCGTCGACCTCATCCAGTACCTCGGCGGGAAGGAGCACACGTTCGCCTTCAACCTCGGCCAGCGGTTTCAGCAGCTCAAGGCCGCCGAGGAGGCCTCGCCGCCTCGGCTCGTGCTCGAGTTCCAGGCGCGGCCGGTGGCTCCGGGCGTGGCGGCGGCGCCCCCGCCCAGCGCGCCACCGTCGCCGACCGCCCCCGTCGAGCTCGGAGGCGTGCGCACCGTCGTGATCGACCCCGGCCACGGTGGGGAAGAGGTCGGGGCGAAAGGGCCGTCCGGCGCGCTCGAGAAGGACGTGACGCTCGCCATCGCCCGCAAGCTGCGCGCAGCGCTGGCGAACAGCCTCGGCCTGCAGGCCTTCCTCACCCGTGACCGGGACGAGGAGATCGCCCTCGACCAGCGGGCGGCGGTGGCCAACAACTACAAGGCGGACCTGTTCGTCTCCATCCACGCCAACGCCAGCCGCAGCCTCGGCGCGAGGGGCAGCGAGGTGTACTTCCTCACCTACCAGGCCACCGACGACGAGAGCCGGCGGATGGCGGCGCTCGAGGGAGGCGCCTTCACGCCCGGCACGCCCGCGCCGGCCAGCGGCGACCTCGCCCTCATCCTCTGGGACATGGCGCAGGCCGAGCACCTCGAGGAGTCCTCCGCGCTCGCGTCGCGGATCCAGGAGGAGCTGGCCGACGTGACCGGCAGCCAGGGCCGCGGCGTCAAGCAGGCGCCGTTCCGCGTGCTGGTGGGCGCGGCGATGCCGGCGGTCCTGGTCGAGGTGGCCTTCATCAGCAACGCGGAAGAGGAGAGGCTCCTCGTCTCCGACGCGTACCAGAGCAAGGTGGTGGCCGCGCTCGTCCGCGGCATCTCGCGCTACCAGCAGCAGCACCGCGCAGACCTCGGAGGGACGCACCGTCCGTGACCCCGCGCACCGCGAACGCCGTCACCGCGGCCGGCCTCGTGTCCCTGCTGGCGGTGGTGACCCTCACCGCTCCGCGCTGGGCGCGCCTGCTCACGCGGCCGGTCGGGGGCGCTGAGGAGGACGGCACCGAAGCCGCCTCCTCCGCGACCGCGGCGGCCAAGGAAGAAGAAGCGGCGGGCGAGGTCGAGCGGAAGATCAACGTCAAGCTGTTCTTCCAGGCCGCCGACCGCCCCGGTCTCGTGATCGAGGAGCGGTCCGTGACGTTCTCGACCGATCTGTCGCGCCAGCTCCGCGGCGTCGTGGAGGAGCTGGTGTGCGGCTCGAAGATCGGGCTCGGGCCGACGCTCGCGCCGGACACGAAGGTGCTCGACGTCTTCGTCACCGCCCGGGGGATCGCCTACGTGGACCTGTCGAAGGACGTGGTCGCCGGCCATCCCGGGGGGTCGGAGGCGGAGCGGATGACGATCTACTCGGTCGTGAACTCCCTCAGCACCAGCTTCCCCGCGGTGAAGCGCGTCCAGATCCTCGTCGAGGACAAGCCGGCCGAGACCCTCGCCGGCCACATCGACCTGACGCGTCCGCTCCCGCCCGACATGACCGTGCTCGCCGCCTCCGAGCTGAGGCGCTCGGAGTGAGCGTCCGGCCGTCGGCCAAGGCCGAGCGCTTCACCGAATCGGTGATCCGCGAGATGACGCGCCTGGCCCACCTGCACGGGGCGGTCAACCTCTCCCAGGGCTTCCCCGACTTCCCGGCCCCCGAAGAGGTGAAGGAGGCGGCGCGCCGCGCCGTCTCCGCCGACATCAACCAGTACGCCATCACGTGGGGGGCGCGCTCGCTGCGCCAGGCCATCGCGCGGAAGTTCGAGCGGCTGTACGGAGTGGCCGTCGATCCCGAGCGCGAGGTGACGGTCACCTGCGGGTCGACCGAGGCGATGATCGCCACGCTTCTCGCCGTGCTCGACCCGGGCGACGAGGTGGTGGTCTTCGAGCCCTTCTACGAGAACTACGGCCCCGACGCGATCCTCTCCGGCGCGGTGCCGCGCTTCGTCCGCCTGCGACCGCCGGAGTGGAGCTTCGACCCCGGAGAGCTGGAGCGCGCCTTCTCGGAGCGCACCCGGGCCATCATCGTCAACACGCCCAACAACCCCACGGGGAAGGTCTTCTCGCGCACGGAGCTGGAGACGATCGCCGACCTGTGCCGGCGGCACGACGCGCTCGCGGTGACCGACGAGATCTACGAGCACATCCTCTACGACGGCGCCGTCCACATCCCGCTCGCCACCCTGCCCGGGATGGCCGAGCGCACGATCACCATCAACGGGATGAGCAAGACCTACAGCGTGACCGGCTGGCGCGTGGGTTGGGCGATCGCACCCCCGGCCCTGACGGACGCCATCCGCAAGGTCCACGACTTCCTCACCGTGGGTGCGGCGGCCCCGCTGCAGGAGGCGGGAGCGCTGGCCCTCGACCTGCCCCCCGCGTACTACGAGGGGCTGGCCCGCGCGTACGAGAAGCGGCGGCAGCGGCTGCTCGGGATCCTCGGCGAGGTGGGCTTCGTCGTGCACCGGCCCCGCGGCGCGTACTACGTCATGGTGGAGATCGACCCGCTGGGCTGGGACGACGACATCGCCTTCGCGCGGCACCTGGTGGAGGAGGTCGGGGTGGCGGTCGTGCCCGGCTCGTCCTTCTACCGCGATCCCGCCTCGGGAAGCCGGCAGGTCCGCTTCGCCTTCTGCAAGAAGGAAGAGACGCTGGCCGAGGCCCAGGCCCGCCTCGCGCGGCTGCGGCCCCGCGCCCGGCCATGACGGCGGTTCTCGCCTTCTCCCTCCTTCTCGCGGCCACCGGGCCGCGGGAGGCGGAGCGGATGGCCGCCGAGGCGGTGCGGCGGGCCGGGCAGCAGCCCGAAGCCGCTCTCGCCGAGGCGCGCCGGGCCCTCGCCCTCACCGCGGAGTTCGATCCCACCGTGTTCGTCGCCGCCGGCCGCAAGGGGGAGGTGGTGGAGGACGAGTTCGTCAAGGCGCGCAACGACTACCGACGGCACCGCTCCGGCCTCTACGACGCGGTGGGGCAATGCCTGGCCCGTCTGGGCCGCCACCCCGAGGCCCGTCGCTACCTCGGCCGGGCGGTGCTCCTCGAATCGACGCCCGAGCGCGTCACGCTCCTGGCCCGCGAGCTTCTCGCCGAAGGGCGCGCGCGGCCCGCCCTCGATCGCCTCGCCGCCCAGGCCGCGGCGAGTCGCCCTTCTCCGGAAGCGCTGGCGCGGCTCGAGGAGGCCGCCGATGGCGCGGGCGTCCCGAGCGCCCAGGCCGAGATCGACCGCGCGCGGCTCGTGGCCCTCGGCGGCATCGAGGTTCGTGAGGGTCCCCTGCGGTTCCCCCCCGAAGCGCACCTCTCGACGGGGGGACCGATGCGTTTCGAGGACGGCCTCGCCGTGCTCTATCTCGCCGACGCGTCGTGCCGCACGTGCTCGGCCGATCTGGAGGCGCTGAAGCGCGCGGTGCCGCCCGGCCCGCGGGTCGTCATGGTGCCCCCGGCCCCGGACCAGGACATCGCGCTGCGTCAGGTGCTTTCGCTCTACCACTACCCGTGGCCGGTGCTGGTCGGCAAGGGGGCGGCGGCCGCCGTCGCCGTCAAGCCCGTGGCCGCGCTCGTGGTGGCGCGCTCCGGCTGGGTCGGAGCGGTCGTGCGGCCGCCGTTCGCGGACCCGCTGACCGCCGCGATCAAGCTGCTCTCGCGCGTCGACGTCACCGAGAGCGTGCCCCGCCCGAAATGGAACAGCCGTCCGGTCGACCGCGGGCCGGAGCCGCCGGCCCCGGCCCTGACCGCGGAGGGCCTCGCGCCGGGCGAGGACCTTCCCCTGCCGGGCGCGTTCGTGGCCGCGGCCGACGCCTACAAGGCGGGCCAGGGCCTCGAGGCGCTGCGCTTCTTCGACGCGCTCGAGAACAAGGGTGACGGGTGGCTGCTGCCCCCGGAGGCCCGTTTCGACCGCGCGCTCTGCCTGGCCGCGATCGGGCAGCGCGAGACCGCGCGCAAGTTGCTGCTGCGCATCGGCGACAGCCGGTTCCAGGACGCGGTGGACCGCGCCCTCGAGCGTGTCGGCTCTCACAATCGCTGAGCCGCGCCTGTCGTGTTGCTTCTCACAATTGATCGTTTCGGCCGGACGTTTCGCCAACATTTCTCTTGATCTCCCGATCGAGCACCGTTAGAAAAGGCGCACTTCAGGCGACGGATCCTCCGGAGACCTTGCCGGACCCCTGCTCGGCCGGCGCGCGACCGCCGGGCGCACCGAAGATGTGACACCTGGGGGAGGAGAACCCTCTTGCTTCTCTTGACCAGGAGCGCAAATGAGAACTCTACGGCTGTCCTTCCTCGGAGTGGTGGTAGCCGCGTTCGTGCTGCCGGCCGCCTTCTCCGATACGCCGGCCGAGGCCCCCACGGGCTTCGACGACCTCACCAACGGCTTCACCCCGCAAACGCAGTTCGACGCGGACCGAGGCGTCTTCGAAGAGCGCGAAGGCATCGCCGACGGGCTGGGGCCCGTCTACAACGCCCAGAGCTGCGCCGAATGCCATCAGAACCCCGTCACCGGCGCCATCAGCCAGGTCACCGAGGTGCGCGCCGGCCACTTCGACGGCGTCAACTTCGTCGACCACCCCGGTGGCTCGCTCATCAACGATCGGGCCATCGACGCGTCGATCCAGGAGCGCGTCCTCGGCGGCAACGAGGTGCGCACCTTCCGCACCTCCCTCAACACCCTCGGCGACGGCTTCGTCGAGGCCATCGACAGCAACACGCTCGTCGGCATCGCCAACGGCCAGCCGTCCGGCATGCGCGGGCAGTTCATCCAGGTACCCGTCCTGGAAGCGGGCGGCCTCGTCCGCGGCGGCCGCTTCGGGTGGAAGAACCAGCACGCCAGCCTGATCTCCTTCTCGGCCGACGCCTATCTCAACGAGATGGGGATCACGTCTCCGCTGCAGCCGACGGAGAACACCTCGAACGGAAACTCGACGGCGGCGTTCGACACCGTGCCGGACCCGGACAACGACGGCACGGACGTCGAGGCCTTCGCCCGCTTCATGAGGGCGACCAAGGCGCCGCCCCGCGACGCGGCCCTGGCCGCCACCCCGGACGCCCAGGCCGGCTCGCAGCTCTTCGATCAGGTCGGCTGCAACATCTGCCACGTCCGCAACATCACGACCGCGCCTTCGGGGACCGTGATCAACCGCGGCGCCTTCACCGTCCCCCCGGAGCTCGGCAACAAGCTCATCCACCCGTTCGGCGACTTCCTGCTCCACAACGTGGGCACCGGCGACGGGATCGTGCAGAACGGCGGCCAGTCCACCCGCAACAAGGTGCGCACGGCCCCGCTGTGGGGGATGCGCACCCGCGGCCGGCTCATGCACGACGGAGAGATGCTCAACCGCAACGAGACCATCCTGCGCCACGCCGGAGAGGCGACGGGGGTGATCAACAACTACCGCAGCCTGACGACGGCCCAGAAGAACCAGCTCATCGTGTTCCTCAACTCGCTGTAGCGCGCTCGTGAGAGCCGCCCGGGCGGCGGGGGCGATCCTCCCCTTCGCCGCGATCGCCTTTGCCTTCGCCGCCCGGCGCGGCCGGGGGGGAGCCGCGGAGCTCGAGCCGCATCCCCCGCGGCCCGGAGCCGTATCCCCTCCGCCCTTTGCCGTGAAGCTGCCGCCCCCCACCCGGGACGAGGTGGAGGAAGGATTGCGTCGGGCGTTCGGAGAGACGGTCCATCCCGCCGGGGGACTTTCTCGCAGCCTCGTGGGCGATTTCAACGGCGACGGATCGGAGGATGTCGCCGTGCCGGTGTCGCCGGCCGCGGGCCGGCTGGAAGAGCTCAACGATGGCCTCGCCAACTGGAGGATCCAGGACGCGCTGGACCAGGCGGCCCCGGGACATGGGCCGCCGAAGGGCGAGCGCTCCGCGGTCACGGTGGAGCCGCAGGACGTGCTCCTGGCCGTCGTCCACGGGTACGGCGTCCGCGGCTGGCGCGACGAGCGCGCGCGACAG
>Ga0207684_10003069_pt1 | contig 16550 bp, 17 predicted proteins | sample KBSK5501metaG_FD_184342 | JGI IMG/M metagenome (GOLD analysis project Ga0207684, IMG submission 184342) | Corn, switchgrass and miscanthus rhizosphere microbial communities from Kellogg Biological Station, Michigan, USA - KBS K5-50-1 metaG... | ecosystem: Host-associated > Plants > Roots >...
CGCAGCCAGAACGTACAGGCTCCGCGCAGCCAGGACGTACAGGCTCCTCGCAGCCAGAACGTACAGGCTCCGCGCAGCCAGGACGTACAGGCTCCTCGCAGCCAGGACGTGCAGGCTCCTCGCAGCCAGGACGTACAGGCTCCTCGCGGTCAGGACATTCAGGCTCCTCGTAGCCAGGACATCCAGGCTCCTCGCTCGGCCGATTTCAAGAAGGCTTCCGGACTCGTGAGCGAGGCCGAGGCCGCGTGCAAGGCCGGGAACTCCTCGCTGGCCACCCAGAAGGCCAAGGCGGCGATGGAGATGCTGAAGAAGTAGCAGTAGACCGACGAACACCACCGGCCCCGGGGCGACCCCCCGGGGCCGTTTCTTTCTCTGGACCCTCAGACGAGCCGCGCCCGTAGCCGCGAGGACGTGAAGTCGACGATCATCACGAGCCCGATGAGCACCAGCAGCACGGTGGCGGCCGCCGGGTAGTTCAAGAGCCGCAGGTAGGTCTGGATGTAGAAGCCGATACCGCCCGCGCCCACGAAGCCCAGCACCGCCGCCGCCCGGATGTTCGTCTCGAAGCGATAGAGCGTGAAGGAGAGGAACTGCGGCACGAGCTGCGGCAGCACGCCCCAGCGCAGCACCTGGAGCAGCGTGGCCCCGGTGGCACGAACGGCCTCGACCGGGCCGGGCTCGATCGCCTCGATCGCCTCCGAGTAGAGCTTGGCGAGCACGGTGACGGTGTAGACCACGACGGCCAGGACTCCGGGAAACGGCCCCAGACCCACCGCGGCCACGAAGAACAAGGCGTAGACCAGCGTGTCCACGGCGCGGAAGACATTGAGTACGGAGCGCGCGATGTAGAAGAGCCAGCCCGGCGCCGCGTTGCGGGCCGCCGCAAAGCCCAGGGGCAGCGCCAGCACCGCGGCGACCCCGGTTCCGACAACCGCGATCTGGATCGTCTGCACCGCCCCACGGAGGGCGTTGCCGAGGACCGAGGGATCGGGCGGGACCATGCGGCGCATGAAGTCCCACATGAACGGCAGCCCTTCGATGACGCGGCCGAGGGAGAGCTCGGTGGCCACCGCCGACCAGATGAAGACGGCGGCGATCGCGGTCCAGCCCGCCCAGCGGCCACCGCCGCTCATGCGATCGCACCACTGCTCCCGCCCGCTCCCGCCGGGCCGAAGATGCGCGCGCTTGCCGCGGCGTCGAGCGAGGCCGGCGGGCCGTCGTGGACCACGCGGCCTCGGCTGAGGCCGATGATGCGCTGGCCGTAAGCCTGGGCCAGCTCCAGCACGTGGAGCGACGCCACCACCGTGATGCCGTCCTCGCGGTTGATCCGTCGGAGCAGCTCCATCACGGTGTGGGCCAGCGCAGGATCGAGGCTCGCCATCGGCTCATCGGCGAGGATGACGGCCGGGGCCTGGACCAGCGCCCGCGCGATGGCGACCCGCTGCTGCTGGCCACCGGAGAGCGTGTCCACCCGGCGAGACGCCAGCCCCTCGAGCCCGACCCGCGCGAGCGTGGCCTCCGTCCTCGCCACGTCGGCCGGCGCGAACCACCCGGCCAGCGAGCGCCCGCGCGAGGTGTGAGCGAGGCGGCCGAGCAGCGCGTTCTCGAGCACGGTGAGCCGGCGCAGGAGGTTGAACTGCTGGAAGACGAAGCCGACCCCGGCCCGGATGCGCCGGAGCGTCTCGGCCGAGGCGCCGGTCACCGCCTCCCCGCCGACCTCGACCTGGCCCGCGGTCGGCGTCACGAGCCCGTTCAGGCAGCGCAGCAGCGTGGACTTCCCTGCCCCGCTCGAGCCGATCAGGGCCACGAACTCGCCGCGCCCGATGTCGAGATCGACGCCGTCCAGCGCCCGGGGACTGCCCGGGTAGTCCTTGCGAAGCGAACGGACGCGGATCACCGGCGGCCGGCGGTGAAGTGGAAGTGGATGTGGTAGACGACCTGACCGCTCTCCGGCCCCGTGTTGCACGACACGCGATACCCGCGCTCGGCGTAGCCGGTTTGCTCGCCCAGGCGGCGCGCCACCTGGATGCACCGGCCGATCACCCGCTCGTCGCCGGGCTCAACCCGAGCGATGGATTCGATGTGCCGCTTGGGGATGATCAGGAGATGGATCGGCGCCTTCGGGTAGAGATCCCGGAACGCCATGACTTCATCGTCTTCGTATTCGATCTCGGCGGGGCTTTCCTTCGCGACGATGCGGCAGAAGACGCAGGGCGGGGTCACGGCTCCTCCCGGCTCGTGTATAATGCTCGACGCGTCACCATCCCGTCGCCGCTCCGTTGGAGGACAATGACATGGGGACCTGCCCCAAGTGCAAGCTGCGCATCCGGAAGAACGGCAACCACGTCAAGCTCGGGTCGGTGTGGGTCCACAAGATGTGCCCGCCGAAGCGCGGCTAGCTCTTCCCGCCCCGCCGTCCCGCCCCCGCCACCTGGCGCCCGTGGCCTTCCACGGGTGAGGATGTTACACCAGAGCTCCAGTCCGACCACGGAGGACCGTATGCGATTCGACGGCAAGGTCGCGCTCGTTTCGGGCGCCGGATCGGGCATCGGGCGGGCGACCGCGCTGGCCTTCGCGGGGCACGGCGCGCGCGTGGCGGTGGCGGACATCGATCGCGCGAAAGCGGAGGCGGTGGTCGCCGAGATCGCGACGGCGGGTGGGGCCGCGATCGGCATCGTGGCCGACGCGGGGACACCGGCGGGTGTCGAGGCGATGATCGGCGGCGCCGTCCGGGCCTTCGGCGGACTCGACATCCTGCACAACAACGCCTTCGGCCAGCCCGCGCTGCCGCCCGGCCGGAGCCGGCTCGCCTTCACCGGCGACATCGACGAGGCGGTGTGGACGCACACCATCGAGCTCGGGCTCACCGGGGTCTTCCGCGCCATGAAGCGGGCGATCCCGGAGCTTCTCGGGCGCGGCGGCGGAGCCATCGTCAACACCGCGTCAATCTCCGGGCTATTCGCCGACTTCGCCATCGGCGCCTACAACGTGGCCAAGGCCGGGGTGATCAACCTGACGCGCGTGGCCGCCATCGAGTACGCGTCGCGCGGGATCCGCGTCAACTGCGTCTGTCCCGGCGCGATCGATACGCCCCTGCTCCGGCCCTCGCTGGGCATCCCCGGGTTCGCGGAGGCGACGACCGCGATGATCCCGATGCGCCGGCTGGGCCGGCCCGAGGAGATGGCCGGCTGCGTGTTGTTCCTCGCCTCCGACCTGGCGTCGTACGTCACCGGCGCCGCGCTCGTCGCCGACGGCGGCCTCACCGCGCAGACCGGGCTGCCGACGCGGATCCCCCTGCCATGAGGCCCGGCCGCGCCGCGGGCGGAGAGCACCGCCACGCCTGCGTGGACTGCCAGGCCACGTGGTTCTGCTACGAGCCGGAGTGCCCGGCCATCGCGCCTGCCCTGTGCGCGCGGTGCCTCGACATCCGCTTGTCGGGATCGAGCGCGCCGCTGCGGGTCGTCATGCTGGACCGCACGTCTCCCGTCCTCGGGCAGTTGTTCGAAGCCCGGAAGGACACGCTGCTCCGCCGTCTGAGACGATGGGGACAGACCGACCCCTCGTAGCCCATCGAAAGTCGGTTACCTCGGATATTACCTTCGGCATGACAATGGGATGTAGTCCCACGCCAAAGGAGAACCATGACGAATCGACTCGTGATCGCGCTAGGACTCGGCGCCGGCCTGCTCGCCGCCGGGCAAGTGGACGCGCAGTACCGGTACACGGACGACAAGGGCGTCAGCAAGGTCACGCAGTACAAGCTGGACGTGCCCGCGCCGTACCGCGACGCCGCCGTCTGGATCGGGGCGACCGGGGTCGGCAAGCCGGCCTTGAGCGAGGAGCAGCGGAAGGCGAAGCAGCGTGACGACGCCTATCGCCGCATCGGAGTCGCGAATGAGCAGCTCCGGCCCTACAAGAAGGCGCAGGCGGCAGAGGCGGCCGCTCAGCAGGCGAGGAAGGCCCAGGAGCGTCGAGACGCGGCGGAGGCAGTCAGCGCCAAAAAGGAGGCCCGCGAGGAAGAGGCTCTGAGACTTCAGCGCGAGTCCCTGGACCTGGAGCGGCAGCGGTTGCGGTGGTAGCCCGCGTCACCCTCCCTCGAGCGCGGTAGCGGGTCGCGGTGGCACCGCGTCGAGGAAGGGCTCAAAACGGCAACGACTCACCGCGTCACGGTTCAATGGTGAAAGGTAAGGGATCCGCGCACTCTGCGCGACCGTTACCCCCGGCCGACCGATCGAGGCTCCTGGGAGTCCCACCGTGTCAGGTTCCCGTGCATTGGCCACCCTGCTCCCCGGTGCTCCCCGCCCTAGAGCCCGCGCGTGATGCGATCGGACAATTCCGCGGCGTGGCGGCAAAAGGATATGGATGACGTCGCGTAAGAGCGTCGGGCCTCAGCATTGTGCCGCGGTAACGCCACGCCGCTGACGATCCTGGGCAGACTTCAGTTCACGCCGGCCGGCCAACCGGCTGAGTTCCCTCGATTCCCCTCGCTGGTGTGAGTCTTGCTGCCTCCTTGAGTGGCCGAGTCTCCCGATGGAGGTAGCGCGATGACGCGCTTGGCTCTGCTGGTCCTGGTGATTCTCGGATACCTGGTTGGGTGTGCCGACTCCGAGGCAATGGACGGCGAAGCGGCGGGCCGGTTCTCGCTTGAAGTCGTTGGCTTCGTCCTCGCCGCCTTCCTCTTCTACCTGGCGTTCGGCGGCGCCATTTTGGCGCTCTTGTCGCGAAGGGGGCGCCGGAAGAGGCGGGTCGCCGCGCAGCGCGACTTGAGCGAGGTCGCGAGGGCCGCGGCCAGACCGGGCGATGAATCACCCGATGCACGGAAGGCGCGGCCATGAAGCAGGCTGGGGCAACCGCGTCTGAAAGCCCGGCTCGCCCAGGACCACGAGCTCGGGAAGGGTGGTCATCCCCGGTCCCCCGACACTCGTCCTCTGAAAACCGAACCAACCGGCGGTCGCACGCAGGCGTAGACTGCGTGCATGATTTTGCGACTCGCAGCGCTCTCGCTACTCGTACTCTGTGCCGCGCTGGTGTGGCCCGCCCCGACGGCGGGTCAGAATAACTTCGAGATCCAGGTCTACGGTTCCGAGACCGTAGCTCCCGGCACGACCATGGCGGAGCTACACAGTAACGTCGCGGCCGAGGGGAGCCGGCGCACGGTCGACCACGTGCTCCGCACCCAAGGGGCCTTTCACGAGACGCTGGAGATCACTCAGGGGTGGACGCCATGGTTCGAGACAGGCTTCTATGTGTTCACCAGCATCCAGCCCGACACTACGTGGGAATGGGTGGGCGATCACATCCGCCCACGGGTTCGCGCGCCGGAGAGCTGGCATCTACCCGTGGGCCTCAGCCTCTCATCGGAACTGGGTTATCAGCGGCGCGCCTTCTCCCTCGACAGGTGGACGCTTGAGCTGCGGCCCATCATCGACAAGCAGTGGGGGCCCTGGTACGTCTCGGTCAATCCGGTGCTGGACCGGGCCATCAAGGGCGAGAGCGTGAAGAAGGGCTTCGAGTTCTCACCCGCGGCCAAGATCAGCTACGCCGTGACGCCCAAGGTGGCCATCGGAATCGAGTACTACGGTGCGCTGGGACCGGTGACGCACTTTGATCGGGCCCGTGACCAGCAGCACCAGCTTTTCCCGGTGATCGATCTCGACCTGGGCCCCAAGTGGGAGTTCAATGCCGGGGTCGGCTTCGGGCTCACGCCGAGCACTGACCGGCTGATCGTCAAGGTGATCCTCGGGTATCGCTTCGACTGGGGCGGCGGCGAACGCAAGTAGCGCTGTCCTAATTGACACGCGAGCCGCCAAACACCTATCGTGGTCGCCGTGAGCGGCGGAAGCGAGGCGGAGAAGGTCGGCAGCGTCGAGGCGCGTCTCGACTGGCTCGATGGGATGAAGGGGATCGCGATCCTTTGGATCCTATTCTTCCACTTCTTCTGCACTTACGAGGACGGCCGGCTGCCGTGGCCACTCGCCCCCGACTACTTCGCTTCTTACGAAAAGAGCTGCGCGCCGCATTCGCTCCGGTCGCAGGCGCTCTGCTTCGTCTCGGCTGCCCTGACTGCGGTGACCAAGCTCGGGTTCCACGCGGTCGGCGTGTTCCTCGTCCTCTCCGGCTTCGGTCTCTCTTATTCGCTCGCCAAGATCGGCAACTCGGCGGACGGCTGGCTTGGATGGTACCGGACCCGAGTCATCCGGCTGTTCCCGATGTATTGGGTCGCGCACCTCGTCTATCTCGTCTCCCCGTTCCAGGCGCGACTGGAACCGATGGACTACCGCTTCATCCTGAGCATCCTCGGCGACCGCGTTGTGCCGATCGGGACGATCTTCTACTACTTCAACCCGGCTCTCTGGTTCTTCGGCCTGATCCTGCAGCTCTACGTCCTATTTCCGGTCCTCTTCGTCGCGCTCGAGCGTTGGGGCGTTACGTGCTTTCTCGTCGTCACCGCGGCTGTCACCTTCGGCGCGCGGTGGGTCCTCCTGTTCGCCATCCCTGTGAGCGGCGAATGGGTGCAAGGGGGCTTCTTCGCGTGCCGGCTCTGGGAGTTCGCGGTGGGCATGGCAGTCGGGGTGCTTTGGCGGAGGCGGTCGGCACAGGTCGGCGCCGTCATTTTTTCCCGGCCAGGCCTCCTCGCCGGCGCGGCGCTCTACGCGCTCGGCCTGTACTCCTACGGGCGGCTCTGGTCCTATATCTTCACCGAGGCGCTCATCGGTACAGGTCTCGCCATCATCCTTGCCCACGTGGCGCGACTGCTGGGCCACCTCCCGTGGCTGGGTGCCGCCATGATCACGGTCGGGACGTACTCGTATGGCCTCTACCTTGTCCACCAGCCCTACGTTCTCTATTTCGGTGCACGCATGCGGTCGCTCGAGACGCCGGTCTTTCTGGTGGCCGCTGTCGGCATCGTCGTCATCCTGACATTCGGCGCAATGACTCTTGAGCGCGGCGTGAACCGGCTGACGAGCCGAACACTGCGCTTCCCCCTTCGTGGGCCGGCACACGCTCCAAGTGGCTCAAGGTGAAGCAGTCGCGCTATCGCGAGGGCGAGCGCGCCTGGGAGCCGAAGGGTAAATCGTAATCCTCGCTGCAGGGGGTAACGCGAGCTACGCCGCAAAGGACGCGACACAGACGATTCCGATCGTCAGTATCGCAGCGGGGATCTTATTGGTACCGGTCTCGTGACGAGCCTCGCCCGGCCAGGCGGAAACCTTACGGGATTGTCGCTGGCGGTCGACGAAGGGCTTAGCGAGAAATGGGTGCGGCTGCTCAAAGAGGTCGCCCCGAGGGTGTCGTGGGTCGGTCTGCTGCGTGACGCGAGCACTCCGCCAAACCCAAGGATGCTGGCGGACACAGCGAAGGCGGCCGCAGCGCTCGGGTTGACATTCCAGGTCCTCGAGGTGCGTGCGCTCCGAGAGCTCGACGGCCTATTTGCCGGACTGAGCAAGGAGCGGAGCTCTACTGATGCCGCCGCCATTGATGGTTCTCCTTACAAGCCACCGTATTGGAACCTTGAGGTGGTCCTTGCTGTAGAGTCGGGTGCCGCCGGAACGGGCAGGGCGACATTCCGACTCTAACAGAGGCCGGAGTTGCTTGACAAAATGAGGCGGGGAGGGTATCCAGAGGCCATGCTGTGTGAGCTGGTCACAGCTTCTCGTGGGTTCGCGCTTGCGATCCTTCCAGTCCTTCTGGTGGCGATCAGCGCGATCACCCCGTTGGCGTATGCGAGCCCTCCGGATCCGTCCTGGATCAACGGCATCTACGACGATGCGGACTTTGACGATGTCGTGGTGTTCATCACCTCCGGCGCTGGCGTGGTCGAGCCGTTTCTCCAGTCGGATCTTCGACTCGTCCCACCCTTTGCCGGGTATACCCCGCAGCCAGAGCAAGAGGCCGTCCCAGCTCTCTTCCGTTCATCCCTCCAGCCCCGCGCCCCTCCAGCTTCCTGAGTCCTTCCGGTAGCACTCGCCGCGGCTAACCCGCGGCCCCGAAGTCGCTCGGCCAACGCCCGTCCTTGATGAATCCGCCAGGGCCACGAGCCGATGCTTGCCTTCGCCGAGCGTCCGCTCCCGGAGCAGGCGGTGGAGCAGGTCGGCTCGCACACCAGCGGGAGGTGTGCGTACGAGCAACGATCAGTAGCGTCACTGTTGTGTTTGCGGGGTGCAAGGTCGTGATTCGATCCAAGAGCGACTCGTCGTTCCGGATGAGAGTGGAGCCTGTACGCTGGATTTGCGGCCCTCACCGGCCTGGTCGTGGAGGGTCAGTGCTCGCGAGGGGTCTCTCACGCGTCTCGCCCTGCTCGCCGTGTTGTGTGTTTGACGGCTTCGTGGAACTGCTCGATGGCGTGACCCCCGCCGACCGCGTGGTGAGCACGGGCGGCATCCTGATCGGACGGGACGCCCCGTGATCCAGCGTCTCGTTCACTTCGCCCTCCACCAGCGCTTCATCACGCTTGCGCTCGCTCTCCTGCTGACCGGGGGCGGCATTGGCTCCTTCTACCGCCTCCCGATCGAAGCCTACCCGGACGTTGCCGACGTTCAGGTGGACGTCATCACGATCTGGCCCGGCCACGCCGCCGAGGAGGTCGAGCGGCTCATCACGATTGCCCTGGAGAAGGAACTCAACGGGATCGCGGACGTCACCTTCCTGCGCTCGATCTCTAACTTCGGCGTCTCAAACATCCGGGTGGTCTTCGCTGACGGCACCGACAATTACTGGGCGCGCCAACAGGTAACCGAGCGTATCGGGCAAGCCGACCTTCCCGGTGAGGCGAAGCCACAGCTCGGGCCGCTCTCCAGCGTCATTGGTGAGGTCTACCGCTACACGCTGGAATCGCAGACGATGCCGTTGTACGACCTCAAAGCTCTCCAGGATTGGGACCTGGAGCGCGAGTTTCGGAAGGTGCCCGGGGTGGTGGATGTCGTGTCCTGGGGCGGCGGTATCAAGCAGTACCAGATCACCGTGGACCCGGCCCGTCTCCGCGCGTACAACCTCACCCTCAAGCAGGTTTTCGACGCGGTGGCGGCGAACAATTCCAACGCCGGTGGCAGCTACATCCGCGAAGGCGAGTATGCCCTGATGGTGCGGGGCCTCGGGCTGGTCCAGTCCACCAAGGACATTGAGAACATCGTCGTCGCGGCCGTCAAGGGCACGCCCGTCCGTGTGCGGGATATCGGCCAGGTCGGCATCGGCACGGCGATCCGCTTCGGCGTCCTGGGGCGTGACCACGAGGACGACCTGGTCCAGGGGATCGTCCTGATGCGCAAGGGCGAGAACCCAGGCGACGTCATCGACGGAGTGCGGAAGAAGATCGCGGACCTGCAGAAGCTCCTGCCGGCCGGAGTCGAGCTGAAGCCGTACTACAACCGGGATCGGCTGGTCAAGACGACCGTGACGACGGTGCTCCGGAATCTGGTGGAGGGCGCGGTGCTGGTGGTGCTCCTGCTCACCGTCTTCCTCTACAATCTCCGGGCGGCCCTCATCGTGGCCCTCACCATCCCGTTGTCGTTGCTCTTCGCGTTCATCTTCATGGACCTGCGCAATATTCCCGCGAACCTGCTGTCCCTGGGGGCGATCGACTTCGGGATCATCGTGGACGGCGCCGTAATCATGACCGAGAACATCATGCGGCACCTGAGTGAGCGCAAGGTCACCGAGCCCCACCGGGTGGTCCGCGAGGTCCAGCACGCCGCCGTGGAGGTGGCCCGCCCGCTCACCTTTGCCGTCCTGATCATCATGACCGTCTACCTGCCGATCCTCACCTTCCAGCGGATCGAGGGGAAGCTGTTCCGGCCCATGGCCGTGACGATCTCGTTGGCGGTGGTGGGGTCTCTGATCCTGACGCTGACCCTGATCCCAGTGCTGGCGAGCTACCTGTTCCGGCGCCCGCCGTCCGAGCGAGAGAGCCCGCTCCTGCGCTGGCTCCGGCGTCCGTACGTCCCGGCCGTCAAGTGGTGTGTCCGCCGACCGTGGCCGCCGGTCGGCGGTGCCGTGGGCCTGTTGGTGGTATCCCTGTTCGTGTTCACCCTCCTGGGCAAGGAGTTCCTCCCGGAGCTCGACGAGGGGGACCTCTGGCTGCGGGTGAAGTTCCCGATCGGGATCGCCCTGGAAGCCGCCCGCCCGTATGTCCACGAGATCCGCGAACGGCTGCTCCGCTTTGCCGAGGTGCGGGTCATCGTGTCCCAGCTGGGTGCCCCGGATGATGGGACGGACCCCAATGGGCCCGACAATGCGGAGTTCTATATTGGGCTCAAGCCGCGAGAGCAATGGAAGATTAGGGACAAGGACAAGCTGATCGAGGCTATGGGTGGGGCGCTCGCTGACTTCCCCGGCATCACGACCAACTTCTCACAGCCCATCAAGGACAATGTGGACGAGGCCCTCGCGGGGGTGAAGGGCGAGCTGGCCATCAAGGTGTTCGGGCCTGATCTCTTCGTCCTGGAAGCCAAGGCGCGAGAGATCGCGGCCGTCCTCAGCGGGATTCGCGGAGTGACCGACCTCGACTACGACCATCTGGTCGGTCAGCCGCAGCTGCGGATCGCGGTGGACCGCGCGGCCACGGCCCGGTATGGCATCAACGTCCAGGACGTCCAAGACGCGGTCGAGGCGGCGACGAAGGGGCGGGCTGTCACCGAGGTGTTCGAGGGCGAGCGCCGGTTCAGTCTCGCCGTGAGGCTCGCGCAAGGCGCTGATCCGGCTGAAAACCTTCGCAACATTTTGGTCAGCGCGCCCAACGGCGAGCGCATCCCGATCCGCCAGTTAGCGGAGCTGAGCAAGAGCGACGGCTTTGCCTGGATTCTTCGGGATGGCAACGTCCGGCGCATCGCGATCAAGTGGAGCGTGCGGGAACGGGACATGGGCGGGCTCGTGGCCGAGGCCATGAAGAAGGTGAACGCAGCGGTCGCGCTGCCGCCAGGCTACCAGATGGTCTGGAGCGGACGCTTCGAGGACCAGCAGCGGGCGCTGGCCCGTCTGTACGTCATTGTCCCGCTGGTGATCTTCATCATCTTCGTCCTCCTGTTCGGCGCCTTCAACTCCGTGGCAGATGCCCTGCTGATCATGCTGAATCTGCCGTTCGCGCTCATTGGCGGCACCCTGGCCCTCTTCCTGTGGGGCACGAACTTCAACATCTCGGCCGCAGTCGGCTACATCGCGGTCTTCGGCGTGAGTGTGCTCAACGGCGTCGTGCTAGTCTCCTCCATCCGGCAGGCCTTCGCCGACGGGCTGCCGCTGCGGGAGGCGATCGCTCGGGGCTGCGAGATCCGGTTTCGGCCCATCATCGTCTCGGCCATCGTCGCCGTGATGGGCTTCTTGCCCGCCGCGCTCTCCCACGGGATCGGCGCCGAGATCCAGCGCCCGCTGGCCCGGGTGGTGATTGGCGGTCTCCTCTCCTCTACGGCGCTGACGCTCCTGGTGCTGCCGGCCGTATATGCGCTGTTTGCTCACCGAGAAGGATCCGACTCGGGCGAGGAACCCAGCCCCGGGCGGGCCTAGAGTCCCAGAGTCCTGGTGACCACGGTCGGGCGTCTTTCATGATCACCGCGAAGGTGTGCTTACTGCGTAGGTGAGATGAGCCCGAAGGGGCGGCCTCTCGAGGGCGGCCCCGCCCCTTCGGGCGAAGGCGATGCTGCCGCCATGGGGGCGAGCCCCACGTACCAGGCGAGGCGCGGATTTGCATGCTGGTCGTAAGAGGCGGAGCCCGATCGGACATGTCCTTCACGCCGCGCCGGTTGCGGTTGCGGTCGCCTATTGGTTCGCTGCCGCTCCTTATCCTGCCCTTTCACTCACCTTGTAGAGGCCGGGTGGCTCGCCAGGCACCCGGTAGCGTGAGTCTAGTGCCGCTTCGGTGTCGTGCTCACGGGCCCTTCGGCCCTCCCGTGGTGACCTCGTGCTCCAGCGCCCACCTTCCGTCGCCAGCGCCGCCCTATGTTACCCGCTGCCAGGCCAGCGAAAAGACGGTTCGCGCACCCGTCAGTGCGCTGACCGCCGGCACCGACTTTACCTCCAGTCGATCCCCTTTGACCTCAAATATCCGCTCCTGCGTGGTGCCGTTCCACGCCTCATTCCAGGAAATCTCGGGCCGGTAGATGAGCCTGTTCCCGACCACTTCATAGCGACCCGCGAAGGCGATCAGGCTGCGGTAGAGCTGGATCGCTTCCTGCTCGGTCGCCTGGGCCGCGACCGGCGGCTTGCGATCGCCTGCCGCGAAGATCGTCGCGACGTATCCGTTGGCCGAATAGATGACGAACGCTCTCGCCCCGACCCCGAACGGGTAGCTTTCCGCGCCGGTCTCGAGGTTCTCTTCGGTGAACGAAGTCAGCCGCCACGTACCGATGATCGGATTTGGCGCGATGCGGGTCATCATGGTGCGCCCTCCTTCTCTTCTAGCTCGCCGCAGCGGCGGTGCTCCTGCACGCGGGCATCAAGCGCAGCGAGCAGCTCGGGCATCGCCGCCCGTCTAGGAGGGACCAGGCGGAGGGACGGCCAAGCGGGGCGAACTTACACCAGCCCGGCGTGCGTCGGCTAGGACTTCTTGTCGGCCTTCAGGCACTCGCTCATGAACGCCCTGCGCTCGTCACCCTTGTGATGGTCATCGCAATCGCTGCGGACGTCTTGACCGGGGCTGGACCACTCGCGTGCTAGGCGGGTGTAGGCTCTCGTGGCATGAGCTTCTCCCTGCGGTGGGAACGGACGGTGCTGCTTGGAATGGTCGCGGTCGTATTCACCGGGTGCGCCACAGGACAGCCAGTCCCGCCGACCTACACGCAGGAGGAACTCCGGGTTCGGTGTGAACACCAAAGGGGTTGGTGGCGCCCGGAGGGTCAGTTTGGCGGACACTGCGAATACGACAGTCATTTGTAGCCGAGACGGGCACGCTCAGGGCGAAGGATCTGGCTCGTTGCCCTGGTCTGGCAATTGCGGTTCCGTCATTCGCTGTGTGACGTGTCCGTCGGTTCTGCCGGGCGGCGGAGCTACGAGGCTACGCATCGGCTCCGGTGAGACGACGTTGCTTGCGCCAAATTAGGTAGAGGTTTCGAGAGTAGATGAAGATCCCCGCCCCCTCGCCGAGGATGAAGACGGGATCGAGGCGGTGGAGGGCATAGGTGAACAAGGTCAGCCCGCCACCAATGGAGAAGAACCAGAACGCTACGGGGATTACGCTCTCTTTTCGCCTCTCCGAGGCGATCCACTGGACCACGAAGCGCATGGAAAAGAACGCCTGCCCCACAAACCCGACCGACAGCCAGAATTGCTCGTTGCTCATCGTGCCTCGCGTCAAGGAAGAAGTAACGGCAAGGTATACAGCCAACATGGCCCGAAGTGTGGGGCCCCTCCCCCCGGGCGATCGCCTGGTGTGTCGCGGGCACCCGGTGGCTTCAGTCTAGCGCGACTTCTTCGACTGCTCACAGGCGCTCCTCCAGTACGAGAAATGGGCGTTGGGCCGAAAAATACTCGCCACGTAGATCCAATCCCCATCATCGGCCTGATTGACTTCATCTGGATGTGTATCGACCGACACGGTCAGAAGCTAATGGACAGGCGGTTGCGGGTACAGGTCGTTGAGGAGCCTACGAGGCTGACGAAGTGAGCACTCGGGTGGGCCTAACTTTCGCTCCAGTGGATCGGCTTCGCGCGCCCCGCGGTGCCGTGCATGGTCAGAGGTGACGGCTCACTCGATCACCTGATCCGCCCCCGCTTCCTCCAGCACTTCTGGCAGGAGCTTCTGAAGGGGTCCGGGCTTCGCTACCGGAAGTTCCACTCGACCCGGCACCTCTTCATCACCTGGGCCGCGGAGGGCTGCGAGGCGCTCGGGATCGCGCCGACGCCGATCCTGGCCGTGCGGGACTGGGCCGGGCATTCGAGCGTGCAGGAGACGGAGCGCTACTTCCACCGAGTCAACCGGCGCGCCCACGCCCGCCACGTGGACGGCCTGGACCGCTACGTTCAGGGCGACGGAGCTACATGAGCCCCTTGGGCTGGACGCCGCTTCCCCCGCAGGTGCAGCCGGCTACCTCTCCCGAATGCTCGCCGTCGTGGTGGTCGAGATACCCTGAGCCCATGCAGTCAGGACAGATCCGGCGCACGTACTCCTCAAGGGCCTAGCAGGTACGTGCCTCCCGGCCCCTCGCTACCCCCGTTACGCCACTCTGCGCCACAACTCCGAGAGCGTGACGTGTAAGTGGCTGAGTTTCTATATGGTGGAGGGTAAGGGATTCGAACCCTCGACCTCGGCGTTGCGAACGCCGCGCTCTCCCAACTGAGCTAACCCCCCGTCAGACCGCACCATTGTACTCGGCCGGCCCTCAGCCGTAAAGCTTGGTCAGCTCTTGGGGGGCGGCGGGTCGCCGAAGGCCCGCAAGAGCGGGGTGAAGAGATCGAGCGGCAGCGGGAAGAAGGTCGTGGTGTTCCGCTCCGAGGCGACCTCCCGCATGGTTTGTAGATAGCGGAGCTGCACCGCGATCGGGAAACGCATGAGGACCTCGGCGGCCTCGCCCAGCTTGGCCGCGGCCTGGAACTCGCCCTCCGCGTTGATGACCTTGGCGCGCCGCTCGCGCTCCGCCTCGGCCTGCTTGGACATGGCGCGCTGCATGTCCTGAGGCAGGTCCACGTTCTTCACCTCGACCGCGGCCACCTTCACGCCCCAGGGATTGGTGTGCTGGTCGATGATCCGCGTCAGCTCCTCGTTGATCTTCTCCCGGCTCGCCAGGAGGTCGTCCATCTCCTGCTGGCCGAGCACGCTTCTGAGCGTCGTCTGGGCCATCTGGGAGGTCGCGTAGAGATAGTCCTCGACGCTGATGACGGCCTTGGCCGCGTCCAGCACCCGGAAGAAGATGACCGCGTTCACCTTCACCGAGACGTTGTCGCGCGTGATCACGTCCTGGGGCGGCACGTCCATGGTGATCGTGCGCAGACTCACCTTGACCATCTTGTCGATGAACGGGATCAGCAGCACCAGACCCGGGCCGGTGCCGTCGCCGCCCGGGTTGAAGATCGCGTTGGTCCGCCGGCCGAAGCGGAAGATCACGCCCCGCTCGTACTCGCGCAGGATGCGGAAGGAGGAGAAGAAGATGTAGAGCAGGATCACGACAACCGGGATGATGCCGAAGAGCAGCTGCAAGCCTTCCATTGATCCGCCTCCTGGGAGTCCTTAGGGGCGCTGCGCCGACCGGATCACCTTGATGGTGAGGCCGTCGATGGCCGTGACCTGGACGGCCTCCCCGGCCTCGATCCGGCCATCAGGGCTCACCGCCCGCCACAGCTCGCCGTCGATGAGCACCTGGCCTTCGGGGCCGAGCGGAGTCCGGGTCACGCCGATGCGCCCGACCATCGCCGAGGATCCGGTCACCGAGGGCCGGTAGAGCGCGCGAACGCCCATGGTCACCGCGAAGAACACCAGCCCCGCCGTCGTGCCCACCGTGGGGATGATCACGAACCACGAGAGCCGGATGCCCCGCGTCTCGGGCGCGTCGTAGAGCATGAGCGAGCCTAGCAGCATGGCGACCACGCCGCCGATCGCGAGGACCCCGTGACTCACTATCTTGATCTCGGCGATCAGCAGCACGAGGCCGAAGAGGATCAGGAGCAGGCCGGCCCAGTTGACCGGAAGGCTCTGAAAGGCGAAGAAGGCGAGGATCAGGCTGATGCCGCCGATGACCCCGGGCAGGACCGAGCCCGGGTTGGAGAGCTCGAAGAAGATGCCGAGCATGCCCGCCATCATGAGGAGGTAGGCGACGTTCGGGTCCGAGATGAGGGCGAGGAACCGGTCGCGGAAGCGCACCTCGATGACCTTGACGGGAGCGTCCTTGGTGGCGAGCGTGACCGACCCCTTCGGGGTCTTCAGGGCCCGGCCGTCGATCTTGGCGAGCAGGTCCGGCACGTTCTCGGCCACCAGGTCCACCACCTTGAGCTTGACCGCCTCGCGCTCCGTCGCCGAGACCGAGGAGCGCACCGCCTTCTCGGCCCACTCCGCGTTGCGCCCGCGCTCGGTGGCGATGGAGCGCGCGAAGGCGGCCGCGTCGTTCTCGACCTTCTTGCTCATCTCCTTGTCCAGGGAGCCGCCCACCGCCACCGGATGCGCGGCCCCGATATTGGTGGCCGGCGCCATCGCGGCCACGTGCGCCGCCATCGTGATGAAGACCCCGGCCGAGGCCGCCCGCGCGCCCGTCGGGGCCACGTACACGATGACCGGGATGGGCGAGCCGAGGATGGTCTGCACCATCGAGCGCATCGAGCGCTCGAGCCCGCCGGGCGTGTTGAGCTGGACGATGAGGGCCTGGGCGCCCTCGCTCTGCGCGCGGTCGAGCGCCATCGTCAGCAGGCGCACGGTGACCGGGGTGATGGCCCCGTCCATCTCGATGGAGGCGACGGGCTGGGCCGCTCTGGCCGGGCCGGCGGTCGCAAGCAGCGCAGCGAAACCCGCCAGGAAGGCGACGATGGCGAGGAGAGGCCGACGCATGGCCGATCTCACGGCGTCATCTTAGCACGCGGCACGGCACGCGGCCCGAGCCGCGGCGGCGCGGCCGCCGCCATGCCGGAGAAACTTCGGTTCG